>Ga0207773_100313_pt1 | contig 23979 bp, 23 predicted proteins | sample TtaePargueraPR_2_FD_187281 | JGI IMG/M metagenome (GOLD analysis project Ga0207773, IMG submission 187281) | Aerobic enrichment media microbial communities from Bioluminiscent Bay, La Parguera, Puerto Rico - Tt and M1 (3) (SPAdes) | ecosystem: Environmental > Aquatic > Marine > Unclassified ...
TGGTGCGGCCATGAACGCGCCCGCAGCCGTACCCAACTCCCCTCTCCCAAGCCTCGCCGAGATCGCCGAGTGGCTGGAGCGCACGGCCCTGCGCGGCGTGCCCTCGCAGGAGCTGGTCGGCGGGCTCGGCGAACGCATGGTCGCTGCCGGCATTCCCCTCTCCCGCATGACTGCCATGGTCGACACGCTGCACCCCGTGCTCGAGGGGACGGTCTACCGCTGGGTTCACGGCGAGGCGGCCCCGACGACCTTCACCTACGAGCGCAACTACGATATCGCCGCCTGGCAGGCGACGGCCTATTACCATCTCGACCGCCTCGGTTTGCCGGCCTATCGCGCGCGCCTGCATCCAGACGAGGAGCCGGAGCTGCCCGCGCTGTGCGAATTCCGCGACGACGGCTACCGCGACTACCTGGTGGTCGTGGAGCGCTTCGAGGACGCCGGCAGCGTCGGCGAGATGACCTGCATCTACTCCTCGTGGATGACGCGGGCGCCGGAAGGCTTCTCCGACGCCGCCGTCGCCACGATCCGGCGCCTCTCGCCGGTGCTCGCCCTCGCGTTGAAGTGCCAGGGCTTGCACGGCATCTCGACCACGATCGCGGAGACCTATCTCGGCCGCGAGGCGGCCGCCCGGGTCATGCGCGGCCACATCGTGCGCGGCGTGGCCAGCGAGATCGAGGCGGTGCTGTGGTCGAGCGACCTCATGAGCTTCACCGCGCACAGCGAGGCCCTGGCGCCAGCGGAACTCATTCCCTTCCTCAACGCCTACAGCGGCGCCCTGGTGCAGGCGATCCAGGATGAGGGCGGCGACGTGCTGAAGTTCATGGGCGACGGCCTGCTCGCCATCTTTCCCGTGACCAGCGACCCGGCTGACGCCTGCCAGGCCGCGCTGCGGGCCGAGCGCGAGGCGCGCCGGCTTGTCGCCGAGCTGAACGCGGCACGCGCCGAGGCGGGCGAGCGCACCACCGACTTCTACCTCGCACTCCACCTGGGGCGCGTCTACTTCGGCAATATCGGCAGCACCGACCGGCTCGACTTCACGGTGATCGGCCCGGCGGTGAACGAGGCCACCCGCATCATGGTGCTGTGCAGCTCGGTGCGGCGCCCGCTGCTGCTCTCCGCCCGCTTCGCCGAGACCGTGGCGGGGCCGGCCGGCGCCGAGGCGGCCGACCTGCCGCTCGCCTCGGTCGGCCGCTTCGCCCTGAAGGGCGTCTCCACCGCCCAGCACCTCTACACGCTGGCCTGAGAGCGCCGCTGCGGCAGAGGCGTCTCAGTGGGCGCCCTGGTGCGCGACGATCGCCGTCGGCGCCTCGAGGAAGTCGTAGGCGTAGCCCTCGCAGGTGACGTCGGGATTGGTGGCGGCAAAGAGACCGGCCGGGTTCTCCTTGAACAGCCAGACGTGCAGGTCGTAGTGGTGCAGCGCTTCCGGCATCAACGGCTCGTGCCCGGCCATCGGTCCGTCGAAGCCGCGACCAAACAGCGTCGGGCGCTGCTTCACGCCGGTGGCAAGCGGCACGAACCACTCGGCCGCGACCAGCTCCAGACGGTCGCCGACCGGCTCGTAGACGAGGATCTGCGGCCTGGCGGGATCGATCTCCGGCGCGATGAGAGCGGGGTTCAGGAAATGCACGCCCATGCCGCCGTTGGCGTAGCGCACGCAGCCGAGGGTGGAGAAGTAGCCGTCGCGGACGGCGGCGACGGGATCGCGGTATTTGGCGAGGCTGTCGCGCACGGCCGACAGCTCCGGCGAGAGCTTCGGTGCCAGACTTTCGGCCTGGGCGGCGGCGCCCGGCGTTGCCCATGCGATGAGGCCCAGCAACAGGGCGAGACCGCACTGCTTTACCGTCTTCATGAGGATCTCCTTGGTGAGGGTCGTGAGGGGGACGGCCGCAGGGCCGGTCAGGCAGCTTGCAGGGCCCGCTCGATCTGCCGCGCATCGAGGATGTCGAAAGGCGTGTGGCACTGCCGGCAGCGGCCGAGGGGCAGCGGGGCCGTGACGATCCCCAGCGTGTGGCCATAGGGGCAGCCGAATACGGCCGGAATGAGCGTGCCGTCGAGGCGGCCGTCCTCTGCCGCCGCCTGCAGCGCCGCGCTGGCGCGCGTCACCTGAGTCATTGCCTTCATGAACAGTCTCCGTCCTGGGCGTTGCCGAGGCCTGGCTTCTACGCCAGAACCTTTTCCGGCGCCCTTTCCGGAGTTTTCCGGTATTTTCCGCTGAGACGCCGGCCAGAACCGGCGGAGTGCCAGGAGCCGGGCCGGCATGGAGGCAAAGAAGCGGGTCGCCGCGGCGATCAAGGACTACCTGGCGCGCGAGCGCATCTCGCGCGAGCAGCTGGCCTTCAAGACGAGGTTGGGCAAGTCGACCGTCGACAAGCTGCTTATCGGGCTGTTTTCCGAGCGCACCCTCTCGATCGTCGAGGCCCATACCAAGCTGCCGCTGCGCGCCCTGCTGGCGGCGCCCCCTGAACTGGCGACCGCAAGCCCGGCGGTGGCGGCACCGCTGGAAGGGCCGTCGATCGCGGTGCTGCCCTTTGCCAACCTGGGCGGCGATCCCGAGCAGGAGTTCTTCGCCGACGGCATCGCCGAGGACATCCTGACCGCGCTCACGCGGCTGCGCTGGCTGCTCGTGATCGCCCGCAATTCCAGCTTCGTCTACAAGGGCCGGGCGGTCGACGTGCGGCAGGTCGCCCGCGACCTCGGCGTGCGCTACGTGCTGGAAGGCAGCGTGCGCGCTTCGGGCGGCCGGCTGCGCGTCACCAGCCAGCTCATCGATGCGGAGAGCGGCAAGCACGTCTGGGCCGCGAAGTACGATCGCGAGCTGAAGGATATCTTTGCCGTCCAGGACGACATCACCGAGCACGTGGTGGCGGCGGTGGAGCCGCAGCTCTACGCCGAGGAGGGCGTGCGCGCTGCCAGCCGGCCGCCGGACAGCATCGATGCCTGGGGGCTGGTGGTGCGCGCGCTCGGCCTGATCAACAGGATGGAGCGGCGGCAGAACGAGGAGGCGCAGGCGCTGCTGCGGCGTGCCATTGCGCTGGAACCGGGCTATGCCCGGGCACACGCGCTGCTGGGCTGGGCGCTGTGGTGGGCGACGCTGCACCTCTGGGCGGAAGAGCGTGCCGCCGCCTACCGCGCCGCGGCGGCCCATGCGCAGGACGCCCTCGCCCTCGATCCGGGCGACCCCTGGGCGCGCATGGTGTCCGGGCTCTGCCTCAGCACCGCCGGCCAGCATGAGCGTGCGCTGGGCGAGCTGCGCGGTGCGCTGGCGCTGAACCCGAGCTTCACCCTCGGCCACATGGCCTACGGCTGGGCGCTGCTGCGCGCCGGGCACAGCGAGCAGGCCATCACCGAGACCGCGCGGGCGCTGCAGATGAGCCCGGTGGACAGCTTCTCGGGCTTCTATACCTCGGTGCATGGCCTCGCGCTGCTGGCGGCGCGGCGCTTCGAGGAGGCGCTGCCCTTCCTGCGTGCCTCGGTCGCCGCCTATCCCGACTACTCAGGCCACTACAACACGCTCATCAGTTGCTGCGGGCACCTGGGCCTCGTCGAGGAGGCACATGAGTTCATGAGCGTGCGCAACCGCATGACGCCGCCGCTGCGCTGCAGCCTGCTGCGCCAACATCTCGGCAAGTTTTCCCACTGCGAGGTGTTCATCGAAGGGCTGAGGAAGGCCGGGGTGCCGGAGTAGCGTCGGCCTCCTCAGGGCAGCGCCGGCGCCTTCGCTTCGAGGGCGCGCTTCTGCGCGGCGATACGGAACTGCGCATTGGGAGCGCCGTAGCCGCCGTAACCGCCGCGTCGTTCCACGATCTCGAAGAAGAAACCTTCGTTGTCGCTGGGTGCGTAGAGCTGGAAGTACTCGCCGTGGTCGTCACGGTCGTAGAGGATGTTGGCAGCGCGCAGACGGTCCAGCAGATCGGGGTCGAGCGCGAGGCGCGCCTCGAGGTCGTCGTAATAGTTGGCCGAAATCTCCAGCGGCCGGAAGCCGCGTGCGCGCAGGCTCTCCCAGGTGGCGAAGATGTCGCCAGTGCGCAGGGCGATGTGCTGCACCGCCGAGCCGAAGCTTTCGGTCATGAAGCGCCCGGCAAGCGTCCTGCGGTTCTCGGCGCCGTTGAGGGTGATGCGCAGGCTGCCCTCGGCGTTCTCGATCACCTGGCTGCGCACCAGTCCGGCTGGATCGACAACGTCGACCATCGGCGTCTTATGCGTCTTGAATATCGCCGTATAGAACAAGAGCCAGGTCAGCATCTCCTCGTAGCGCATGGTCTGCGCGATGTGGTCGACGCTGAGCAGACCGACCTCGGCCGGCGCCTCCGCGTCGTCAACCGGCTGGAACTCGATTTCCCACACACGGGCGAGATCGCTGCGTTCGTCGATGAAGTGCATGACGCCGCCGCCGACCCCGCGGATCGCCGGGATCTTCAACTCGCCGGGCCCGACCGGCTGCTCGAAGGGATCGGCACCCAGCGCCCGTGCCCGCTCCACCGTCGCCGTGGCATCCTCCACCTTCAGGCCCAGGTCGCAGACCGAGGTGCCGTGCATGAGCCAGCAGGAGTGGGCGAAGCCCTCCGGCTCCGTGTTGATGACGATGTTGATGCCGCCCTGGCGATAGAGCTCGACCTCCTTCGCGATGTGCCGCCCGGCGTGGCGGAAGCCGAGGTGATGCAGGAGTCTGCCGAGCTGTTCCGCCTCGCGGTGGTCGGCCGCGAACTCGATGAACTCGACGCCGGAGACGGCGACGCGGTCCGGCATCGCCGGCACGGAAAGGGAGATGCGCGGCTCGTGGCGCCGCACCTGGTCCAGCAGGTGCAGGAGGGAGCGGTGTCCGTCGACGGAAATGGTGCGTGGCGAACCGCCGCGGAACTGGTCGTTGAAGACCTCCAGCGAGACCACCCCCTGGTAGCCGGTTGCCGCCACCGCGCGCATGAAGCCGAGCACGTCGAGGTCGCCCTCGCCGGGCATATTGCGAAAGTGGCGGCTCCAGTACAGCAGGTCCATGTCGATCCACGGCGCGTCGGCAAGCTGCACGAAGAAGATTCGGTCGCCGGGGATGGCGCGGATCGAATCGACCGGCAGCTTTCGCGCCAGGGTGTGGAAGGAATCGAGGATGAGACCGACGTTGGGGTGGTCGGCCCGGCGCACCACCTCCCAGGCGTCGCGGTGATCGCTCACGTGGCGTCCCCAGGCCAGCGCTTCGAAGCCGATCCGCAGTCCGCGTCGTGCCGCCCGCTCGCCCAGCTCGGCGAAGTCGTCGGCGGCGCGGTCGATGCCGCCGAGCGACAGCGGCGAGACGTTGGAGCAGACGAGCATGAGATCGGTGCCCAACTCCTGCATGAGGTCGAACTTGCGCTCGGCGCGATCGAAGGTGCGGCCTCGCTGCGGCTCCGGCATGCCCTCGAAGTCGCGGAAGGGCTGGAAAAGCGAGATCTCCAGCCCATGGTCGCGCACCAGCCGCCCGGCGTCGCGCGGCGCGCCGTCGAAGGCGAGGAAGTCGTTCTCGAAGATCTCGATGCCGTCGAAGCCCGCGGCGGCGATGGCAGCCAGCTTCTCCTCGAAGTCGCCGCTGATCGATACCGTCGCGATGGCTGTGCGCATGGGGATTTCCTCTTGCCTCACGCGGCCGGGCCGGCGCCGGCCTCGTGCAGCAGGCGGCGGAGATCGCCCGGGTCGACCGGGAGGCCGGCGAACAGCCGCCAGGCGTCGACGCCCTGGTGGAAAAACAGCTCGTAGCCGGTGATGACGACCAGGCCCTCCGCCGCCGCGTCGGCCAGGAACTGCGTCTCGAGCGGCGTGTAGATCGCATCGAAGGCCCAGCGGGCGCCGGCCATCGCCTCGCGGGGCAGCGGTGTTCCCTCGTGGCCGATCATGCCGACGGGCGTGCCGTTCACCAGGCCGTCGGCGCCGGCCGCTGCCGCCCGCGGATCGCCGACGATCTGCACCGGCAGAGCGGGGGCCGCGGCCTGCAGGCGCGCGACGAGGTCCTCGGCCTTCGCAAGGTCGAGGTCGGCGATCGTCAGGGCCTCGATGCCCAGGGTCAGCAGGGCGAAGGCGATCGCCTTGCCGACGCCGCCGGCGCCGATCAAAGCGACGTGGCCGGCGGGGCTGTCCCCCCGGACCGCGCGATAGGCGGCGATGAAGCCGCTGTAGTCGGTGTTGAAGCCGCTCGCGCCTGCCTGCTCGAAGATCACCGTGTTGACCGCGCCCATGGCCCGCACCAGGGGATCGTCGATCCTGACCTTGCGCGCCGCCTGCTCCTTGTAAGGGTAGGTGATGTTCAGGCCGCGGTAGCCGCCGACCGCGCAGCGCGCAAAGAGCTCGTCGAAGGCAAGCCCCAGCTCGCGCGGCACCAGGCGTTCGTAGGTGACGGCGCGGCCGGCCAGCCGGCCCGCCAGACCATGCAGCAGGGGGGCCTGCGAGCGGGCGATGTTGTCACCGATGAGACCCAGCTTCAGCGCTGCAGCGCCGGCGGCGGGAGCGTGCTGCTCAGCGCTGTTCGACATGGCGCAGGATCATCTCGACGACGCCGTCGCGCAGCGAGGCCAGCGACTGCGGGGAGCCCAGGTCGCGCTTGAAGATGCGCGAGAAGGTGGCGCGGTTGGAGACGTTGAAGAAGCAGAGCGCGCTGATCTGCCAATGCAGCTCGATGGCGTCGATGCCGCTGCGGAAGACGCCCTCGCGCACACCGCGGTCGAGCAGGCGGCGCACCGCGTCGATCGCCGCCAGGTTCAGCTTCTGGATGGCGGCGGACTGCGCGAGGTACTCGGCGTGGTGAATGTTTTCGATCATCACCAGGCGGATGAAGTCCTCGTGGTTGTTGTGGTGGTCGAAGGTGAATCGCACGAGACGCTCCAGCGCCTCACGCGGCGGCAGGTCGTCCAGCTCGAGGCTCGCCTCGAAGGCGCGCATCTCGCCGTAGGCCGCCTCGAGAACCCGCAGGTAGAGCCCCTCCTTGCTCTCGAAGTAGTAGTAGATCATCCGCTTGCTGCACTTGGTCTTGGCGGCGATCTCGTCGATGCGGGCGCCGGACAGGCCGCGCTGGGCAAATTCCTCGGTGGCAACTTCGATGATGTTGCGCCTGGTGCCTTCCGGGTCGTTGGTCCGACCCGTGGGAGCACTCTTGTTCATTGTCTCGACAGTCATTCCGGCATCCTTCCCCTGAACACGATGGCTCCCCGGACTCTAGAGGTCGGGGCGCGTCACGCCCAAGGGCGAACTCCCTGCCGGGCCTCCGGCGAAGCCTCAGAAGGCGGCAAGGGAGCGCGATTGACATAAACGAACTAGTTCGTACATTATGGCCTCAAAGGCGGACGACGCAAGCGGCTTCGATCCGCTGCCGAAGGAGGCAAGGGAGGAACGACAATGAACACAGCGATTTCGCGACGCTTTGCATTGCTTTTGGGCGCCGGGGTCCTCGGCGCCACCTTTATCGGCGCCATCGGGACCGGCGCCGCCCTGGCGCAGGACAAGCCGGTGCTGAAGTTCTCCGCCGTCTTCAGCGACGCCGACATCCGCGCCGACGCCATGCGACAGCTGGGCGAGGCCATCGCCGGCGACTTCCAGTTCCAGCCGCACTTCGGCGCCACGCTGTTCAAGCAGGGCACCGAGCTGGTGGCGCTGCAGCGCGGCAACCTGGAGACCGGAATCGTCGCGCCGCAGGACATCGCCAACCAGTTGCCCGCGTGGTCGATCCTGACCGCCGCCTACCTGTTCCGCGACGCCGATCATCTGCAGCAGTTCTTCGACAGCGCGGCCGGGCAGGAGATGACCGCCCTGGCCGAGGAAAAGCTCGGCATCCACATCGTGGCGCCGGTCTACTTCGGCGCGCGCCAGGTGAACCTGAAGCCCGAGAAGACGATCAAGACGCCGGCCGACATGGCGGGCATCAAGCTGCGCATGCCCGGTGGCGATGCCTGGCAGTTCCTCGGCACGGCGCTGGGCGCCAACCCGACGCCGATGGCCTACGCCGAGGTCTACACGGGGCTGCAGACCGGCGCCATCGACGGGCAGGACAATCCGTTGCCCAACGACTACAACATGAAGTTCTACGAGGTGACCTCGCAGATCGTGCTGACGAGCCACCTCATCGGCTTCGACCTCTTCGCTATCTCCAAGAAGACCTGGGACTCGCTCTCCGCCGAGCAGCGCCAGAAGCTGGAAAGCGAGGCGAAGAAGGCGATCGACTGGAGCACCCGCAAGCACCTCGACGAGGAGGCGCGCCTGGTACAGTTCTTCAAGGACCAGGGCCTCAAGGTCTACGAGCCTGACCTCGCCGCCTTCCGCGACTACGCCCAGAAGAAGTACCTGGAGTCGGAGCTGGCAAAGGACTGGCCGGAGGGCATGCTCGACAAGATCAACGCCCTCTAGGTGGGCGGCGGAACGCGCGCCGCGATCACAAGCCGCCGCCGCGACAGCTGTCCGGCGGCGGCCTCCACCGCCTCGGCCTGACTTCGGCGATGACTGACCGCCTTGCCAAACTCGCGATCTGGCTGCGGCGCCGCGCGGAGAATATCGCCGCGGCGCTGCTGGCGGTGGTCTTCATCTCCTTCATCCTGCAGATCGCCTTTCGCTACCTGCTGGGATGGCCGGTCGGCTGGACGCTGGAAGTCAGCACGCTCGCCTGGATGTGGCTGGTGCTGTGGGGTGCGGCCTTCGTCGTGCGCGAGCGCGACGATATCCGCTTCGATATCCTCTACAGCGCCGTGCCGCCACGCCTGCGCCGCGCTTTCACCGTCGTCACCGGCCTCGCCCTCGCCGCGCTCTTCGCGATCCCGCTGCCGGCGGTGATCGACTACGTGACTTTCATGCGCGTCGAGCGCGTCTCCTACGTCGGCGTGACGCTCGACTACGTCTTCTCGATCTACGTGCTGTTCTCGCTGGCCGTCATCGCGCGCTTTCTGTGCCGCGCCTGGGCGGCGGCAAGAGGCGATCTGCCGGAGGCGACAGACCCGGCAGCGCTGCGGGAGGAGTAGCCCTGGCCGACCCCTTCGCCCTCTGCCTCGCGTCGATCGTCGGGCTCGCCGTTCTGGGCCTGCCGGTCGGCTACGCGATGATCGCCGGCTCCGTCGTCTACCTGCTGCTGGCGGGGCAGGACCCGAGCATCGCCGCCGAGCAACTGCTGCAGGGGCTGCGCGGCAGCTTCGTGCTGCTCGCCATTCCCCTGTTCATCATGTCGGCCGAGCTGATGAACGTCGGCAGCCTCTCAAACCGGCTGCTGCACTTCTGCAACGCGGCCGTCGGCCGCTTCCGCGGCGGGCTCGGCCACGTGAACGTTGTGCAGAGCGTCATCTTCGCCGGGATGTCGGGCTCGGCGATCGCAGACGCCGCCGGCGTCGGGCGGCTCATCATCGGGCTGATGACGCGCGACGGCCGCTACTCCGCCAGCTACGCGGCGGCGATCACCGCGGCCTCGGCCGTGGTGGGTCCGATCATCCCGCCGTCCATCCCCATGGTCCTCTTCGCGCTGGTCTCAGACGCCTCCATCGGCTACCTCTTCCTCGGCGGCGCGGTTCCCGGCCTGCTCATGGCCGCGGCGCTCATGGCGATCAACAGCGCGATGGCGCGGCGCCGCGGCTTTCCGACGGAGGCGCCGGTCGCGGTGCGGGCGATTCCGGGCATCACCCTGCGCGCCCTGCCGGCGCTCATGATGCCGGTCATCCTGCTCGGCGGCATTTACGGCGGCGTCACCACGCCGACGGAGGCGGCCGCCGTCGCCGCCGCCTACGCCTTCCTCATCTCGCTGGTGCTCTACCGCGACGTCACCCTGCGCCAGGCCTACAGCGCCGTGCTCACCAGCGCCCGCTCCAGCGCCTCCATCGGCATCCTCATCGGCGGCGCGCTGGTGTTCAACTACGTGGTCACCATCGAGAACATCCCGGCCAGCCTCAGCGCGCTGCTCGACGACTACCAGCTCTCGGCAGCCGGCTTCCTGCTGCTGGTGAACGTCATTCTTCTGATCCTCGGCTGCCTGCTGGAAGGCATCACCATCCTGCTGGTCATCGTGCCGATCTTCATTCCGCTGGCCCAGGCGCTCGGCATCGACATGGTGCACTTCGGCGTGGTGGTGGTGGTGAACCTGATGATCGGCCTCATCACGCCGCCCTACGGCCTGCTGCTCTTCGTGGTGGCGAGCGTGGCGCGCGCGCCGCTGCTGCCGATCATCCGCGACGTGCTGCCGTTCCTCCTGGCGATGATCGCGGCGCTCGCATTCATCACCTTCGTCCCCGAGGTCGTGCTGTGGCTGCCGCGGCTGCTCGGGTACGGCGGCTGAAAGGAGATCCGATGGACAAGACGATCCTGGTGCTGAACGGCCCCAATCTGAACCGCCTGGGCACGCGCGAGCCGCAGATCTACGGCACCGCCACCCTGGCCGACATCGAGGCGCTGTGCCGCGCGGCGGTTTCAGACGTCGTCGTCGATTTCCGGCAGACCAACCACGAAGGCGAGCTGATCGGGTGGATCCACGACGCCATCGGCACCGCCGCTGCCATCGTCATCAATCCGGCCGCCTGGTCCTTCACCTCGCTCGCCCTGATGGACGCGCTGAAGATGTTTCCGGGTCCGATCGTCGAGGTGCACATCTCCAACATCCACCGCCGCGAGGCGCACTACCACCACTCCTACGTGTCGCTGGCGGCGACGGCGGTAATCGCCGGGCTGGGCGCCGACGGCTATGCCGCCGCCGTGCGGGCCGCCGCGACGATGGTCGCGGCGCCACGCTAGGGGGGCGCTGACCAATCCCGGATTGGTCAAAAGTCCTCGCTTGTCAGGCTCCTTTCTGTAGACTGTCGACATGAGCGGGGCCCTTTCGGGCCGCCGCGAGGCCGGCCTTTTCCTTCGGAAAGGCCATGGGAGGAGAAGAGAGGGCGCGCAAGCCCGCTCCCCGCCGGCGTTATCCGCCGCGGGGAACACAACAAGAAAGGAGAACCACGTGAGGAAAACGGCCCTGACCGTGGCGGCCGCGCTGGCCGCCGCCTGTGCGGGCGGCACGGCTTCGGCGCAGAACGTCACCGACATCGCCTGGGGCGGCTCGAACCCCGGCGGCGTCATGTACTACATGGTGGGCGTCGCCGGCACGGAGATCGGCAACGAGCTGCCCGATGTGAACATCACGCAGGTGACCACCGGCGGCTCGACCGAGAATGCCAAGCGCCTTATCAAGGGCGAGCTGGACATGGGCATCGTCTACGGCTCGCACGTTTACATGTCGCTGCAGCAGACCGGCCCCTTCGAAGGCGGCGACAAGGGCACCATGCTGCGCGGCGTCGCCATGGCCTACGAGGGGCCGACCTACTTCGTGACCCTGGGCGACAGCGGCATCGAGAAGCTGGAGGACCTGGAAGGCAAGAAGGTGGCGCTCGGCCCGCCGGGCTCCGGCACGGTGTTCAACTGCACCAACATCCTGACGGCGCTCGGCCTCGAGGATGAGATCGAGCCGCAGATGATGACCTTCGCCGACGCCGGGCGAGCCCTCGGCAACGGCCAGATCGATGCCTTCTGCCAGTCGTCCTCGCCGGCCGCGGCGGTGACCGAGCTGGCCGAGACCCGCGAGGTCGTGGTGCTGCCCTACAGCGAGGAACAGCTCGCTGAAATCAACAAGGCCTATCCCTTCTATCACACCGGCACCATGCCGGAGACCACCTACAAGGGCGTGCCGGCGACCGACATGCCCTTCACCACGGTCTACTGGGTGGCGCACGAGCGCGTGCCGGCCGAGGTGGTGCAGAAGGTGGTGGACATCGCCTACGCCAAGCAGGATGCGCTGGCCAAGGGCCACAAGGCCTGGGCGCAGATGAAGCCCGACGTCGCCAACTTCCAGAATCTCGGCGCGCCGATGCATCCCGGCGCCGAGGCCTACTACAAGGAAAAGGGCGTCTGGCCGCAATAGCCGCCCGTCCCTCAGCCCCGCCCGGCCCGGCGCCGGGCGGGGTCGCTCCCCGCTAAGACAAAGTTCCGCGATGTTCGATACCGCCTGGCTGTTCCGGGTCGAAGGCGCCCGCCGCACCCTGACCGGCGCCTACGCGCTGGCATTCAACCTCACCGCCGCCGGCTTTTCGGCCTTCTATCTCTACACCTCCGGCTTCGGGCTGGTATCGACCCAGAGCAACCGCGGTGTCTACCTGATGCTGACCTCGGTGCTGGTCTTCCTGCTCTACCCCGCGCGCAAGGGCTCCCCCGGCCATCGCCCCAGCGTCGTCGATCTCGTCCTCATCGCGGCGACGGTGGTCTCCGTCGGCTACTGGATCGACCAGTATGTCAGCTACGCGATGTTCCGCGTCTCCTCGCCGAACCAGACCGATCTGATCATGGGCGCGGTCGCCATCCTCCTCATGCTGGAGACGAGCCGCCGCGCTCTCGGCCCCACGATCTCGATCATCGCCATCGTCTTCCTGCTGCAGCTCTACTACGGCAGCTACCTGCCGGGGCGCCTGTCGCATCCCGGCATGTCGGTCGAGCGCATCCTGGAGTTCACCTACTCGACGCAGGAGGCGCTGTTCGGCGTGGTGACCGCCACCTTCGCCACCTTCGTCTTCCCCTTCATGATTTTCGGCGCCTTCCTGGAGCGCTCCGGCGCCGGCACCTTCTTCATGAACCTCGGCACCGCGGTCGCCGGTCGCTGGCGCGGCGGCCCGGCCAAGATCGCCGTGATGACCTCGGCCCTGTTCGGCTCGATCTCCGGCTCCTCGGTCGCCAACGTGGTGACCACGGGCTCCTTCACCATTCCGCTGATGAAGCGCACCGGCTTCCGGGCGCACGATGCCGGCGCCATCGAGGCGATCGCCTCGACCGGCGGCCAGTTCATGCCGCCGGTCATGGGCGCCGGCGTCTTCATCCTCGCGACCCTGACGGAGACCAGCTACCTCTCCATCGCGCTGATGAACGTCATCCCGGCTTGCGTGTTCTTCCTCTTCCTGCTGTCGATGGTCGACCTGGAGGCGGTGCGCCTCGGCCTCAAGGGCATGCCGGCCGAGGAGATCCCGAGCGTGACGCGGGTGCTGGCCGGCGGCTGGCACTTCATCCTGCCGCTGGTGGTCGTCATCGGCCTGCTGTTCAGCGGCTACTCGCCGGAGTTCTGCGCCTTCTGGGGCACCGTCTCGGCCGCGGTGCTGTCGTGGCGCCACAAGGCGACCCGCATGGGGCCCGCCGACATCGCCAAGGCACTGGTCGCCGGCGCGCAGAGCAACACCTCGGCGGGCGCGGCCATTGGCACGCTTGGCGTCATCATCGGCGGCATCGTGCTGGCGGGCCTCGGCCTCAAATTCTCGGCCGTGCTGATCGACTTCTCCCAGGGGCAGCTCTTCGTCGCCATATGCCTCGTCACGCTGGTCTCCATCATCATCGGCATGGGCTCCTCCACCACCGGCTCCTACATCATCCTCTCGGTGGTGGCTGCACCGGCGCTCATCCAGCTCGGCGTGCCGACGGTGGCGGCGCACCTGGCGGTGTTCTACGCCGCCTGCCTCTCCAACATCACGCCGCCCGTCTGTGTCTCTGCCTTCGCCGGGGCCGCCATCGCCGGCGCGCCGCCGATGCGCACCGGCTTCGCCGCGCTGAAGTACGGCGCGACCCTGGTGCTCATGCCCTTCAGCTTCGCCTATGTACCGGAGCTGCTGCTGGACGGCAGCACCCTCGACATCGTCTACACCACCGCGCTTTACGCGCTCGGCTGCGTCCTGCTGGCGGTGGCGATCCAGGGCACGCTGCCCTTCGGGCGGCGCCACGCGCCGCTGCCGCAACGCATCCTTTTCGGCCTGGGCGGCGGCGCCTTCATGTTCCCGGCGACAATCTGGGTCGATCTCGGCGGGCTCGCCGCGGTGCTGCTGGCGCTGGCGCTGCTGCGCCTCGTGCCGCCGGCCGAAGGTCGCAGGCTTGACGCAGGTCAATGAGGCGGCCGCGCGGCGGGCCCAGAGTGGCGGCTTCCCTGGCTAACCCATAGAGAGGGGAGGCACGGCCATGGCAAGCGGTACTAAGAAAGCGGCAGGTGCGCGCGGAGTCAAAGGCGCGCCGCAGGTCCAGTTCTCCGCCAAGGGTTTCGAGAGTCTGCTGCAGGCCAACGCCAAGGCGGCGGAGATCTGGCTCGAATCGTGGGGCCGGCTGGCCGGCGAGTCGGCCGGCTTCGTGACGCGGCGCTGGCAGCAGGACCTGGAGCTGGTCGAGAAGATCTGCGCCTGCCGGACGCCGCTCGAGCTGCTGCAGCTGCAGAGCGCTTTCTTCCAAAAGGCGCTGTGCGACTACATGCACGAGGCGGGCAAGCTCACCGACATGGAGACCGAAGCGGGCGTCGCCGAGCTCGGCGCGCTCGACGAGGGCGCGCGCAAGGCGGGCGAGGCTTAAGGTCCGGCCGGCGTGCGGCGGGACAGCACCGCCTGAATGGCGCTGACGAGCTGGAGCTGGCCGCCCCAGCCGACGCCCTCGGGCGTGATGTGCGAGAAGCCGTCGACGAGGAAGAGCTCGCTGCCCGGCACCGCGTGGGCGAGCGCCACGCTCTCGCTGTAGGGGATCAGCGGGTCGGCCTTGCCGTGCACCAGGATCAGGCGGCCGGCCAGCGGCGACAGGTTGCGATCATCGAGGGAGAGACGCGCCATGCGCTCGCGCACCGCCGGCGGCAACGCGGCGATCAGCGCCGGCACGCGCGCCACGTCCCGGTTCACGATCAGTGCGAGCAGAGCCTGGCCCTCCGGGCCGAGCTCACGGTTGAGCGCTGCCACGTCGGGCGCGCAGACGGTGAAGCAGCGCTCGCCGAGTGCCTGCAGGCGGCGGCGGTCGGTAGGGTCTTCCAGAACCGCCGCGTTGGTGGCGAGGAAGATCCACTTGGCGCTGGCGAGCGGCTCGCCCTGCTGCCAGCGCCTGCCGCCGGGCAGGCGAAAGCGGCCGGTGGTGGCGTAGGTCACCACGGCACGGGTGTCGTAGTAGCCGCCGACGCCGACCAGGAAGTCTGGCCGCGTGGAGTCATCCAGTTCGAGCGCCGCAAGGGCGGTGAGGCCGACGGCATAGGAGATGGCGACGGCGCCGGTGGCGCGCCCGGCAGCCTCGGGGCGCGCGGCCTGCAGGTGGCGCAGGGCGTCGGCGATGGTCCGGCTGTCCTCCAGCCGCACGCGCAGCGCGCGTGAGCCGGGCACCTCCGGCACCATAACCAAAAAGCGGGCGCGGGCGAGGGAGCGCGCCAGATCCATCACCCGCGGGTCGTCCTTCCCCTCCGGCGTGAAGCCGGGCACCAGCAGCAGCGCGCCGCCTAGCGGCTGGCGGGGATGGTAGAAGTCGGCGATGTTGGCGCGGCCGTCGATCACGTAACGCTCCGTGCTGCGCTGCGGCTCCGGCGTGCGCTGCTTCAGGACGCTGGGCGCGCCGCCGGCGTCGATGTCCTGCAGCAGGCGCGTCGCCTCCCAGCTCTCGGCGCTGACGCAGCCGTGAAGCAGGGGGGCGGCCAGCAGCGCCAACAAGAGGATCGGCAGCAGCGCCTGTGCCGGGCGGCGTTTCATGCTAGAAGGGAACGCTGGACAGAGCGGGGATCGCAAGCATGAAAACAAAGGCAGCCGTGCTGCACGAGGTCGGCCGGCCGCGGCCCTACGCGGAGACGCGGCCGCTGCTGGTCGAGACGTTGGAGCTCGATCCGCCCGGCAAGGGCGAGGTGCTGGTGAAGATCGGCGCGGCGGGGCTCTGTCACTCCGATCTTTCGGTGGTGAACGGCGCCCGGCCCCGCCCGGTGCCCATGGCGCTCGGCCACGAGGCGGCCGGCACGGTGGCGGAGGTCGGCCCCGATGTCGACGACCTGCTGCCGGGCGACAAGGTCGTGATGATCTTCGTCCCGAGCTGCGGCCACTGCCTGCCCTGCATGGAAGGCCGACCGGCGCTCTGCGAGCCCGGCGCCAGGTCCAACGGTGCCGGCACCCTGCTGTCGGGTGACCGGCGCCTGAAGCTCGATGGCCGGCCGGTGCATCATCACATGGGCGTCTCCGCCTTCGCTCAGTATGCCGTCTGCTCGCGCCGCTCACTGGTGAAAATCGACCCGGAGCTGCCGCTGGAGGAGGCGGCGCTGTTTGGCTGCGCCGTGCTGACCGGCGTTGGCGCCGTGGTGAACACTGCGCGCGTCATCCCCGGCAGCTCGGTTGCCGTCGTCGGCCTTGGTGGCGTCGGCCTCAACGCCCTGCTCGGCGCGCTGGTCGCCGGCGCCGAGCGCATCGTCGCCGTCGATGTTCTCGGCGACAAGCTGGCCTTCGCCCGCCAGCTCGGCGCCACCGACACCTTCAACGCGGCCGAGGCCGACGCCGTTGAGGCGATCCGCGAGGCCACCAGGGGCGGAGTCGACTACGCTTTCGAGATGGCCGGCTCGGTGAAGGCCATGGACCTCTGCTACCGCATCACGCGGCGCGGCGGCACGACGGTGACGGCGGGCCTGTCGCACCCGGACCACCGCTTCGAGGTGCAGCACGTGAGCCTCGTCGCCGAGGAGCGCACGGTGAAGGGAAGCTACATCGGCAGCTGCGTGCCGCTGCGCGACGTGCCGCGCTACATCGCGCTCTATCGCCAGGGAAAGCTGCCGGTGGACCGCCTGATGAGCGAGCGCCTGACGCTCGATCAGATCAACGAGGGGTTCGACCGCCTGGCGGACGGCCACACGGTCCGCCAGATCATCGTGCCGTGAGCGGCAAGAAAGGAGGTGGCGGGGGCTGGAGCGCCCCCGCCGCCTGAACGTTACGCCGCGCGGATGCGCTGCAGGAAGCTCTGCACCTCGCGGCTCACTGTCTCCGCCTTCTCCTGCATGACGGCGGAGGTCTGGCTCACCGACTGCGCCGTCGTCTCGGTGGCGCTCACCGAGGCGGTGACGTCGCCGATGGCGCGGGTGATCTGCTGCGTCTCGCGGGCGGTCACCTCGGTATTGCGGCTGATCTCGCTGGTCGCCGCATTCTGCTCCTCGATCGCGGCGGCGATCGCGGTGGTGGTCTCCAGCAGGTCGCCGACCACGGTGGCCACGTCCTTCATGCCGCTCACCGACTCGCCCGTGGCCTGATTCAGCACGTCGATCTGCTGGCGGATATCCTCGGTCGCCCGCGTGGTCTGCGTCGCCAGCGCCTTCACCTCGCCAGCGACCACCGCGAAGCCCTTGCCGGCGTCGCCGGCGCGGGCCGCCTCGATGGTGGCGTTGAGGGCCAGCAGGTTGGTCTGCTCCGCGATGGAGTTGATGAGCTCCACGACGGAACCGATCTTCTCCACCGTGTCGGCCAGCGCCGACACCTGGTTCTGGGTCTGCGTGGAGCGCGAGCGGGTGCGCTCGACGACGTCCTGCACGGCGCGCACCTGGCGCTGGATCTCGTCGATCGACGAGGTCAGCTCCTGGGCCGCCGAGGCGACGGTCTGGACGTTCTCGGCGGTGGACTCGGCCGCGGCGTTCACCTGCTGGGTGCCGCCGGCGGAGGCCTTGGCGCTCTTCGACAACTCGGTCGAAGCCTCGGAGACCTTGCGGACCTCCTCGGCCAGCACGTCGACGGCCGAGGCGACCGACCGCTCGAACTCGTCGGCGAAGCCGAGCAGGGCCGCGCGGCGCTCCTCCTGCGCCTTCTTCTCGGCGACCGCCTGCTGGCGCCGCAGCTCTTCGGTTTCCTTCATCTTGCCGCGGAAGTGGTTGAAGGCGCGGGTGAGGCGGCCGATCTCGGTGCGGCTCTCGTCGATCTCGACCACGGTGTTGCTGTGCCCTTCGCTCAATTCCTCGAGCGCGGTCACGGTGCGGTTCAGCGGCCCCGTGATGGTTCGGCCGACCATGTAGGCGAGGCCGAGACCGAGCGCCAGGCCGGCACCGGCGAGGCCGAGGATGAAAGCGGCGCGCTGGTAGAACAGGGCCTCGATGTCGTCGATGAAGACGCCGGTCGAGACGATCCAGTTCCAGCGCTCGTCCTTGGCGGAGAGGAACAGCTTCAGCGCGTCGTTCACCTTGGAGCCGGGGCGGCGGCCGAGCGACTCCGAGAAGCCCTGCAGGAAGCCGTTGCCGGTCGCCGCGGCGTGGAAGATCTCGTAGTTCTTGCGGCCCTGCGGATCGTCCAGCTTCAGCATGTTCACGCCGATCTGCTCCTGGCGGGTCGGGTGCCACACCAGGACGCCATCGGTGTCGAAGATGAAGAAGTAGTTCTTGCCGTCGAAGGTCATGCCGGCGACGGCGGCCAGCGCGGCGCTGCGCGCAGCCTCAGGGCTGAGCGTGCCGTCAGCCTCGAGCTGCGAGTAGTGGTTGACCACGTTGACGGCCGACTCCACGAGGGAGCTCAGCTTCACCTTGCGGCCTTCGATCATGCTGTCCTTCAGCTGGAACAGCATGTAGGTCGACAGCGCGACCAGCACGACCGAGAGGGAGAGGGCGATGAGGGCGAGTTTCTTGCCGATGGTAAGACGCTTGAGCACGGTAACACCCGTCTGCTGGTGAGATTGCCCAGCGGTTGTACCAGCGCTTCGTTAGCAAGACGTTACGGCCCCCAGCCAAATCAACGGCTTATGGTTATCGCCTAGTGAGAAAATTCGCCACCTCGACGCGAAAAACGGGACGGGCGTCTCAGTGGCTGCCGGCTTCGCCCTCAGTGATCTGCAGCACCTGCCGGCCGAGCACCGCCATCTCCGCTCTCAGGCGCTCGATCTCGCGGCCCTGGGCGACCACCATCTCGCTGAGGTCGGTGATCATCTTCTCGTTGTAGGCGACCAGCGCCTGGAGGTCTTCAAGGGCCTTGCCGTCGCTGACCATGGGGCCTCCCTCATCGTTGGGGCGTTTGAGATGCTCTATAGGAGGTACGCGGCCCCGCGACTGGTTCAAGACGTGCCTGGCGTTGCCTCGCGCCGATGCAGGCGGGTGATACTCTCGACGGTCCGTGTCACCTCATCGTCCGCCAGCGGCGGCCGGCAGCGCTGCCGGTTCCAGCACAGCAAGATTTCGGTAACCACGTCGGGATCGACTTCGTGCCACAGCAGGTGTCCGGCGAGCGAGGCGATGGAGCTGTTGCGCCGGCCCTCGGGCACGCCCTCGGCCAGCAGCGCGCGCCAATAGGTTGGCGGATGGCCCTGCCGGCTGCCGCGGCCGGTCACCTCCTGCAGCAGGCGGGGCGGCAGCGGTGCCGGGTCTGCCTCGCCGAAGCCGTGTCCGGGCGCCCAGGCATAGCGCCGGCCGCTGGGATGCAGCGAAGGCGGTACGACGACCAGTCCGCCGTCGCCGCGCAGGTCGATGCCGGGCCTGAGGCCGGCGCGGTTACGCACGGGGCGGCCGGGGTGGGCGAAGTAGAGGTGTCGGCCGCCGCCGCCCGTCGCCGCCTCGAGGGTGCTGGGGATCGGCCCGGTGTCGTCCTCCAGCAGCTGCAGCGCCGCCTGGCCGCCGTGGCGCGGATCGATGTCGATAACGACAATGTTGGAGATTGCGCCGGTGACCACGCCGAGGTTGGCGTCCGGCCAGCGGCGGAACCAGCCGTGAATCTCGTCGGGCAGCGCGCGGCGCTGCTGCAGCTCCTGCCAGGGCACCAGCGGCTGCTTGCTGCCCGCGGCGAGCGGGACGGTCGACCAGCCGCCAGTGGAATAGGCGAGCGCCGCCTCTGCCATATCTCCTGAAGGTTGCATCATTTCTCCTCGCTGTGGCTCGCGGGCGGGCGCCCATGTGACCCGCGGTCATGCTACAGTGAACTGTGACAAGGGTGCGCGGTTGCGGCCGCGGCGGATTGATCCGGCTCAATGCAGCCCCTAGGTCTTCTGAAGAGGCTGGCGGCAGACGACCGCATTATGGACTCGTCCGAAGGAGAACGCGTATGACGATGGAAACGCCTTTGGAGATCACCTTCCGCAATCTCGACCATTCCGACGCCGTGGAGGCGCGGGTGCGGGAGAAGGCGGCGAAGCTGGAGCAGGTCTACGGACGCATCACCTCCTGCCGCGTGATGATCGAGGCACTGAACCGCCAGCACACCAAGGGCAATCTCTTCCACGTCACCATCGAGGTCGGCGTGCCCGGCAAGCAGGTCATGGTGGACCGCAACTCGGGCAAGAACGGGGCCCACGAAGACGTCTACGTGGCCGTTCGCGACGCCTTCAACGCCGCACGCCGCCGGCTCGAGGACCATTCACGCAAGCGCTCCGGCAACGTGAAGACGCACGAGGTGCCGCCGCACGGCCGCGTCATCCGGCTGAACGGTTTCGAGGGCTACGGCTTCATCGAAAGCTCCGACGGCCGCGAGATCTACTTTCACCGCAACAGCCTGGTCGATGCCGACTTCGACAAGCTGGAGGAAGGCCAGGAAGTGCGCTTCGTCGAAGTGAACGGCGAGAGCGACAAGGGCCCGCAGGCCAGCACGGTGAAGCTGATCGGCAAGCACCACCTGGCGAGCTGACGCGGCGCGCCGCGAGGCGCCGGCGTCGTGGTCACCACCGCCATCGAGCCGGCCGCCGCCGACTTCCGGCGCAACCGGCTGCTCCAGGGCTTGGCTGTCGCCTACGGCCTGTGGTGGCTGGTCCTCGCGTTGGCGCCCTACGACCGCTTCGACTGGTTCCTCGAGAACCTGCTGGTGTTCGCCTTCGTCGGGCTGCTGGCGGTGACCTATCGCCGTTTCCCGCTGTCCGACCTCTCTTACCTGCTGATCGCGGTGTTCCTCGCGCTGCACGCCTTGGGCGCCCACTACACTTATTCCGAGGCGCCGGTCGGCCGGTGGCTGACCGACCTCTTCGGTGGGCAGCGCAATCACTACGATCGCGTCGTGCATTTCCTTTTCGGTCTGCTCTGTGCCTATCCCCTGCGCGAGACGGTGCTGCGCGGCGCCGGCGTCGGCGGTTGGCGTGCCGGCCTGCTCGCCTACGCCGTCGTGCTCGCCTTCTCGAGCGCCTACGAGATGCTGGAGTGGGCCGCCGTGCTCGTCCTCAGTCCGGAAGAAGGCATGGCCTTCCTCGGCACCCAGGGCGACGTCTTCGACGCGCAGAAGGACACCGCCCTGGCGGCGGCCGGCGGCGCGCTGGCGCTGCTGCTGGCGCCCCTGGCCGAACGCGGCGCTAGGCTGCGGGCGGCGCGGCGCAGACCTGCTCGTAGCGATAGCGCTCCTTGATGAGGCCGTTGTACTCGAAGACGTCGAGGGTCGCCTCGAAGGCCGGCCGCGTGATCTCGACGTGCGGCGCCCAGCAGCCGAGCTTCTGGTAGGTCGCGATGCAGTCCGCCAGCACGGCCTCGTCGATCTTCGGGAAGAACGGCTTCTCGGCGCGGGCGATCTCCGCCGCCGGTGCCGTGTTCATGTAGGCGCGGGTCTTGCGGTAGGCCCGCATGAAGGCCTTGGCAGTGTCGCTCGCCAGCCATTCGCGCGTGGCGGCGAGGCTGGAGAAGGCGCAGGGGCCGATCTGGCGACCGACCTGGGCGACGATATGGCCAAGGCCGTCGGCCTCGAGCTGCTGGGGAAAGGGGCCCTGCTGCTGCACGTAGTCGCCCTGGCCGTCACGGAACGCCCGGTCGATATCGGCGGCACCTCCCGGGGTGATCGCCTTGATTTTCGTGTAGTCGATGCCGGCCTTGTGGCAGGCATAGCGGAACATGGCATTCGGCTGGCCGCCCTTGAACATCACCACCTCGGCACCTTCCAGCTTCCGCCACGTGAAGTCGGCGTCGTGGCGGCGCGCGGTCAGGAAAAAGCCGTCCATTTCGTTCACCTGAGCGAAGTGCACGACGGGCGGCTGGCGGCCTTCGTTCAGCGGCGTGAACGCCTGGCTGAGCGCCGACTGCACCACCTGGGCGGAGCCGTCGAGCAGGGCATCGATGGCGGAGACGCCCGGCGGCGCCACCGACCATTCCGGCTCGAGGCCTTCCTCCTTCAGAAAGCCGCCCGACATGGTCGAGATGAGCGGTGAATAGAAGGCGGAGAAGAGCGTGAACTGGATCGCGATCTTGGCCATGGCGCTGCTTCCCGTTTTGATTAGTCGTTTTGGCCCGGTTTCTCGGCTCGCCGGCGGGTCCAGCGACCGGAAAGCCTAATCCCTGTAGCCTGCCTGGGACAACTTTTGGCCGTCGCGGGATCGAGGGGCTGCGGTGGACCTTCATCCGTGACCCTTGGGATGATCGTCGTTACCATGCGCGCCGGCTGCTTCCGACGGGAACCCGTGGGGCTCCCGTGCGGTTGTGCCGCCGCCGCCCTCATCAAGACGACACGATCAGGCAGGGAGAAGCTGATGCCGCTCATCGCCCGGCGTTCGGAAAGCCGCGCCAGCACCTTCCACACGCTCCGTTTCAAGCTGCTCAGCGCGGTCGGTCACGCGGACTTCACGAAGTTCATCGTTCTGTCGCGCTCGCGCACCGGCTCCAACATGCTCATGTCGCTGTTGAACTCTCATCCGGAAGTGATCGCGGATCACGAAATTTTGGCACGGCTGAGCGGAAGGGATCCGCGCGATATCGTCGCTCAGGCCTACGCGAAGCAGCCCTTCTACGTGAAGGCCAAGGGCTTCAAGGTGTTCTACTATCACCCGCTGGACGGCGATTCCGCGGCGCTGCTGGACGATCTCGCGGGCGACGGGGCCATCAGCGTCATCCATTTGAAGCGGCGCAACATCCTGCGCACGCTCATCTCGCGCAAGATCGCCAGCACGAAGGGCGTCTGGGCGGCCACCTCGGCCGAGCGCCTGAACGTCCTTGGCCCCAAGGCGGTCAGCTTCACCGTCGACGAGCTGGAGGACGGCTTTCGACGTACGCGTGATTGGGAAACCGATGGCGACCGCCGCTTTGCCGCCCATCCCCTGCTGACCGTGTATTACGAAGACCTCGTGCGCGATCCGGACGGCAGCCTGGCGGCGGTGCTGGATTTTCTCGGTCTGCCGCACAGCGCGCTGGCGACCGACATGCGCAAGCAGAACCCCGAACGGCTGAGCGACCTGCTGACCAATTATGCCGAGCTGAAGGCGGCCTTCGCCGGCAGCGAATGGGCGGACTTCTTCGAGGAGTGACCCGGCGGGCGAGGCGGGTCTCGAAAGCCTTGCCTGAACAGCTCTGCAGGCGTAATTTACATATGGTTTGTGTGAGAGCGCCCGAAGCAGGGTCGTTCGGCACCGCAGACGCAAGACTCCTCACGGGCGCTCAGGCTGCTCACTCTGCGGCGTGATGGAGGAGTTCCATGACCGCCTCAACCGAAAAAGGCTGGTTCAGCGAGCATCGCGGCTGGGAGGATGTCGTCTCCGCTGCTTGCGGCGTGCTCGTCGTGTTGTCGCCGGCACTCGCCACCGAGCAGGCCACTGCCGCCGTCGTCATCAGCGCCGGCCTCGCCGGCGTCATGATCACCATGCTGGCGATGCTGGAGCTGATGGATCACCAGCGTTGGGAAGAGCTGGCCGAGCTCGCTTGTGGGCTCTGGGTCGTGCTGTCGCCGCTGATGTTCGCCTACGGCGGCGTGCTGCGTCTCAGCCACTACCTGCTTGGTGCAGCGGTGGCCGTGCTGGCGCTGCTGGAGCTCTGGCAGGATCGCAGCCGGCGCGCCGTGGCGTAGGCGGGTCGCGGAGAGCGCGCGGACAGTCGCGGGCACGTGCCGTCAGGCATTTGACGCCTTTGCGCTGGCGAGGAAAGGCCGCGCACCCCATATCACCCGGAGGTCGGGGCACAGGACCGTGGACCGCTTCGGGAGGCCGCGCGCGCCATGCGCCCAGTTATCGTTCTGTTGTGCCTGGGCGCCCTGGCGGCGGCCGGGTGGTACGCCTATCGCCACTATCTGCCGAGCCGCTACGATCCCTTCGCGCCGCTGTCCATCGCGGAACGGCCGAGCTTTCTCACCCAGTGGAAGCTGCGCGCGCTGAAGCTCGATGCGGAGGCCTGCTTCGCGGCGGTCGACGACGCCGGCATCGCCTACACGGCGATCCCCGATCGCGCCACCGGCGAGGGCTGCGGCTTCGAGGATGCCGCGCGCCTGGGCAGCGGCGCCATTGTCGCGGGTGCTGGCGGCCTGCCGCTGACCTGCCCGATGATCGCGGCGCTGGCGATCTGGGAGCGCCACGACGTCCAGCCCGCCGCCG
>Ga0207773_100314_pt1 | contig 23930 bp, 20 predicted proteins | sample TtaePargueraPR_2_FD_187281 | JGI IMG/M metagenome (GOLD analysis project Ga0207773, IMG submission 187281) | Aerobic enrichment media microbial communities from Bioluminiscent Bay, La Parguera, Puerto Rico - Tt and M1 (3) (SPAdes) | ecosystem: Environmental > Aquatic > Marine > Unclassified ...
CCGGTTCGTCCCGCCACTGGTCGGAGCTGAGGTCGGCGCGCTGGGGCGTGCGGCTGGCCACCCTGGCGGTCTTCCTCGGCGCCTGGCAGTGGGCGGGAGATGATTCTCTCGCCCTTCTGTTTCCGACCTTCACGCGCACGCTGGAGACCTTCATCGGCCTGGTCGCCGACGGCAGCCTGCCGCTGGCGCTGCTCATCACCAACCAGACGCTGGTGGCGGGCTTCGGCCTCGCCGTCGTCCTCGGCGTCACGATCGGCGTCTGCTCCGCCCGGGTGCCGCTCGTCGACCGCGTCGTCGCACCCTATTTCAACCTTCTGGTCGCCGTGCCGATCATCGCGCTGGTGCCCGTGGTGCAGGCCCTGATGGGCCTGTCGTTTCAGGCCCGGATGACCATCGTCGCGCTGTTCGCGCTGCCCTACATCGTGATCAACAGCGCCGTGGCCGTGCGCCGGGTCGATCCCGCCCTGGTCGAGATGGCGCGCAGTTTCGGGGCCGGACGCTTCACCGTCCTGCGCGAGGTGGTCCTGCCGGCCGCGGTACCCGGGATCATGACCGGCGTCCGCATCGGCCTCGGCCAGGCGCTGATCGGCATGGTGGTCGCGGAGCTGACGATCGTCGGCGCCGGCGTCGGCAGCCTGATCGTGGAGATGCAGGGCCGTTTCCGTGTCGCCCCGGTCCTGGCGGTGGCGATCACCGTGGTGCTGCAGGGCGTTATCCTGATCACCCTCGCCGAATGGCTGGAGCGGCGCCTGAGCCGCTGGAGAAGCTGATGTCCGAGAATTCCGACGGCGCCGCCATCGCGCTGAGCGGCGTGTCCAAGGTCTACGAGACCGGCGACGACCGCACCTTCCGGGCGCTGGATGGCGTCGAGCTCAGCATCCGCCGCGGCGAGTTCGTCTCGATCATCGGCCCCTCGGGCTGCGGCAAGACGACCATCCTGAAGATCGTCGCCGGCATCCTCGGCTGGGACGATGGCGTGGTCAACGTGCTGGGACGGCCAGTGACGGGTCCGGGGCCGGAGCGGGCGACCGTCTTCCAGTCCTTCGCGTTGCTGCCCTGGCTCAGCGTCCTCGACAACGTGGCCTTCGGACTGAAGCTGCGCGGCATGCCCCGCGCCGAGCGGCATCGCAAGGCCCGGGGGCTGTTGGAGTCGGTGAATCTGTCGGATTTCGCCGCCTCCTATCCGCGCATGCTGTCCGGCGGCATGCAGCAGCGGGTCGGCCTGGCCCGGGCGCTGGCGGTGGAGCCGCAGGTGCTGCTGATGGACGAGCCATTCTCGGCGATCGACGCGCAGACCCGGCTGCTGCTGCAGACCGACCTGCTCGACATCTGGTCGCGCACCGATCTCAGCGTGCTGTTCATCACCCACGCCATGGACGAGGCCGTCTTCCTCTCCGACCGGGTGCTGATCATGGGCGCGCGGCCGGGCCGGGTAATCGACGAGATCACCATCGACCTGCCGCGGCCGCGCACCGAGGAGACCAGGCGCGATCCGCGCTTCGTGGAACTGACAGGCTACGTCTGGGACCGCCTGCGCGGCATGATCAGCAAGGATGGCGGCGAGGTCGCGGCGTGATTACCGGCCGCCGCCTCCGCTCCGGTATCCACCATGCCGGACCGTTCCTCGTCTCGGTGGTGCTGCTCGCCATCGTCTGGGAGGTCGTCGGCCGCACCGCCGACATCCTGACCATCCCGCCGCTCAGCGCCGTGCTCGGCGCCTTCGTCGACATGTGGGTGCGCGGCATCATCACCGCGCCGCTGCTCGACAGCACGCTGGCGCTGCTGACCGGCCTGGCGATCTCGCTCTTCGTCGGAACGCTGGTCGGGGTCGGCATCGGCCTGTCGCGGCTGGTGCAACTGTCCATCGGCCCCTTCGTCAAGGCCGGGCTGTCGGCGCCGATGATCGCCTTCGTGCCGGTCTTCATGATGCTGTTCGGCATCGGCTCGACGACGCGCATCGCCACCGTCGTCGCCTTCTCGGTCTTCATCGTCGCCACCAACGCGGCGACGGCGGTGCGCGCCGCCGACCCGCGGCAACTGGAGATGGCGCGGTCCTTCGGCGCCGACCGCTGGCAGCTGTTCTGGCAGGTGCGTCTGCCCGCCGGCGCCAGCTATTTCCTCGCCGGGACCCGTTTCGGCGTCTCGCGCGGCATCAAGGGGCTGATCAATGGCGAGGTGCTGATCGCCGTCATCGGGCTGGGCGGGCTGGTCAAGCAGTACGGCACGGTCTTTTCCATGGACCAGCTCTACGCCGTGATCATCCTGATCATCCTCTACGCCGCCATCGGCGTCGGCCTCGTCACCCTGATCGGCCGTCTCCTGCTCAGGCGCAGCCTGGTGGAGACCAACTAGCGGGCAGTTGGTTTCCGTTGGCTGGTGAGGAACTAGCTAGAAGCTCACCGCCAGGCTGACGCTGTAGCCACGCACGTCCTCCCCGAAGAGGAACCGGCCCATGACGCGCAGCCGGTCGGAGAGGAGGGCGACGCCGCCGATCTCCATCTCCAGACCGGCGCCGACGCGGGTCAAATGGTTGAAGCCGAGTGCGTCGTCGCTGTCGCCGAGATAGGTGGTGTGGGCGAGATCGACCACGTAGCGCATCGGCAGGCCGAAGAGCGACCAGCCGGTGGGCCAGCGATAGCGGGCCCAGAGGCTGGCGGCGATCGCGTCGGAGCCGAACTCGGTCGCCGGCGACGTGGTGTCGAAAGGCTCCAGCCTGAGGTGGGTGTAGCGCAGTTCGGCATCCAGCTCGTACGCTGCCGTCCAGCGCTGGTAGTCGAGGACGAGCGAGCCGCCATACCCCACCGCGTTCATCCGCCCGCCATCGAGGAAGGGAAGGTCTATGCCGGTCTCCGTCTCGATCAGGCGCCCGGCGAGCGAAAGATCGCTTTCGATGTGACCGAAGGAGAGATTGGCCGTCGGCCGCAGGTCGAGCGACGGCGCGACCGGGATGCTGGCGCCCAGGCCGATCGTCGCCGAGAGGCTGTTCCAGCGCACGCCGAAGGGCCGCGCCGCTTCGCCGTCGCTGAGCACGAAGACGGGATCGTAGCGGGCGTAGCCGAGATAGCCTTCCAAGAACAGCGGCAGGTCGTCCGACAGCGTGAAGCCGTCGCCGAACTGCCAGAGCAAGAGACGGGTGTCGTCACTGGTCTCATCAGAGATGGTCAGCGAGGAGGCCGCGATATCCGGCACGGCGGTGAGGCCGAGAATGGCGAGGGCGCCGTTGACCCGATCCTGGAAGACGGGGCCGAGAACTCGTTCGTCGCCATGTGCATGGAGGGGGCGGGCCAGGATCGTGACCGATGTGATCAAGACTGTCAGGAACGTGCGTGGACGGCACCGGAACAAGGCGCTTCTCCTGCTTGGCCGCGCCGTCGTCTCCGGCAGCCCGATCGGCGGGAGTGCCCGGCGGTATCATGGTTGCGGTCCCACGACATGATGTCGCAGGGATCCTCGGCCGAGCCGTGCGCGACCGCCATCGGACGATCGCACCCCTGCCGCCTTCCCGTAAGTATGCATACGCTAGCGCATGATTGGCGAATAAGATGTGTGAATAATGAAGTCGGGCATATGCTTGATTTCGCAATGGCGGGCGGCGACCCGGGCCGGGTGCTTCCAGTCGGTCAATCGAGGGAGGGGACGATGGGTGCAGGGGGTGTTGATGAGGACAGTGAAGCGGGCATCGCGCTGCCAGGAATGAACAGGCGTACCTTCCTGGCGACCGGGTCGTCGGCCGTCGCCGCCGGGCTGATCGCGGGCGTGGCCGGCCCTGCCGGCGCCCAGAACGGACCGCCGCCGCACATCGTCTACATCGTCGCCGACGATCTCGGCTGGGCGGATGTCGGCTTCAACGGCTCGGACATTCCCACGCCCAATCTCGATCGGCTGGCCGCCGAGGGTGCCGTGCTGGACCAGTTCTACACCCAGCCCATGTGCACGCCAACGCGTGCCGCCCTGCTGACCGGGCGGTATCCGCTGCGCTACGGTCTGCAGACCGGCGTGATCCCGTCGGGCGGGCTCTACGGTCTCGACACCGACGAGTACCTCATGCCCCAGGCCCTGAAGGATGTCGGCTATAGCACCGCGCTTGTCGGCAAGTGGCATCTCGGCCACGCCGATCCGGCCTACTGGCCGATGCAGCGGGGCTTCGACAGCTTCTACGGGGCGCTGGTCGGCGAGATCGACCACTTCACCCACGCCTCGCACGGGGTGCGCGACTGGTACCGTGGCAACGAGCCGCTGGAGGAGGAGGGCTACGCCAACACCCTGTTCGGGCTCGAGGCCGAACGCGTGATCCAGGCGCACGACGCCTCGGTGCCGCTGTTCCTCTACCTCGCCTTCACCGTGCCCCACACGCCTTTCCAGGCGCCCGAGGAGTACGTCGCCCGCTTCGCCCATATCGAGGACGAGCAGCGGCGCACCTACGCCGCCATGGTCGCCGTCATGGACGACGAGATCGGCCGGGTCCTGGCGGCGCTCGAGGCGGCCGGCATGCGCGAGAATACCCTGATCGTCTTCCATAGCGACAATGGCGGCGTCAGGTCGGCGCTGTTCGCCGGCGAAAGCGCGGTTTCTGGGGAACTGCCGGCCAGCAACGGTCCATTCCGTGACGGCAAGGGCACGCTCTACGAGGGTGGGTCGCGGGTCTGCGCCATGGTGAACTGGCCTGGGCGTATCGCCCCGGGGGCGGTCGACGAGATCGTGCACGTGGTCGACATGCTGCCGACGATCGCCGGCCTCGCGGGCGCCAGCCTCGCCGACTCCCGGCCGCTCGACGGCATGGACGTCTGGGCGACCCTGAGCGAGGGTGCCGCATCGCCACGCGACGAGGTGGTCTACAATGTCGATCCGACGGCCGGGGCGGTCCGGCAGGGCGACATGAAGCTGGTCTGGACGGCGATGCTGCCGCAGCGCGTGGAGCTCTTCGACCTGGCGGCCGATCCCGGCGAGACCACCAACCTGGCCGAGCAGGATCCGGCGACGGTGGCGCACCTGCAGGAACGGATCACCGAACTGGCCCGCGAGATGTCGCCGCCGCTTCTGCTGGCGGAGGCGATCCGGTTGACCTTCGGCGCGCCCCCCGCCACCGCCCATCCCGCCACCTATTTCAGCCAGCAGGGAGGCTAGCGCATCGTGGCGGTCGCTGTCGGGCGGACCCATGAGGCACGGGGGCAGGCGCACGCCCCCGCGGCGGGGATGGTTTTCGTGCCGGCCGGCAGCTTCGCCATGGGGTCCGACCGGCACTATCCCGAGGAGGCTCCGGTTCACCGCGTGGCGTTGGATGGGTTCTGGATGGACCGCATGGCGGTGACCAACCGACAATTCGCCGCCTTCGTCGAGGCGACGGGACATGTGACGCTGGCCGAACGGGCGCCGCGGGCCGAGGACTATCCAGGTGCTCCGGCCGAGATGCTGAAACCGGGTTCGCTCTGCTTCCAGCCGCCGCCCGGGGCGGTCGACCTGCGCCGCCCCTACGCCTGGTGGGCCTTCGTCCACGGCGCGGACTGGCGGCACCCGGACGGGCCGGAGAGCGGGATCGAGGACAGGCTCGACCATCCGGTGGTGCATGTCGCGCACGAGGATGCCGTCGCCTATGCGCGCTGGGCCGGCAAGGACCTGCCGACGGAGGCGGAATGGGAATACGCCGCGCGCGGCGGACTGGACGGCGCGGACTACGCCTGGGGCGACGAGCTCGCGCCGGATGGGCGCCACCTCGCCAACACCTGGCAGGGCACCTTTCCGTGGCAGAACCTGGCGGAAGATGGCTTCACCGGCACGGCGCCCACGGGATCGTTTCCGGCGAACGCCTACGGCCTCCACGAGATGATCGGCAATGTCTGGGAATGGACGGTCGACTGGTACGCCGCGCATCGTCCATCGGACACGTCGTGCTGCACGCTGGACAACCCGCGCGGTGGCGGACGGGAGGCGAGCGTGGACCCGGCGACGCCCGAGACGCCGATCCCGCGCAAGGTGATCAAGGGTGGATCCTTTCTGTGCGCCCCCAACTACTGCCAACGCTACCGTCCGGCCGCGCGGCTGGCGCAGCCGATCGACTCGGCGACCTGCCATATCGGCTTCCGCTGCGTGATCCGGCCCGGCACCTGAGGTCCGGTGGTGCAGGCCCGCCGAGCCCGCCGGAGCGAGCGGCGCCTGTGACCGTGTCGGCCTCGCCGCCGCTGCGGCCGGGCTACGGCGTCTGGGTGAAGCGTCCGATCGTCGGGATCTCCAGGCGCAGGAGCGGGGCGTGGTCCTCACGCGCGAAACGGACGAAGATTTCCGGGTAGTAGGAGGCGATGACGGGATCGCGGGGCACGGCGCGGAAGAGGTCGCCGTGCCAATGCTCCAGCGCGCACGGATTACCGATGATGTCGATGACGAGTCCGTCTGCTCCGTCGCGCACCGGCACCGTGCCGTAGACGGGATTGGCATAGTCGCCAGCACAGTCAGCCGCGGCGAAGCTCGGCCGCCAGTCCCGGTGACGGGAAAGCGGCCGCCAGTAATAGGGTTCGCCGTCCAGCATGACGAGCGGGCGCTTGGCGCCCTCCGCCACCGTGCGGAAGCGTGCGTCCCAGTCCCGCTGGGGCAGGCCCAGCGCCTCGGCCAGCAGCAGGTAGCGCAGCGGGTTCACCACGTCGGACTTGTGCTGGTTGGTGAGGATGACGATGGCGAGCCCGGCCTCCGGCACGGCGCAGCCCAGGACGAAGAAGCCCTCAAGCGCCCCGGTGTGCTCGCTGATCCGGTAGCCGGCGAAATCGTGGGCATACCAGCCGCAGCCATAGCCGACGAGCTTCGCCTCGTAGCGGGAGACCCAGCGTTGGGGGTGGATGCCGGTCGGGTTCACCAGCACACCGGGGCGCAGCATCTCCCGCACGGTCTCCTCCTTCAGCAGGCGCGTGCCGTCGATCGCGCCGCCGAGCGCGAACAGCGAGAACCAGCGCTCCATGTCCCGCAGGCTGGAGACGACCGAGCCGGCGGGCGCCAGGTTGTCGAAGTTACGGTGCGGCACGACGCGGCTGGTGCCCTCGGCGTCGGTGACGTGGGCATCGCAGGCCATGGCGGTGTCGGCGAGGCGGAAATAGCTGGCGAAGGTGTCGGCGAGGCCGAGCGGGCGGCAGATCTCCTGCTCGACGAAATCCTCCCAGCTGCGGCCCGAGCGCCGCTCGATGACCGCGCCGGCGCTGATCGGCCCGTAGGACTGGTAGGCGCACTCGCTGCGGAAGCCGACCCGGAGCGGAAGGTCGGCGATCTGGGCGATGATCTCGTCACGGCTGAAATGGGAGTGGTAGTTGGTGATGTTGTCCTCGCCATGCCCGATGCGCTGGCCGACCAGATCGCGGAGCTGCACCAGCGGGGTCAACGCCGGGTCGCGGAGACGCCAGTCGGGCAGGTGGTCGATCGTCCGGTCGTCCCAGCCCGCCTCGCCCCGGTCGATGATCAGGGCGAGGGCGGCGGCGTTCACCGTCTTGGAGATCGAGCCGATGTCGAATTGGGACCGGTCGGTCACCGGCCTGCCGTCGTCGACCGACATCACACCGTGCAGGTGGCGGAACACGGTCTCGCCATCGACCATCACGCCCACCGCCGCGCCCGGCACGTGATAGGCCTCGAGCAACGTGCGCACATCGTCGGCAAGCCGCGTGCTGTCCAGGGTCATGGCCAGGGTCATGGGTCGCAACTCCTCGTCTGGGCGGGTTCGGGGCGGAAATGACAGGCGACCGTGCGCCCGGCACCGGCCGGCTTCAGCGGCGGGTCCTGTTCGGCGCAGACCGGCCTGGCGATGGGACAGCGCGTGCGGAAGCGGCAGCCGGACGGTATCGCCGACGGGCTGGGTGGGTCTCCGTGGATCAGCCGTCTGCCGCGGAGCCCGGCGCGGGCCGGGTCGGGGATCGGCGCGGCGGCGAGCAGAGCCTCGGAATAGGGGTGCAGTGCGTCGGCGAAGAGCGCGGCGACCGGCGCCGTCTCGACGATGCGGCCGAGATACATCACGGCGACGCGGTCGGCGAAGTGCTCGACCACGCTCAAGTCGTGAGCGATGAAGAGGTAGGCGATGCGCCGCTCCTCCTGCAGGTCCATCAGCAGGTTCAGGATCTGCGCCTGGATGGAGACGTCGAGCGCCGACACCGCCTCGTCGAGGACGAGCAGCGCCGGGTCGAGCGCCAGGGCCCGGGCGATGCCGATGCGCTGGCGCTGGCCGCCGGAGATCTCGTGCGGGAAGCGGTCGAGGTGCTCGCCACCGAGGCCCACATCGCCGAGCAGGCCGGCGACCCGCTCCCGCAGGGCCTGGCGGCCGATGGCCTCGTAATTGCGGATCGGCTCGCCGATCAGGTCGACGATCCGCAGGCGCGGGTTGAGCGAGGCAGCGGGATCCTGGAACACCGCCTGGACGCGGCGCCGGAAGGGCCGCAATTGCGACTGCGGCAATCCGCCGATCTCGCGGCCTTCCAGGCGGATTGCGCCGGCGTCGGGATCGAGGAGGCGAAGTGCCAGCCGCGCCAGGGTCGACTTGCCGCAGCCGCTCTCGCCGACCACCGCCACCGTCTCGCTCGGCTCGACGGTCAGGCTCACCCCGTCGACGGCGCGCACGGGCGGCGGCCGACGCCAGCCGAGGCCGCGGCGGGCCCGGAAATGCTTGACCAGCCCGTCGAGCGCCAGCAGGGCCGTCACGGCCCGTCTCCCAGCTCGCCGGCGCGCCAGCAGGCGACCGTGTGGCCGGGTCCGACGCGACCGAGCGCCGGCGCCTCTTCGCGGCAACCGTCGACGGCGTGCGGACAGCGCGAGGCGAACAGGCAGCCCTGGCGCGGGGCGGTGAGCGGCGGCACCACCCCCCGGATCGCCCGCAGCCGGCGCAGGCCTTCCGACCGGGCCCGGCTCGGCAGCGAACCGAGAAGGCCCTGTGTGTAGGGATGCGCCGGCCGCGCGAAGAGATCCGTGGTCGAGGCCTCCTCCACCTTGCGGCCGGCATACATCACGACGACCCGCGAGACGGTTTCCGCGACCACGCCGAGATCGTGTGTGATCAGCACCAGGGCCATGCCGAGACGCTGCTGCAGCGACATGATCAGTTCGAGGATCTGCGCCTGCACGGTCACGTCGAGGGCCGTGGTGGGCTCGTCGGCGAGCAGCACCCGGGGCGAGCAGGCGAGCGCTATGGCGATCAGGACACGCTGGCGCATGCCGCCGGAGAGCTGGTGCGGATAGGCGGCGGCCCGCGACCGGGGGTCGGGTATCTGCACCAGAGACAGCATTTCCACCGCCCGCTCCCGGGCCGCGCGGGGCGACAGGCCTTCGTGTTGGCGCACCACCTCCGCCACCTGCCGGCCGATCGTCAGCACCGGGTTCAGCGAGCTCATCGGCTCCTGGAATATCATCGAGATGTCGCGGCCGCGCAGGGTCCTCAGGCGGTGCTGTGGAAGGTGCGCGATATCCGTCCCGTCGAAGAGGATGCGTCCCGAGACGATGCGCGCCACCTGCGGGTCGAGCAGGCCCATGACGGAAAGCGCCAGCATGGACTTGCCGCAGCCGCTCTCGCCGACGATGGCGAGACTCTCGCCCTGGCCCAGCTCCAGGCTGACACCGTCGACGGCCGGAAAGCTGGCGCGCCCGATACGCACGCGCGTCTCCAGCGCCTCGAGGGCCAGCACGGGCGGGTTCGCGTCCGTCACAGCGCGCGCCGGGTGCGGGGGTCGAGCATGTCGCGCAGGGCGTCGCCGAGCAGGTTGAGCGACAGGACGGTGGCGGCGACGAAGGCGCCGGGGATCAGGATGATCCACTCGGCGATCAGCACGAAGCCGCGCCCCTCCGCCATGATGTTGCCCCAGCTCGGGAACTCGGGCGGGATGCCGGCGCCGAGAAAGGACAGATAGGCCTCGATGAGGATCGCCAGACCGCAGATATAGGTGGCCTGGACGATCAGCGGCGCCAGCGAGTTGGGCAGGATGTGGCGCAGCAGGATGCGGCCGGGCCGCGTGCCCAGGCTCCGCGCCGCCTCGACATAGGTCTGTTCCCTCAGCGTCAGGACGACGCCGCGCACCACGCGCACCACCACCGGCACCTCGGGCACGGCGATCGCCAGCACGATGGTGGAGACGCCGCCGCCGACGATGGTGGCGAGCGCGATGGCCAGCAGGATGCCCGGAATGGCCATGATGCCGTCCATCACCCGCATGATCAGCGCGTCGGCCAGTCGGCTGAAGCCGGCGACGAGGCCGATGGCGAGGCCGACCAGGCTGCAGATGACGGCGGTGAGGATGCCGACGGTCAGCGACAGCCTTCCGCCGTGCAGTACGCGGGCATAGAGGTCGCGGCCCAGCATGTCGGTGCCGAAAAGGTGCTCGTGCGAAGGCGCGCGCAACCTCTCGGCCGGCACCAGGGCGAGCGGATCGTGCTGCGCCAGGAGCGGCGCCAGGACCGCACTGGCGGCGAGCAGGGCGAGCAGGGTGCCGCCGAAACACGCTGTCGGGTTGCGCCACAACCGGGACAGCGTCGCGGCGACGACGCCGGCAGGCTTGCCGGCGCTGGCCTGGGTCTCGGTCCGGAAGGCGCGGGGCGGGTTGCGCATGGTCAACCGGCGTAGCGGATGCGCGGATCGAGCAGCGTGTAGAGCAGATCGACCAGCAGGTTCACGACGACGTAGACGGCCGAGAAGACCAGCAGAACGCCCTGGATAACGGGGATGTCCTTGCGCTGGATCGAGTCGACGGTCAGCCGGCCGATGCCAGGGATGGCGAAGACGCTCTCGGTGATCACCACGCCGCCGATCAGGAGGGCGAAGCCGAGGCCGATGACCGTGACGATGGGGATCGCCGCGGCCCGCAGGGCGTGGCCGATCAGCACCTTGCGCATGGGCAGACCCTTGGCGCGCGCGGTGCGGATATAGTCCTGCCCCATAACCTCCAGCATGCTGGCGCGGGTGATGCGCGCGATCAGCGCCGCATAGGCGGTGCCGAGCGTGATGCTGGGCAGGATCAGGTGGGACAGGAACGGCCAGAGGCCCTCCGACAGGCTGGCATAGCCCTGCACGGGCAGCCAGCCGAGGTCGAGGGCGACGCTGAAGATCAGCAGGTAACCGATCCAGAACGCCGGCACGGAGATGCCCAGCGTCGCCAGCAGCATCAGCGCCCGGTCCAGGACGGTGCGTGCCTGCCAGGCGGCGACGACGCCGATCGGCACGGCGATGACCACGGCGACGAGGATGGTCATCAGCGCCAGGCTGACCGTCGGCTCGAGCCGGGCCAGGATGAGCTGCAGGACCGGTCGTTCGGAGAAGATGGAGTCGCCCAGATCGCCCGACAGGACATGCCCGACCCAGGTCAGGAACTGCTCGTGGATCGGGCGGTCGAGCTGCAATTGCTGGCGGATCTCCTCGACATGGGCCGGCGTGGCGTAGTCGCCGGCGATCACGGCGGCCGGATCGGTCGGGCTGATGTGGATCAGACCGAACACGATGATGGCCACCACGCCCATCACCGGGATGGTGGCCATCAGTCGATGCACGAGGTAGCGAAGCACCTGTCGAACGGTCTCCGGCAATCCCCTGGATCGGAGCGCTAGTCTATTCCACCCGATCCACGTTCCAGTAGACGCTGATCGGCGTGCCTGGGATGTAGCCCGTGATGTCGTCGCGATGCGCCCGGGAGGTGAAGAACTGGCCGTAGGGCACGTAGGGGACCACCTCGTAGGCCCGTACCTGCAGCGCCTCGGCGATCTCGCGCCGGGCCTCGACATCGGACTCGGTGCGCCAGGCCGTGCGCAGGTCCTCGATCTCCTGATCGCAGGGCCAGCCGAACCAGGCGTTCTCGCAATTCGCCGCGAGCGTGATGTTGGTCAGGGGCGAGGCCGCCTCCAGGCCGCCGGTGTAGGTGACCAGGATATTCCAGCCGCCCTCGTCCACGGGGGCGGTACTGGTGCGCCGGGAGGTCAGCGTGCTCCAGTCCATGGCCTGCACGTCGACGGTCGCGCCGGCCGCGCGCAGCTGCTGGCCGACATAGAGGGCGACGGCATGCAGGTCCGGCAGGTCCGTCGGGTCCAGGATGACGATCGGCGAGCCGTCATAACCGCTCGCCTGCAGCAGTTCGGCCGCCCGCTCGATATCCGGTTCCGCGACAACGCCGACGACGCCGGCCTCGCTCTCATAGGGGCCGCCACAGGTGAGGTAGGCGGCGCATTCCTGCCACAGGGCCTCGTCGCCGATGGCGGCGGCGAGAACGTCCGACTGGTCGACGAGATGGAGCAACGTCTGTCGCGCCTCGGGCTGGTCGAAGGGCGGGATCAGGTGGTTCGGCCGGATCACGCCGTGGGAGTAGGCGCCGCGTTCCACGACGATGCCGGGCGAGCCCTCCATGGCCACCGCCAGGTCCGGCGGCACCAGCTCCCAGATGTCGACCTCGCCGGCCATCAGCGAGGCCATGGTGGTGGTGGAGTCAGGGATGTAGACCCATTCCACGCGATCGAAGTTCACCACCTTGCCGCCGGACATGAAGTCCGCGGGCTCGTCGCGCGGCACATAGTCGGCGAAACGCTCGTAGACGACGGTGCTGCCGGGCTCCCAGGCATCGGCCAGGAAGACGTAGGGGCCCGACCCCGTGTAGTCGGTGATCTGCTCGTCCGCCGGCGTCGCCGCCACGTCGGCGGGCATGATGAAGGGCGGGTTGCCGCGGATGCCGGCGAGCGCGTCCAGCACCAGGCCGAACGGTTCGCTGAGCGTGATGCGGACGGTGGACGCGTCCACCGCCTCCAGCGACTCCGTGACGCCGGCCAGGGTCTGGCCCATGCCGTCTCGCTGCCACCAGCGCTCCAGCGAGGCGACGACGTCCTCGGCGGTCACCGGGTCGCCGTCGTGGAACATCAGCCCGTCGCGCAGGGTGATGGTCCACACCAGCCCGTCCTCCGACACGGTGTGCCCGTCGGCCATCTGCGGCTGCGGCACGCCGGCGGAGTCGAACTCATAGAGCTTGTCGTAGATCATGTAGCCGTGGGCCAGCGTGATCCCGGCCGTCGTCCAGATCGGATCGAGGTTGCGCAGGTCGGCGTGGATGACGACGCGCAGGGTGTCGTCCTGCGCCAGGACGGGGGCGTTCTGGAGGCCGAGCGCTGCCGCGATGGCCAGGGCGGAGGCCGCGCCCAGCCGGCGGGCCGGCGTTCCAAGGACCGACGAGATTCTCCCAGACATGATCTTGCTCCCTCCTCACGTGAGCCGGACGCGCCGGTCCGGTGCGATTGTGCGATCGTTGCGCCCGCGCGGCGACTGCCCCCTGCTGTTCTTTTCTTTGTTCAGCCTCCCCACACCGTGCGATAGATCCGCATCCAGTTGCCGCCGAGCACCTTGAGCGCCGCCTCCTCGCCGAACCCGCGCTCCAGCAGCTTGGCGGTCAGATTGGCGAGCGTGGCGGGCGTCTCGATGCCGGCAGGGTAGTGGTGTGGCGGCGGCGGATAGGTATCGGGCCGCCAGACGCCGCTGTTCAGCGCCGACTGGTAGAAGGCCATCGCCTGTTCGTCGGAGACGATGGGCGCCTGGCCGTTGTAGTAGTCGATGCCGAGGCCGACATGGTCGATGCCCACCAGATCCGCGACATAGGCGATGTGGTCGACGAACCGGTCGAGCGAGGGCCGGGTGGTGGAGTCCACGAAGCCCGGAAAGCCGACGATGCCGACCAGACCGCCCGATCCGGCGATCGCCCGGATCATCTCGTCGGTGATGTTGCGGCGCGAGGCATGCAGGGCGCGCGGGTTGCCGTGCGAGACGACCACGGGAGCGGTGCTCGTCTCGACGGCGTCGAGCGTGGTGCGCTCGCCGGTATGCGAGCAGTCGACGATCACCCGCGCTTCATTCAGGCGCTGCACCAGCTTGACCCCGAAATAGCTGAGGCCGCTGTCGGTGCGCTCGTCCGCGCCGTCGCCGACATGGTTCCGCACGTTGTAGCAGAGCTGGATGATGCCGACCCCGAGATCCTTGTAGGCGAAGACGAGGTCGAGGTCGGACTCGACCGGGTCGGCGCCCTGGAAGTGCAAGAGGATCGCTGTCTTGCCAGCCTTTTTGGCGGCCTCGATGTCGGCCGCCGCATGGGCCTGGACCAGGCGGTCGTCCGTGGCGATCAGTCCCTTCCACAGGGCGATCTGGCCGAGCGCGTAGCGCGCGTCCTCGACGCTGGCGATGGTAGGCGCCACCAGGGTGAGACCGCCCTCGATGTAGAGGTCGATCGTCGACGGGGTGCGCAGGAGGGGGCACACCGCGTCGATGATGATGGCGCGTTCGTGCAACGAAAGGGCGGCAGTCATCCGATCCATCCCCGTCGCTCGGTTTTTGCGGGTGATGGAAAGGCTACTGGGAATGTGCCTTGATCGGAAATACCATCTCGGCAGCGATTATTGACGGGATTGTTAATAATGAGTCTGGAGAGCCGGCAGCTTCGTGCCTTCGTGGCGGTGGCCGAGGAACTGAGCTTCGTGAACGCGGCGCGCCGTCTTCACATCGCCCAGCCCGCCCTGACCCGCACCATCAAGGAGATCGAGGCGGAGATCGGCGTGCGCCTGCTGGAGCGCACCACGCGGATGGTCCGTCTGACCGAGGCGGGGGAGGCGTTTCTCGGCCATGCGCGGCGCACCCTCTCGCAGCTCGAGCAGACCGTGCAGATCACCCGCGATGTTGGGCACGGCCTCACCGGCCATATCGAGATCGGCTACATGGACTTCGCCATTTACGGTCCGATGCCGGCGATCCTGGCGCAGTTCCGCCGACGCTACGCGCAGGTCAAGCTGTCGCTGCACCGTCGGCGGTCGGACGAGCAGTCTGCGGAGGTGGCGAGCCACCGCCTCGATCTCGGCTTCACCGTGCACCACCGCTTCGCCGATGCCGTCGACGTCCTGACCATGACGCGCGAGCCGCTCGTCGTGGTGCTGCCGGCCGCCCATGCGCTGGCGGCCGGGAAGGCGATCGCGGTCGCCGACCTGGCCGATGAGAACTTCGTCATGGGCAGCCGGCGCGGCTGGCAGATCTACCTGCCCATTGTCGAGGAGTTCTGCGGCCGGGCAGGTTTCGCGCCGCGGCTCGCCATGGAGGTCGAGGACGGAATCGCGATGTTCTCCGCCGTCGCGCAGGGTCTCGGCGTCTCGGTCTATCCGGCCTGCGCGCTGCGATCCGGCATGCGGGGCGTCGTCGTCCGCCCCTTTGCCGAGCCGGCACCGGAGATCGCCACCTACTGCGTGATGCGCCCCGCGGCCGACGTGCCGGTGATCGAGCACATGAAGGCGATCGTCCGCTCGCACGCCCTGGACCAGCCGGATGGCGCCTCGTGACACTCGGCGGCGTCTGACCGGAGGCCGCCGTGGCGCGGCCTGGACAGGATCCGGTCCCTCAGGCCTCGCCGCAGATGTCGAGGATCGCCAGCATGTAGATGCGGATCATGTCGAGGTAGTCGGCGATCTCCACCCGCTCGTCGGGCATGGTGTTGTACTTGCCGCCTGGCCCGCAGACGATGCCCTCCATGCCCAGCTTCTGGTAGAAATGCGCGGCATCGGTACCGTAGAAGGCCGGCGGGCGCAGGGCGCCGGTCGGCTGCTCGACCCCGCGAACGGTGCGGTAGGCGTCGTTGACGGCCCGCACGATGCGGGAATCCTTCGCCACCTCGAAGGGCGGCATGGTCGGCCGGTTCTCGTCCCGGTCGGAGCGGATGCGGCATTGCAGGCCCGGGAACTCCCGCTCCAGCAGATCGAGCATGCGCCTGAAATCGTCCAGCACCCCGTCCTCGCTCTGGCCCGGCGCGTAGCGGGCGGAGCCCTTCAGGCGCACCACGTCGGCCACCTGCGGCGGCCGCCACTCGTGGAACTCCGAGCCGAGACCGCCGCGCATCACGCCGACATGCGCCCGGTTGACCGACAGGTGCTCGGCCGACTTCGCGCCGGAGAAGGTCATGCGGTTGATGCGGGGGATCAGTTCGGCGGCCGCGGCGATGGCGTCGACCGCCTCCTCGCGCTTGGAGAGATGCCTGGTGTGGCCGATCAGGTCGATGGTGAAGGTGAAGGCGCCGGCATGCATCGATAGCGCCTGCAGGTCGGTCGGCTCGGAATTGATGAAATAGTCGGCGCGGATGCCGTTCTCGATCGCCGCCACGGTGCCGATGCCGCCCTGCAGTTCGCCGACGACGAAGGTCAGGATGACGTCGCCCTTCAGCGTCACGCCGGCGTCGATCAGCGTCTTCACGGCGCAGAAATAGGCGGCGTCGCCGGCCTTCATGTTGGACACGCCGATGCCGTAGATGAAGTCGTCATCGATGACGCCGCCCCAGGGATCGACCGTCCAGCCCTCGGTCGCCGGATTGGTGTCGAGATGGCCGTTGAACAGCAGCGAGCTGCCGCCGCCCGTGCCCTTCCAGCGTCCGATGGCGTTCACCCTGTCACCGGGCACCGGGCTCAGCTCCGCCTCGAGGCCGAGGTCGCGCATGCGCTCGACCATGAAGCCGGCCAGCGCCTTCTCGCCCTCGGTCTGCGTGTAGCTCTTGTGCCGCACCATGGTCGCCAGGAAATCGAGGCAGGCGCGCTCATCGATGCGGTCGAGCAGGGCCTTTCGGCTCATTGTCTTCTCCAAATCTGGGTCAGGGGCGTCATCGGCGGTTCAGCCGACCGGGGTCGGCACGGCGCCGAGCAGTTCGCGTGTGTAGACATGGGCCGGGGCGGATGCGACGGTCTCGACGGGTGCTGTCTCCACCACGTCGCCGCGATACATCACCACGAGGCGGTGGGCGATCTGGCGCACCAGGTTCAGGTCGTGGGTGATGAAGAGGTAGGCGGTGCCGTAGCGCTCCCGGAGGTCGAGCAGCAGGCGCACGATCTGCGCCTGGATCGAGACGTCGAGCGCCGAGGTGATCTCGTCGCAGATCACCAGCCGCGGTCGGCTGGCGAAGGCGCGGGCGATGGCGACGCGCTGCTTCTCGCCGCCCGAGAGCTGGTGGGGGAAACGCCGCCGATAATCGGCCGGCAAGGCGACATCCTCGAGCAGCCGGCCGATGGTCGCGGCGATTTCGCGGCGGTCGCGGGTACCGGCGAGGATCAGGGAACGGGCCAGGATCTCCTCGACCCGCTGCCGCGGATTGAGCGACGAGTCGGGGTGCTGGAAGATGATCTGGACGTCGCGCCGATAGCCCTGGTCCATGTCGCGGGGGCCGGTCAGCGTCCGGCCGGCGAAGCGGATCTCGCCCTCGAAGGGGTTCAGCCCGACCAGCGCGCGCGCGATGGTCGACTTGCCGGAGCCCGACTCCCCGACCAGGCCGAGGATCTCGCCCGGGCGCAGCGCGAAGGAGACGTCGCGCGCGCCGACCACGCGTTCGGACCGGCCGAACAGCCGCTTGAGGATCGACGGGCGGCCGTAGCGCACGCTGATGTCGCTAAGGTCGAGCAGGGCGGGCGCGGCGTCCGTTTCCGGGGCGAGGGGCGGCGTCAGCGGCCGGTCCGGCCGCGGCACGCTGGCGATCAGCTGGCGGGTGTAGTCCTCGCGCGGGGTGCGGAAGATCGCGTTCGCGGGCTCCTCCTCGACGATGCGGCCGCGATGGATGACGGCGACGCGGTGCGCGATCTCGGAGACCAGGGCAAGGTCGTGCGAGATGTAGAGGGAGGCCACGCCCGTCTCCGCCTGCAGTTCGCGGAACAGGTCGAGGATCGCGCGCGCGGTGATGATGTCGAGCGCCGTCGTCGGCTCGTCGAAAAGGATGCATTCGGGCTGGCAGGCAAAGGCGGTGGCGATGGCCACGCGCTGCTTCTCGCCGCCCGAGACCTCGTGGGGATAGCGCGCCATCATCGCCGCCGGCGTCTTCAGGCCGACCCGCTCCAGCATGCCGGTGCCGCGCTTCCAGGCGTCGCGCCAGTCGAGGCCGTGGTGCCGGACCAGGGTCTCGGCCACCTGCGTGCCGAGCGTGATGGTGGGGTTGAGCGCGGTGCCGGGGTCCTGGAAGACCATGCCGATGCGGCGGCCGCGCAGCCGCGCGATCTCGTTCCCCGGCAGCGTGCGCAGATCGGCGCCGGAGAGCCGGATGGCGCCGGCACGCTCGCGGGCGTTGCGGGCGAGGTCGCGCATGACGGCGAAGGCGAGGGTCGACTTGCCCGATCCGGACTCTCCGACCAGGCCGAGCACCTCGCCACGCCCGATCGTCAGGTCGATGTCCTCCAGGGCCCGCAGGCCGCCGGTGGGCGTGAGGTAGTCGAGGGTGTAGCCCTCGACCGCGAGGACCGGGACGTCGGTGTCGGCTGGCGTGCTCATGCCGGGCCTCAGGTCTTCGGGTTCAGGGCGTCGCGCAGCCCGTCGCCCAGCAGGTTGAAGCCGATGGCGACCAGCGCGATGGCGAGGCCCGGCCAGATCATCATCCAGGGATTGCGGAACAGGTAGTCGCGGGACTCCGACACCATCAGCCCCCATTCGGAGGAGGGCGGCTGGGCGCCGAGTCCGAGGAAGCTGAGCGTCGCCAGCAACATGACGGCGAAGGCGACGCGGATCGTCGCCTCGACGACGATGGGGGCGATGACGTTGGGCATCATCTCCCGGGCGATGATGTAGCCGGCCCCCTCGCCGCGGGCGACGGCGGCATTGACGTAGTCGTGCTTGCGCACGGTCAGGGCGACGGAACGGGCCACCCGCGACATGCCGGGCGCGAAGGCGATGCCGATGGCGATGAAGGCGTTGAAGCTGCTGGCACCCAGCGCGGTGACGATGAGCAGCGCGAAGAGCAGGCTGGGGATCGCCATCACCGCGTCGACGACGCGCATGATGGCCTCGTCCGCCCGGCCGCCGAGATAGGCCGAGGCGGTGCCGACGAAGGCGCCCAGCAGGGTGCCGAGCAGCGTCGACAGCACGGCCATGAAGACGGTCGCGGGCGCGCCGCTGAGCATCCGCGAGAACAGGTCGCGGCCGAACTGGTCGGTGCCGAGGAGGAAGCTGGCGCCGGGCCCCTCGAAGCGGGCCGTGTAGTTGAACGCCTCAGGGTCGGCGGGCGCCAGCCAAGGGCCGAAGGCGGCGAGCAGGAAGACGAAGGCGACGATGACGCCGCCGATCGCGCCCTGCGGCGTGCGGGCGAGGCGCCGGAGAAGGTCAGTCATACTGGATCCTCCGGTCGAGCAGGGCGTAGGCGAGATCGGCCAGGAAGTTCGCCAGCGCGTAGGTCGCGGCCATGATCAGGGCGCCCGCCTGGATGGCAGGCAGGTCGCGGCTCTCGATGGCGACGATGAGCTGCCGTCCGATGCCGGGAAAGGCGAAGATCTCCTCGACCACGATGATGCCGCCCAGCAGGTAGCCGATATCGAGGGCGATCACGGTGATCGTGGGCAGCAGCGCGTTGGGCACGGCATGGCGCCACAGCACGCGCCGACGGCTCAGGCCCTTCAGGCGGGCGGCGCGGACATAGTCGGTGTGGAGCACGTCGACGAGTTCGGAGCGCACCATGCGCGAGACATGGGCGATCAGGATCACCGAGACGGTGAGCACCGGCAGGGCGAGATGGTGCAGCCCGTCCCAGAAATCCTCCGTCAGCGGCACGTAGCCGGTCGATGGGAACAGGCCGACCTCGGGGCTGGCGAGCACCAGCACGGCCAGCGTCGCGGTGACGAACTCAGGCAGGGAGACGCCGACATAGGAAAGCAGGCTGACCCCGACATCGCTCGCCTTGCCCCGTCTGAGCGCCGCCAGCACGCCCATTGGAATGGCGACGACGATCAGCACCAGGATGGCGAAGCCGGCGAGCAACAGCGAGCGCGCCAGGGCCGGGAACATCATGTCGGCGACCGGCAGGCCGGTGCGCAGCGAGGTGCCGAAGTCGCCAGCCAGCAGGTGGGAGAACCAGGCCCAGAACTGCACCGGGATCGGCTCGTCGAGGCCGAGCCGCTCGCGCACCGCGGCCAGCGCATCCTCGGTCGCGTTCTCCCCCAGCAGCATCTGCGCCGCGTCCGCCGGCAGCGCCTGGGTGATGAAGAACACCAGGACCGAGACGATCAGCAGCGTGAAGAGGATGTAACCCGTCCGCTTGACGAGGTAGAGCAGCGACATGAGCGGCTATCCGTGTGGGACGGAAGGTGAGGGCGGCCCGACCCCTGGGTGAGGCCGGTCGGGGCCGGACCGCCCACGCGCCACGGTATCAGACGCGATCGCGTTCAACCGCGATCGGCATCAACCGCGATCGGCATCAACCCCGATCGGGCGCGCCTTCCCCGAGCCAGACCTCGTCGAGGCGGAAGATCGCCCCGCGCGGGTGGATCTCGTAGTTCTCGACATAGTCGCGCCGGGCGGCGAGCTGGTCGAAGAACACCGGGATCACCGTCGGCACCTCGTCATGCATGAGTTGCTGGGCCTCGGCATAGATCTCCGCCCGCCGGGCATCGTCGGCGGTCTCGCGACCCTCGGTCACCAGCCGGTCGAACTCGGCATTGTTCCAGCGCGTCTCGTTCCACGGCGATTCCGAGGTGTAGAGCAGCGAGAAGATGCCGTCGGGCGTCGGCTGCATGTTGTAGAAGCCGACATAGAACTGGCCCTGCAGCCACACCTGGTCGAGATATGTGGAGTGCGGCATCGTCTGCACCTCGATGTTGAAGCCGGCGGGTGCCGCCATCTCGCGCATCGCCACGCCCAGCTGGGTGCGGGTGCCGGGCCGGTCGGAGGCGACAAGCGTGAGGTCGAGCCCGTCGGGATGGCCGGCCTCGGCGAGCAGGCCGCGCGCCTCGTCGATATTCATTTGCCGGTCGCCGACATCCGTGTAGTAGCGATAGGCCGGCGAGATCGGCGTGTCCTGGCCCTCGGTGCCGTAGCCCTCGGCGACGAAGGCGATCAACGCCTCCCGGTCGACCGCCAGCGACAGCGCCCGGCGCACCCGCGCGTCGTCGAACGGCGGCTGGTCGCAGCGCATGATGACGTTGAGGAACTGGCCGGAGGGGATGCGCATGCCCACCACGCCGCCGCTGCCGGAGATGCGCTCGTAATCCGTCGGCGCGGTGCGCACCATGAGGTCGGTGTCACCGGCGATGATGGCGGAGCTTTCGGCGGTGGAGTCCGGATAGATGACGATCTCAACCCGGTCGAGGTAGGGCCTGCCTTCCAGGAAGTATTCGGGATTTCGCTCGACCACCACCAGGCGCTCCGGCTCGTAGCTGACGAGGCGGAAGGGACCGGTGCCGATGACCTCCTGGTTGAGGCGGCCGATGTCGTCGGCCAGGACCGCCGCCGGAACGATCTTGGCGTCGGTGTAGGCGACGGCGATCGGCAGGTCGGCATAGGGACCGCTGAGCTGGAAGACCACGGTCAGGTCGTCGGTCGCGGTCACCGTCTCGATGGGCCCGACATTGCGGCGGGCGGGCGAGCCGGTGGCCTCGTCTAGGATGGCGGTGAAGGTGGCGACGACGTCCTCGGCGGTCAGCGGCGAGCCGTCGTGGAAGACCACGCCCGGCCGCAGGGTGAAGGTCCAGGTGGTGAGGTCGTCCGAGGCGCTCCAGCTCTCCGCCAGGTCCGGCTCGGCCGTCATGTCGCGGGACAGACGGGTGAGGCCGGAATAGAGCAGTTCGCCCATCAGGTATTCCGGGTTGACCCGGTGCAGCAGCGGGTTCAGCACGTCCGGTCCCTGGTCGACGCTAACCCGCAGCGTGCCGCCCGGGACCGGCTGGGCCATGGCGATACGCGGCATGCCCAGCGAGGAGATGGCGAGGCCACTGGCACTGCCGGCGAGGAAGGTGCGCCGCTTGACGGTGAATGGCTTTCTCATGGTGATGTCTCCCTGCTCCTGGTTCGTGGAATTAGGCACCCGCCCGGTCGAGCGGGTGGTCGGCGAGATAGAGGAGGACGCTTCTGGCGAGCGCCTTGAGGTCGGCGAGCGTGGTGTATTCGTCGGCGGCGTGCGCGCCGTTGTCGGGCCTCGTCAGGCCGCCCAGCAGGATCTCGTGGATGCCGGCCTGCTGCACCCAGCCCATGTCCGAACTGGTGCCCGAGCCGTATTCGCGGAAGCTCTCCGGCGGCCAGCCGAAGCCTTGCGACAGCGCCGCCTGCCAGCGCGGCCAGTGCGGACCGGTCGGGTCGGAGACGGGTGCCAGATGGCCGACGATGGTGACCGACCAGTCGAGCGCGTCGGTCCCGGCGACCGCTTCGGCGACGGTTCGCTCCAGCTCCGCGATAACTTCGGCGGCGTCTTCTTCCGGCATGTAGCGGCGGTTGACCACAAGGCGGCAGAGACCGGGCAGGGCCGAGCCCTTGTCGCCGGCATGCGCGGCCGCCAGCGTCAGCCGGGGCCGCAGCGGCTCGCCCGGCGGGAAGTGCGGCGGCGGTGTCATCGCCGAGGCGCGCTCGCGCAAAGCCTCGCCCAGCGTCTGCAAGGCCTGCATGACCGGCAGGGCCGCCGCCAGCGCGTTGACCCCGCCGACCGGGTCGCCGGAATGAGCGGTGCGTCCGTGGATCCTGATCTCGACATCGATGCTGCCGAAGCAGCCGCCCCAGATGCGCGGCGCCGCCTGCCCGTTGAAGCTGAGCAGGTGTCCCTCGATCTCGCCCTGTTCGGCGAGATGGCGGATGCCCGGGTAGAGCCCGCCCTCCTCGTCGGTGCAGTACAGCAGGTCGACGTCGAACATCAGCGGGAGGCCGATCGCGTCGGCGGCGCGAATGGCGGCGAGCACGCTGACGATGGTGCCCTTCATGTCGGCCGCGCCACGCCCGTGCAGCCTGTCGCCGCACCTCGTGAGGCGGAAGGGGTCCACCGTCCAGCCATCGCCGGGCGGGACGGTATCGACGTGGAAATAGACCGCGCAGACCGGGCGGCCGGTCCGGCGGCGCGCCACCAGGTTCACCCGGTCGCCGTCGGCGGGTCCGCCCGGGGTGCGCCAAAGCGCCTCCGGCACCAGCACCCTGTGGCTGGAGAAGCCCAGCGGTCCGATCATGCCGTCGAGCACGTCGGCGAGCTCCGCGTAGCCGCGACCGGGCGGGAAGGAGGTGTCGACCGAGATCACCCGATCGAAGGCCTCGAGCATCCAGGCCTCGTCGCCATCGATCTGTTCCAGCGCCTGTTCCAGGAGACCGGTTCGGTCGTGTCCGCCATCCGGCACTGCCGCCTCCACCTCTTTTCTATATAGTTTATATGAAAACGCATCGATGGTAGGGTCTGTCAATGTCAAATCGTCCTGGGCTATGAACCAAGGTCGAGACATCCGGGAGTGACACGCGTGACCGCCGCCGTCGGTGATCCGGCCAATCTTCAGTCGGTGCCGCTCTATGAACAGATAAAGCGCCAGATCTCCGAGCAGATCCTGATGGGGGTCTGGCCGCCGGGCACGGTGCTGCCAAGCGAGGTGGCGCTGGGCCAGCGATTCGGCGTCGCCGTGGGCACCATCCGGCGGGCGCTGTCCGACCTCAAGGCCGAGGGCATGATCATGCGCCGGCGCAAGACCGGGACGGTGGTGACCGGGCGCACGCCGCAGCACAATCTGCGCTACTTCTTCCAGTATTTCCGCCTGCACGGCGCCGACGGATCGCTCCTGCGCTCGCGCGCCCGGGTGATCGCCCTGACCCGCCGGCAGCCGAGCGCCATGGAGGCGCGGGAACTGCAGCTTTCCGAGGGTGCGGAGGTGCTGGCGCTGCGCCGCACCCGCGCGGTCGACGGGCGGGTGGTCATGTATGAGGAGTTCGTGCTGGACCAGGCACGGCTGCCGGACTTTCCGGAGCCCCCGAACGTGCCCGAACTGCTCTACATCTACCTGCTCGAGCGCTATGGCATCCGCCTGGACGCGGTGCGCGAGCAGTTGACGGCCGACGCCATCACCGAGGAGGACCGCGCCTTCCTCGACATCGGCGACGCCCGGGCCATCCTCGTCATCGCCCAGACCGCCTTCGACCAGAGCGGCGCGCCGACCATCGTCGCCTGGCACCGCACGGTGACCGACGGCTTCACCTATGTGAACGAAGTCCGCTAGTGCGGATCACGGCTTTT
>Ga0207773_100315_pt1 | contig 23775 bp, 22 predicted proteins | sample TtaePargueraPR_2_FD_187281 | JGI IMG/M metagenome (GOLD analysis project Ga0207773, IMG submission 187281) | Aerobic enrichment media microbial communities from Bioluminiscent Bay, La Parguera, Puerto Rico - Tt and M1 (3) (SPAdes) | ecosystem: Environmental > Aquatic > Marine > Unclassified ...
CTCCGGCTCCGCGAAGAGGCGGCCGCGCGTCCGCGCCGGATCGCAGGCATGGGGCGCTAGCATGGGAGCCGACACTATCGCGCCGGCCCGATTCGGTCATCCGCGCAGGTGGACGGTCCCAGCCATGCCGGAATGGCTAGCTGTCACGATCGGCATGTCGCCGGCGCTGACGCACCTATCGAATCCTGGCGCGGCTTCCTATATGATTGACTGGGTGCGAAGGAGGCATGGATGCACCACAAGCGTGGCAGGGCGCGTCGCCGTCGAGCAGGCTGCAAACTCTGCAAGCCGTGGAAGATGAATGGCTTCCGAACCGAACGACGCGATGGCGAGCGGTTCAGCGATCACCGCCGTCGAACCGCTCCGATGGAAGAAGCGAATGTCTGAGGGGCGTGCAGAGCGGCGCCCACCACCAGCCAAAGACAGTGAAACGATGTCCGAGACACAGCAAATCCTGATCTCCACCAGCGCGGCGAAGAAGGTCGCCTCCCTGCGTAGAGCGGAGGGCAACGAGGCGCTGATGCTACGCGTCGCCGTCTCCGGCGGCGGCTGCTCGGGCTTCCAGTACGGCTTCAGCTTCGATGACACCGTACGCGGCGACGACATCACCTTCGAGAAGGACGGCGTGCAGGTGGTGATCGACGAGACCTCGCTCGACCTGCTGGCGGGTTCGGAGATCGACTATGTGGAGGAACTGATCGGCGCCTCCTTCCAGATCCGCAACCCGAACGCCACCTCCTCCTGCGGCTGCGGGAACTCGTTCTCGGTGTTCTGACGCGGTCGCGGCGACGCTCAGGACGAACCGCGGACCGAGAATGCGGTCGTAAGCGCTTGATTTTCCTTGTCATTCCCGCGAAGACGGGACTCCAGTTCGGCGGTGCCGGCTGCCCCGGCGGCCTGGATCCCGGATCAAGTCCGGGATGACGTTGTGCGGGTATGAGAGGACGGGCGCGAGGTTCCGCATCTCCCGCTGGCGCCTCCGTGCGAAACGACGGCGCACCATCTTAATCTACCCAATCAACATCCTACCAACCCGGGCAAAGTCTTGCCAAACCCAACTCCGTCGTTCCGGCCGGGCGGAGGCGAGAGCCGAAATCTTGGGCGTCGGGGTGGGAATAGCGTATTGAACGCCACAGCCAAAGGACTATCATCCTAGCCATCGCCGCCCTCCGCCGTCCGTCGAATGATAAGGAATGTTCATTTTTGTTAAGGTTTCTGGCCTCGCGCCATGAACATCGGCGGAGGAAGCGATTGCGCCGGGGGCGGCGGGAGGAGACACTGCCGGCCGGCCGCAACCCGGAGACCTCGCCCGCCTCATGACCACCATCGCCACCTGGAACGTCAACTCGGTCAAGGCCCGCCTTGGCAATGTGCTGGAGTGGGTCGACGCCGCCCTGCCGGACGTCCTGCTGCTGCAGGAGATCAAGTGCGAGGCCGAGGCCTTTCCCCGACTGGAGTTTGAGACCCGGGGCTATGCCTGCCTGGCGGTGGGCCAGAAGAGCTATAACGGCGTGGCCCTGCTGGCCAGGGCGCCGATCGAGGACCCGGTCACCGCCCTGCCCGGCGACGCGGAGGACGGCCAGGCGCGCTATGTGGAGGCGACGGTGGGCGGCATCCGCGTCGCCTCGATCTACCTGCCGAACGGCAACCCGGTCGAGTCGGACAAGTTTCCCTACAAGCTCGCCTGGATGGACCGGCTGCGGGCCCATGTCGGCGGCCGTCGGTTCGACGACATGCCCCTTGTGCTGGGCGGTGACTACAATGTCATCCCCGAGGCCATCGACTGCTACGACCCGGCCGCCTGGGAGGGCGACGCGCTGTTCCGGCCGGAAAGCCGGGCGAAGTTCCGTGCCCTGGAGAATCTAGGGCTGACCGACGCCTTCCGCGCCCTGCACGCGGGCAAGGGCCACTACACTTTCTGGGACTACCAGCGCGGCGCCTGGCAGCACGACCACGGCATCCGCATCGACCACTTCCTGATCAACGGGCGAGCGGCGGATCGGCTGCGGGAATGCGAGATCGACCGCGGCCCGCGCGCCCGCGAGAAGGCGTCGGACCACACCCCGGTCGTGCTGACCCTGGAGGACTGAACCGATGAGCGAGGCCGACACCCCTGCCGGCTACCCGCTGGCAGGCGGCTGCCTGTGCCGTCAGGTGCGCTTCGCCATCGCCCGGCCGCCCTACTCCGTCGCCTTCTGCCATTGCCGCCTCTGCCAGCTGGCCCATGGCGCGCCGACGGTCGCCTGGGCCTCGGTGCCGCGCGCCGGTCTCGAGGTGACGGGCGAGGTCCGCTGGCATGCCTCATCCGCCAAGGCGGAGCGCGGCTTCTGCCCGGTGTGCGGCAGCAGCCTGTTCTTCCGCTTCAGGGCGGCCACGCTCGACATCGACGTGGCCACGGCCTGCCTCGACGACCCGGAGGCGCTGCCGCCGGAATATCACACCTGGGACGCCGCGCGGCCGCGCTGGCTGGAGCTCGCCGACCACCTGCCGCGCCATCCCGATGACGGGCCGGATGGACCCGTCATGGGCTGACGCGGGGGCGGCAGGCGGGCCGCCGCAGCCCGTGCCCCTTGTCAGATGTCGGCGTAGCAGTGCGTCTCAGCCTTGCCGCCCGGATGGGTGACCGCCCCCTTCTCCGCGTCGCCGACGAGCTGGGCGTATTTCCACAGGGCGCCCGCCTGGTAGTCGTGGCCGCGGGGACGCCACTTGGCGCGGCGGGCTTCCAGTTCGGCGTCGGAGAGGTCGACCGAGAGCTCGCCGGTATTGGCGTCGATGGTGATGGTGTCGCCGTCCTCGAGCAGGCCGATCGGGCCGCCCACCGCCGCCTCCGGCCCGACATGGCCGATGCAGAAGCCGCGCGTGGCGCCGGAGAAGCGGCCATCGGTGATCAGCGCCACCTTGTCGCCCATGCCCTGGCCGTAGATGGCGGCCGTGGTGGCCAGCATCTCGCGCATGCCGGGGCCGCCCTTGGGGCCCTCGTAGCGGATGACGATGACGTCACCGGCTTCGTAGGCGCGGTCCTGGACGGCGCGGTAGGCCGCCTCCTCGTTGTCGAAGCAGCGGGCCTTGCCGGTGAAGGCGATCTTCTTCATGCCGGCGATCTTCACGATGGCGCCCTGCGGCGCCAGATTGCCGCGCAGGCCGACGACACCGCCGGTGGGGCTCAAGGGATCGCTGGTCGGTCGGATGATGTCCTGGTCGGTCGGGAAGACCACGTCGGCGAGGTTCTCGGCGATGGTCCTGCCGGTCACCGTGATGCAGTCGCCGTGCAGGTAGCCGCCGTCGAGCAGCGCCTTCATCAGCACCGGCACGCCGCCGATCTCGAACAGGTCCTTGGCTACGTAGCGGCCGCCGGGCTTCAGATCGGCGATATAGGGCGTGGAGCGGAAGATCTCGCAGACGTCGTGCAGGTCGAAATCGATGCCGACCTCGTGCGCGATGGCCGGCAGGTGCAGGCCGGCATTGGTCGAGCCGCCGGAGGCCGCGACCACGCGGGCGGCGTTCTCCAGCGCCTTGCGGGTGACGATGTCGCGGGGGCGCAGATTCGAGGCGACCAGCCGCATCACCGCCTCGCCGGAGGCGACGGCGTACTCGTCGCGCGTCTCGTAGGGTGCCGGCGCGCCGGCCGATCCCGGCAGGGCGAGGCCGATCGCCTCCGACACGCAGGCCATGGTGTTGGCGGTGAACTGGCCGCCGCAGGCTCCGGCCGACGGGCAGGCGACGCATTCCAGCTTGTGCAGTTCTTCCTCCGACAGCGTACCGGCGGAATGGCTGCCCACGGCCTCGAACACGTCCTGAATGGTGACGTCACGGTCCTGATAGCGGCCGGGCAGGATGGAGCCGCCATACATGAACACCGATGGCACGTTCAGCCGCACCATCGCCATCATCATGCCGGGCAGCGACTTGTCGCAGCCGGCCAGGCCGACCAGCGCGTCGTAGCAGTGGCCACGCATGGTCAGTTCGACCGAATCGGCGATCGCCTCCCGGCTCGCCAGGCTGGACTTCATGCCCTGGTGGCCCATGGCGATGCCGTCTGTGACGGTGATGGTGGTGAACTCGCGCGGCATGCCGCCGCCGGTGTCGACCCCCTTCTTAACCGACTTCGCCTGGCGCGACAGCGCGATGTTGCAGGGTGCCGCCTCGTTCCAGCACGTCGCCACACCCACGAAGGGTCTGGCGATCTCCTCCTCCGTAAGGCCCATGGCGTAGTAGAAGGCGCGCTGGGGCGACTTCTCCGGGCCGACCGAGACGTGCCGGCTGGGCAGCCGCGTCTTGTCGAAAGATGGTTTCGTGGCTTCGTCGAGCGGCATGACGTTTCCCTTCTCCCTGCCTGTGGGCCCTCCCGATCCCGAGACCGGGATCGGCGCCATCGAGGAGTGGAGAAGAACATCTTCTCGGCGCGCCGTCACCGGGGAAGGCACGCGCGCAGATGCGCCATGCAGGCGCGGCCGACAGTTCCCGGACCGTCGGCCGAGCACCGCTATCGGTGGTCAGGACGACGGGTTGGTGAGGCGGGCGATCTCACGCTCGACGATGGACTGGACGATCTGCGGCAGGTGCTGGTCGAGCCATTGCCGCAGCACCGGGCGCAGGGCGCCGCGCACGAGATCCTCCAGGCTTTCCTCGTCTTCGGCCGCCGAGGAACCCGTCGCGCCGCCACGCGCGGCCGACTCCGCCATGAGGTCGCCGAAGGCCCGGCTCACCGCCTCCCGCGTCGCCGCCGACACGAGATCGGGCGACGGCGACCCCTCCGCCTGGCCGGCAGGTCCCGATGCACCGCCAGCCGGCCCGGGCGCGCTGCCGGGTGCGCTGCCTGGCGCGCTGGCGGGCGCACTGTGGGGCGCGGGCCGCGCCGTTCGCGGCTCCGTCGACGGTACGCGGCCTGCCCGTGTCGCCGGTGGCGGGTCGAGCGGATCGGTCAACAGCAGCACGTCATGATGGCCGTTCGCCGCGTCGGCACCGGCCCGCGCGAAGCGGATCGGGCTCGCCGGCGGGTCCGCGCGCCGTGGCTCGGCCTCGGCGGGCGCCGGATCGGACAGTACCAGCGGCTCCTCCTCGTCGTCGTCGAGGGGATCGAGTTCGACCTGGGGTTGCGGCTGGCCCGAGGGCGCGGCCGAGAGCGCCGGCGTCTCCTCCGCGATGATCCTGCGGATCGAGGCCAGGATCTCGTCGACCGATTGATCCTGTTGCGCTGGCACCTGAAGTCTCCCGGCCAAACCTCGGCAATAAGTAGATTTTCTACTCTACGACACTTGCCGCATCTGGTAAAGCCACGGCGCTGTCACGGCGTTGTCGGTCCGCGGCGCCTACTGGATGGTGGTACCCATCCAGGCGTTGCGCGCCCGGTCGTAATCCGGTCCGAAGGTGTAGAGATTGACCGGCAGGGCGAGATCGCGGGCGGTCAGTTCCCCGATCGCCGCCAGCAGGCCATAGGCGGCGACCACCAGGTCGCGCTGCGCCTGCACCAGGTTCACCCGGGCGGTCAGCAGTTCCTGCTCGGCATTCAGCACGTCGAGGATGGTGCGGGAGCCGACCTGCGCCTCCTGGCGCACGCCTTCGAGCGCAATGCTGGCGGCCCGCACCTGGGCGTTGAACGATTCGATCGCCGCCTGGGCGGTCTGCACCGCCTCCCAGGCCGAGATCGCCTGGGCCGTCACCTCGCGGCGCGCCTCGTCGATCTCGATCCGTCGCTGCGAGGCGGTGAAGCGCTGTTCGCGCACCTGGCTGGAGGCGAGTCCCCCCTGATAGAACTGCCACGTCATCTGAACGGTGATGGAGGCGGAGGTGCGGCTGTCGACGGTGTCGGACGGCCACTCCGTATGGCGGGCCTCGCCGGCGATCGAGAAGCGTGGCAGCAGGCTGCCCTCGGCGACGTCGATCTGCTCGATGGCGGCGCGCTCGAAGAACTCCGCGGCGATGACGCTGGGGCTCGCCGCCTCGGCCATCACCACCGCCTCCTCCAGCGAGGTCGGCAGGCCGCCCGGCACCTCGGGCGCGGTCAGGGCCACCGGATTGGTGCCGATCACCTGGGCGAAGACCGCCTCCGAGCCGCGCAACAGGCCCTCCGCCTGCACGATGGAGGCCTGCGCCCCGGCCACGCGCGACTCCGCCTGGCTGACATCGGTGCGGGTGACCTCGCCCACCTCGAAGCGGTCGCGGGCCGCCTGCAACTGCTGGCGCAGTACCGCCTGGTTGTTGATCGCCAGGTCGAGCAGGGCCCGGTCGCGCACGACGTTCATGTACGCCCGCACCGCCTCCAGCAGCACGGCCTGCTCGGTCGCCAGGTACTGCGCGCGGGCGGCCTGGATGCCGAACTCGGCGGCGTCGACATTGCTCTCGCGACTGAAGTCGTAGAGCGGCTGCTCGACGCGGATGCCGATCGACGCGGGGTTGATCTCCTCGTCGCCGGAGCCGATCGGGGTGTCGGTATAGGTGACCTGGCCCGTCACGCTGGCGTCGGCCGATACCGATGGACGGTAGGCGGACAGCGCCTGGGCGATCGCCTCGTTGCTCGCCCGCAGGCTTTCCCGCTGGGCCGCCAGGGTCGGATTGGTGGTGTAGGTATTGGCCAGCGCATCGGTCAGCGTCTGCGCGCGCGGCGCGGCCGGCTCGGCGGCGAGGAACAGGGCGAGGACGCCGAGTGCGCCAAGCCATTGCCGACGGAAGGTCATTGTGTGATCCCTCTGTGCGCCGCCGGGGCTGCGGCGGCGGCTGGATGAAGCAAATGCCGCAACCTACGGAATTTGAACTCTTTCGCCGATCGTGTTGCGCACAATATGACGATCCTGCCGATGGTTGTCGACGGTGCTTTCGTCGATCGCGTCCGGCGAGAGCCCGCCACCTAGAACTCGAAGGCCGGGGCCGGCTCGAAACCGGGCAGGATCGGCGTGTTGGCATCGAAGAGAATGCGCTGGCTGACGGTGTCCCCGGTCTTCAGGTAGAGCGCCGCCCGGCCGACGGCCCCCGGCTGCCTGACCACCGCGACCAGACGACCACCGTCGCCGAGTTGCCGGAACAACCCGTCGGGCACGGCGCTCACCGCGCCCTCGATGACAATCACATCGTAGGGCGCCTGGGAGGGATAGCCCTCCTCAAGGACGCCCTCGACGATGGCGACGTTGTCGATGCCCAGCTCGGCAAGGTTCTTGGTCGCCTCGTTGGCGAGATCCTTGCGGCTCTCGACCGCCACCACGGTATCGGCGACGCGGGCGATGACGGCGGTCGAGTATCCGCGCGTGCAGCCGATGTCGAGGACGATGTCGCCGCGGCCGATGCCGGCCTCCTGCAGCAGGCGGGCGAAGATCATCGGCTCCATCAGGCAGCGCCCGTGGCCGAGCGGTATGTCCTCGTCCACATAGGCGATGCCGCGGACGGCCTTTGGCACGAACAGTTCGCGCGGAATTTCGCGCAAGGCGGCGATCAGCGCCGCGTCGGTTACCCGGTTGGTGCGGATCTGTCCGTCCACCATGTTGGCGCGGGCGGTGGCGTAGTCGGTCATGGGCGCGTCGATCCCGAGGAACAGGGGCCTTGTGGTCCGTCGTCTGGGCGGCCGCTGCCGGCCGGCCATGCGCTTCGGCCACGCTGTATAACGCCCCCGCCCGGCGCGGACAATGCCGGCAAGGCCGCAGCGTCTCGCCGCGGCGGCGATCGGGCGCGCGCTTGCTTGACCGGCCGGGGCTGGCCCGGCTATAGGACGGCCTCCGGGAGCGGGCACACCACCCGCCGGCGGGCCCCGTCACCGGTGCCCGGCGCAGGCTCCTCCCGGCCCGGCGCGGGGGCGCGATGGCAGAGTGGTGATGCAAGGGACTGCAAATCCCTGAACACCGGTTCGATTCCGGTTCGCGCCTCCAACGCTCCCTCCCGTGTCCGTCCTTGCGCCAGACCAGGCCTCCGGCCTTGCGACCGGCCCTGCCCCCGATCTTGTCCCCGATCCCGCCTCGGTCGACGCGGGCCACCACGCCACCCAGTACCCGACCTGGCCGACCCCAGCAGCCGCGACCCCGCCTTACCAGCGCCCTCCGCATTGCGGCGACGCAGCCAAAAGAAGTCTGGAAACCCTCCGGTCGCTTTGCTATACACCCGCCCGCGCAACGGGCCGAGGCCCGCAGCGCCGGTGTTCCCCGGTAGCTCAGTTGGTAGAGCAGGTGACTGTTAATCACCGGGTCGGCGGTTCGAGCCCGTCCCGGGGAGCCATTCAAAATCAAATATTTGGTGCGTCTTTCGGTTCTCTTGAGAGAGCACGAAACCTCCAATAGTAATATTCTAGGCAACACAGTCAGCAGGCTGGCAGAGCGCGCATTATGCCCGCCAACGACACTCAATCATGCCGAAACCCGACATCCCAACTCGACAAGGCGATCCTGAAGGAAGCCGCGTCGAGGAAATTGGTAAGGCCCTTCCTGAAACGGCAGTTCATCGAGCATGCGTGTGGCGAGCTTGGCATCTCTGAACGCCGCGCGTGCCTGGTGGTGGGACAGCACCGATCGACCCAGTGGCGGCGTCCGCAGCGGCTGGATGACGAGGATGCACTGACCGCGGCGATCATTGAGCAGGCCGGCAGGTATGGCCGCTATGGGTGACGACGGATCGCCGCCTCGCTCCGGCTAGACGGTTGGTACGTCAACCACAAGCGTGTCGCCCGGATCTGGCTTCGGGATGGCCTTCGCATTGCGCAGCGACAGCCGAACCGAGGCCGGTTGTGGTTGAACGACGGATCCTGCGTTCGGCTGCAGCCTGAGTGACCGGACCCTATCTGGGTCTACGGCTTCGTCCAGGATCGCACCCGTAGTAGCCATGAACTCCGCATACTCGCGGCAATTCAACGCTGACCCATCGCACACGGTCGCAGGCCATCGGCCGCCTGCTCCTGAGAAACTGGTTCCAGCTGACAAAACCTCCCCTATGTGGAGGTTCCGGCCAGATCAGCCTTTCCTGAGAGGCAACGCGATGATTACATAACCCCCGGCTGCGCCTTCGGGGTCTCATCGGATCTCGAACGGGCGCTGGGTGTCATATGCCAGGCTGCGGCCGAAGTTTCCTTTCCCCTCACAGTCTGACGGAGCCCCCATGCGGATCGCCGACATCCGGACCAGCGTCCACGCCTTCGAAACCCAACTTCCGCTGCGCAACAAGGCACTAAGCAGTGAGCGGGTGTACTGCGAAATGGAAACCGACGACGGCCATATCGGCATCGGCATGACGGCGAAATTCATGCCCCACGCCGTCGCGGCGGCCGTCGTCAACTATCTGAAGCCAGCCATCATCGGCCTTGATATTCGGGACATTGAGCGCATCCACGAGCGGCTTGAGAAGACGGTGAGCGAGCGCGGACGGATGACGGGGATCAACCGCAATGCCATGTCATGTGTCGATCTCGCTCTGTGGGACCTTCATGGTCAGTTGCAGAACCGCACTGTCGCCCAGATGCTCGGCGGCTATCGCGATCGCGTTGGCGTCTACATCACCTTTGGTTTCGGTACCTATTCGCGGGAGGAACTGGTGGAAGTCGGCCGCGATCTGGTCGCCCGGGGATATCGCAATCTGAAGGTGCTGGTCGGGACGGCCAAGGAAGGCTGGCGCGAGGATGTGGCCCGTGTCAGGCATGTACGGGATGCACTTGGACCCGAAATCGGCCTGTCGATCGACGCCAACGAGTCCCTGCCTCTCGCTCATGCGGTGAAACTCGCCCAGGCGCTTGAGGAGTGTGACATCGACTGGTTCGAGGATCCACTGCTCGACATGGATGCACGCGACCTCGCCTTTCTCCGCCGATCGACGTCGATCCCGCTATCCGGCGGCCAGATGGACGGCCACAGCCAGCGCTTCCGCGAATGGCTGGAGCACGACTCCATCGATATCTTCATGCCCAACAGCCTGCACAATGGCGGGATGACGGAGACCCGAAAAGTCGCTCTCCTCGCCCAGATCTACAACAGGCCGCTCAGCGATGCAGGAGGCGGCGGACTCTACAGCGTCCATCACGTCGCCGGCTTCCGCAACGGCACGCTCGCCGAATGCCATCTGCTGGCTGAGCAGGTCGAGCGACAACTCTTTGTAGGCGCGCCGGAACCCGAAAATGGCGAGATCGCAGTCCCCAGCGGGCCTGGATTCGGCCTTGTGGTCGACCCCGAAAGGCTCAAGGACACGCGAATAATGCCAGCCTGAAGCCCAAGATAACCGAGCCGAACATATTCGAGCAAACGAAGACACCAGGAGAGGTTCGCCGGTGTGGCCCCAGCCGCCCGAGGCCGCGCGCGTGGAGCGTCGATGCTCCTGCGATAGTGAGGCAACGACAGGCGGACGCGCCAAGTCTCACCAATCCAGGCGCCGACCATTTGAAGTTGAGGGCGCAATCACAAGATTAGGATGCGGGGACTGGTCGGCGCATGCCCGATTGAACACCCGATCCGCATCAATGAAGGGGGAGATCGCCTCGTGCCGGCACAGTACATCGTCACCACCGATTTGTCCGCGCGCTCCGACCGCGCCGTGGAACGCGCCATTCAGCTTCTCGAGGGGCGCGATGCCCGCCTGACTATCATCCACGTCATCGACGACGAACTGCCGGCCGCCATCTCCGACGTTCAGGAGAAGTTCGCGCGAAAATACATCCAGGAGCACATCGCCGATCTGACCGGTGGCAACAAGGACGCCGTCGAGATCCAGATACGCTTCGGCAAGCCCTATCTGGAGATACTTGGCGCCGCGGAGACGCTGAAAGCCGAGATGATCGTGCTCGGCCTGCACCGGGAAGACGCGCTGAAGGACATGTTCCTGGGCACGACGGCGGAACGCACCATGCGGGGCAGCAAGGTCCCGGTCCTCCTGGTCAGGGACCGGCCGAGGGGCGACTATGCCAGGATCCTGGTCGGCATCGACTTCTCGTTCTGCTCGAGGGTAGCCCTGCGCGCCGCGCTCGACCTGTTCCCCCGAACGCCGCTGTCGCTGGTGCATGCCTACGACGTGCCGTTTCGGGGTTTTCTGCACGGCAGCGGCACGAAGCGCATGGTGCATGACGAGCATGACGCAGCATTCCGCGATCTGGTCGATCAGGAACTGGCCGCGCTGAGCGATCGCCCGCCCGCGAGCCCCGAGATCGAGCGGATCATGGACGAGGGCACCGCCGGGGAGGTCCTCGCACGCCAGGTCAAGCGCCTGCAGCCCGACCTCCTGGTGCTCGGCACCCACGGCCGCACGGGCATGGCCCACGCCTTCTTCGGCAGCGTCGCCGAGACCTTCCTGCGCTCGCCGCCCTGCGACGTCCTGGCCGTCAAATCCCTGTAGAAACGGGTCGCGAGCGCGGCCGGGTGACCGCGGCGGCCGGCATTCGCCGAGCGGAATTGCGCTGGGTCAATGCGGGCGCTCGAGCCCTGCGATAGCGTCGTCATGCTCTGCTGCCGTTCAGGTGGAGGTGGCCATGGCGTCGCGCCTTCGAACCCGCTTCTCGGGGATGGAACCCTCCCCAGGGATGCTGACCCTGGTCAGCCGGCGCATATCAGAGCTGGAGCGCCTGGACCCGCGCATCGTCGCATGCGCGATCCAGGTCAAGCTCGACGGTTCCCACGATCCGTCGCAGCGGATGCACAGCGTGTGGCTGGCGATAGAAATCCGTGGATCGGCGGAAGGCGCGACCTGGCAGATGCTGGTGCCGAGGCGGCACGAGAACCCCTATCGGGCCATCATCGATTGCTTCGGCTCGGCCCGTGCCCAGATCGCGACGAACGGCTCCGCACCTGTGCTGGTGCAAGAGGAGCACCCAAAGTCGGCGGCTCGCCGGACGCGGCCCACCTCGCCCGGCGATGGCACATGGCCGTCGGAGGCTGCACCGGGCGAACCACATCCCGCGTGGGATCAAGGCCTTCGCCGACTGGTCGGCCATCGCGGCTGACGCGGAATCGTGCGGCCGCTGCCCGGGCCCGCTCCAGCGGTCGGCGCGGCGCGGAACGCGGTAAACGGGGACGGCCGCAGTCCACGCGATCACCTTTGGAGATGGCGTCATCGAGACGCAGCGATCCTCGGAGGTCGGCATGCAAGAAAAATCGTTCGAAATCGTGTTCTACAAGAACGTGGCTTCTCCCTATGGCTGGGAACAGGAGGTGCCGCAAGGACGCTTCAAGGTCACCGGCCTCACCCGGGCGGACGCCCTGCGCGAGGCAGCGGCGACATTCTGCCGAGCCCGCAACCAGCACGACTGGCGGATTCACGCCGATCGCTACGAAATCCGGGATCTTGGCGACTGATCCAGGCGAACGGTGTCGGCATCCGCGTGTCTCCGGTGTTTGCCACCGGCGCCCGAGCGCTTGCCGGTGGCGACATCGTACGGCTTGATCGTCGGGCTGGAGCGGATCCGCTCCAATTGATTGAAAATAGGCAGTATTCACACGGCCTAACAGAGCCGAGGCCGGCTCCGTAATGCCCGTGATCCTGTCTAGCGAGTCAGCTGGCGTCCAAAGCGATCCTCGAGTTCCTGGATGTGGAAGATCGTGTCGTAGACGCCGCCGGCCGCGCGCAAGGCCTCATGCGTCCCCTCCTCCACGATGCGGCCGTCGACCATGACGTAGACGTAGTCGGCGAACTGGATGGCGGGTAGGCGGTGGGCGACGATGAGGATCGAGCGATCGCGGCTGATGCGGCGGATGGCCTCGCGCACCTCGCGCTCGCTCTCGCCGTCGAGGGCCGATGTCGGCTCGTCGAGCAACAGCACCGGTGCGTCGCGATAGAGCGCCCGTGCGAGCGCGAGACGCTGGCGTTGGCCTCCCGACAGCGACTGTCCGCGCTCGCCGACCAGTGACCCCAGCCCATTGGGCAGGGTACTGACGAAACTCTCGGCGTTGGCCTCACGCAGGCAGCGCCAGGCGCGATCCTCGTCGTAGATCGCCGTGCCATAGGCGAGGTTCATCATCACCGTGTCGTCGAGCAGCAGCGTCTCTTGGCTGACCAGGGCGATCGAGCGCCTGAGCTTGCCCAGCGGCACCCGGTTGATGTCGGTGCCGTCGATGGTGATGCTGCCCTCGGCGACTTCGTAGAGACGAGGGATCAGGTTGAGCAGGGTGGTCTTACCGCTGCCGGACGGCCCGACCAGGGCGATGGTCCGGCCCTTGGGCAGGGACAGCGACACGCCCTGCAGGACCGGCACGCCCGGCACATAGGAAAAGCCGACATCCCGCACCTCGATATCGCCCTTGAAGCGCGCGCCGTCGTCGGGCTCGTCCCCTTGCCGGGTCTCCGTCGCCAGATCGTCGAGCCCACGCAAGCGTTCGGCGGCGTAGAGCCCCTCGACGAACTGGGGGATCGAGGCGGTGATCCGCTTGAGCGGCCGGTAGGCGAGGAAGACGGCGGTGATGAAGGAGGCGATGTCGCTGAATTCGAACGAGCCGGAGATCTGCGAGCGCAGAATGGCGAAGGTCAGCACGGCGGCGATGGCGAGACCGCCGGCGATCTCGTTGATCGGCACCATCACGGCCTTGCGCCGGGCCAGCTTGATCGCCTTGTCGCGGCGGTTGATGGCGGCCTGGGTATGCCGGTCCGATTCGAACTCCGTGGCGTCGAAGATCTTCACCAGGCGCAGCGAGGTCAGGACGTCGGTCGACAGCCGGGTCAGCGTGAAGCCGGCCTCCATCGCCTCGCCGGTGGCGTGACGGACCTTGCGCGCGGTCATCACGACGGCGGCGATCAGCGGCGGAAAGCTGAGCAGGATGAACAGCGACATCTGCCAGTCGCGCAGGATCATCACGACAAGCAGGAAGGAGAAGCTCATGACCTCCCGGCTGATGCCGATCAGCAGCGTCGTCATGCCGGAGATCGCTCGACCGACCTCGGAGGTCACGAAGGCGATCATGGTGCCGGTCGGCAGATTGGAGATGGCGGTCAGGTTGAGGGAGAGGAAACGGCGGTAGACATCGCGTTGCAGGCGCGTGGTGGTGTGCTGGGTGATCTTCTCGCTGAGGATCTGGGAGAGGTAGAGCGCCAGACCGTTGACCGTGACGAGCACCAGAACGCCGAGCGGAATGAGGAAGATCGTTTCGGCGGCGGTGGAATCCGACAGCCGTTCGATGGCGGGCGAGACGAGCCAGGCGAGCGCCGCCATCACCGCCGATGAAACGCCAAGGCAGATCAGGTTGAGGATCAGGCGCAACCGCTCGAACCGCATGTAGCGGACATACATCCAGCGATAGGTCTGATAGGCCGAGCCGAAGCCTTGACCGGTCGACTTCATCGACTGCCGAAGGCGCTGGCGCGCGGCGGCCAAGGCTGAAGGCGGCCTGGCCCCGGGGTTGTTCTCTTCCACCGTCACCGGTGGCATCTCCCTGTCAAGAGGGGTTCGGAAGGCGACACCCTAGCCACCAGGGCTGGAGAGGTCGACGGTGGTTGCCCCGGCGAGGCCGGCGGCGGAGATGGCGGACGCGACGAATGCGGCGTCAAGGGCCATGTGATGGGCGAGGATGCCCGCATGCTCGGCCGCCCTCGCGGCCACCCCCTCCGCGCCGCCCAGAAGCGTGATCGCATGGGCCTGCACGGCGAGGACCTCCCTGAAGTGATGCCGCGGATCGGCCTGGTAGCTGAGCGAGGCCGAGTGCCGGCGGCAGGCGTTGAGGACCCGCGGCGTGAAGGCGATGCCGCCCCGTTGCAGGCACTCGCAATAGATGAGCCAGTCTCCCGTCGTGCGGAAGGCCGGAAGCCGGTCGGCGAGTCGGTCGAGGACCTCGGCCAGGATCCGGCGGCGAAAGACGACACCGCTGACATTGATCAGGAGGTTCTGGGCAGCCAGGTAGCGCGACAGGAAATCGACCCCCGGCATGGTGAAGTCATGATCGAGGAGGCGTCGGTCGCCGATGATCCAGCGGCGCGTGTCGGGTTCGAGGATCCGATCGTCCGCGTCGATGCTGCAGCTGTTGGCGAAGGCGATTGCCAGATCGGGGTCGCTGAAGAGCGGCACGAGCCGGGACAGGAAATGCGGATGCGCCAGATCGTCCGCCTCGGCGATCCAGACGACATCGCCATGCAGCTGGGGCATCGCCCGCCGCCACTGTGCCCAGGGCGAGCCGCTGTTCGTCTCGTTGACGACGACATCGAGCGCGAGACCGTGTGAGGCTGCAAACCGGGAAACCGCATCGACCGTGCCGTCGCTCGAGGCATCGTCGAGCAGCACCAGTTCCGCGATCGGCCATCGCTGTCGCAGGATCGTCGACAGGCGCCGAAGCACGAAGGGCGCGCTGTTGTAGAAGGGCACCAGGACGCTGAGGGTCGGCATGCGACGGCGCGGGCGTCGCCGCAGAGCGTCGGATCTGTCGTCCCGCAGCCAATCGGCACACAGCGTTCCCGTTGGCGGGTTCTGGCGATGGAATCCTCGTCCCAGGACGGCCTTCACCCGGTGGAGCATGCCGCGGGTCAGGGATGCGGACCGCGTCAATACCTGCCCGCCAGGGCTTTCATCCATCAGCATCCCGCACCCCGCAAGGGCGCCAGCAGCAGCGTGCGGTCAAGTTCCGGGACGGGTTCTGGCCTTTCCTCCACCGGCATCGGGTCCGCGGGCATCCGCCCCGGCATCGAGGTCAGGAAATCGAGCCAGTCCCGCGGTTGCGTGTCCCAAGGCAGCAGCCAGCTGAGCGGTCGGCCCGCCAACCGCTCGGCGGCCGCGCCGATCTCGCCCGAGAGGATCGGCAATCCCATGCTCATCGCGTCGCTCAGCACGTAGCTATGGGTCTCCGGCAGCTGAAAGGGAAACCAGGCGAGATGGGGGTTCACCCAGCACACCGTATCCGTCAATCGGGCCCCGGCGATGCCGTGCTGCATCACGGTCTTCGCCTGGGTGTCGCTCGGTGCGGGCAGGAACTCGCCATGGTGATGGAACTCGACCCGCGCCCTGGTTTCGCGCGCCATCTCCGCGACGGCGAGCAGGACGTCCCTGCCCTTGCCTGCCCGCAACGTGCCGAGCGTCAGCACCCGCAGCGCCTCGCCCTTCCCCAGCCTCGGCATGCGGGGCTGGAAGCGCCTGGCGGCCCGCGTGTTTGGGGGAATCCCGACTGTCGCCTCGCGCTTCAGACCAAGTCGGGCAAGGCGCTGGGCGAGATCGGCGCTGAGGGCGAACAGACGCTCGGCCTTCTCGAGCAGGAAGCGACGCACCGGATCGGCATGCACGGCGATCGACCCGAGAGCGCTCTCGCCGAGGAACCGCTGCTCTTCGCTGTCCAGATGGGGCGTCTCGGCGACCAGGTGATAGTCCTGCAGAAACAGGTCGAAGGGAATGTCGAGCCGGGCAAGCAGGGTTGGCAACGTCTCGCCCCACCCGATGGGGTGCAGCACGAACACCCTGACGACACCGAACTCGCGCAGGAGCCGGCTCACCGCTTCGGTCTCGTCGCATCCAAGCGCGATCGCGTCGGCGCAGCGGTCGTCGACGTCGATCTCGATCCGGTTCGCATGGGCGCGCAAGAAGCAGACATCCACGGAAGGCTTGAGGATCTCGGCGAGCTCGGCGCCGAACCGCGCGCTGCCGCCTCCCATGTCGTGCAGGACAAGGGCGATCGCCGGACGCATCTGCTGGCCGCGCCGGCGCGCCACAGCATCCCGGATGCTTTCCACGCGCCCCGTAGCGACCGGCGGAACCGGCGGGGGCGGCAACGACTTCAGGGCAGCGTCCGTGGTCTGGTCGATCCGACGGCGCCTGGGTGCGACCGACCTGACCAGGCGGTGGAACGTGTTCAGCGGCCCCGGCGCGCCGAACTGCCGGCACAGCCGCTCGGCGGCAAGTCGGCCACCGCGATAGCTGGCGATCTGCTGGAAGCGCCGAAACCGCTCGGCGAACCGTGCCGGGCTCCCCGCCATCGCGGTCATTTCGGCGGTCGTCAGCCGATCGCAGAAGCCGGTCCAGAGCAGGCTCGATTCGTCGAGATGGCGCGCAGACTTCGACTCCTGCTGCGGGTGGATTCGCTGGGTCGCCAGCCGTCCGGGCAACCGGAAGACCGGGAAGCGCCGCGCGATGCGAAACCAAAGGTCATAGTCGTGTGTCGTGGGCAGGCCAGGATTGAGTGGACCACACGCATCGATACAGGCGCGCGACACAATGATGCAGCCGCCGTTGATCCAGCCCTCCATCACCGCCCAGAGGGGAGCATCGCGAAAGTCCCCGGCAGGGTCCGGGCGATGCGGTAGTTTCACGCCAGCCTCGTCGACCAGATCGACGTCCGAGAAGACCATCGCCGGGTGGCCGATGTGGCGCAGGGCCTCAACCTGACGGGCGATCTTCTCCGGGTGGAAGAGGTCGTCGTGGCTGAGCCATGAATAGTACTCGCCGCGCATGGCGGCGATCCCTGCATTGACCGCCTCCGCCACGCCGCCGTTGCGGTCCAGATGGATGGCTCTGATGCGTTCGCCGAAGCGCGCCATGACCGCGCGCGTCGCGCCATCGTCGGTCGATCCGTCGTCGACGACGATGATTTCGGTGTTCCGCCAGGTCTGGCTGAGCGCGCTGTCGATCGCCTCGGCGAGATAGTTGGCGCCGTTGAAGACGGGGATGACGATGCTGACCAGCGGTGTGGCCTGATCCCGACGGGCGCTCATCGTGCCTTGAGCTTCCCGACCATGGCACCGATCGCCTCGTCGGCCTGGCCGCGCGCATAATCGTCCGGACGACCGATATCCAGCCAGAGGCCGTCATGGTGGTGGACGATCACCCGCTGGCCCGCCGCGAGACAGTGCTCGATCAGTTTCGGCATCTCCAGCGGCTGGTTCTCGGGGAGGAACCGGCGAACCGATTCGTTGACGATATAGATGCCGATCGAGATGCGCTCCTGGTGCACCGGCTTCTCCCGGATTTCCAGCAGGTTGCCCTCGCCGTCGACCGTCAGCACGCCACTGTCGCTGCGTATCGCGCGCACGATGCTGGCGATGGTGATGGCGGCCGAGGCGCGTGTGTGCGCCGTCTGCATGCGGGCGACGTCGAGGTCGGTCAGAATGTCGCCGTTGCTGACCAGCATGTCCCCGGTCCATGCGGGCAGCATCGACAGCGGTCCGGCGGTGCCCATCGCGCGGGATTCCCGCAGATGGCTCAGTCTGGCACCCAGCCGCGTCCCGTCCCCGAAATAGCTGACGATCAGATCAGCGAGATGATTGACCGCCAGCGTGATTTCGGTCAGCCCCTGGTTGACCAGCATGCGGATCATCACCTCCACGACCGGCATGTCCCACACCGGCAGCAGCGGCTTTGGGATGGAGGCGGTGAAGGGATAGAGGCGCTGGCCCTTGCCACCGGCAAGAATGACGGCGTGTCGCGGAAGATCCAGCGGTGCCGACCCGACCTGCCGATCACCGATCAGGCTTTCGTCCTTCATGCCGAGAGCCCGTCCAGGCACGACATCGGCGCGGCGTGATCGGCAACCGGCATCACGTCGCCCGATCCTGCGCGTCGAGGCGCGACCGGTTTGCCTCGATCCAACGGATGGTCGATGCCAGCCCCTCCCGCAGCGATATGCGGGGCTGCCAGCCGATCACTTCCCGGGCGAGACGGTTGTCAGCGGTGAGGCGCATGACTTCGCTCGTCGCCGGCCGGATGCGATCCTGATCCTCCACCACCTCCAGCGGCCGGCCGAGGATCTCCCCCACCATGGCGACGATGTCGGCAATCGCCACGTCGCTGCCGGTGCCGAGGTTGACGTGCCGGCCGACCGCCGCGTCCGGTGCCTCGGCCGCGCCCATGAAAGCACGCGCGGTATCGGTGACGAAAGTGAAGTCGCGGCGCGGCGCCAGACTGCCCAGCCTGACCGGTCCGCCGGCGAGCGCCTGATGGATGATGTGGGTAATCACCGCGCGGCGCGACTGGCGCGGTCCGTAGGTGTTGAACGGCCGGACGGTGACGGTCCCCAGACCGAAGGCGCGGTTGTAGGACTCGACCACCTTGTCGGCGGAGATCTTGGAGGCCGCGTACGGGCTCTGCGCATGCAGCGCGTGGTTCTCGTCGATGGAAGGGGTACGGGCAGTGCCGAACACCTCGCTCGTCGATGTATGCACGAAGCGCCTGACACCCTGGTTGCGTGCCGCCTCCAGCGCGTTGACCGTCGTCTCCACGTTGTTGAGGACGACATCGCGCGGGCTGACATAGCTGTGCGGGATGGAGATGTGGGCGCCCAGGTGGAAGATCGTGTCCACCCCCCGGGCGCAGTCGCGCACGAAGCCTTCGTCACGCAGATCGCCCAGGCGGATCTCGGGCCGGCGGTCGGGGGCGAGATCGGCGAGGTAGCCGATATCGCCGGTACTGGTGTAGCGCACCGTCGCCACCACCTGCCAGCCCGCCGACATCAGCGCCTCGACGAGATGGCTGCCGATGAACCCGGCGGCCCCGGTCACCAGTGCCCTCCGGTCACCGACCATGGTCAGCGCCCGCCAGCGGCAGCGAATGAGACCGCCGCTCAGGTTTCAGCATTTGCCGTTCTCCAAAGCCCGTGGTGGTGGCCGACCGCGATATTCACCACGGTTTCCGTGACGTTGGTCCGCAGGTAGTCGGGCGGCGCTTGCCAGCTCGGCTTGCGGGCCGAGACGTGGCTGGCGAGCGTGGCGATCCGCTCCGGATCGGCGCCGGCGAGGATATTGGCGCCGCACTCGACGGTCTCCGGCCGTTCGGTGACGTCCCGAAGCGTCAGCGCCGGAACACCGAGGATCGTGCATTCCTCCTGCACGGTCCCGCTGTCGGTGAGGACGACGCGGGCGGCACGCTCCAGCGCGACGAAGTCGATGAAGCCCAGCGGCTCCAACAGTCGGACCGATCCGGGCGGCGCGTAGCCGGCCTCCTGCAGCCGATCGCGGGTGCGTGGGTGGGTGCTAACCAGGGCCGGCAGACCCAGCCTGTCGGCAGCGCGCGCCACGCCGTCGAACAGGCCGGCCAGCCGCGCCGGACGATCCACGTTCTCCGCCCGGTGCAGCGTCACCAGAAGAAAGCCGCTGGGCGCGACGCCATGGGCTTCACCGATGTCGACCCGCGCGATCCGGTCCGCATGCTGGTGCAGCACCTCCGCGATGGGGTTTCCCGTCACGAAGATCCGTTCGCCGGCGATGCCCTCCCGCAGGAGGTTAGCGCGGCTGCGTTCAGTGTAGGGTAGCAGGATGTCGCTCGCCTGGTCGATCAGGCGGCGATTGACCTCCTCGGGCACGCGATCATCGAAGCAGCGGTTGCCGGCCTCCATGTGCAGGACGGGAATGCCGCGACGCTTGGCGAGGATGACCGAGAGGGCGCTGTTGGTGTCGCCGAGAACCAGCACGCGGTCGGGCCGGATCTCCGTGAGGGCGCTGTCGACGCCCTCGAACAGCCGCGCCAGCTGGCGCCCCAGCGACCTGTCGGCGATGCCCAGCCAGCGGTCCGGCCGACGCAGGCTGAAATCGTCGAAGAAGACGTCGTTGAGCGATGGCTGGTCGTTCTGTCCCGTATGGACGACGATGTGCTCAGCGGCGGCGTCGAGCGCCGGGATAATGCGCGATAGCCTGATGATCTCCGGTCGCGTGCCGAGGACGGTCATGATCCTCAAGCCAGCATCTCCGTCTCGGCGGCACCACCGACCAAGTCCTCGGACAGCAGGCCGCGGGCGGCGAGCAGACGTCGCACCGCCTCGCGCCCGACGGTTTCCGTGCGCGACGAGTACTCGCCATCGATCCCCGGCACCGACCCGCGAACGCTCCCGCCGACTCGAAGCTCCGGCAGCATCGGGGCGATCGCCAGGTGGTCGCCCCGCATGCTCGCCCGTCCGCACTCCTCCTCCGACACCAGGATCTCGTGCACCTTCTCCCCGGGGCGGATGCCGATCGTTCGCTTGGCGATCGGCCGGTCGCCGATGAGGACGTCGGCGATATCCGCGATCCGCGCGCTGGGCAGCCGCGGCACGAAGACCTCACCCGGATGGGCCCCGGCGATCGCCGACATCACGATCTCCACCGCGTCGACCAGCGACAGCAGGAAGCGCGTCATCTCCAGGCTGGTCAGCGTGACCGGTCCGCCGTCGCGGATCTGCTGGTGAAAGAGTGGGATGACCGATCCGCGCGAGGCCAGCACGTTGCCATAGCGGACGATGACGAATCGGGTTTGCGGCGCGTCCAGGTTGCCGGCGACCAGGATCCGCTCCTGCAGCGCCTTGCTCATGCCCATGACGTTGACGGGCTTCACCGCCTTGTCCGTGGAGATGCCGACCACCGTCTCGACCGGCAGCTCGTGGTCTCGGATCGCTCGCACGATGTTCGCCGCGCCATCCACATTGGTGGCCACGGCCTCGGTCGGAAAATACTCGCAACTCGGCACCTGCTTCAGCGCCGCCGCGTTGACCACGATGTCAGCCTTCCGCAGTGCCGGGAGCAGGCTGTCCAGCGAACGCACGTCGCCGACGCGAAAATCGACGATGCCCGCGTCATCGGCGTAGGCGATGTCGTGGGTGGCGTAGGCACGCTGCTGCAATGCGACCCGGAGGTGGTGTTGCTTGGCCTCGTCGCGCGAGAAAACGGTGATGCGCTCGGGCGCGCCGTACCGACCGCTGAGTGCCAGCGCCAGCAGGGTCTTGCCCAGAGAGCCGGTGCCGCCGGTGATCAGCAGCCGCTTGCCGTGCAGAAGGGTGGCGCGGTCCATCATCCAGCCTCCCGCAGGTGGTCGGTGTAGGGCCCGTGTGCCCGCTCGGCGGCCAGCATTGCGACCTGCTCCTCCCAGGACGGTGCCTGCCAGCCGGTCGTCGCGGCCAGCGCCGAGCCGTCGAGCCGGCGATCGATGACCGGGCGCTCGACCGGGCGCATGCGGACGGGCAGGTCCAGCCTCTCGATCAGCAGGGCGATGAGGGCGGCCTTGTCGATCGACGGACCGGCCAGGTGATGGATACCGTGGAGCGTGGGATGGCGCTCGATCAGGTCGGTGATGAAGTCGGCCAGCACCGGTGTGGCGAGGCCGCTGAAGCGGGCGTTACGGTAGCCGTCGACGTCGGCCCGGCCCCTCGTCACCAGCCAGGAAAGCAGGCCGCGGTTCCGCGGCGCCAGCTCCCAACCGATCATCGAGGTTCTCAATGTCAGGCAGGACTGGCCCGTCACCTCCCCGGCGAGCTTGCTGCGGCCATAGAGGTCGGCGGGGCTTGGCGCGTCGCTCTCCCGGTAGGGCCCGGCGGTGCCGTCAAAGACGCAATCGGTGCTGAGATGGATCAGCCGCGCCCCGCGCTCCCGCGCCAGGGCGGCGAGGCGATGGGGTAGCACGGCGTTGACCGAGACCATCGTCACATCGGACATCTCGCCCACGCCGCGTTTCACGACGCCGGCGCAGTTCACCACCACCTCGGGCCGGCTCGCGACGAATGCCTCGCTCAGGCTTTCGGGGTCCGCCGCATCGCTGAGCCGCAGCGGCTCCGCCGCTGCGCGATCGGCCAACCAGGTGGCCGCCAATTCGTCCCGCACGACGGCGACGACGCGATGACGTCGGGCCAACGAAAGACAGAGCCGTTGGCCGAGCATGCCGCTCGCGCCGAACACCAGAATGCGCATCTAGCCAATACTCGGCTTGGTTGAATTGATTTCAGATATTGGATCGGCAGGTGGCCAATCCGGGTCTTTCTCGCAGACCTGATCCAACGACAGAACGTCATAATAAGTAAAGTGATGAAGCGGTCGCCGCGTCGACGGCATTGTGCGATTTCGCGGTCAGCTGGTCGGCAACTCGCGCTTCACGGCCGCCGTCCCCGATCCTAGGATGGACGCATGGAGAACGACGTGACCAGCCGCCTGAGGTCGATCTGCCTGGCCTTGCCGGAGGCGACGGAGAAGCAGGCCTGGGGCGACCCCACATTCCGCGTTCGCGACCGCATCTTCGCCATGGAGAAGCGCGGGGACGGACGCGTCTCGATCTGGTGCAAGGCCCAGCCCGGAAGCCAGGAACTGCTCGTCGGCGCCGATCCCGACCTGTTCTTCGTGCCGCCCTATGTCGGGCACAAGGGGTGGATCGGCATGCGGATCGACGCCGATCCCGATTGGGCGGAGGTGGCGGAGGTCGTGCGACGCAGCTACGCGTTGATCGCACCCCGGACGCTCGCCGCCATGATCGGCCCCGCCCGGTCCCGCTGAGACAGGGATTGCGCCTTGTTCGGGGCAATTGCATGAAGACGTCGCGGCGCCTCTTGCGCGCCTTTTCTCGGACCTCGATATGGAGCGGATGATGTTCACGAATGTCCGTCTTTCCACGATCGCCATCGGCGCCGTCCTGGCGGTGTCATCCCTGGCGACGAACGGGGCCATCGGGCAGACTTTCTGTTCCGAGCCCCTCGAGCCGGTCTGTTTCGGGACGCCGCCCGACCCGCAGAACGAGCTTCAGGTCACCCGTTGCCTTCAGGACGCCGAGGAATACGAAGCGGCGGTCGAGGAATACACGGTGTGCGTGCAGGACAACCTCGCCACTTGGCGGGAGGAAGCCGACGCCGCCATCGTCGATATCCGCTGCGCGCTCCAGACTCCCGATGACGCCGACTGCCTGGCCGGCGAGGAAACGGCCGAGTCCGACGACTGACCCCCGAACCGCATGGGGCCGCGCGACCGCGGTTCAGGCCCTCGACGGAGGGCACCAACGACCTTGACAGAGGCAGGCGATAAGGCATTTCATATATCAACAAAGATTTTGATATGTGAAACCGCCGAGGATGTCATGCCCAGCGAGGCCGAGAAGCAGACCGCCCAGTCCGACCTGCCCTATCCGAGTCAGGAGAACCCGCCCTTCGAGACCTGGCGGAAGCCGGCGGGCAAGAGCCTGGGCGAGTGGCTGGCGACCCGGGTCGC
>Ga0207773_100316_pt1 | contig 23764 bp, 20 predicted proteins | sample TtaePargueraPR_2_FD_187281 | JGI IMG/M metagenome (GOLD analysis project Ga0207773, IMG submission 187281) | Aerobic enrichment media microbial communities from Bioluminiscent Bay, La Parguera, Puerto Rico - Tt and M1 (3) (SPAdes) | ecosystem: Environmental > Aquatic > Marine > Unclassified ...
TCGACGACTGGCCGACCGCCGCTTCGACGATGTGGAAGAGTTCCTGCGCTGCACTTTGCCCGATTAACACCGGGCCCGGAACCCGATAGCTTTCGTCCCAAGAGTGTTGCGGGGCCACAGGTCCATAGGAGCGAGCAATGAGTGACTGGTGGCGTGGCGGCGTGATTTATCAGGTCTATCCGCGGTCCTTTCAGGACAGCAATGGCGATGGCGTGGGCGATCTGCCCGGCATTATCGACCGGCTCGACCATATCGCCAGCCTCGGCGTCGATTGCATCTGGCTTTCGCCCATCACCCAGTCGCCCCAGGCCGACATGGGCTACGATGTGTCCGACTATACCCAGGTCGATCCGCTGTTCGGATCTTTGCAGGATTTTGATCAGTTGATCCGCAGGGCCCATGCGCTGGGGCTCAAGGTCATCATGGATCAGGTGGTCAGTCACACCTCCGACCAGCATCCCTGGTTCCGTGAATCCTGTATCTCACGCAATAACGCCAAGGCCGACTGGTATGTCTGGGCCGATGCCAAGCCCGATGGTTCGCCGCCGAACAACTGGCTCTCAGTGTTTGGTGGCTCCGCCTGGGAGTGGCACACATCGCGCAAGCAGTACTATCTGCACAATTTTCTGACCTCACAGCCGGACCTCAACTTCCACAATCTGGCCGTACAGGATGCCGTTGTCGACGTCATGCGTTTCTGGCTCGATCGTGGGCTCGACGGCTTCCGCCTCGACACGGTCAATTACTACTTTCACGACGCAAAGCTCAGGTCCAACCCGCCGCTCAAGTCATTGAAGGGCCTGCCTGCAACCAACCCCTATGACATGCAGAGCCACAAATTCTCCAAGAGCCAGCCGGAGAACGTCGCCTGGCTCAAAAAGCTGCGCAAACTGCTCGACCAATATCCCGGCACCACCACAGTGGGCGAAGTGGGTGACGATGAACGGGGCTTGGAGTTGATGAAGCTCTACACCTCCGGCACCGACATGCTGCATCAGTGCTATTCCTTTGATTTTCTAGGTCCCAAATTCTCCGCCAGGCACTTCCGCTCCAAGGTCGAGGCCTTCTTTGCCGACGGAGAAACCGGCTGGCCGTGCTGGAGTTTTTCCAACCACGACGTCATGCGTCACGTTACCCGCTGGGCGCCCCACAGCGTCTCACCGACCGATCTGTCGCGCCAGGCAGCAGCGCTAGTGCTCACGCTCAAGGGGTCTGCTGGTCTCTATCAGGGGGAGGAACTGGGTCTGCCTGAAGCCGATATTCTCTACGAGGAACTGACCGATCCGCGTGGCATGCGCTTCTGGCCCGAAGACAAGGGGCGCGATGGCTGTCGCACGCCGATGCCCTGGCAACATCATCTGGCCCATGCCGGTTTCACGACCGGCAAGCCCTGGCTGCCGGTCAAGCATGCCCAGTCCGCCCTCAGTGTCGATCTGCAGGACAAGGACCCGCATTCGACCTTGAATTATTACCGTTCCATTCTGGCCTGGCGCAAAACCCACCCGGCCCTGGTCACGGGCGATATCACCTTCTTCAAATGCGACGAGCCGGTGCTGGCCTATCGCCGCTCCGCCGGCAACAAGGATCTGATCTGCGTCTTCAACCTCTCGGCAGATCCGCGCACGGTCAAATTATCCAAGGTCGAATTGGCGCTGGAACCGGTGAGCCACAATGCCGCGTTGGATGGCGCCGCGCTCAAACTGGGGCCCAATGGCTTTGCGATCCTCCCTGCACCGGCAGGAGAGGGTAGGGTGACCTTCAAGTCGTCCCGCTAGGGCAAATCTCTCCGGCGGAGAGATTTGAGGCGCAAAGGGCACGAGAGTTGCGCCCGCCAGTCGGATCGACTCCGGTTGGCAGAGGCGCCATATGAGGTTTTGCCGGGGTGCTGAAGGCCCTACATATAGACCCGCTCAAAGGATTGTGGGTGGAAGAACTGCATTTCCTCTCCGCTGGGCGTGCGCACATAGGCACGGATGCAGCCGCCCCACATTTCGGCTCGGGTAGCATCCACCCCCATGCGGCGGAGCCGCATCAGGTTGAACTGGTTCTGGTCGCTCTCGCTGAACGATTCACCAAGGGTCGCGCCAAAAGAGATGCTGACCCCCGGCCGGGGCACCAGGCACTGCGCGGTTGACGCCTGGGCCGTGCCGCAAAGGGCAAGGACGATGAGGGCTGACGCAATGGATCGCAACATCATGACGGTCTCCTTTGCCTCAGTTCATGCCGTCCAATTGTGGCGCCCTTGAGCCCGTTGCTCCGCGCGCCGCACCCAGATGGCGACGGCCGGAATGGCGAAGCTGAGCAGCAGCAATCTGATCACGTGATGCGCCGCAATGAAGGCCGTGTCATAGCCCAGCGCGATGCCCAGGGCTCCCATCCCTTCCAGGGCGCCCGGAGACAGGCCCAGCCAGATTTGGCCGAACGGCATGTCTACCAGTCGGGCGACACCTAACGCCATTATGGTCACGATGCTGACAGTCATCGCCGTGGCGATCAGGCCGCCCTTGGCGGCCGCCAAGAACTCCGATCGGGTAATGCCGACAAAGCGCGAGCCAATCAGTGCCCCGGTCAGGACAAAAGTCATAACGACGAGCGGGGAGGGCATGGCCTCAGTGTAGAGCCCGCCAAGCTTTGCCGCAGTCGCCGCCGCCATCGCCCCCAGGACCATGCCCGCTGGCACCTTAAGTCCCATGAACACAAGGCCGAGGACGACACAGGCCGCAGCGAGCAAGATCAGTTGCAGCGGGCCGAGGAACTCGGATGCCATTGGCGTGGCAAAATGGTCGATCGGCAGAAAGACGGCCCCGATCGGTACGGCGATGGTGAGCATCAATATGCGGATCACCTGGATGATCACGATCTGCCGCGCATTGCCCACACCCGTCGCAGCAATGCCCATCACGAAAGACAAATGCCCTGGAAATGAGCTCAGATAGGCCGTACCGGGGTCGAGCTTGAACACTTTGGTCAGCATCCAGCCTGTGGTGGCGATAATGATCACCAACTCTACGGCCAGGGCGGCAAGCGAGATTGGCCAACTGCCCAACAATTGCAGGCTGTCCGGGGCAACACTCGCCCCCATCGACATGCCGATCAACACGAAGACTACATTGCGTAGCCAATCGGGGAACCGGATCGGCACTTTTAGCATGGCCGCGACGGTCACCGCAAGCGCGCCGCCCATCAGCCATCCCGCTGGCAGACCCAGCATATGGGCGGCGCCGCCCCCCGCGGCCGAAATGGCCAGGGTCAGCAGGACGGAGCAAAGGGAGCGCGGCGAAATGACTAAGGCTGGCATTATGATGCCAGCCTTAGTCGATCTGAGCGGGCAGCAAAAGATTGATGTTTGGCATCAATCCATGGCGGTCATCTGACCGGCAGAGCCTTTTCCACCAGTCTTACCCAATAGCTGACGCCCACCGGAATGGCTTCGTCGTTGAAGTCATAAGTGTCGGTGTGTAGCTCGGTGCTGTCGCCATTGCCCAGGAAAATATAGGCGCCCGGCCGTTCATTGAGCATGAAGGAGAAGTCCTCGCCGCCCATCGATGGCACCGTGTCGGCATCGACCTGGCCGGGCCCGACGATGTCGCGCGCCACCGAGGCGGCAAATTCGGTCTGCTCGGGTGCATTGACGGTCACCGGATAGCCCCGCGCATAGCGCACGCTCGCTTCCGCGCCAAAGCTCTGCGCAAACTGCGGCACGAATTCTGCCAGCCGCGCTTCGATGAAATCCTGCACCCCGCCGTCCAGCGTCCGAACAGTCCCAGTGATCTTGGCGGTGCGCGAAATTACATTATCCGCCTCGCCTGCCTCGACCATGGTAACGCTGAGCACCGCGCTGTCCAGCGGATCGAGATTGCGCGACACGATGGTCTGCAACGCTGTCACCATCTGCGCGGCAACAATGATCGGATCGATAGTGGCGTGTGGCCTGGCGGCGTGGCCACCCTTGCCGACAATATCGACATAGAAGCGATCGGTGGCCGCCATGATGCCACCGCTGCGAATGCCGAACGTGCCCACCGGCATACCCGGCCAATTGTGCATGCCGTAAACTTCGGCGATGTCGAACCTGTCGAGCAAGCCGTCATCCAGCATCACCTTGCCGCCGCCGCCGCCCTCTTCGGCCGGCTGGAAAATCAACGCCACGCGCCCGTCGAAATTGCGCGTTTCGGCCAGATACTTCGCCGCGCCCAGCAGCATGGCCGTGTGCCCGTCATGGCCACACGCATGCATCTTGCCCTCGATGGTTGAGGCATGCGGCAGGCCGGTTTTTTCCGTCATCGGCAGTGCGTCCATGTCGGCCCTGAGGCCGATCATGCGCGTGCCGGTGCCACGCCCATTGATGACAGCCACCACCCCCGTGCGCCCCAGCCCGGTCACGACCTCGTCACAGCCGAAGGCCCGGAGCTTTTCCGCCACGATCTCCGCCGTCCGATGCACGTCGAACAGCAATTCAGGATGGGCGTGAAAGTCCTTTCGCCATGCGGCAATCTCGGGATGAAATTCGGCAATGCGGTTCAGTATGGGCATTCAATAATCCGCTGGTCGGGGAAGGCAGGACAATGTTTCTGTCCTTTTCTGTGGCGTCAAGCTTAGCGCATATGGCCATGTAGGGGCAGACGGCGGCCATGGGAAGTGCGGCCGGATGCGACGAACAGTCAGCTTGCCGCGGTACCGCTTTCCAATCTTTCGGCGGCCACCGAACCGATATTCCCCGGCAACGCCTTGCCCCCGCAGCCTGTTTTTGCGATTTGAAGCGCACTTGTCGAGGGTGGTCCTAGAAAAGGTTGGCTATGAAAATTCTCGTCGCGGTCAAGCGCGTGGTCGATCACAATGTCCGCATTCGGGTCCGGTCCGATGGCTCGGGCGTCGAGACCAATGGCGTCCGCATGTCCATGAACCCCTTCTGCAAAAATGCCGTCGAGGCGGCCGTGCAACTGGCCGAAGCGGGTGCCGCCGACGAGATTGTCGTGGTGTCGATCGGCCCCAAACAGTCCAATGACGTCATCCTGACTGCCCTTGCCATGGGCGCCCATCGCGGCATTCTGCTTGAGGCCGATCAGCCGCTCGAAACACTCGTTATTGCCAAGCTCCTCGCTAGGATCGCGGACGAGGAAAAGCCTGATCTGGTCTTGCTGGGCAAGCAGGCGGTCGATGACGACAGCAATCATGTGGGCCAGATGCTGGCGGCCTTGACCGACCGGCCCCAGGCCACTTTTGCCTCGGAAATAAAGATCGATGGCGAAGCGCTCGAAGTCACCCGCGAGGTCGATTCCGGCCGCGAAACCATCGCTTTGCCGCTCCCGGCCATCGTCACCGCCGATCTGCGTCTCAATACGCCGCGCAACGCCGCCCTGCCCATGGTGATGAAGGCACGCTCCAAGCCGCTGGCCGTTCGTCCGGTCGCAGATCTCGGCGTCGATCTGACCCCGCGCCTCACGGTCGAGAAGGTCTCGCCCCCGCCCGAGCGGACCGCCGGCACCACCATTGGTTCTGTTGCCGAGCTTGCCGGCATCATCGCCTCCGATATCGACGCGATGGAGGCGATCTGATGAGCGTCTTGCTGCTCGCCGAACTCGACAATGGCACCCTGTCGCCTTCCACCGCCCGTGTCGCCGCCGCGGCCGCCCAGCTTGGCCCCGTTGACCTTCTGGTCTCAGGCCCCAGCGCCGCTGCCGATCAGGCCGCAACCATTGCTGGCATTGCCAGGGTCATCCACGCCAGGGACGCTGTCCTGGCCGACGGCCTGGCCAACCTGCTCGCCGGCCTGGCCGGGAACTACACCGTCATCGCGGCTTCCGCCTCGACCACCGGCAAGGACGTCATGCCGCGCCTGGCCGCCAAACTCGATATCCAGCCGGTCACCGACATCGTCGCCATCGAAGGCGCCAATCGCTTCGTTCGGCCCATCTATGCCGGCAACGCACTCGAAACCGTCACCGACACGCAGCAACAGCACGTGCTGACCTTCCGCGCCTCGGCGTTCCGCCCGGCCGCGTCGGATAACTCTGCGCCAGTGGAAACCTTCGATGTCGATGTAACCTCTGTCGCTCGTTTCATCGCCGCCCATCGTACCCAAAGCGACATCCCCGATCTTTCAACCGCGCAGATCGTGGTCGGCGGCGGTGTCTCTGTCGGCTCGGCGGACGGCTTCAAGCTGGTCGAGGCACTCGGCAGGACACTGGGCGCGGCCATCGGCGCCACCCGCGCTGCTGTGGATGCCGGTTATGCCCCCAATGACTGGCAAGTCGGCCAGACCGGCAAGATCATCGCTCCGGACCTGTATATTGCCGTCGGCATCTCGGGCGCGCTGCAGCATCTCGCCGGCATTCAGGGCGCCAGGAAGATCATCGCGATCAATACCGACCCCGACGCGCCCATCGTTCAGATTGCCGATGTGGTGCTGATCGGCGACCTGTTCGACATTCTGCCCAAGCTGACTGCGGAACTGGAGCGGCTTGGCGTCAGACACTGATTCAATTGGCCGCTTCACATTTGCAAAATGCCATGAGCCGCCTATAAAGGCGGCGCCTTCTCACCGGATCTTCCGAAATGTTCGAAACCCTCTCCAAGGCCCCTGGCGACAAGATTTTGGCGCTCATGGGTGAATATGCTGCAGATGCGCGCCCCACCAAGATCGACCTCGGCGTTGGCGTCTACAAGGACGAAAAAGGCGTGACCCCGATCATGTCTTCGGTCCGCAAGGCCGAGCAGCGCATGCTTTCGAACGAGAAAACCAAGACCTATCTCGGCATCGCCGGCAATAAGGGGTTTGGCGCCGCTGTGCTCGACCTCGTGCTGGCTGACAGCGTCGACCGCGCCCGTGTCCGCATTGCCCAGGCCCCCGGCGGCACCGGCTCGCTCTGGGTGCTGATGCAATTGGTCAATCGTGCCCGGCCCGGCGCCACGGTCTATGTGTCCGACCCGACCTGGGCCAACCATAATCCCATCGCCATTGGTTCCGGGCTCAAGGTTGCGACCTATCCCTATTTCGACCCCGCCACGCGGGCGGTGAAGTTCGACGAGATGCTGGCCGCACTCGACAAGCTCGGTGCCGGCGATGTTGTCCTGCTGCACGGTTGCTGCCACAACCCCACTGGCGCCAATCTCACCAATACGCAGTGGGATCAGGTGGCAGAGAGCCTCGCACGCACCGGCGCCTTGCCCTTCATCGACCTCGCCTATCTCGGCTTCGGCGATGGCATCGAGCCCGACGCCTACGGCACCCGCAAGGTGCTCACCGCCGTCCCGGAAGCGCTGATCGCCTTTTCCGGCTCGAAGAACTTCGGCCTTTATCGCGAACGTATCGGCGCGGCCATTCTGGTTGCCCGGGATGGTGCACAGGCCGACGTGACCAATTCTCAGCTTCTCAACATCATCCGGGGTGCCTATTCGCAGCCTCCCGACCACGGCGCGGAAATTATCCGTACCATCCTTGAGGATGCTGAACTCCGCGCCGAATGGGAAGCCGAACTCTCTCAAATGCGTGAGCGCATGCTTACCCTGCGTGCAAAACTGGCCGCTGCGATCCGTGAACGCTCCAATTCAAGCGATTTTGACTTCGTGGCCGATCACCGCGGCATGTTTTCGCTCCTCGGCCTGCCGGTCGAGGCAGTCGATCATCTTAAGGCCGAAAACGGGGTGTATATGACCGGGGACAGTCGCATTAATGTTGCCGGCATCCCGGAAGATCGCGTCGGCGATCTGGCCGAGGCCATCCTGTCCGCCATTCGTTGATCCAGTGGCTTGCGGCGACCCGCCGGCATGTCTACATCTGGTGTAAGCATCAGACAGAATTTGAGTTTTAGGAGGGAACGATGAAGTTCTTCGTCGACACTGCAGATACCGCCGCCATCAAGGAGCTTCATGATACGGGCCTTCTTGACGGTGTGACCACCAACCCCTCGCTGATCGCCAAGTCAGGCCGCGATTTCAAGGAAGTGATCGCAGAGATTTGTTCCATCGTGCCGGGCCCGGTTTCGGCCGAAGTGGCGTCTCTGGAATTTGACGGCATGGTTGCCGAGGGCGAAACTCTGGCCAAGATCGCATCAAATGTGGTCATCAAGTTGCCCCTGACCCTGGATGGCCTCAAGGCCACCAAATATTTCAAGGAAAAGGGCACCAAGACCAACGTTACGCTGTGCTTTGCCGCCAACCAGGCCCTGCTGGCCGCCAAGGCCGGCGCGACCTATATCTCGCCCTTTATCGGTCGCCTTGATGACATCAACCTGGACGGCATGGAACTGATCGAAAATATCCGTCAGATCTACGACAACTACCAGTTTGAGACCCAGATCCTGGCGGCTTCGATCCGCTCAGCCAACCATGTTACGCAGGCCGCACTGGCCGGTGCCGACGTGGCCACCATCCCCCCCGACGTCATCAAGAAGCTGGCCCTGCACCCGCTCACTGACAAGGGCATTGAAGGCTTCCTCAAGGATTGGAAGGCCACCGGCCAGTCGATCCTCTAAAAGCTTTCGCTTCGCATTACAGACCCCGCCCTTCGACACGTTCGGGGTGGGGTCTTTTGTTTCAGGAAATCCGCATGGCCGACACCGATCTCGCTGCCCAGATCAAGGCTGCCCTCGCCGACGTCGAAATTCCCGGTGGCGGTGACCTGGCCAGCTATGGCGGCCTCTCCGACATTATCGTGACGCCCGGCGCCATCGCTTTTGCCATTGCCGTTGCACCAGGCATGGAAACGGCATTTGGCCCGGCCCGCGAAGAAGCCCTGAAACGTGCTCAGGCAATCGGCGGTGCCCGTAAGGTCATGGTCTCGCTCACCGCCGAAAAGTCCAATGCCCCCAAATTCGGCCATGGCGCTGCCCAGCCGCAGGGCAAGACGCGGGTCAATGGCGTCAAGCGCATCATCGCCGTGGGCTCCGGCAAGGGTGGTGTGGGCAAGTCAACCACCGCGGTCAACATCGCCCTCTCGCTCGCCGCTGAGGGCCTCAAGATCGGCGTGCTGGACGCCGATCTTTATGGTCCCTCCATCCCAAAGCTACTCGGTATCGAGGGCAAGCCGGCCATTCGCGACGATGGCATTTTCACCCCGCATGACACCTTTGGGCTCAAGGTCATGTCCATCGGCTCCATGCTCGTGCCCGGCCAGGCCGTGGTCTGGCGCGGCCCCATGGCCACCTCCGGCCTGCGCCAACTCCTGCGCGAAACCGATTGGGGCGGGCTTGATTGCCTCATCATCGACCTGCCACCCGGCACTGGCGACATCCATATTGCGCTCTTCCAGCAAACCATCGTCGATGGCGTCGTCATCGTCTCGACCCCGCAGGATCTCGCCCTGATCGACGCTCAAAAGGCTATCGACATGCTGCGCCGCATGTCTGTTCCTGTGTTGGGCCTGGTTGAGAACATGAGCTATTTCATCGCCCCGGACACCGGCCATCGTTACGATATCTTCGGCACCGGTGGCGCCGAAAAGGCTGCGGCACGCCTCGAAATTCCCTTCCTTGGCCCAGTTCCGCTGGTCATCTCGATCCGCGAAGGCTCCGATGCCGGCGCCCCGCCGCTGGTGACGGCACCCGACGGACCCGAGGCCGGGGCCTACCGCCAGATCGCCCGGCGCCTGGTCACCACCCTGGCATAGGCCGGAAAGTCCAGGGCCAGCGGGGCGGAAAACGTCTCCGCAGCACTTTGCCGCCCGGCGGCGCGCCCTTAAATCGATTGCTGAAATCGATTGCATAAGCTCGGTGGTCAGTGTTATTCCGCTGAACCACAAGGGCGAATGCCTGCAGGGAGGGGATATGTTCTCGTTTGATCGCCGCGATTTTGGCTCCGATTTTACCTTTGGTGTCGCCACTGCCGCCTATCAAATCGAAGGCGGGCAGGGCGACGGGCGCGGCTCATCGATCTGGGATACGTTCTCCGCTACGCCTGGCAATGTCCACAATGGTGATACCGGCCTGCATGCCTGCAATCACTATGAGCTCTGGCCGCAGGACCTGGACCTGATCCGAGATGGCGGCTTCGGCGCCTATCGCTTTTCCTTCGCCTGGCCGCGCCTGATCCCCGAGGGCACCGGTGCTGTGAACCAGGCCGGAGTTGATTTCTATGACCGCCTGATCGACGGCATGCTCGAGCGCGGCATCATGCCCTACGCCACTCTCTATCACTGGGACCTGCCCTCGACCCTGCAGGATCGTGGCGGCTGGATGAACCGGGACATCGCCAACTGGTTTGCTGATTATGCGACTCTCGTGGCCAGCAAGTTCGGCGATCGGCTGGAAGCGACCGCGACCATCAACGAGCCCTGGTGCGTTGCCTTCCTCAGCCATTTCCTGGGCATTCACGCCCCGGGCTATCGCGATCTGCGCGCCGCCGCCCGCGCCATGCATCATGTGCTTTTCGCCCATGGCACTGCCATCGACGCGCTGCGCGCCGCTGGGGCAAAAAACCTCGGTATCGTGCTCAATCTCGAAAAATCCGAGCCGGCAACCGACAGCGAAGCGGACAAGTCTGCCGCCAATTTTGGCGATGCGGTGTTCAATCGCTGGTATCTCGGTGGGGTCCTCAAGGGGCAGTATCCCAAAGAGATGACCGACTGGCTCGCCCCCTATCTGCCGACGAACTACCAGGACGATATGGCGGTGGTGTCGCGGCCGCTCGATTGGCTCGGCATCAATTATTATACGCGCGGCCTCTATCAGGCGTCTTCTGAGCCCGGTCGTCCCGCCGAACAGGTCAAGGGTCCGCTGGAGAAGACTGATATCGGCTGGGAAATCTATCCGCAGGGCCTCACCGACCTGCTGGTGCGTGTCTCGAACGACTACACCAAGTTGCCCATCTACGTCACCGAGAACGGCATGGCCGAAGTGGAAGGCGATAACGATCCACGCCGGACCAAATATTACGAGGACCACCTCAAGGCCGTGCTCGCCGCCCGCGAGGCTGGCGCCGATGTGCGCGGCTATTTCGCCTGGTCGCTGCTCGACAATTATGAATGGGCCGAGGGTTATAATAAGCGTTTCGGTCTCGTCCATGTCGACTACCAGACGCAGAAGCGCTCGCCCAAGTCCAGCTATCGCGCCTTCCAGGGCCTGCTGCATAACGCGCGCTAATCCTGTAGGGTCCGGAAGGATAGATATCAGACCGGGCCCATTTTGCATGCAACAGGACTACGCCGACCTCTCGCCATCGTTGCTTCGGCTCGAAGAGCTTCTCGACGAGGCCGGGGATCAGGCAATGCTGCTTGCCGAGCTGGATGGGTTTCTTTGCTGCCTGGCGGTTGGTCCCGAGCCTGTCGCGACCAGTGAATGGTGGCCGTTTGACTGGTTGACCGACGAGCGCGGCGTTTTGCGCCATGGCAGTGAAGAGATCGCCACCCTGATCGAGACGCGTCTGGCCGAAATCACTGCCGAACTGGCTGCAGACGCCTATGCGCCTCTGTTCGAGGTCGATGAAGACAGCGATGACATCATCTGGGAGGTCTGGATCGCCGGCTTCCAGCAGGCCATGCTGTTGCGCTTTGACGCTTGGGACGACCTGCTGCGTGACACCGAGAGCGATGCCCGCGGCGAAGCCGCCATGGGGTTGGCGTCAGCATTGATGCTGGCTCAGCCCGATACCCGTCCCGACGATACGGCGGGCGACGAGGAATGGGCCGAATTCGACGAAATGCATGAGGCCATGCCCCAAGTCATTGCCCGCACAGCGGTCCTGCTCCACTTGTTGCACAAACCGAACTAGCGCCCGCTCAGGCAGCGATCTCCGGCAGCCGGGCAGCGACGAGCGCTTTGGTCAGCGCATGTTGCGGCTGGGAAAACAGCCGTTTCGGCTCGCCTTCTTCGACAATGCGCCCCTTTTCCATCACCAGAACCCGATTTGCCATGGCTGAGACCATATCCAGATCATGGCTGATGATGAGATAGGTCAGGCCATGTTCCTGCTGCAGCTGTGAGAGCAGGCTGAGCACATCACCGCGTACTGAAACATCCAGCGCCGATACCGGTTCATCCAGCACCACCAGGCGTGGTCGGGTGACAAGGGCCCGGGCAATGGCCAGGCGCTGGCGCTGCCCGCCGGAGAATTCATGCGGGAAGCGCTGGAGCATGCTGACGCTGAGCCCAACGGCTTCGATGGCCTCCGCCAGGCGCGCATTGCGCTCTTCGCGCGACGACGGCCCTAGCAGATGCATTGGTTCGCCCAGTGACTCGCCAATGGTCATGCGCGGGTCAAAACTGCTGAACGGGTCCTGGAACACCAGTGACATGCCCGCCCGCAGCCGGGGCGGCAGGTTCCGGCCCCGATAGGGCGTGCCATCGAACACCAAATCTCCGTCGCTGGCGTCATCCAGTCCCACAATCATCCGCGCCAGCGTGGTCTTGCCGCACCCCGAGGGGCCCACCAGCGCAACGCATTCCCCGGTGGCAATGCTGAGGCTGACCGCATCGACGGCCCGCACCGGGGCATCGCGCCATGGCCACAGACCACCCTGCCGATAGACCCGGCTGAGCTGCTTCGTCCGCAGGATTGGCCCTTTGTCCGGTCCGCTCGGCGAGGGAGTGGCCTGGCGGCGTTCCATCCGGCTGGCTGCCAGAAGCTTGCGCGTATAGTCCGCCTGCGGGGCATTGAAGATCGTGTCGGTGCTTCCTTCCTCCACCAGTCTGCCGGCATGCATCACGCCAACACGCGAGCACAGTGCCGCTACAGCCCTGATGTCATGGCTGATGAAGAGCAGGGTCATGTTCCGACGCCTGCAGATGTCCGAGATCAGGTCGAGCACAGTGCGCTGGGTTATTGCATCGAGCGCTGATGTCGGTTCATCGGCGATCATCAGTTCCGGCTGGCTGGCCAGCGCCATGGCAATCATGGCGCGTTGCCGCTGGCCCCCCGAGAGTTGATGCGGATAGCGCCCGACATGCCCGGGCGCCAGCCCAACCTCCTCCAGAAGCTTGGGCAACACCACTGCCATCACCTCGGAAATTCCTGCCAAGGTGATGGCTTCCTCGATCTGCTCGCCAATCGTCATCAGCGGATTGAGCGCAGTCATGGGCTCCTGGAAGACCATGCCGATCCGCTTGCCCCTGAGACGCGCCAACGCGGTTTCGTCCTGCGGCAAGGGCGCACCGTCGAACGACACGCTGCCATCGACCTGGGCCGCCTCGGGCAACAATCCGGCAATCGAGAGGGCCGTCAGCGACTTGCCAGAGCCACTTTCTCCGATAATGCCATAGCGCTCGCCGCTCTCGATCCTGAGCGAGAGATCTGCCACCGCCGGCGCCCCCTCAAAGCTGATGCTGAGGTGCTCGATTTCAACCAGCGCCATGACTCAATCCTTGATGGCGCAGGCGCGGATCCATGGCATCGCGCAGTCCGTCGCCGGCAATGTTGAGCGCAATCACGATCAGCACGATAGTCAGGCCCGGTACCAAGCTCAGGCTGGGGTGGATCAGAAACAGGCTCTGCGCGTCGCGCAGCATCAGCCCCAGGCTCGTCGCCGGTGGCTGCGTGCCCAGCCCGATATAGGAGAGGCCAGCCTCGGCCAATATGCCCAGCGAAAGCTGAATGGTGCCCTGCACGATCAGCAGGCTCATGATGTTGGGCAGCAGGTGCCGTGCGGCGATGGCGGCATTGCCCAGCCCCGCAAGCCTTGCGGCGGCCACATAGTCCTGCGTGGCGATGGCCAGTGCGCCGCCCCGCGCTACCCGGGCAAACACGGGAATGTTGAAGATGCCGATCGCGACAATAGCATTGGTTTCCCCCGGACCGGCCAGCGCCGCGATCAGGATGGCCACGATCACCGCTGGAAAGGCAAAGGTCAGGTCGGAAAAGCGCAGTACCAGCCACTCTACCAAACCACCCCAGGCCACAGCGGCAAGTCCCAGTGGCACACCGATGCCAACGCCGATCAGCACGCCCAAAGCGGCCACGACAAAGCTGGTCAGCGTCCCGCGCATCACCAGCGAAAGCATGTCCCGGCCCAGATGATCGGTGCCCAGCCAATGGTCGGCCATTGGACCCAGGAAGCGTCGGGCAATGTTGATCTGCTCGATGGGGTAGGGCGTCCACCACAACGAAATGAGACCCAGCAAGGCAAAACCGGCCGCTGCCATCAGTCCGATCACAAGGCTGGGATGCCGGCGGACACTCTGCCAGATCATGCATCACGCCCCTTCAGCCGCGGATCGACAAGCGCATAGGCTATGTCGACGATCAGCATCGTGGCCGTGGTCACCACAACCAGGGCAATGGTTGCTCCTCGCACCAGCACCAGGTCTCGCTCGGAAATCGCGGTGAAGATCAATCGGCCAAGGCCGGGCAGAAAGAACACATTCTCCACGATGACCGTTCCGGCGATCAGATAGGCAAATTGCAGGCCCAGGATGGTTAGCACCGGCAAGAGTGCATTGCGCACACCATGCCGCCAGATCGCTTCGCTCTTGGTCAGGCCTTTGGCCCGCGCCGTGCGGATGAAGTCCTGCTCTGTCACATCCACCAGCGCCGTGCGCATCACCCGCGCCAGTATGGAGGCCTGCGGCAGAGCCAGCGCCAGTCCCGGCAGGATGAGTCCGCGCGCTGCCGCTCCGGCATCCTCGTCCCAGGGCACAAAGCCCCCTGTGGGCAACCAGCGCAAGCTCACCGCAAACACCAGCGTCAGCAGCATGCCGAACCAGAAATTGGGGACCGCTACGCCTGTCTGCGCCACGACCATCAGTGCTGTATCGGTCGGTCTGCCACGCCGCATAGCGGCCAGAATGCCGATGGGCAGGCCAACCACCACCGAAACCACCATGGCGATCAGTGAGAGCGGCAGCGTCACCGCCATGCGCTCGGCGATGAGCGTTGCAACTGGCAGCCTTTGCGTGGTCGAAAGTCCGAAATCGCCCATCAGCATGCCGCTCACCCAGCGCAGGAACCGCTCATGCGCGGGCGCATCGAGCCCCATCTGCACCCGCAGCGCGGCCACCGCCTCAGGGCTGGCATTGATTCCCAGAATGAACCGCGCCGGATCGCCGGGCAGCAGGTCGAGCAAAAGGAAAATGATCAGCGCCGCTACGAACAGCGTCGCCGCAAATCCGGCAATTCGACGGACGAGGAAGAGGGTCACGGGGAATACCCCCACCCTTGATCCCTCCCCACGAGGGGGAGGGTGACGATAAGCGAGACCTCACTCCAGCCAGCGGATATCCCGCAGCACCACGCCTTCCACAGGTGCGTTCTGCCACATGCCTTCGAGTTTGGCATTCCACACGCCGGTCTGGGCCAGTTCGAACAGATAGCCGTTGACGGCGTCCTGGGCGATAATGGTCTGGATCTCTTGCGCAATCCGTTTGCGTTCGGCCTCTTCCGTCGTGGCATTGAGCGCCTCGTTGAGGGCCTGAACTTGCGCATTGTCATAGCCGAAGTAGTAGTCGGGGTTGGCATAGATGCCAATATCGAACGGCTCGACATGGCTGATGATAGTCAGGTCGAAATCCTTGTTGGCAAACACATCTTCCAGCCACTGCGCCCATTCCATGTTGATCAGTTCGAGCTCGATCCCCACTTCGGCGAACTGGCTGGCGATGATCTGGCCAGACAGGCGCGCATAGGCCACGGGCGGCAGCTTCAGGCTTGCAGAGAACCCTTCTGCATGGCCCGCCTCGGCCAGCAATGCGCGCGCCGCTTCCGGATCATGCGGATAGGTGTCGGTCAGGTCGAGGTAATAGGGATGGTGCGGCGCAAAATGGGTCCCGATCGGCACGCCATAGCCATAGGTCGCCCCTTCAATGATCTCCTGCCGGTCCAGCGCATGGGCCATGGCCTGGCGCACCTTCAGGTCGGAAAACGGCTCTTTCCTGTTATTGGTGGCCAGGATCGTTTCGCCTTCGGTCGATCCCACCAGCACCTTGAACTGCGGGTTGTTCTCGAACACCGCCAGCGCTTCGGCGGCGAAATTGTTGGTCCCATCCACATCTCCGGCCAGAAGCGCATTGGTCAGCGTCGCCGTGTCGGAAATAAACACATAAGTGGCCTTGGTCAGGGCAGGCTTTTCGCCCCAGTAAGGACCGTATTGTTCCAGCACCACCCGGCTGCCGCGGTCCCATTGGATAAAGGCAAAGGGGCCGGTGCCAATAGGTTCGGCACCGTTATTCTCCGCGCTTTCCGGCGCCACGATCACCGCGTCGCCACGACCCAGATTGAACAGGAACAATCCATCCGGTCGCGACAGGGTGAATTCCACCGTCATCGGGTCGATCACAGTCACCGCGGAAATAGGGGCATAGAGTGCCTTTTGCGCATTGACGCTGTCATCGGCCAGCAATCGGTCGAAGGTGAACTTGACGTCCTCGGAATCAAAGGCCGTGCCGTCATGGAAGGTCACGCCTTCATGGAGTGAAAACCGATAGGTCAGTCCATCCTCGGAAATCGTCCAGCTCTCCGCCAGGCCTGGCTGCACCGCCCCCATCTCATCGATCCGCACCAAGCCCTCAAAGACATTCTGGTAGACGACTACGTCGATGGCTTCGGCGGCGCCGGCGGTCGGGTCAAGCGCGGGCGGCTCCAGCGCCACGCCGATACGGATTTCGGTTGGCTGCGCCAGGGCAGGTCCCGCCGACAGCATCAGCCCCGCCACCGTGAGCGCCAGGATTTTGCGTGCAGTCATGGTGGTCTCCTCCAGAAATGGCCAGACGTTTGGCAGATATAGCCCAGGCGCCAGCCCTTGCGTAGCGCTGGCTACTCGGCTTCCTCGGCATTTTCGATCACCGGCCGCTCGTCGACCAGATCGGCGGGAATTTTCAGCGTGAACAGCATGCCCTCGGGCCCTGCCGGATCGACGGAGAGCGAGACGGCATTGACCGCGAGCAGCGAACGGGTCAGTGCAAGACCAACGCTTGAGCGGATTGGAGCCAGCATCTGTCCGTTGCGCCCCACGCCATCGCGGAAAACCACGAAGCGCTCGGCCATGTCCACTGCGTTGATCGAGCTGTCCCGGACATGAATGGCAATCGAACCATCATCATGCCGCTGGGCCGAAATCACCACAGCGCCACCCATTGGCGTCTGGTCGATGGCGCTGGCCAATAGGTTCAACACGGCCTGCGCCAGCGAGGCCCGGTCCGCAGTGACGCGCGGCAGCATTTCTGAAATGGCATTGCGCACAATGACCCGCGCGCCATTGGCCTGGCCCCGGATGCGCAGCACGCATTGTTCCAATAGGTCGGTCAGGTCCAGGCTTGCGCGTTGCGGCAAGTAGCGGCCGTCGCGCAACCGGGCATAGTCATCCAGTTCATCCACCAGTGCCGAGATTTCCTGGCCGGCCTGGGCAATGTCGTCGGCATAGGCGGCGTATCGCTCACTGTCGAGTTCGCCAAATGCCTTGGACCGGATGATGTCGGAAAAGCCGATTATGGTATTGAGCGGGCGCCGTACCCCTCGGCTGATCCGGCCCAGCAGCGCCGGGTCGATATCGCTGGCTGATCCAAGTCGGGCGGGGCTGGTCTCACGCGGCTTGACCAGGCCGAAATAGCCCGAAACGACACCGGCCTGACCCAGTGCAAACAACAGGATGTCGGCCCGGCCATCTGCCGAGCGCAATGTGAGGCACGGCCGAGCGGTTTCGGCAAAACGGGCCGGCCGCTCAAGAAAGGCCCGCAAGGCGACCGCGTCATCCTGGCCCACCAGCGCCGAAAGCAGCCGACCTGTCATCGCCTTGCCACCGCCGAGCAGCAAAGTTGCCGATGCGCTGGCGGCGCTCACCATCCCGTTGCGGTTGGCTTCGATGAATCCGTCGCCGCGAATATCGGCAAAAGTCTCGGCAAATGCTCTGACCGCGTCTTCGTGGCCCGTGCGGACCTCGGTCGTGCTGGCTGAAAGCATCAGGGCAGGGCGGCCATGCCAGGAGATTGATTGCAGCCGCGCCGTCACCGGCACCAGCGTGCCATCGCGCTGGACAAGGTGGTTGACGGGTCCCGCTTCCTGGCCCTCGGCCCCCAGCACCGGAAAGATTGCGCCCAGCCCCGCCTGCCGCAGATTCTCCACGGAGTCATATCCGACCATCTCGGTTATGGCGCGATTAGCAAACAGAACTTGCTGGTCGCGGAAAACCAGGATGCCTAGCGGCAGCCGGTTGAGCACCAGCGTTTCGCCACCCAGATTGACCAGGGCACCCGACCCATTCGTCGGCGGGGCGCTGGGCGGCAGAGCGGGGGCCGGTTGTTCGCTGACCTGTTGGTTTCGTTCACCCACCCGATCATTGAGAATGCGCGACAGCTCGTCGAAATTGTAGCGCGACACCCGCTCCACCGTTTCCGGATCGGGTTGCAAGTCGTCTTTTTCTGCAGGCTCGGCGGCCCCACCGCTGCTGCCCTCGGCCGGGTTGAAGCCGCGACCCGTGACCTTGTAAAGGCGGGTTACTGTGTTTTCGTCCGGGCCTGTCTCGGGTTCTGCCTCCTGGTCCATGACAACGGCCGGCGGCGTGTCGTCGGCCTCGGTCAGGGGGGTGTACAGCGCCTCGTCCTCGGCAAGCCGGTCCACCAGTGCACTCAACCGGCGTGAGCCGTCGGGTTGATCCTGCTCCGCGGCCTCGGTTGCCAGTTCACCCTCTGCGCCATCGTCCTGGGCGTCTTGCTCCGCGTCTGCCTGTTGGTCCTGCTCGGTCTGGATAGCGGCAATCGCCTCGAAAATACCGGCCGTCGTGGCGGGAACGGGCTCGGGCACTTCAGCTGGTTCCTCGTCCTGCGGGTCGGCCCAGCGTTCCGGATCATCCTGCTCCGGATCGGAACGATGCGGCGCGGCTGGCTCGTAAGCCGTTTCGGCATCGCTGTCCTGCCAGCTCTGCAATTCGCGCGCATAGGCTTCATCCGCAGCAATGGGTGCGGCTTCGGGCTCGACGTTGGGCGCCGCCTCGTCCTCTTCGGCCGGTGTGGTCTCGATAGGCACTTCGGTGGCGGTCGTTTCTTCCGCGGGCTCGTCTGCCGACGTTGTCGCTCCGTCCTGAGCCATGGCGTTGCCTGCTTCGCTCGCGGCCTCCAGCACATCGGCGGCAATGGGGTCGACCCCCACGATCAGCAGGACTGGCTCGCCATTCTCCCAGAGCAGTGGGGTTGCCGCGCAGGTCGCAGAGGCTGGCTTTTCTCCCGCCAGGAACTGAATGCGCGCCAGGCTGGTGCGGCCGTTTGATCCCAGCCGGATGATACGAGCCACCTGTCCCTTTATCGGCACCGCGGGGGCCGCGCGCTTCAGCCCGTGCTTTTTGACCTTGGCCAGAAACAGTTCGGCCGCCGCATTGGACCAGATCAGGTTTTGGCCATCCTGGGACCAGAGCCATGCCGGACGTGAATCGGCCTCATGCTGCTGCACGCGGTGCGCATCGGGCAATGTGTTCCAGCGGTCATCCATGGACTGCCTTTGTCTGGTCGCGACTTCGTTGGCCTGTGCCATTCCGGTACAAACGTCCGAAGTTCCTTAAGTGTTCTTCAATATAGTGCGGCGGCGGGCGAATCCACCCCGGCCTTGCGGCGGGCAGTTCCAATCAGGGGCAATGGTTAAGTGCCCTTTCCTAAGGATTGGTCACGGACCAGGGCAATTTGCCAAAGGCCGGGGCTTTTCGACGCCCTGTCCACAGAGCAAAAATCGGTGCTTGTCATGGCGATCATCTCGACCTATGTTCCGCCCGCTTTCGGAGCCCGGTCGCTGACCGTGGTTCGAAGCGGGTCCTGCCGCCTTAGCTCAGTTGGTTAGAGCGCTAGATTGTGGATCTAGAGGTCCTCCGTTCAATCCGGAGAGGCGGTACCACCCACTCCCCCGAATTGCTGCATTCGTTCCTGCGCCATCCGCTATTGCGCCAGCCGCAGGGCCGAGAGGTCATTGGCAATGTCCTCGAATGTGGACTTGAGCTGGCTCGGCGAGGTGGGAAATTTCGCATTTGCGGCCACCGTCGCGCAATTGGTCAGCATGGCGCGCACGGTTTCCGGCGTGCTCTGCGTCACCGTGTCGGTGGCAAGGCCGATCGTGTAGATCGAGATGCCCGCGGCCTTGGCATTGGAGCAGCTGTCGAGCGTGCGCTGGTTCATTTCCGTGACCAGCGTGCTGTTGTCCACATTGCTGGTATTGCCCATGCGCGCGATATTGCCACCGCTGGTCGTGGTGTTTGATGAATTGCTCGAATTGTACTGGAACCCGTAGGCGGAGTGATAGCAATTGCCGTTGAGCGAGCGCTGTGTCGAGCCGCAGTGACTGGACAGATTATAGGCTGTGTTCTCGCCGTCGGTCATGATGATCATGACCTTGCTGGTCGCCTGGTCGTAAGGCCCCCCTTCGGTGAAGGGAGCAGTCGGTGACAGAGCACGGAAACCCCATATGGTCCCCATATGGATATTGGTGCCACCTTCAGCCTGCATGCCGTTGATCGTGTTGATCACGGTTGTCGGATTATCCGTCAGCGGCAGGATTGCTGTGCGCGTGCAATCCGCATTGGGCCCGCGTGAGAACGAGCTGCCACTCACCCCAGCGTAGTACTTGCACACCCGTTCCTGCAGTTCGCGATCGCTCAGCCCGGTCGGAACGTAGCCATTTGTGCACCAGCCATTGCGGGTTTGCACCGAGCTGTTGCCGGACCAGCTTGAATAGCTGGGACTACGGCAGGAGCAGCCGGGCGGGCGCTTTCCATATATACCTTTGGAGAACAGGGTTGTGCTGAGAAAGTTTTCCGGGCCTTGCGGCGTGCTGCTGATGATCGTCGGCGTGCTCCAGCCCCACCAGGTCGATGTCCTTCGTTCCACGAAATCGCAACGGGTGCTTGCTCCCCCTGGGCGGTCGCACACCGCTGGATTGTCACTGATATAGCTGTTGCTTCCAACGCTATCGACCATGTCGGGCGAGAACAGCGGCGCAAAAAGCGAGTTGCCAGTCGTTGGCGCGGTATCGTCCGTGTCCAGATATTCCGATGGTGTAGTACCCGTCTTGATATGAGGCCGCGCAACCACGCAACCGCGCCAGCTCTCGCCGGTTGCGGAGAACAAATCAAAGCTGTTGGGAAAACTGTAGCCTGGCAGGCTCAGTGCGCCAGTGCCGTCGTCGTCATCATTGTCCATATTGTCATTGCCGATGACGGAATTGCCATAGCGGTCGATCCAGCTCGCATTGGCATTGCCGGCGCCGACATTGACATACATCGTGAAGGGCACGATCCCGACCTTGACATCCTCGACCAGCGTGGCGCCGGGCGCGGCGATGCAGGTGTTTCCGCTGTCCACCGTCTCGGTATACATCAGGATATTGGTGGCACACTTGGCAGCAGCCACCAGATTGGTCATGCGGCTTTCACTGGCCATCGACCCGGAATTATCCAGCACCATGATTACCTCGAGCGCCAGCTTCTTGCGGGTTGCTTCGGCAAAGAAGCTGGCACCGAGCTGCTCAACACCGACCAGGCGCACGAACATGGTGGGCATGCTGAAATTGCCCCTGAAATAGAGCGAACCTTCGACCGGGTCGGCCACGACGTCGGTGATGTCGATGCTGTCCACAATCCTTGGGTCGGACACACGCTCCTTGACCAGGGCGAGCGCGGAAGCCTTGACCACGTTCTGGTCATAGCTGGGCTTGAAGATTTCCGGCTGCAGCGCCAGCGCTGCCGCATCCAGCGCCAACTGCGCCCGCTGCCGGGTCTGCTCAAGCGACACATAGTCCACCGTCGCGCCCCCCAGCGCGATCAGCACAATGGCCATCAGGCCGAATAGCACGGCAAAAACGCCGCTTTCGTCCTTGGCGAACCGTTTTAACAGCGGAACGAATTGGGTCATGAAATGCACCTTGTTCGCGCCTAGAAAACCAATGGCGCGGCGGCACTTTCCCGCAAACTCGTTAGGAAAGCACAACCACCTTGGTGTTCACTTGCACGCGGCCGTAGAGATCAATCACATCTTCGTTGGTCATGCGGATGCAGCCCGAAGAGACATTCTGGCCGATCGACCACGGCTCGTTGGTGCCGTGGATGCGATAGAGCGTCGAGCCGAGATAGAGCGCCCGCGCACCCAGCGGATTGTTGATGCCGCCCGGCATATGTGCGGGCAGGCCGGGCTGCCGCTTGCGCATTTCGGCCGGCGGCGTCCAGCCGGGCCACTCGGCCTTGCGGCTCACGCGGTGGGTGCCGTTCCATTCAAAGCCATCCCTCGCCACCCCGATGCCATAGCGCAGCGCCCGGCCGTCCCCGAGCACGAAATAAAGAAAATGCGCCCGCGTATCGACCACGATCGTGCCGCTGCGCTCACTGGTGGGATAGGGCACGACCTGCCGCAAATAGACGGGAGACACGTGCACATTGGCCTGCAGGGCCAGCGCATGGCGCGGACGCCCCTCGGTAATGGTCACGCCCGGCGGCGGGGCGAAGCGCCAACCCGGGCGGAAGCTTTCGGCCTGGCTTGGTAGGGCGCTGCCCAACAGCGCGAGAACAGCCAGCATGCTGGCCAGCTTGGGCAAGGTCGGGTTGGTCATGGCCTGCATTTCCCAATAAATGCGTTGGGCCGCATTTTCCCTCATCAAGGGCAAAGGAGTGGTCAAGCCACGTGGTTAATTGCGCGTGGGCGAAGACTGCTAACAAAGCGTTATCGCGCCCGTCTTTCGTCCGGGCCCTGGTGCTAGAGAAAGACCGAGCTGTCTAACTCTTCGGCCGGCGGCAGCACGCGCCGCACGGCCATGCCCAATTGCTCGGTCGTGAACGGCTTGGCCAGCACGTCGTTGACGCCCAACTGCCTGGCGCGGGCAATATTGTCCTTCGAAGGGTAGCCGGTCATCAGGATAACGGGCGTGGTGCCCGGCGCCCCGAACCGGCTGTCGCGCAACACCTGCATCACCCCGGCTCCGTTGATGTCGGGCATATACCAGTCCATCAGCACGAAGTTGAAGGGCGCACTCATCAATTTGAGAATGGCTTCAGCGCCGTTCTCGGCCTCTTCCACCTCATTGATGCCCAGCTTGTTCAGGCCCACCGTGCAGATCGCGCGCGCATAGGTGTTGTCATCAACCACCAGAGCCCGCAACCGTCCCGGAATGATCATGCCGCCTTGCCCTCCAATGCTGCATGGACACCAGCACCCGCAAAGGGCGCACGAATAAAAATACGAGAATGCCGTCGTGCCGGCTGGATAGCAGGACGCTGCCCGCTGTCAATCCGGTAGGCTACCATCCCCGATCCTCAGGCGTGTCTTCTGCGCAACACTCGGCGATACGTGCGACAGACTGCCACATCTGCTCTTGCGGCTCACGGTTTCGTGAGGTACCGAGGTTTTGTCTGCAAAGCCAACCGAGGGAGGCGTTTCATGTTCAAAGCTGTAACCCGCCACTCGGGGCCAAATTACCTTCATCACGGTCGCACCTGCGCGTGACCCTCTGACGGTATCCTCGGCCGCCTCGCGGCTCGCGGACATCCCCAACTCTCAAACCTGAACCGCTGAAACCGGGTCGTACTGCGTCCGGAATCCGCCTTTCAACCTTCCTTCCACATCAGAGGCCGGCGGAGCTTTCCGCCGGAAACAGCAATGTCTTCGAACGTGCTCGACGAGCGCAGCGTGGTGCTGCGTCTCGAATTCTCCATCGCCGATGCTGTCCAGCAGCGGGGTCTGATCCCGGTCATCGGGGCCGCGATCCGTGCCTGGTGGAACCAGTGGCCGGTGCGCTACCCGGAAGTCCCCGACTATCTGCGTGAAGATGTCGGCCTGCCGCCTGCCGACGAATATCGGAACCTGTTCATCGCGCCCGCGCAGCAGTGGCAGTTCCGACCGCCGGATCAGGAAAACAGCAGATGAACCTATGGCAGCCGGGG
>Ga0207773_100317_pt1 | contig 23755 bp, 21 predicted proteins | sample TtaePargueraPR_2_FD_187281 | JGI IMG/M metagenome (GOLD analysis project Ga0207773, IMG submission 187281) | Aerobic enrichment media microbial communities from Bioluminiscent Bay, La Parguera, Puerto Rico - Tt and M1 (3) (SPAdes) | ecosystem: Environmental > Aquatic > Marine > Unclassified ...
TCGGCCAGCCCCGCGCCGCCGTTCCGTGGAACTTTCTGTCGCGGGTTCGCGCCGTCAGGTGCCGGGCCCGTTCTCTTTCGTGTGACGAAAGACCGGCATGATCGCAGCAGTGACCTCCTGGTTCAGGACCGACCCAGAGCGCTACGAGGAGACGAAGGAACTCGTCTTCCCCAACGAGCAGCGCCAGCCGGGCGGGGTGATCGGCTTCCTGATCGCGGTGGCCTGCATCGGCCTCGCCCTGTTCACCATCTGGCAGGCCTTCGTGCCGCCCATGGCGGCGGTTCAGCTGCGGGCCATTCACCTGGCGGCGGCGATCCCGCTGATCTTCCTGCTCTACCCGCTGTCCACGAAACGCCCGTCGGTCAATCCGCGGCTGCTGGACTGGCTGCTGGCGGTGCTGGCCTGCGCCGCCTTCATCTGGGTGGTCGAGTCCAACTACCGCTTCGAGCGACGCTTCGCCTACTACGATCCGATCGAGCCGCTCGACCTGATTTTCGGCATCATCGCCATCCTGGTGATCTTCGAGGCCACACGGCGCACCGTCGGCTGGGCCATCGTCATCCTCAACACGATCTTCATTCTCTACGCGCTGACCGGACCCTACTGGCCCGGCCTGTTCGAGCATCGCGGCACCTCGCCCCTCCGGCTGGTCGAGCATCTCTATATGCTGTCGGACGGGATCTTCAATTTCATCATGGGGATCACCGCGACCTTCCTGTTCACCTTCCTGATGTTCGGCGCCTTCCTCAGGGTCTCCGGCGGCGACCGCATCTTCACCGACCTCGCCCTGGCCATCGCCGGCGGCCGGCGCGGCGGGCCGGCGAAGGTCGCCATCATCTCAAGCGCGCTGATGGGCATGCTGTCCGGCAGCACGGTCAGCAACGTCGCCACCACCGGCACGATGACCATCCCGTTGATGAAGCGGACCGGCTTCAGGCCCTACGAGGCGGCGGCGATCGAGTCCACGGCCTCGCTCGGCGGCGCGTTGACCCCGCCGCTGATGGGGGCCGGCGTGTTCATCATGTCGGCCTTCACCGGCGTGCCGCTCTTGACGATCATGCTCTATTCGATCGTGCCGGCGGTCCTCTACTATATCTCGCTCTACTGCTATATCGACATCAAGGCGCGCAAGAAGGGGCTGGCCGGCCTGCCTGCCGCCGAGCTGCCGAAACTGCACCGGGTGCTGCTGGACGGCGGCCACATCTTCCTGCCGATCTTCGTGCTGATCTACCTTCTGTCGATCGGCTACACGCCGTTCTTCGCCAGCACCGCCTGCGTGGTCGGCATCCTCTTCGTCAGCTGGCTGCGCTCGGCGACGCGGATGACGCCGAAGATGCTGATGCTGGCGCTGCATGCCTCGACCCGGGTGGTGATCACCATTTCCGCGCTGTCCGCCAGCGCCGCCATGATCTATGGCGTGATCACCATGACCGGCCTCCTGGGCAAGGTCTCCTCGATCATCCTCGCCATGTCCGGCGGCTCGCTGTTCTTCGCCATCATCCTGATCGGGCTGATGTCCTACGTGCTCGGCATGGGGCTGCCGGTGACCGCCGCCTACGTGCTGATCGCCGCGCTGGGCGCACCGGCGCTGGGCGACCTCGGCATCTCGATCCTGGCGGCGCACCTGATCATCTTCTGGTTCAGCCAGGACAGCACCATCACCCCGCCGATCTGCATGACCGCCTTCGTCGCCGCCCGGATCGCCAAGGCACCGCCGATGCGAACAGGCTGGGAGGCGGTGAAGATGGCCAAGGCGCTGTACGTCGTGCCCTTCATGTTCGCCTATTCCAGCCTGCTGTCGGAGGACTGGGTCGAGGTGATCTTCGACGCCCTGCCGCTGGCCGCGTTCTTCGCCGTCCTGCCGATGATCATCGAGGGCCAGGCGCACAAGCCGCTGTCTCCGGTGCACCGCACCGTTCTGGTGGTGCCGCCGATCTGCTTCATCATGGGTACGATCGGCAGTTCCGGGCTCGGCATCGGCTGGTTCCTGGCCGGCCTCGTTGTCATGGCCGCCGTCCTCGTCTGGGCGCATCTGCGGCCTTATCGGGAGCCCGCGAACGGCTCCGACTACACGGAAAATGCGGGCGTGGCGTCTGCCGTGCCGGCTGAAACGCAATCGAAAGGAGTTGAGCGATGAACAACGGCAAGGTTTCCTGGAGCGGCAATTTCCCCGCCGTGGTCAGCCCGTTCAAGGAGAACGGCGAGATCGACGAGGCGAAGTTCATCGAGAACATCGAGCTGCTGGTCTCCGAGGGAGCGGACGGTGTGGTCATCTCGGGCTCGAACGGCGAGTCCTGGGCCTTGAAGCCGGACGAGAAGCTGCGCCTGTTCAGGCTCGCGGCCGAGACGGCCAAGGGCAAGTTCACCGTGATCGGCGGCACCGGCAGCATCATCACCGAGGACGTGGCCGAGCTGACCAAGGCGGCCAAGGAGACAGGCATCGACGGGGCGATGATCATGCCGCCCTACTACGCCGGTGTCGGCAAGCGCGAGACCATCGCCCACTACCAGATGATCTCCGACGTCGCGAAGTTCCCGATCCTGATCTACAACTCGCCCAAGTCGACCGGCATCAACGTGGTCGGCGACCTGGTGGAGGCCCTGGCCGATATCGAGTGGGTCTGCGGTATCAAGCAGAGCACGCTCGACTACATGGAGTTCTCCGAGACCGTCTCGCTGGTGGGCGAGCGCCTCGCGGTCTTCACCGGCCACTCCTCCAAGCGCGGCATGGCGGCCGTCGTCGCCGGCGGCGTCGGCTTCGTCTCCAGCCTCGACCCGCATGTGATGGGCGCGGAAGGCATCTCGCTCTTCCGCCTGGCCAAGGAGGGCCGGATCGAGGAGGCCCGCCGCATCCAGCAGCGCACCCTCGACATGGACCGCCGCCTGAACGGCATCGTGCCGGGTCCGGCGGTGATGAAGGCGGCGATGAACCTGCTCGGTCGTCCCGGCGGCTATACCCGCCGGCCGAACCTGCCGCTGACCACCGAACAGATGGACCGTGTGGCGGCCGTTCTGTCAGATCTCGGGCTGCTCGAGCGTCGTGCCGCCTGATCCGCGCTCCCGGTAAGGACGGGAAACGTCCGCCGGGAACGCGCAAGAAGGAAGGGGGAGGTCCCGATGGGCCTCCCCCTTTTCAATGCGCTGATGCCGAGCCGCGCCCTAACCGCACGTGTTCACAGACGGCCGGCGTCGACCTTGAGCCGGTCGCCCGTGATGCTGGCACTGGCCTCCGAGGCGAGGAAGAGGGCGGCTTCCGCCACCTCCTCGGGCTCGACCCAGCGCCGCAGCGCCGCCTTGTCTGTATAGTTCTCGCGGATGATCGCCTCCGGCGGCCGGTTCTCCTTGGCCGCCCGCGCCGCGATCACCCGCTCCATCAACTCGCCGTTGACCGCGCCCGGACACAGCGCGTTCACCCGGATGTTGTCGGCGCCGACCTCGTGGGCCACCGCCTCGGTAATGCCGATGACGGCGAACTTGGACGCCGTGTAGGCGCTGCGCATGGGATAGCCGCGCAGGCCCATCAGCGAGCTCATGTTGACGATGGCGCCGCCGCCGGCCCGTTTCATGCGGGGCACGGCCGCGCGCGTGCACAGGATGACGCCGCGGATGTTGATCGCCATGGTCTCGTCCCAGGCGGCCATGTCCATGTCGGCGACAGGGGAAACCGGGCCGGTGATGCCGGCATTGTTGACCAGCACGTCCAACCGGCCTTCATGCCGCCGGTCGAGTTCGGCGAAGATCGCCGCGACGGATGCCTCGTCGCTGACGTCGCCCGGCAGGACGGTGGCGCCGATTTCCTGCGCCAGCGCCTGCAGCGGTTCGGCGCGCCGGCCGGTGATGGCGACCGCCGCCCCCTCGCGGGCGAACAGCCTGGCGATGGCGGCACCGATGCCCGTGCCGCCGCCGGTCACCAGCGCCACCTTGCCGACCAGGCGGCCCGCCGTCGTTGGTCCCGCCATCCGCTCAGACCTCCAGGATCTCGGCGAAAGCGGCCAGCAGGCCGTCGGCCTCCTCGTCGGTGGTCACCGCCGAGACGCAGCCGGCCAGCGTCGTCGTCAGCAGATAGCCGGCGTTGAGCAGGGCCAGCGAGGCGACGCTCTCCCAGCCCTTGTCGGCGCGCACCGCGTCGCGGTAGTTGCGGATCCGGCGATCCGTCGCGGTGATCTTGAACAGCGATCCGGCGCCGGTGACCTGCAGGGGCAGGCCGTCGCACAGCGCGGTCAGCCGCTCGCGGATACGCGCGCCCATGGCGTTGATCCGGGTGAAGACGTCGGGTGTCAGCTTCTTCAGGGTGGCCAGACCGGCCGAGGCTGTCATCGGGTTGCCGTTGAAGGTGCCGGCGTGGCTGACACGGTCGGCGACGTCCGGCCGGCTGAGCGACAGGATCTCGCGCTTGCCGACGACGGCGCCGACGGGGAAGCCGCCACCGATCACCTTGCCGAGCGTGGTCAGGTCGGGGGTGATGCCAAGCTCGCCCTGGGCGCCGTGATAGCCGAGGCGGAAGGCGATGACCTCGTCGAAGATGAGCGTGATGCCGTGGCGGTCCGCCAGGCGCCGGGCGGTCGCCAGGAACGCGCTGTCGGGCAGGATAAGGCCCATGCGGTTGGCCATCGGTTCGACGATGATGACGCCGATCTCCCGATGCCGGCGGGTGACCGCCTCCTCCAGCGCCGCCGTATCGTTGAAGGGCAGGACGAGGACCCGGTCGCCTGCCGGCGCCAGGCCGCGTCCCTCCGCCACCGGCGTCGGCCGCGCGGGATCGCCCAGGCGGCTGGCGGGCGCGGAGACCGACCAGCTCATATCGTCGTGCGAGCCGTGGTAGGAGCCCTCGAACTTCACCACTAGGCTGCGGCCGGCCGCCGCCCGGCCGAAGCGCAGCGCCATCATCACCGCCTCGCTGCCGGAATTGGTGAAGCGGATCTGCTCCGCCCCGGGCAGTCTGGCGACGATGGTCTCGGCCCAGTCGAGCTCGATCTCCGTCGGGGCGAAGAAGGCGGTGCCCTTTTCGGCCTGCGCCTGGGCCGCGGCGATCACGTCGGGATCGGCGTGGCCGAGGGGCAGGGAGGTGGCGTTGAACCAGAAGTCCGTGATGGTTCGCCCGTCGACATCGGTCATGCGGCTGCCGCGGCCATGGGCGACATAGGGGGAATAGGGGCTGCGCATCACGGCATCGCGCGAGAAGCCGCCGGGGATCATCGCCTGCGCCCGCTCGAACAGGGCGGCGGAGCGCGGCGTGTTGCGCCGGAATTCGGCCTCGATTCGCGGCTTCCTCGCTTTCAGCCCGGTGTAGAAGTTGCTGTCGTTTGGCCGACTGTCGAGGGCGAGTGTCATGGCTCGGCTCCGGGATTGGGGGACGGTGAAGACGCGCTGGCGGCGGCCGGCGCGATGACGCGGGCGGGGTCGAAGAGCGGCATCTCCGGCTCCTGGTCCAGCAGGAACTGGGCCATCAGCAGCCCCATGAACGGGCCGATGGTGTAGCCGCCGCGGACCAGGCCGATGATGAAGGCGTCCTCGAGGCCGGGGATCGGGCCGACCACGGGCATGAAGTCTGGCGTGCTGCCTTCCTGGCCGGCCCAGCTGCGGACCACGCGGGCGTTGACGAGCTCGGGAATGGCGTAGTGGGCCAGGCGCAGATTGCCGACGATATTGTCGGGGTCGAGCTGGGTGCCGCCAAGCGCCTCGTTGCGGATGCCCTGCCAGCCGCCACCGATAAGCACCGTGCCGTTGGTCGACTGCTTGAGGGTGAGCAGGCCGGTGGCGACGCCGACGATGCGGTTGACCACCATGGGCATGCGCTCGGTCACGGTGACCTGGTTGATGCGGCGGTTGACCGTCAGGTGCAGGCCGAAATCGCGTTCCAGCAGGTCGCCCAGCCAAGCGCCGCCGGCCAGTACCAGGCGCGTGCCCTCGACAGGACCGCCCGCCGTCGCCACGCGGTAGCCGTCGGCGACGCGCTCGATGCCGGTCACCTCGGCATATTCGTGCAGCTCCGCGCCGGCCTCGCGCAGGGCCAGGCGGTAGGCATGGCCAGTGACGGAGGAGTTGGAGTAGCCGTCGAGCGGGCAGAAGCTGGCGCTGACCACCTTGTCGGAGAGGCCGGGCTCGAGCTCGCGCGCGCGGTTGGCGCCGACCATCTCGATCGGCGCCCCCTGCGCGATGCGGCCCTGCATGCGCTCCTCCAGCATCGCCGCCTCGTCGGCGGTGAAGGCCAGCGTGACGCCGCCGCGCTGGCCGAAGCCGACATCGCCCAGCCAGTCCGGCGCGTCGCGCCACAACTCCCAGCCGCGCATGGCGTAGGGGATCAGCGCCGCCCGCTTGATCTGGATCGACAGCGTGCCGGCATTGACGCCGGAGGCCTGCATGCACAGGCCGCCCTTCTCCAGCACCGCCACGGACATGCCGCCACGCGCCAGGTGCAGGGCCGTGGTGCAGCCCATGATGCCGCCGCCGACGATGACGACGTCATGACGCGTGGCCGCGCCGTTGTTGCCGATCGGCGAGGTCATTCCGCTCCCACGGCCGCGAGCTTCGCTGGTGCGTCGATCAGCCCGGCCCGGGCGAGCGAGTCACGAACCTGCGCCCGCTGCCCCTTGTCGAGTGGCCGGATCGGGTCGCGGGTCCAGCCGCCCGGCCGGCCGAGGATGTCGAGCGCCGCCTTGACTGCCGCCGGGAAGGTGCCGATGCCGAAGAAGCCGCCGAGCAGTTCCGCCATCTCGCCCTGCAGGCGCCGGGCGGTCACGACATCGCCCTGCGACGCCGCCTTGAAGAAGGCGGGCGAACGGGCGCCCAGCACCGGCGTGGAGCTGTCGACATAACCCGCCGCGCCCTCGGTGATGGCGGCGAGGCCGTAGAAGGAGGCGTAGCCGGCCATGACGTCGATGCGGTCGCTGACCCGGCGGATCATCGTCGACAGGATGCCCCAGTCCTTGGAGCTTTCTTTGATGGCGATGACCCGCGGATGGTCGGCCAGCCGGTCCGTCACGTCGACGCCCAGCTGGACGCCGGTGCGCCGGGGAATGTTGTAGAGCAGGATCGGCAGATCGCCCTCGGCCAGAACGGCGTCGTAGTAATCGCCGATCTCCGCCTGGCCCATCATGATGTACCAGGGCGGGGAAACCATCGCCGCGGCGCAGCCGGCCTTCTCCGCCTGCGCCACCTTGGCCAGGGTGATCGGCGCCAGCTGCCCGCTGCAGCCGCCGATGACAGGCACCCTGCCGGCGGCCGTGTCGACCGCCACCTTGAAGATCTCAGCCCGTTCGTCGTCGGCGATGGCCCAGCTCTCGCCGGTGCAGCCATTGACCACGATGCCGTCGACACCGTCGGCAATCACCAGGTCGACCAGGGTGGCCAGACCGTCGAGATCGAGCGAGCGGTCCTCGCGGAACGGGGTGGTTATCGCCGGCATGACGCCGCGAAGCCGAAGTCCGCCTGAAGTCGAAAAGGCCATGTCGTCTCTCCTTGCTGCCGCCTCAGGCCGGTGCCGGTGGCGGCTTTGGAATGTCGTCGTAGTCGTAGGTCGCCACGAGATCGGCGAGCTGAACCGGGCGGATCGGCGCCCTGGCCGTCCACTGGCCGACGGCCTTGCGGTCGCTACCGCTGGCGCCGGCGATCAGGGTCGCCGCCGCCTCGCCGCACATGCGCCCCTGGCAGGGGCCCATGCCGCAGCGGATCGCCGATTTCAGCTGGTTGAGCGTGCGCACGCCGGCGGCGGCGGCCTCGTCGATCTCGGCCCGCGTGATGTCTTCGCAGCGGCAGACCACCGTGTCCGGCGTGACTTGCGCCGCCAGCCCATCGCGCAGCGCCATCAGACTTCCCATGGCGGCACCGAAGCGCCTGGCCCTTGCCAGGTCGCGCCGCAGCGTCCGGGCGCGCTGCTCGAACGCCGCCTCGCCGAGCCGTCCGAGATGCCGGGCGGCGTCCAGGGCGGCGAGGCGTCCTTCCAGGACCGCGGCGTCGGCGCCGCTGATGCCGGTGCCGTCGCCGGCCGCGAACAGGCCCTCGACGCTGGTCTGCTGGTCGGCGCCGAGACGCGGAATCCAGCCGCCGGCCGACTGGTCGTAGTCGTGCGCGGCACCCAGCAGCCGGGTCAACTCGGTCGCCGGCACCAGGCCGTGGCCGATGGCGAGTGCGTCACAGTCGACGCGGCGACCGGCGGCGTCGGCGCGCATCGCTCCGTCGGCATCGACGGGGGCGATCTCCACCGCCGTGACGGCGTCCTCGCCGTGCACCCGGCGGACGCCGTGGCGGCGGAAATAGGGCACCCGGGCACGGCGGATCAGGCGCAGCCAGTCCATGCCCTGGCGCAGCAGGTCGGTACGGCTGAGCAGGGCCGGCAGGCGGGAGAGCCAGTCGCCGCGGCTGGCATGGTCGACGATCGCCGCGACGCTACCCCCGCCCTTGATGATGCCGGCCGCCACGGCGATCAGCAGCGGTCCGGCGCCGGCCACGACCGTGCGCGTGCCCGGCAGCGCCTGATGGGTCTTCAAAAGGATGGTCGCGCCGGCGAGGCCGACCACGCCGGGCAGGGTGACGCCCGGCACCGGCATCACCCGCTCGGTCGTGCCCGAGGCGGCGAGGATGGCGCGCGGCGACCATGTGACGGGGCCTTGCGGTCCGACGCCGGCGACCGTGAAGCCGGGGGCGGCGAACCAGATGCGGGTCGCGCCGTGGAAGCGCGCGCCGGTGCCGGCGAGGGCGCGGCGCAGGGCATCGCCCTTGCGGCTGTCGGGCGAGCTGTCGCGCGCCGGCAGGCCGGGCGGTGCGGTGCGATAGACCTGGCCGCCCGGAGTGATGGAGTCGTCGACGATCTCGACCACGAGGCCGAGTTCCGCCGCCAGGGTCGCCGCCGCCATGCCGGCCGGGCCGGCACCGACCACCAGCAGATCCGTGGAGGCTCTCATGGGCTCGATCCGGCTCACGGCGCCCGTCCCAGCGTGATGCGCATGCCGTCGCGCACCGGCGTGCTGCAGGACGTCACCTTCACGTCATCGCAGGTGACCAGGCATTCCTGGCAGACTCCCATCATGCAGAAGGCGCCGCGGGGCGTGCCACGCTGCGGGCTGTCGCGCAGGTGGCGGTGGCCGGCGGCGGCCAGCGCGACCGCCAGGCATTCGCCCTCGAAGGCGACAACCTGCCTGCCGTCCACGGTGATATGGACAGTTGTCGGGCGCGCCGCTCCCTCGATCCGCTTCATGGGGCAGGTCCTGTTGGCGTGGACGGACCGCGACCGGACGGTGATATTGCCGTCTGAACACAGTCGACTGTATACCGTTCTCAGAATAGCGGACACGGCGCCTAAATCAAGCGCGCGATGGGGTCGCCGGGCACTCGATCGAGGTGTCCGCGCTAGAACCGCGTCGCCCGGTAGGGTGCCAGGTCAATCGACGGCTTGCCGTTGAGGATCAGCTCGCTCATCAGGCGGCCGCTGATCGCGCCCAGACCCAGGCCCAGATGGCCGTGGCCGAAGGCAAAGAAGACGCTGCGGTGGCGTGGCGAGCGGTCCAGCACGGGCAGGCTGTCGGGCGTGCAGGGGCGGCTGCCGATCCAGGGATCGGCGACGCTGTCCTCGAGATCCGGCATCAGGGCGCGGGCGTGGTCGGCCAGAGCCTGATGGCGTCCGGGGGTCGCCGGGGCGTCGGGGTGGGCGAACTCCGCCACGCCGGTGACCCGCATGCCGGCGGCCATCGGCGTGATGATGATCTTGCGGTCCTCCGATTTCATCGGCATCGGCGCGTTGTGGCCGCTGGTCGGCAGGACGACGTGGTAGCCGCGCTGCACCTCGAGCGGCACCCTAGTGCCGAGCCGGCGCGCGAGGTCGCGCGACCAGAAGCCGGCCGCGAGCACCACCTTGGAGAAGCTCAGTCGGCGATCGGCGAGGACGATCTCCCCGCCCTCGTCCCGGACGGCGATGTCGCGCACCTCGCCCCGCAGGATGGTGCCGCCGATCGCCTGGAAGTGCCGCGCGAAGGCCTCGATCATGGCCTGCGGGTCGACCGAGTGGGCGATGCCGGGATAGTGCACCGCGCGGCTGACGGCGGGCCCCAGAAGCGGCAGCATCTCCCGGGCCTCGTCGCCGCTCAGCGTCTCGACCGCGATGCCGCGCCGGCGCTGCAGGTCGAGCCCGTACTGGGCGTCGCGCCAGCTCTGCCCGCTCTCATAGGTGTGCAGCTTGCCGCTTTGGCTGATCAGGTCGCGGGCGCCGGCCGCGTCGAGCAGGACGTCGTAGGCCGGCATCACCTCCCGCTGCAGCGCGTTCAGGGCATCGGCGATCGCCTCCACCCGTTTCGGGCGTCCGGCGCGCACGAAGCGGATCAGCCAGGGCGAGAGGCGCAGCATGTCGCGCCAGCGCAGGCCCAGCGCACCGCCCGGCCCGCGCATCATGCCCGGCACCTTGCGCAGCACGCCGGGCAGGGCGGAGGGCACGCAGGAATTGCTGCCCAGCATGCCGGCATTGCCGCTGGAGCAGCCGCTGCCGGGCGGGTCGCGGTCGATCAGCGTCACGTCGGCGCCGGCAAGTCGGAGGTAGAGTGCGGTCGCCGTGCCGACGATACCGGCACCGACGACGACGATGGGCGCGGTACCGTCAGCCATGCCGCCGCCCCACGACGCCGGCCTGGCTCAGGCGCTCGATCTCGGCCCCGTCGATGCCGAAATCGGCCAGGACAGCCGCCGTGTCGTCGCCGAGGCCGGGCGGTGGCCGGGTGATGGCGGGACCATCGTGGTCGGCGCGGTAGGCGGCCATCGGCACGTTCATGGGCTGGTCCCCGTTCGCGGTTTCGGCAATGACGTTGCGACTGGCGACCTGCGGCAGGGACAGCGCCTCCGCCAGGCTGCGCACGCGCGCCGCCGGAACGGTGGGCGCCAGCAGGTCCTCCCAGGCCTCGGCCGTGCGCTCCAGCATGGTCCGGGCGATCTCCTCGGCCAGGGCGGCGCGATGCGGATCCTGGTGGCGGACCCGGGCGAAACGCCGGTCGGCGAGCAGGTCCTCGCGGCCGATCAGGTGGCAGAGCGCCTCGAACTGCCGCTGCGTGCAGGCGCCCAGCATGATCAGCGTGCCGTCGGCCGTTGGGTAGCAGCTCGCCGCCGCCAGCGCATGGTCGTTGCCATGCGGCACCGGCGCCCGGCCGGCGTGCAAATAGGAAGCGACCGCCGGGGTCATGAACATCCAGGCCGTGTCCATCATCGAGACGTCGAGGCGCTGGGCCTCGCCGAAGCGCTCCCGGCGCAGGAGGGCGCCGAGCACCGCCATCGCCGCCATCGTGCCGGTGCCGTAGTCGAGGACTGGCGCCCCTGCCTTCAGGGGGCCGCTCCCGGTCGTTCCGGTCGCCGCCATCAGGCCGCTCATCGCCTGCACCACGTTGTCATAGGCGGGCAGTTCCGCCATCGGGCCGGTCGCCCCATAGGCGGTGATCCGGCAGTGCACGAGGCGCGGATTCAGCCGGCAGAGATCGTCGGGGCCCAGTCCCAGCCGCTCCAGCTTGCCGGCCCGATAGTTCTCCACCACCACGTCGCAGCGCGGCACCAGCCGGCGCACGAGGTCGGCCCCCTCGGGCCGGTGCAGGTCGACGGCGAGTGAGCGTTTGTTGGCGTTCTGGGACTGGTAGTGGTCGCCCATCAGCTGGTCGCGCAGCGCCTCGTCGGCGCCGCGACCGCGCATGTAGTCCCCGGCCGAGGGCTCCTCGATCTTGATCACCTCCGCGCCCATCAGGCCAAGCTGATAGGTGCAGAACGGGCCGGCGAGGACGTGGGTGAGGTCGAGAATCCGGATTTCGGAGAGGGCTTGCGGCATCTCCGGCGGTCAGGCGGGCGCGGTGCCGAGCATGGTGGTGCGATGCATCAGCCGGTCGAACCGCTCCTCGTCATAGGGCGTGGCGGAGTGCAACGTGCAGCGGTTGTCCCACATCACCGCGTCGCCCTTGCGCCAGCGGTGGCGGTAGGTGAAGCGGTCCTGGGTGGCGTGACGTCGCAACTCGTCCAGGAGGGCGCGGCCCTCCTCGTACGGCATGCCGACGATTTCCCAGACCACGTTGCCACCGATATAGAGCGACTTGCGGCCGGTCTCCGGATGGGTGCGCACCAGCGGATGCACCACGTCGGGCAGCCTGGCCTTCTGCTCCTCGGTCAGGGGCGGCCGGTTGGGATAGCTGATCGGCCAGGCCTTGACGCGGCTGCAGACGATGCGGAGATCGGCGATCCTCGCCTTCATCTCGTCGCTGAGCGTGTCGTAGGCGGCATACATGCTGGCGAACAGCGTGTCCCCGCCCTCCGGCGGGACCTCCAGCCCGTAAAGCAGGGAGCCCGCGCTGGGGATCTCGAGGAACTGCGAGTCGCTGTGCCAATGGCGGCCGCTCTTGGCCGCGCCGACATACTTCCCGTCCTTCTTGATGTTCGAGATGATGAAGACCTCGGGCACCTCGGGGTGGGTGTACTCCGAGACGGTGTGGTGCTCGAGATCGCCCAGGCGGCGGGTGAAGGCCGCCTGCGTCGCCGGCGACAGGTCCTGGTTCCGGAACACCAGTACGGTGTGGTCCAGCCAGGCCTGGCGGATCCGGTCCACGGTCGCCTGCGGCAGGTCGCCCGTCAGGTCGACGCCGGTAACTTCGGCGGCCATAACCTCGGTGAGCGGGCGGATGGTGAGGGACATGATCGTCGGGCTCCTCGGGGGCTCGGGTGATGGAAGAGGCCGATTGGGGGCGCCGTGCGTCCTCCCGCGCCGCCGGGAGGAAACGGCTTCGCGGCGCCTTTTTTCTGGTTATTGTCGACTGTATACCGTACACATAAGGTTGACAAGTGGTCGCCGCGCGGCAATTGAAGGCCATTGTTCCGCGCCCTGGGGGCCGAACGCCGCTGGCAGGCGCAGCCGAGGCATCCTGTGCCGGGCATTCCACGTCGCCCCGGCCAGATGACGGGAAAACGATGACGAAATCCAAGGGTTTTGCCGAGCTGCAGCCGATCGAGCGTTCCGTGCTGTCCGAGAAGGTGGCCAAGGTCATCACCGACGGCCTGCTTGAGGGCCGCTTCCAGCCGGGCGACCGGCTGGTGGAGAACGAGCTGGCTGAAATGCTCGGCGTCAGCCGCTCGCCGATCCGCGAGGCGCTGACGGAGCTCTCCAACAGCGGCCTGGTGGCGCGCCAGCCCGGAAAGGGCGCGGCGATCCGCAAGTGGACGGTCAAGGACCTCGAGGATCTGTTCGCCATCCGCAAGCTGCTCGAGGGTGAGGTGGCGCTGCGGGTCTTCGACCACCGTGCCCGCTCGGATTTCGTGGTGCTGGAGGAGATCGTCGGCGCCATGGAGACGGCCGCGTCCGACCGCGACTACAGCCGCATGATCGAGCTCGACCTGGGTTTTCACCGGGCGCTGTGGCGGCTTGCCGGCAACCGGCTCCTGGAGCAGGTGCTGGAGGGGCTGAGCCTGCAGTTCCGCCTCTTCCTGACCCTGAACTGGAAGTTCCATGGCGGCCTGGACAAGGTGGCGGGCAACCACCGGCGGCTGCTCGCCGCGCTGCGCGAGGGGCCGCGCGGCAATGTCCACCAGGCCATGGACGAGCATGTGGTGGTCGAGAACATGGTCGACGCCATGCGCGCCCATGCCGCCGAGCGCGAAGTGGTGCTCGAAGCCGGCTTCTAGGCCAGCTAGAGCCGCTCTGCCTGAACCACCGGACTTGCGTGTCCCATCAGGACAGGCAGCCCGCTCACGGCTCCCAGCGGAACTCCTCCAGCGTGTCCTCGTCGAGCGTCACCCCGAGGCCCGGGCCGTCGGGTATGGCGATCTGCCCCTTCACGACGCGGATCGGTTCGGTGGTCAGCCGCGTGCGCAGCGGATTGTCCGTGACGTTGATCTCCTGGAAGGGCGCGCGGGCTTGCGTTGCCTGGAAGTGCAGGCTGGCCGCCAGCAGAATGTCGGTCGCCCAGCAGTGCGGGATGACGTCCACATTGCGCACCTCCGCCAGGGCGGCGATGCGTATCATCTCGGTCAGCCCGCCGCAGCGCGCCACGTCCGGCTGGATGATGCGCAGGCCCCCCTGTTCCATCAGCGCCCGGAAACCGAAGCGCGTGGTCTCCTTCTCGCCTGTGGCGATCGGTGTCGGCGAGGCCGCGACCAGGGCGCGGAAGCCGTCGAGATCGTCGGGCGACAGCGGCTCCTCCAGAAAGCGCACACCGGTGTCGGCCAGGGCCCGGGCGAGCCAGAGCGCGTCGTCAAAGGGAATGGCCGTGCCCATGTCCACCATGATGTCGCGCTCGTCGCCGATGCGGGCACGCACCTGCTCCACCCAGGCGAGGTCGGAGCGCACGTTGCGGCCGAGCCGGCCCCAGCCGAACTTCATGGCGGTGAAGCCGGCATCCCGGTGCCGCTCCGCCAGGGCGACGATCTCCTCGGCCGTGTCCGGCGTCAGGTCGCTGGCATAGGCGCGGACATGGTCGCGCCGCTTGCCGCCCAGCAGCTGCCAGACCGGCACGCCGAGCGCCTTGCCGGCGATGTCCCAGAGCGCGATGTCGATGCCGCTGATGGCGTTCAGCACGATTCCGCGGCGGCCGAATGTCGAGGTATGGTCGTACATCTTCTGCCACAGGCGGCCGATCTGCATCGGGTCCTCGCCGATCAGCATCTGGCGCAGGCCCTGGCCGGTCATCTGGGAGACCGGCGCGTCGATGATGGCCTTCAGGATCAGGGGCGCGGTATGGGCCTCGCCGATACCGGTGATTCCCTCGTCGGTATGGACCTTTATGATCAGGACATCCTGCAGGCCGTCGCCATTGGGAAGCACGGCGGGAAGGCGCAACATAAGGGTTTCGATGTCGGTGATCTGCATGGTTGACCTGCGCTATTCTGGACACAGTCGACTGTATACATTCAATCCGGGCTGATCTAGCCTTCCCTGTCCCGTTCGATGGTTTCCCCCTAAGTCCGGTGGGCGCGTGCCGACACTGTTCGATCTGACCCTCTACGAGGGCGTCTCCCTCTGGGGTGTGGCGGCGGTCTGCCTGATCGTCTTCTGTTCGTTCTTCATCAAGGGCGCGATCGGCATCGGGTCGCTGACCCCCATCGTCATCTTCTCCGCCTTCATCCTGTCGCCGCACCACGCCGTGCTGCTGGCGCTGGTGGTCAACCTGGTCAGCCAGGTGCAGTTCATTCCCACCGCCATCCGGTACGGCGACTGGGCGGTGGCGCGGCGCGTCTTCATCTCCAACTTCATCGGCGCGGCGATCGGCATCTGGATCTTCGGCCAGGTCAGCTCGGCCGAGCTGGCGCTGATCCTGGGGGCGGTGCTTGGCGGCATCGTCGTCGCCGACCTGGCCGGCGTGGTCGAGCGGGTCGGCCGCCGCTGGGACGTGACCGGGGCTGGCACCGTGTGGGCGCTGTCCGGCCTGGCGGGCCTGATCAGTGGCGTCACCGGGGCCGGCGGGCTGCTGTTCCTCGCCCTCTATCTGCGCACCGTTTGCGCCGACCGGATGGTGCTGCGCGGCACGATCATGCTGCTCAGCACGCTGGTCGTCTTCTGGCGCGCCATCGTGCTGACGGCGAGCGGTATGATCGACCTGACGCTGGTCGCCGAGGGCGCGCTTCTGGTGCCGCTGGTCATACTCGGCGGCTGGGCCGGCGCGCGGCTGTTCCGCAGCCTGAACGAGGCCCGTTTCGCGATGCTGCTGCGCGCGGTCGTCCTGATCGGCGCGCTGGGCCTCGTCTGGCGCGGTCTGAACGACCTGATGTGAGAGCGATGGCACCGCCCCCGGCCACAGACCCGCCATCCGCCGACCCGCGACCGCCGCCGGGGCCCCTGCGGACCGACAACCGGGTGGCGGCGGGCATCGCCTGGATGCTGCTCGCCGGCGCGCTGTTCACCGCCATGAGCGCCATCATGAAACATCTGGGCGAGACCATTCCGACGGCGGAGATCGTCTTTTTCCGCATGGCGGCGGGCCTTGCCGTGGTGGTGCCGGTGGCGCTGGTCGTCGGGGGCAGGGCGGCCATCGTGACGCGCCACCCCGTGCGTCATGCCATCCGCTCCTTCTTCGGCGCCACCTCCCTCGGCTGCGCGGTCTACGCGCTGGGCGGCCTGCCCTTCGCGACGGCGACGGCACTCGCCTTCACCACGCCGCTCTGGGTCATCCTGCTGGCGGCGATCTTCCTGCGCGAACGGCCGACGCCGCTGGCGATCGTCGCCGCCGGGGTCGGCTTCTCGGGCGTGCTGGTGATCGCCCAGCCCACGGTGGTGATCGAGCCCGCCGTGCTCGTCGCCATCGCCGGCGCCATCCTCGCCGGCGGGGCGCTGACCATGGTGCGGTCGCTGTCCGCCCGCGACCGGTCGATCGCCATCGTCTTCTGGTTCTCGCTCTACGGCACGCTCTACAGCTTTCCGCCGGCGCTGTTCGACTGGGTGGCGCCGGCGCCGTTCGAGCTCCTGCTCCTGTGCACCACCGGGCTGCTGGGGGTGACCGGCCTGTTCTGTTCCGCCCAGGCCTACCGCCAGGCGACCGCCGCCTTCGTGGCGCCGGCGGATTTCGTGCGCCTGCCGCTGGCCGGTCTGATCGGTCTCGTCGTGTTCGCCGAGCTGCCCAGCGGGGCGACGCTTGGCGGGGCCCTGCTGATCGTCCTCGCCCTGGCGATCCTGGTCGGCGACGCGCGCCGCCGGTACCCTGCACCGGCGCCCCTGACGCCGGGGAAGGGGTAGAGCGGATCATACCTTGACGGTATCGCGAGAGCGCTTCCGTCAAGCCGTGATCCTGTCGAGAGCATCCTGCGCCCGAACGGGCGCAGACGAGATGCTCTAGAATATTGAAAGAGCGGGCAATTCTTTCCGACCAGATGATCCCGTCTGGTCGGAAATCGCCCTAGTCGACGACGGGCGGCCAGGTGTCCTGGCTGCGCGCTTGCGCCGCCAGCCTGATCGGCGCGTTGACCGCGCCGAAGCCGCGATAGCCGCCGAGACGCTGCACCACCTCGAAGAAGCAGCGGCCGACGACCGGCTCGGTATAGAGCTGGTAGTAGGCGCCGTGCTCGTCCTCGTCGTAGAGCGCGTCGGCGGCGCGCAGGCGCGCCAGCAGGTCGCTGTCGAGGCCGAAGCGCGCCTCCAGATCGTCGTAGTAGTTGCCGGGGATTTCCAGGATGCCGACGCCGTTCGCCCTTAGCCGCGCCGCCGTGGCGAAGAAGTCGTCCGTGGCGAAGGCGATGTGCTGGACGCCGGAGCCGAAGAAGTCCGACAGGAAGCGTCCGGCCATGGTGCGGTGGCTGCCGGCCCCGTTCAGCGGGATCCTCACCGCCAGGTCGCCGGTCTCCATCGCCTGGCTGCGCACCAGACCACCCGGATCGGCGATGTCGACCTCCGTCGTGCGGTGCAGGTCGAACAGCGTCGTGTAGAACAGCACGCTCGACAGCATCTCGTCATACTCCATCGACTGCGAGACGTGGTCGATGGCGAGCAGGCCCGCATCGCCGTCGACGGGCCCCTCGCCGGTCGCCCGGAAGTCGATCTCCCAGAGACGGCCGAGCGGCTCCTTCCGGTCGGTGAAGTAGACGAGGCTGCCGCCGACCCCGCGGATCGCCGGCAGGGTCAACTCGCCCTCGGCGACCGGCTGCTCGAAGGGCTGGGCCAGCAGCTCGCGCGCCCGCGCCGCGGCGTCGCCGGCATCGTCCACCTCCAGTGCCAGCGCGCATACCGAGGCGCCGTGCAGAAGATGGAAGGCGTGGGCGAAGCCGTCCCGCTCGGTGTTGAGCAGCAAATTGATGCGGCCCTGTCGCCAGTTGACGACGTTCTTGGAAACGTGACGATGCGAGGGCGTGAAACCGAGCCCCCGCAGGCGGTCCTCGATCGCCGCCTGGTCCTCCTCCGCCGCGGCGCATTCGACGAAGGACCAGGCGCGCGGCACGGCCGGTGGCGGCAGGGATTTCTCGACACCGAGGGCGGGCAGGGATGTTGCCGCGCGCACCCGGTCCGCCGCGGCGACGAGCGAGCGCATGCCGTCGACGGCGACGGCCTTGGCGGACCCGGCCCGGAACTGATCGTTGAAGATTTCCAGCGAGATGTAGCCCTCGTACCCCGTCGCGGCGACGGCGGCGAGGAAGCGGTCCACGTCGAGCCCGCCCTGGCCCGGCAGGCAGCGGAAGTGCCGGCTCCAGGACAGGTTGTCGAGCGCGAGGCGCGGCGCGTCGGCCACCTGGACGAAGAAGATGCGGTCGCCCGGAATGGCCCGGATGCTGTCGGGATCGATATCGCGACAGAGCGTGTGGAAGGAATCGAGCACCAGGCCGACCGCCGGATGGTCGGCCCGGCGCACCACCTCCCAGGCGTCGCGGTGGTCGAAGACGTGCCGGCCCCAGGCCAGCGCCTCGAAGCCGACCTTCAGCCCGCGGCGGCCGGCGCGGTCGCCGAGCTCCCGGAAGTCGGCCGCCGCGCGATCCGTGCCGCCGAGCGCCCGGGGCGAGACATTGGAGCAGACCAGCATCAGACCGGCGCCGAGTTCCTGCATCACGTCGAACTTGCGCTCGGCGCGGTCGAAGGCCTTGGTCCTGAACGGCTCGGGCAGCCCCTCGAAATCGCGGAAGGGCTGGAAGAGGGCGACCTCGAGGCCCCGGTCGCGCACCATCCGGCCGACCGCGCGGGCGCCGGCGGGGAAGGCGAGGAAGTCGTTCTCGAAGATTTCCACGCCACGGAAGCCGGCATTGGCGATGGCGTCGAGCTTCTCCTCCAGGTCGCCGGAGAGGGAGACGGTGGCAATCCCGGTCCTCAGCATCGCGGGCGGTCTCCATCGGTGGTGCGTCGACAGGCCACCGATTATGTACGAAACAGTACGTACATTCAAACGCCGCGCGGCCCCGGATCTCGCCGGTCGCCCGATCCGCCGCCGGATCGCGGGCGAACCGGTCCGGGTGTGACCGTCCGTCCGGCCGGTCAGCCGGCGCGGGCGTAGCGCCAGACCATCTCGATCACCTCGTCGCGCAGGCGCTTCTGCGAGCGGACCGAATCGAGATTGGTGGCGAAGATCTTGGAGAAGGTCGCCCGGTTGGAGACGTTGAAGAAGCACAGCGCGCTGATCTGCCAGTGCAGGTGCATCGGGTCGAGGCCGGGCCGGAAGGTGCCATCCTCCACGCCGCGCCGGTAGAGGCGGGCGATGGTGTCGATGGCCGGCACGTTGACCGCCTTCACCACCGAGGACTGGTCCAGATATTCGCCGTGGTGGATGTTCTCGATCATCACCAGGCGGATGAAGTCCTCGTTGCTGTGATGGTGGTCGAAGGTGAAGCGCACCAGGCGCTTCAGCGCCGCCTCGGCACTCAGGCCGTCGAGCTTGAGTCGCGCCTCCTGCTCGCGGACCTTGCCATAGGCGGCGGTCAGCACGGCGAGGTACAGGCCCTCCTTGTTGCCGTAATAGTAGTAGATCATCCGCTTGCTGGACTTCGTCTTCGCGGCGATCTCGTCGATCCGGGCGCCGGACAGGCCGTTGCGGGCGAATTCGGCGGTCGCCACCTCGATGATGTTCCGCCTGGTCTCGTCGGGATCGTAGCCCTGCGTGGTCTCGGGCGTGGTCTCGGGCGAGGTCTCGGGCGACGTCTCGGGCGGCGTCCTGGTGGGCGCCTTGGCGGTCCGCTTGGCTGTCGTCACGGCGGGCTTGTGCTTCATCTTCTGCATGGGCATGGGAGGGCGGTCTGGCGCTCGTCGTTTGACTAAACTAACTAGTTCGTACAGTATCCGAGTTGTTCACCGCAACCGGCCGGGCACCGATGTGCCGGGCCATCCACGCATCTACGCTCAGGGCTCGGACGTGCGGCAGGCTGCTCAAGGCGATCTCACCGATCTACTCGTCACGACCCTATCCCGTCACGCGGGACAGGCCAAAGCAGGATTTGCCGCGGCGCTGAATGTCGGGCTCGTCGGCCGCGGCATCGCCGCCTCGCGGTCGCCGGCGATGCACGAGCGGGAAGGCCGCCGGCTCGGCCTCGACTACGCCTATCACCGGATCGATTTCGACGTGCTCGGATTGTCCGACGCCATGCTGCCGGCCGTCCTGTCGTCGCTGGCCGCGCTTGGCTTCGTCGGGGTCAACGTCACCCATCCCTTCAAGCAGGCGGTGCTGGCCCATCTCGACCGGCTGGGCCCGTCGGCCGAAGCCATCGGCGCGGTCAACACCGTGGTCTTCGACACCGGCATCTGGGCCGGCCACAACACCGACAGCTGGGGCTTCGCGGAGAGCCTGCGGACCGGTCTGCCCGGGGCGGCGCTCGAACGGGTGGTCCTGGTCGGGGCCGGCGGTGCCGGCCTGGCCGTTGCCAGGGCGCTGCACGGGATGGGCTGCGGCCGGCTGACGGTCGTCGACCGGGAGCACGGTCGGGCAGAGCGCCTGGTCGCCAGCCTGGGCGGCGGCACGGTGGCGCGCGCCGCCGATCCGGGCGCGCTGCCGGACCTGCTGGACGGGGCCGACGGCCTGGTCAACGCCACGCCCGTCGGCATGGCCAGCTATCCGGGCCTGCCGGTTCCCGACGCGCTGGTGCGCCCGCCGCTGTGGGTCGCCGACATTGTCTATTTCCCGGAGGAGACGGCGCTGGTCCGCCTCGCCGAGGCCCGCGGCTGCGCCACCCTGCGCGGCACCGGCATGGCGATCAACCAGGCGGTCATGGCCTTCGAGCTGTTCACCGGCCGGACGCCCGACCCGGCGTGCATGGCCCGGCACTTCCACCAGGCCGCGCCGGTTCCCTAGGCACAGGCGTGGATGATGCGCGGCCGTCACGGGATCCCGTCGGGGTTGACATGAACGAACCGTTTCGTACAAATTTTACCCAGTTAGAATGAATAACGACCAGTGGGCGATGACGCCCCGGAATGGAGGAGGAACGTTATGGGCAAGTTCGTGACCAATCGCGCGGCGCTGCTTGGTACGGCGGCCATCTTGACGCTGGCGGCCGGTCCCGCCACGGCGCAGGACCAGCCGGTCATCCAGCTGGCGGCGGTGTTCGCGGATTCCGACATCCGCGCCGACGCCATCCGGCAGTTCGGCGAGGCGATTTCGGAGCACTTCACCCTGGAGCCTTATTTCGCGGCGACCCTTTTCGACCAGGGCACCGAGCTGACGGCGATCCAGCGCGGCAATCTCGACATGGCCATCGTCGCGCCGCAGGACATCGCCAACCGCATCCCCGAATGGTCGCTGCTGACCGCCGCCTATCTGTTCCGCGACGTCGGGCACCTGCACACCTTCTTCGACAGCGATGCCGGCCAGGAGATGGTCGCGATGGCGGAGGAGGAGCTCGGCATCCACGTCATCGGGCCGGTCTATTTCGGATCGCGCCAGTTGAACCTGCGCCCGGAAATCCGCGTCGAGACGCCGGCCGACCTCGAGGGCATCACGCTGCGCATGCCCGGCGGCGACGCCTGGCAGTTCCTCGGTCGCGCGCTCGGCGCCAACCCGACGCCGATGGCCTATGCGGAGGTCTACACAGGACTGCAGACGGGCGCCATCGACGCCCAGGACAACCCGCTGCCGAACGACTACAACATGCGCTTCTACGAGGTGACCTCGCAGATCGTGCTGACCAGCCACCTCATCGGCTACGACCTGCTGGTGGTCGAGGACGATCTGTGGGAGGGCATGACCGACGCGCAGCGCGCGGACGTGACCGCGGCGGCGGAGGCGGCGATCGCCTGGAGCGACGAGCAGCACCTCGCCCGCGAGGCCGAGCTCGTCGAGTTCTTCCGCGGCGAGGGGCTGGAGGTCTACGAGCCGAACCTCGACGCCTTCCGCGAGCACGCCCAGCGGATGTACCTTGAGTCAGAGTTCGCGGAGAACTGGCCCGAGGGCATGCTCGACCGCATCAACGCGCTCTGACCGGGCGCGGCGGCGTCGGCGGGCCTGGCGCGCCGGGAGCGGCCGGCCCCCGTCCGACGCGCGGCGTCACGGACTCGACCGGTCGGCTGTCGGCCATGCCCGTGTGGCGGATGCCAGGGGATCTGGGCTCGGGGAGAAGCGCTTGGCAAGCATGCTCAGAGGCCTGGTCAGGGTCTGCGAGGCCGTCTCCTCGGCCCTGCTCGTCGTGATGTTCTCGGCCTTCCTGCTGCACATCGCGATGCGCTACGTCTTCAACGACCCGATCGGCTGGACGGTCGAGCTGCAGACCATCTGCTGGCTCTGGCTGATCCTCTGGGCCTCCTCGCTGGTCCTGACCGAGGACGAGGAGATCCGCTTCGACATCGTCTACGGCGCCGTCCCCGGAGGCGTGCGGCGGGTCTTCCGCGCCGTCTTCTCCGCCGCGATCGTGGCGCTCTACCTGGTCTCGCTGCCGGCGGTCTACGACTACGTGGACTTCATGGCCGTCGACGAGAGCCCCTATCTCGACATCCCCTACAACCTCCTGTTCAGCATCTACCTGCTGTTCGCCGCCGCCTCCATCGTGCGCTATCTCTGGATCGGCGGCACCGCGATCCTCGGCCGGACTGCCGGGACCATGGGCGACAGCCAGACCCGATGAGCGGCGAGTTCGCCATCGCGGTCGCCGCCATCATCGGCCTGGCGGTGCTCGGCCTGCCGATCGGCCACGCCATGATCGGCGGCTCCATCCTCTATCTCCTCGTCGCCGATCTCGACATGGCGATCGCGGCGGAGAAGCTGATGCAGGGGCTGTTCCGCTCCTACGTCCTGCTGGCGATCCCGCTGTTCATCTTCGCCGCCGACCTGATGAATGTCGGCTCGCTGAGCGACCGGCTGCTCGCCTTCTGCCGGGCGCTGGTCGGCCGTTTCCGCGGCGGGCTCGGCCATGTCAATGTGGTGGCGAGCCTGATCTTCTCCGGCATGTCCGGCTCCGCCGTCGCCGACGCGGTCGGCATGGGCCGCATCATCATCAACCTGATGACCCGCGACGGTCGCTACACCAAGAGCTACGCCGCCGCCATCACCGCCGCGTCGGCCACCATCGGGCCGATCATCCCGCCCTCGATCCCGATCGTGCTCTACGCGCTGATCGCCAATACATCCATCGGCTATCTCTTCCTGGCCGGCATTCTGCCCGGCGTGCTGATCGGCCTGCTGCTGATCGTGCTGAACGCCTACCTGGCGCGGCGGCGCGGATTCCCGGTGGAACAGCCGGTGCCGGCGCGGGAACTGCCCGGCCTCACCCTGCAGGCCCTGCCGGCCTTGCTGATGCCGGTGATCCTGCTGGCCGGCATCTATGGCGGCGCCACCACGCCGACGGAGGCGGCGGCGCTGGCGGCGGCCTACGCGCTTTTGATCTCGACCGTGCTCTACCGCTCGATCACGCCGCGCCTGCTCTACCAGACGATCAGCCGCAGCGCCCGTTCCACCGCCTCGGTGGGGCTCTTGATCGGCGGCGCGCTGGTCTTCAACTACGTGGTCACGGTGGAGAACATCCCCACCTCGGTGCGCCTGCTGCTCGACGCCTGGGAGCTCGACCCGATCGGCTTCCTGCTGCTGGTCAACGTCATCCTGCTGGTGCTGGGCTGCCTGCTGGAGGGCACGGCCATCCTGCTGGTGATCGTGCCGATCTTCCTGCCGGCGGCACAGGCCATGGGCATCGATCCGGTGCATTTCGGCGTGGTCGTGGTGGTCAACATCATGATCGGGCTGTCGACGCCGCCCTTCGGCCTGCTTCTCTTCGTCACCGCCAACATCACCCGGGCGCCGCTCGGCGCGATCATCCGCGACCTGCTGCCTTTCCTCGGCATGCTGATCGTGGCGCTGATGATCATCACCTACGTGCCCGACGTCGTCCTCGCCGTGCCCCGCCTGTTCGGCTACGACGGCTGAGGCGGGCC
>Ga0207773_100320_pt1 | contig 23382 bp, 22 predicted proteins | sample TtaePargueraPR_2_FD_187281 | JGI IMG/M metagenome (GOLD analysis project Ga0207773, IMG submission 187281) | Aerobic enrichment media microbial communities from Bioluminiscent Bay, La Parguera, Puerto Rico - Tt and M1 (3) (SPAdes) | ecosystem: Environmental > Aquatic > Marine > Unclassified ...
GACCGGCGGCCAGTAGAACCGGGCCAGTAAGACACCAGCCCGCAGGGGGACGGCCCCCGGCGACTATCCCCCAGTCGACCCCCCAGTCGACGGGCCCGCGAGGACCTTTTCCATGTTGGCCTTCGCCGCGGCGACGTGGCGGCGCATCAGCAGCTCGGCCAGCTCGGCATCGTGGTCGAGGATGGCGTCGACGATGCGCTGGTGCTCCTTCAGGGCGCGCAGGGCGCGGCCGCGGATCCAGCGGTGCTGGATGCGGAAGAGGCGGAGCAGCGGGTAGTATTCCTTGGTCAGCATGTTGAACAGCAGCTCGTTGCGGCTGTACTTCACGATGGCGACGTGGAAGTCCTGGTCGGCATTCGCCGGCCCGTAGTCCAGGTTGTCGGTGGACTCCAGCAGCCGCCGATGGCGCTCGATCAGGGCCGTCAGCTCGTCGGCCTCCTGGGCGGTGATGTTGCGCGCCGCCTCGCGTGCCGCGACGCCTTCCAGCGCCTCCCGGATGGCACAGACCTCCTGCAGCGTCTCCGGCGACAGCTCGATGACGCGAACCCCCTGGCGCGGCGTGTGGGTGACCAGCATGCGCTCCTGCAGGCGGCGCGTCGCTTCGCGCAGGGGGCCGCGGCTCACCCCCAGCTGCTTGGCCAGCTTCGGCTCGCTGATGCGCGAGCCAGGACGCAGCTCGCCGGAGATGATGGCCTGGGTCAGGTGGTCGACGACGCGGTCGGCGAGCGTCTGGTCGCTGTCGGCAGTCTGCTCGTCCATCATCGTTCGGGCCCCGGGGCAGTCGATAGCGCTACAACTTAGACGACTTTCGGTAGTGCCGTCCATTCTGTCGACATTTTTAGCAGAATCGTGGCTGAATGGGTCGACAATCTGCATCTGAAGGCATGTATTGTTGACAGCTCGACCGCGACTCCCTTAGCGTAACCCCTCCGCAAAGCGAGGGAATCACAGTCCGGCGCCGGCTGTGCGGGCGTCGCGGGGCGCCCGCCGTCCCGCGTTCCTTGCCAAAGGGAGGGATCGGCTATTCTGCAGGAAGCGAGGTCAACGCAGGTTCTCGTCCGGGGCGACCAGGTGGCCCTGCCGGCCTGCTACGTGCGCGGCGGCACCAGCCGCGCGGTGATTTTCCACAAGTCCGATCTGCCGCCGCTCGACGCGCCGGGCGACTACGGGAAGTGGTCGCCGATCTTCCTGGCGGCCCTCGGCTCGCCGGACCCTGGCAAACGTCAGCTCGACGGCTTCGGCGGCGGCATCTCCTCGCTGTCCAAGGTCGCCGTCATCTCGCCCTCGACGCATCCGGAAGCCGACGTGGACTACCTCTTCGGTCAGGTCGGCGTGGACGCCGCCGTGGTCGGCTACCGCGCCAACTGCGGCAACATCTCCTCGGCCGTCGGCCCCTTCGCGGTGGACGAGGGTCTGGTGAAGATCTCGGGCGGCGAGGCCCGGGTACGGATCCACAACGTGAATACCGGCAAGATCATCGTCTCGACCTTTCGCGTGGCCGACGGCTACGCCGCGGTGGACGGCGACTACGCGCTGCAGGGCGTTGCCGGCACCGGCAGTCCCATCCGGCTCGCTTTCCAGCGCCCGGGCGGCGCGGCGACCGGCAAGCTGCTGCCGGGCGGCGCGGCGCGGCAGTGCCTGGACGTTCCCGGCGTCGGCACCCTCACGGTCTCGCTGGTGGACGCCGCCAACCCGGTGGTCTTCGTGCCAGGTGAGGAGCTGGGTCTCGACTTTGCCATCGGCCCGAAGGGCCTGGCCGAAGACCGCGCCTGGCTGGAGCGCTTCGAGGCGATCCGCGTGACGGCGGCCGTCGCCATGGGCCTGGTCGCCGAGGCCGAAGAGGCGCGTACTACCCTGCGCAATCTGCCGATGGTGTCGATCGTCTTTCCGCCGCGGCGCATCACGACGCTTGCCGGCGAGACGCTGGAGCCGGCACAGATGGACATCCTCTCGCAGGTGATCTCCGCCGGCAGCCCGCACCTGGCCACCCCGCTGACCGGCGCCATGTGCCTGGCCTGCGCTTCCGTCGTCCCCGACACCATCGTCGCCGAGATCGCTGGGGCCGCCGCAGCGGGCGAGCGCCCGCTGCGCATCGCGCATCCCTCCGGCGTGATCGACCTGTCGCCGGTCGTCACCCGCGACGGCGAGGCGGTGACAGTCGAGGAGGTCGCCATCTATCGCACGGCGCGGCGGCTGATGGAGGGGCACGTCCTGGTGCCCCGCCGCCACTACCCCTTCTGAAGGTCGCCGGCTGAAGATTGCCGGTACCGTCACCTTCGGTTAATGCGCTTGCGCAGCACGTAGTGGAGGATGCCGCCGTGGCGGTAGTACTCCACTTCCAGCCTGGTATCGAGGCGGCAGACCAGCGGCACCGTCTCGGTCCTGCCGTCGGCGCGGGTGAGGGTCATTTCCAGCGGCATGCGGCAGTCGATGTCCCCGGCGATGCCGGGAACGTCGATCTTCTCCGTGCCGTCCATCGCCAGCCCGCTCCAGGAATGGCCCTCGGCGAACTGTAGCGGCAGCACCCCGAGACCGATGAGGTTCGAGCGGTGGATGCGCTCGAAGCCCTCGGCGATCACCGCGCGGACGCCGAGCAGGCGGGTGCCCTTGGCCGCCCAGTCGCGCGACGAGCCCTGACCGTATTCGCGGCCCGCGACGACCACCAGCGGCACGCCCTCGGCCCGGTAGCGGGCAGCCGCCTCGTGAACCGGCATCACCTCGCCGCTCGGCTCGTGGCGGGCCCAGCCGCCGCGGCGGTCGGGAACCATCTGGTTCTGGATACGAATGTTGGCGAAGGCGCCGCGGATCATCACCTCATGGTTCACGCGCCGCGCGGCAAAGGAGTTGAAGTCCTCCGGCGGCACGCCGTGGTCGATGAGGTACTGCCCGGCGGCCGAGGTCGCGGTGATGGTGCCGACCGGCGAGATGTGGTCGGTCGTGATGCTGTCGCCCAGCAGCACCAGCGGACGGGCGCCGACGATGTCCTCGCGCGACGGCAGGTCTGGGCCGACCTCCAGAAAGAACGGCGGCTCCTTCATGTAGTTGTCGTTCGGCCAGCGGTAGGTGTCGCCGCCGGCGCCGGCGATGCCCTGCCAGCGGCGGTCGCCGTCGAACATGCCGGCGTAGCTCGCCTCGTAGCGCTCCGGCACCAGCACGCTGTCGGCGAGGCGGTCGAGCTCTTCCGGCGTCGGCCAGATGTCGGCGAGGTAGACGGGCTTCCCGTCCGAGCCGGTGCCCAGCGGATCGCGGGTGAGGTCGACGCGCATGCTGCCGGCCAGCGCGTAGGCGACCACCAGCGGCGGCGAGCCGATGTAGTTGGTGCGCGCCAGCGGGTGGATGCGGCCCTCGAAGTTGCGGTTGCCCGACAGCACGGCGGTCGCGGTGACATCGTGCTTCTCGATGGCTTTGGTGACCGGCCCGTCGAGCGGCCCGGAGTTGCCCATGCAGGTCATGCAGCCAAAGCCGGTGAGGTTGAAGCCGAGCGTGTCGAGGGATTCCTGCAGCCCGGTCGACTTCAGGTAGTCGGCGACCACCAGCGAGCCGGGCGACAGCGAGGTCTTCACCCAGGGCTTCACCTCGAGGCCGCGGGCGACGGCGTTGCGCGCCAGCAGCCCGGCAGCCAGCATCACCGACGGGTTCGAGGTGTTGGTGCAGCTGGTGATGGCGGCGATGATGACGTGGCCGTGGTCGACGGTCCAGGGTTTGCCTTCGACCGGCGCGCCGCCTTCCGGCAGCGGCGCGCAGTCCGGCAGCAGATCCTGCGCAAAGCCGCGGGCTGCGTCGCCGAGGGCAATGCGATCCTGCGGCCGCTTGGGGCCGGCGATGCTGGGCACGATCGCGTCGAGGTCGATCTCGACCGTTTCGCCAAAGTCCGGCTGTGGTCCGTCGGCGTCGTGCCACAGGCCCTGGATCCGTGCGTAGGTCTCGACCAGCTCCAGGTGCGCGCCGCCGCGCGCCGTCTGGGCGAGATAGCGGATGGTCTCGCCGTCGATCGGAAAGAAGCCCATGGTGGCGCCGTACTCCGGCGCCATGTTGGCGAGGGTCGCCCGGTCGGAGAGCGACAGCGCCGACAGGCCCGGCCCGAAGTACTCGACGAAAGTGCCGACGACGCCGTGGGCGCGCAGCCGCTCGACGATGGCGAGCACCAGGTCGGTTGCCGTGACCCCCGGGCGCAGCCGGCCGGTGAGGCGGCAGCCGACGACCCGCGGCACCATCATGGACACCGGCTGGCCCAGCATGGCGGAGCCGCCCTCGATGCCGCCGACACCCCAGCCGAGGATGCCGAGGCAGTTGATCATCGGCGTGTGGCTGTCGGTGCCGAGCAAGGTCTCTGGGAATGCAAAGGTCTGTCCGTCCTGTTCGGCGGTCCAGATGCAGCGGGCCAGCGCCTCGACGTTCACCTGGTGGCAGATGCCGGTTCCCGGCGGCACGACACGGAAGTTGGCGAAGTTCTGCTGCGCCCAGCGCAGAAAGCTGTAGCGGCCGGCATTGCGCTCGAACTCCAGGTCGAGGTTGGCCTCGACGGCGTCCGGAGTGCCGTAGCGGTCGACCATCACCGAGTGGTCGACGATGAGATCCGACTGGATGAGCGGAGTGATGCTCTTGGGATCACCGCCGTTGCGCGCCATCGCTCCGCGCAGCGCGGCAAAGTCCGCCATTAGCGGAATGCCCGCGGAGTCGTTCATCATGACGCGGGTCGGGTGAAAGGCGATTTCCAGCTCGGCGCCGGTGCCGCGCAGCGAGGGGGCAAAGGCCGTCAGATCCTCTTTGCGCACGGCAAAGCCGTCCTCGTGGCGCAGCAGGTTCTCGTAGAGCACCTTCAGCGAGCGCGGCAGACGGGTGACCCGGCCGGCGCCGGCGTCTTCGGCGGCATCGAGGCTGTAGTAGTGGAAGGTCCTGCCGCCGATCTCGATGGAGCGGCGCGTCTTGAGGCTGTCGTTGCTTTCGCTGGTCTCGCTCATGGGGGCACCTCGTCCTGACCGGCTGCCGGTTCGCCGGCAGCTCTGCGTTTTTCGCTTGGAAGGATCGGCGTCACCGGGCGGCGTCAGCACGCCGCCCGGTGGCGGCTCAGGCCGAGTAGCGCTTGTCGCGCTCAAGGTAGGCCGGCGTTCCGATGATCTCCTCGCGCTCGGCAAAGCTGACCATGCGGTCCTGCAGGGCGCCGCTGTGGCCGTCACGGGCGATGGCGTCGAGCGTCTCCTGCATCGCCTTGATGGCGGCGCGCTGGGTGTCGCTGGGAATGATCACCAGGCTGTAGCCGAGCTCGCCGAGGCGCTCGCTGCCGACCAGCGGCGTCTTGCCGCCATGGAACATGTTGATCAGCTTGGGATAGGGCAGGTCCTTGGCGATCCGCTCGATCTGCTCGATCGTCGTCGGCGCCTCGATGAAGATCATGTCGGCGCCGGCCTCCATGTAGGCATGGCCGCGCTCGATCGCCTTGTCGTAGCCTTCCACGGCGAGGGCATCGGTGCGCGCGATCAGCACGAAGTCCGGGTCGTGGCAGGCATCCTTCACGGCGCGGATCTTCTGCGACATTTCGGCCTGGGAGACGATCGACTTGTCGTCATAGTGGCCGCAGCGCTTGGGAAAAGTCTGATCTTCCAGGTGACAGCCGGCGATGCCGGCGCGCTCGAAGGCGCGCAGGCTGTGCTGGGCGTTCAAGGCATTGCCGTGGCCGGTGTCGGCGTCGCCGATCACCGGGATATCGACGGCGTCGACGATCGACTCGAGCCGGCCGACGATCTCCGTGAGGCTCATCAGCCCGAGGTCGGGCATGCCCATGCTGCGGGCCATGCCGCCGCCGGTGATGTAGACGGCGGGGAAACCGGCCTGCTGCACCAGCCTGGCCGAGAGGCCGTCATAGGCGCCCGGGGCCACCACTGGCGCGGCCGTGGCGATGAGGTCGCGCAGTCTACGGGACGCTTTCACTTGCTCTGTCCTCCATCGTTCAAATCGTCGCCGGGCGCGGATCGGGAGAGGCTCCCAGCGCATCACTCTTCCAAAAGTGTCGACATAATGGGAATATCTGTCGACATTTGGAAGCCGAAAGTGAGTCGGCGTGGCGAACGCCTCGCCCTCGATTTTTTGCCATTGAAGCTGATAGCGGGCAATCTAACCTTTTTAAATCAAGCATATGGTCGCAAGGTGCGGTGGCCTTGTTAGGCGCGCATCGCGGGGTGAAATCCAACGCGGTCCAACAATGCGGTTGACATATTCTATAGGCTGAGAAAAATCAGTCGACAGTTTTGCGCTTCTTAGCAATAGGGACAGAAGAAGCCACCCAACGTCAGCTGGAGGAAATGGGAGATGAACAGTCTGTTGCGGTCCGTCGGGCTTGGCCGGCGGGTTGTGCTTTGCCTTGCGGCCGGCGCGCTCGCCGCGAGCCTCATGCCAGTGGCGGCCCAGGCGGAGGACTACCCGTCGCGGCCGGTCACCTTCGTGGTCGGCTTCGGCGTCGGCGGCAGCGCCGACCGGACGGCGCGCGCCCTGGCGCAATTCCTGCCGGAGGAACTCGGCCAGCCGGTCACCGTGGTGAACCGCGACGGCGCCGGCGGCCAGCTCGCCGCAACCTACGTGCTGTCGCAGCCGGCTGACGGCTATACGCTGCTGGCGACGGCGCTCTCGCCCTATCTCGCGAACAGCATCATCCATACGGACGCCAGCTACTCGCTCGACGACTTCGCCTTCGTGAACGGCCAGTGGTCCGACTGGGACGTGATCGCGCTGAACAAGGACCGCGAGTTCCAGACGCTCGCCGAGTTCATGGCTGCCGTGAAGGCCAATCCGGGCGAGCACAGCGCCAGCGTGGTGACGGGCTCTGCCGGCGAACTCACCGCCTATCTGCTGATGGAAGCGGCCGGGCTGCCGGCCGACGCGATGAACGTCGTGACCTATGAAAGCGGCGGCGCGGCGCGCGCGGCGGTGGCCGGCGGCCAGGTCGACATCACCATCGTCGGCGGTGAAGGCACCGAGGGCATCCGCGACATGATCCGGCCGCTGGCGGTCGTGCGCGACGATCGTGCCGAGGGGTGGGACGCTCCGCCGGTGAACGAGGCGCTCGCCGAGGCAGGCATGGAGATCCCGGTGGTCAGCGGCTCGATCCGCGGACTCGCCGCCCCCGCGGCCTTCCGCGACGAGAATCCCGAAGCCTGGCAGAAGCTGGTGTCGGCCTATGAAAAGACGATGAAGAATCCTGAGTTCATCGCCTTCCTGAAGCAGAACGACATCGGCGCCGACTGGCTCGGCCCGGATAAGACCACCGAAGTCGTGAAGCGCAACTACGAGATCCTCGAGCGCTACAAGGACCTCATCGAGAAGTAGCGACCCGAATCTCGCCTTCTTTCTGCCGGCGCGGCGCAGGAAGCGCCGCGTCGGCAATCGCCTGTCAGGATCCGGCCATGTCCGACACACACCTGCGTTCGCGGCTCGACTGGGGACACCTCAGTCTCGTTCTGTTTTTTGCCGGCGTGACGATCGCCTACCTTGCCGACGCCTGGACGGCATCGTCGAGCCTGCGCAATCTCGTGCTGCTGGTGCCGGTGAGCGCGCTGTCGCTGGTTCTCTGTGCCCTTGTCATCGTCGACCTCTTCCGCCGCGCGGCCAACGCTCCGGACGCGCCTGCTGAAGCCGCCGAGGCTGAGGCGACAGGCGAGGCCTCCACGCCGCTGATCGAACGCTACAGACCGGCGGTGCTGATGGCGCTCTTTGCGCTCTATATCCTGACGCTGCCGTGGCTCGGCTTCGATGTCGGCTCAGCCGCCTTCGTCGCCGCCGCGCTGGTGCTGGACGGCGAGCGCCGCCTGTGGCTCATCGCGCTGGTCTCCATCGTCTTCGCCCTGGCGACGACGATGCTGTTCCACTGGCTGCTGCCCTATCCCATGCCGACCCTGGTGTTGTGAGCGCGCGATGATCGATCTCTCCGCGCTCGCTGATGCCTTCGGCCTGCTGAGTTCGTCGTGGCAACCCTGGCTGGTCGTCGTTCCCGGCCTGGTCATCGGCCTGGTCTTCGGTTGCATTCCGGGGCTGCAGACGAGCATGGCGATGGCCATCTTCCTGCCGGCCACGCTGTCGATGGACTTCCTCACCGCCATGCTGTTCCTGACCGCAGTGTTCACCGGCGGCCAGTTCGGCGGCGGCGTCTCCGCCATCCTCATGAACATTCCCGGCACATCGTCGGCGGTGGCGACCACCTTCGACGGCTTCCCGATGGCCCGCCAGGGGCGCCACAACGAGGCGCTCGGCGTGGCGCTGATGGCCTCCACAGTGGGTACGGTCTTCGGCTACGTCATTCTGCTCATCCTCATCAAGCCGCTCTCCACAGCGGTGCTGAAGCTCGGGCCGACGGAGATGTTCGTCGTCATTCTCTGGGGCCTGACGCTGATTGCCGCCCTCAAGGGCAGCAACATGGTCCGCGGGCTGCTGTCGGGCGTCATGGGCCTGTTGATCGGCACGCTGGGCATGAGCCCCAACGGCGTGCTGCGCGGCACGATGGGCAGTCCCTATCTCATCGACGGCGTGCCGGTGATCCCCGCCATGATCGGCATGTTCGCCGCTTCCGAGCTGTTCGGTCTCGTCGGCAAGAGCTACCTGGTGGAAGCTGGCACGACCGTGCGCGGCGTCAGCCTCGCCAGGATCGCGCACGGCTTGCGGCTCGCGCTGGAATCGCCGGCAACCCTCATCCGTGGCGGCCTCATCGGCACCCTGATCGGCGCCATTCCTGGTGTTGGATCGTCAGTGTCGAACCTGGTTTCCTACAGCGAGACGCGCCGCACCAGCCGCGAGCCGGACTCCTTCGGCAAGGGCAATCCGCAGGGCGTGGCGGCCTCGGAATCGGCCAACTCGAGTTCCGAGGGCGGCTCCATGGTCAGCCTCTTCGCCCTCGGCATTCCGGGCGGCGGCGGTACCGCCGTGCTGCTTGCTGCCTTCACCATGCACAACATCACCGGCGGCCCGCGCTTTCTGCGCGATCACGCGGATGTCGTCTATGCGGTGATCCTCGCTAACCTGGCGCAGGGCGCGCTGCTGCTGATCGTCGGCCTCATCCTGATCCAGTTCCTCGCGGCGATTGTGAAGGTGCCGCTGCGCTATCTCATCCCCATGGTCTTCGTGATGGCGACCTTCGGGGCCTTCGGGCTGACTGGCAATCTCGCGGGGCCGATGACGGTGCTGGCGTTCGCGATTCTCGGCTGGGCGATGCGCCGCTATGACTATTCGATCCCGGCGGCCGTCATCGGCCTGTTGCTTGGGAGCATGGCGGAAGGCGAGCTGCTGCGTTCGATCCAGATCAGCGGCGGGCGGTTCGAGTACCTGCTCGATCGTCCCATCACCCTGGTCCTGCTGGTGCTGCTCGTCCTGTCCCTCTGGCTGCCGCGCGTGGTTGGAAAAATCCGCGCCAGATCGCTCGGCCCGGCTCCCGAATAGGCGGGTACCGCGGGCTTTCGCGCCACCCCGGGGCGCGCTAGAACTTTGTCGCTGCCTGCTCGTTGGCAAGGCACGACCGAGCGGCGCGGAGTGGCCATGTCCCTGTTGAACGTCCTGCTGAACGTGCTCTGGATCCTCACTGGGGGGCTGTGGATGGCGCTCGCCTGGCTGATCGCCGGCGTCATCATGGCAATCACCATCGTCGGCCTGCCGTGGGCGCGCGCGGCTTTCACCAATGCCGCCTACGCCCTGCTGCCGTTCGGCCGCATGGCCATTTCGCGCGCCGAGGTGACAGGGCGCGAGGACCTCGGCACCGGTCCGCTCGGCACGCTGGGAAACCTCATTTGGCTGCTGCTGGCCGGATGGTGGCTGGCGCTGGGGCACATCGCCACGGCGGTCCTGCTGGCGGTAACGATCATCGGCATTCCCTTCGCCTGGGCGCACCTGAAGCTCGTCCCGCTCTCGCTCTGGCCGATCGGCAAAACGATCGTCGACCGCGAGGAGATGGAGCGCCTGCGCCGCGGCGGGCCGCGCTAGACAGGAGACGCCTGGGGGCGGCAGGCCGATTTTCCCGGATTCGCTTTTCTTGCCTGCCTGTGCGTTCCGGCACAGCGGCCGGCCCGGGGCGCCGGCACTCTCATCGGGTTGCGGAGGTGCAGTGATCGCCGAAGGAGGGACTCCGATGGTTGCGATCGATCTGCTTCAGTTCCTTGCGCTCGCGTTTCTGGTCTGCGGCCTGGCCGTGGTGGTCTGGGAGATCGCCGTGCGTGATCCCAGCATGTTCCGGGAAATTGCAAACGACACCCGCGGCTTTGCCGAAGCTCTCCCGCCGCCGGTAGAGGCGGGCGAGGGCAGGCGGGCCGATGCTGTCGCGCCCGGCCCGCCCGAGCGGACCGCCTGAGTGCTCGCGCAGTAGCGCCGCAGGCTACTTGACGAGGGTCACGGGCACCTTGGTCAGGTGCAGCACCTTGGTGGCGACCGAGCCCAGCAGCAGGTTGCCGATGCGCCCGAGGCCGCGCGTGCCCATGACAATGGCGTCGCACTTCTTCTGCTCGGCGTAAGTCGCGATGGTGTCAGCCGGATCGCCGACCGCCACGTGGGCGGTGCAGGCGACGCCCGCCTCGTCCAGCAGCTTGCGCGCGGCGGCGAGATCCTTCTGCCCCTCCTCGTCGTGGTAGCCGCGCACAACGCCCGCGTCGATGAAGCTCGAGGCGGCCGATGGCAGCGGCGCCTGCACGTTCAGCAGGTGAATCTCGGGCGTGCCGCCCGCGGCCAGCTTACCTGTCACAAAACGCACGGCGGCGAGCGACGAGTCGGAGCCGTCCACCGGAACCAGAATACGCATCTTCTTCACATCTCCCCCTAAGGCGCGCCCGCGCGGGTCGCGCGGACGGGCTGGGCCGATCAAGCGGCCGTGATCAGGATACCAGGTCGAGCTTCTGGCGACGCCGTGCCTCGATGATCCGCCGCAGGGTGAGTCCCGTCACCACGACGAAGACCGCGCCGGCGATGGCGGCGATGCGCCAGTCGTGCAGGTAGTGCGCCTCGCGCGCGACCCAATTGACGAGGACCGGATCCGTCACGATCACCTCGCCGGCGATCCAGCCGAGCAGTGCACCGCCGGCCGTGATCAGCAGCGGGAAACGCTCCAGCGCCTTCAGAACCAGCGTGCTGCCGTAGACGATCAGCGGGATGCTGATGAGCAGGCCGAGGATCAGCAGTTCGACGCGCCCATGCGACGCGGCGGCAATCGCGATGACATTGTCGAGGCTCATCACGGCGTCGGCGATCACGATCGTGCGAATCGCGGACCAGAGATTGCCGCCCGCTGAAACATGCTCGCCGTCGCCGCCTTCCTCCGGCAGCACGAGCTTCACGGCGATCCAGAACAAGAGGACGCCGCCGATGATCTTCAGGTAGGGCACCTGCAGCAGATAGACGACGAAAATCGCGAAGATCACGCGCAACAGGATTGCCGCCCCGGCGCCGAGGATGATGCCCCACTTGCGCTGCTTGTCGGGTAGCGAGCGGCACGCGAGGGCGATCACCACCGCGTTGTCCCCGCTCAGCAGGATGTCGATCCAGATGATCTGCAGGAGTGAAATGAAGAACTGTTGATCCAGGGTAATGTCCAAGCAGCTGCCCTCCCGCTAGCGCCACGGTGGCGTGGCGCATTTTTTCAGCGTCTTATGATTGTAAAAACTTTGGTATGGTATAATCCTTGCTGCTGGTATATTAAATACCAGTGCCCTCGATCCGCAATGGGTCGCGCGCGCTAAATCAGGAAAAAACGCCGGCTGCTCCTCTCACAACGCGCCGGCAAAGCGGGAGGAACTATATGGTAACTAACTTTGACAAAGCCTTGTCCGTGTCGGCGGTGGCTGCGGTCACCGCCTTTTTTTTGGCCGGCTCCCTGGCGGCCGACGAGGCGAAGGCGGCTGAGTGGAAGCCGTCCAAGACGGTAGAGTTCATCGTTCCGGCGGGCACCGGCGGCGGCGCCGACCAGATGGCCCGCATGATCCAGGGCATCGTGCAAAAGCACGGCCTGATGGAGCAGTCGCTGGTGGTCGTCAACAAGGGCGGCGGCTCCGGCGGTGAAGGCCTGCTGGACATCAAGGATTCGGAGGGCGAGCCGCACAAGATCATCATCACCCTGTCGAGCCTCTTCACCACGCCGCTCGCCACAGGTATTCCGTTCAGCTGGGAAGAAATCACGCCGGTCGCCATGCTGGCGCTCGACGAGTTCGTGCTCTGGGTGAACGCGGACGCCCCCTACAACACGGCCAAGGACTATCTCGACGCGGCGAAGGCCGAGGGCGGCTTCGTCATGGCCGGCACCGGCTCCAAGCAGGAAGACCAGATTATCACGGTCGGCCTGGAGCAGGCCACCGGCGCCAAATTCAAGTACACGCCGCAGAAGGGCGGCGGCGACGTCGCCAAGGCGGTGGTCGGCAAACACGCCACCTCTTCGGTGAACAACCCGATCGAGGCGGTCTCCTTCTGGCGGGCCGGCCAGATGAAGCCGCTGTGCGTGTTCGACAGCGAGCGCATCAAGCTGACGGAGAAGGTCACCGACAGCATGGCGTGGAGCGACATTCCGACCTGCAAGGAAGCGGGCCTGGACATCGAGTACCTCATGCTGCGCGGCATCTTCATGCCGGCGGACGTGCCGCAGGAGGCGGTCGACTACTACATCGACCTGTTTGAAAAGGTGCGTGCGACGCCCGAGTGGCAGGACTTCATGAGCAAAGGTGCCTTCAACACCACGTTCATGACGGGCGATGAGTACAAGGGCTGGGTCGCCAAGGCGGCCGATACCCACAAGGACCTCATGACCAAGGCTGGCTTCGTCGCCAACTGAGATCAGGCGGACCCGGCGGCGCTTGCCGCCGGGTTCCCGCTTTCTGTCATCTGCCGGGGGGCGCGCGCCCGCCGGGGTCCTTCGAAGAGGCTCTGACAATGCAGCACGAAGAATATGGCGGCGATAGCCTGGTGTCGCAGCGTAAGGCGGACATCGTCGTCGCCCTGATCATGGCCGGCATCGGCGGAATCGTCATCATGGACAGCCTGCGGCTTGGCATGGGGTGGTCCGAGTACGGTCCGGACTCCGGGTACTTTCCCTTCTACATCGGTCTGGCGATGGTCATCGCCAGCCTCGGCACCATCGCCCTCACGCTGCTCCGCCGCGCGTCCAGCGAGGGCAGCTTCGTCGAGCGCACGCAGCTGCGCGACGTGCTCAAGGTGCTGGTGCCCTCGGTGGTGTTCGTCGTGCTGATCGGCGTCCTTGGCATCTATGTGTCGAGCATGCTGTTCATCGGCGCATTCATGCGCTGGCTTGGCCGCTTTCCCTGGCTGACGGTGGTCATCGTCAGCGTCTGCGTGCCGCTGGCGCTGTTCCTGCTCTTCGAAATCTGGTTCCTCGTGCCGCTGCCGAAGGGACCGCTCGAGGATTTCCTCGGCTACTAACAACAACAGGCTGGCCGGCCCGGCTGCCGGACGAGGGAGAGTTGCGTGGAAGCATTGAGTTCACTGATTGACGGCTTCGGCGTTCTCGGCGATCCCGCCAATATCATGTACATGTTCATCGGGATCACCCTGGGGGTGCTCATCGGCGTGCTGCCGGGCCTGGGGGGCGCCAACGGCGTGGCCATTCTGCTGCCGCTCACCTTCAGCATGTCGCCGACTTCGGCGATTATCATGCTGTCCTGCATCTATTGGGGAGCCCTCTTCGGCGGCGCCATCACCTCGATCCTGTTCAACATCCCGGGCGAGCCCTGGTCGGTTGCAACGACCTTCGACGGCTATCCGATGGCCCAGCAGGGGCGCGCGGGAGAGGCACTTACCGGCGCCTTCACCTCGTCGTTCTTCGGCGCGTTCGTCGCCGTCGTCATCCTGACCTTCCTCGCGCCCCTGGTGGCCGACTTCGCCCTCGAGTTCGGACCAGCGGAGCTCTTTGCCGTACAATTGCTTACGTTCTGCAGCTTCGTGGGCATGGGCAAGGAACCGCCCTTCAAGACGATTGCCGCGATGATGCTGGGCTTCGCTCTGGCCGCCGTCGGACAGGACCCGACGACGGGCGAGCTTCGCATGACCTACGGCTGGTACGAGTTGCTCCGCGGCTTCGACTTCCTCATCGCCGTCATCGGGCTCTTCGGCATCGGCGAGATCCTGCTCACGATGGAAGAGGGGCTGGCCTTCCGCGGCAAGACGGCGAAGATCAACCCGCGCATCGTCCTGCAGACCTGGGCGAAGCTGCCGCGGTACTGGGTCACGGCCGTGCGCGGCTCGATCGTCGGCTGCTGGATGGGCATCACCCCGGGCGGCGCCACGCCGGCCTCCTTCATGAGCTACGGCCTTGCCAAGCGCATGTCGAAGAACGGCGCGAACTTCGGCCGCGGCGAGCTGGAAGGCGTGGTCGCCCCGGAAACGGCCGCCCATGCGGCCGGCACCAGTGCCCTGCTGCCGATGCTGACCCTGGGCATTCCGGGTTCGCCGACGGCGGCGGTTCTGCTCGGCGGCCTTCTTATCTGGGGCCTCCAGCCGGGCCCGCTGCTGTTCATCGAGCAGCCGGATTTCGTCTGGGGCCTGATCGCCAGCATGTACATCGGCAACATCGCCGGCCTCATCGTCGTGCTGACCACCGTGCCTCTGTTCGCAGCCATCCTGCGCATTCCCTTCAGCATCATCGCGCCGGTCATCGTCGCGATCTGTGCAATCGGCGCCTACACGGTGAACAACGCGATGCTCGACATCAGCTTCATGCTGGTGTTCGGCGTCGTCGGCTATGTCTTCAAGAAGCTGAACTACCCGCTGGCGCCGCTGGTGCTGGCACTGGTTCTGGGCGACATGGCCGAAGGCAACTTCCGCAACGCCATGATCCTGTCCGACGGCAGCCTGTCGATCTTCTGGTCGAACGGTCTTGTCGGCGGCATCTGCGCGCTGGCCATCTTCATGCTGTTCTGGCCGGCCATCTCGGCCGGCATGCGGCAGTTCCGCGGCTCGCAGCCGCGGCCGGCGGAGTGATGCCTGGTTGGTGAGCGGCATAGCGGTCCGCGGAAAGGGCGGCGGTGGAGGACGAGACATGGAAATGAAGGAGAATATGTCCAGGCTGCGGGTCGAGCCTCTCCACACGCCGTCCACCTTCCGCGTCCAGGCCTATGAGTCGCTCAAGCGCGCCATCACGCAGATGGACATCTACGGCCATCACGAAGCCATACGGCTCGACGAGCGGCAGCTCTCGCAGGACCTCGGCGTCAGCCGCACACCGATCCGCGAGGCGATCTCGCAGCTGGAGCAGGAAGGCTTCGTGCGCATGGTGCCGCGCCGCGGCATCTTCGTCGTCCGCAAGACCAAGGCCGAGATCATCGAGATGATCTATATCTGGGCGGCGCTGGAGAGCATGTCCGCCCGCCTCGCCACGCAACGGGCGAGCGACGAGGCCATTGCGTCCCTGCGCCAGCTCTTCGTCGGCTTCGAAAGCAGCCACCTGAAAGAGCACATGGACGAATACTCCGAGGCCAACATCGCCTTCCACCAGGCGATCATCCGACTCGGCGGCTGCGCCATGATCGACAACATCACCCGCAACCTCTTCATTCACATGCGGGCGATCCGTCACTCCACGATCGGCCAGAACAACCGCGCCGACCGTTCCATCGTCGATCACCTCGCCATCATCGAGGCCTTGGAACGTCGGGAGACCGAGCGGGCCGAGCAGCTGGTGCGCGACCACACGCTTGACCTCGCGCGGCATGTGGAGCGCTATTGCAGCTACCTTGCGTGAAGGAGCCGGCTGCTGATCCGGTTCGGCGCCGATCGAGGACGATCGGTTTCTGACGACCTCGACCGCGCATCCGATGCACGGGCTGGTGCGTGCGGGCGGGCAGCGCGTGCGGCTTTTCGATGGGGCTCGGGCCAGGCGCTTCTCTGATAGGACACGGCGGCTCAGTAGTCGTCGTTGCGCGCGCGCAGCAGCTGCTCGCCGATGTCGCAGGGCGGGGCCTGCCGCCCGGCAGCGCCGGGCGCTTCGGTTTCGCCCATGTACTGGGCGAGGTGCAGGCTCGCCAACACCGGCGCCGGCGGCGCAGCGGAGGGTGCGAGGCCGGCGATCTCGAGGATGAGTTTGCGGCGAATGGCGCTGGCGAAGGCATCGAAGTTTTCCGCCACCACGATGAAGGCGGCCGGCCCGCCGATCACGCAGTCGCGGAAATACAGGTCGAGGTTGGGAATGTTGTAGCGCCCGAAGGGGCCCGGCCCGTCGTCGAGGATCGGCAGGCCGTTGATCGTGAGGCCCTGCGCGACCGCGCGGTCACGCGCGTGGGTCACCAGGTCGCCCCAGTTGTTCGGCCCGTCGCCGGACACGTCGATCACCTGGCGCGTGCCCTCGAAGCCGTTGTCCGCGAACAGCGTCGCGCCGTAGTCGATGGCGCCGCTGATGGAGGTGTAGTGCGCCGGGCCCGGGCGGCGCTCGGCCAGGGCGGCGGAGAAGGCGGCGGCCGAGGCGTCGGAGTCGATGAGGGTCCAGCCCACCACGAGCTGCGTGTGCGCGGAGTTCGCCCATTCGAAGTAGGTCACGGCGATGCGGCCGAGGATGCCGCTCCTGATCGCTTGCAGCACCTGCGGGTCGCGGAAAGCCGCCACGTAGCCTTCGCGCTGAAGGCGCGCCTCGCCGGCGTCGATCGACAGGGAGACGTCGACCGCCAGCACCAGCTCGAGATCGACGGCGACGCGCTCCCGCGACTGGGCGACGGCAACCGGCGCCAGGAGAGCTGTGGGCACGACGACAAGGAAGGCGGCAAGGAGCGGCGGCAGGGCCCGGCGCCAGGGCACGGGGGGCAAGCCTGTCTTCCGCACCATCCGCGTCTCCCTCGTCAAAAGGTTTCCGGGGTGAAAAGGGGCCTCGTCTCGCGACGGCCAGCATGACACCCGGGCGCGCCGCGGTCCAGGCATCGCCCGGCGGCGGAACGCAGGCGGCCATCACGACGCGGTGAGGGCGGGGCGGCGGTGCCGCCTTACCCTAAGTCATTGCAACTGCGGCGAAACTGCGCCAATGTGACGCTTCCGCTCCGGTCCCGCCGCCGGTGCGCCGACAGCTTCCACCCAACGCTTGCTCCAGCGCACCTCCCACCCGCTCACGCGACGCGCATGATCGACAACCCTCTGTTCTACCTGGCTGCGGTGCCGGCCGTGCTGATCGCCGGCATTTCGAAGGGCGGCTTCGGCGCCGGGCTGGGCGTTCTCGCGGTGCCCATGATGGCCCTGGTGCTGCCGCCGGTGCAGGTCGCCGCCATCATGCTGCCCATCCTCTGCGTCATGGACGTCGTCGGCATCTGGGCCTACTGGAAGAAATGGGAAGGCCGGGTGCTGCTGCGCCTTGCGCTCGCCGCCGTCATCGGCATCGCGGTCGGCGCGCTCACCTTCCACCTCATGGCGCCCTGGACCATCCGCCTGCTGATCGGCGTCATCGCGCTCGGCTTTGCCGCCAACTACTGGATCAGGCGCTATGCCCGCAGCGACTCCGGGGAGCGGCGGCCGGGACCGGCGAGCGGCTGGTTCTGGGGCGCGATGTCTGGCTTCACCTCCTTCACGGCGCACGCCGGCGGACCGCCGGTGAACGTCTACCTGCTGCCGCTCTGCCTGCCGAAGACGCAGTACCAGGCCACGACCGTCGCCTTTTTCCTGCTGGTGAACTACGTGAAGCTGGTGCCCTACACCGGGCTCGGCCTCTTCACGGCCGAGAACCTTGCGACCTCGGCGGTACTCTTTCCGGTCGCTGTCGCCGGCATCCTCGCCGGCATCTGGCTGCACAACCGGGTGCCGACCGGTCTGTTCTACTCCACCTGCTATGTCTTTCTCGCGATGACCGGCGTCAAGCTCATCTATGACGGCCTGGCCGGCGCCGGGCTGTTCTAGCCGGCCGCGGCGGGCTTCTTTCCGGACAGCGTGGCGACCAGAGCCGGCAGCTTGGCGAAGTTGCTGAACGCGCCGTTCTGCGGCAGCGCGCCGCAGGGCCCGCTGCGGTAGCCCTCGGTGTAAAGCAGGAACGGTACGCCGGCGGCCCTGGCGGTGGCGGCATCGATGCCGCTGTCGCCGACGTAGACCGCCTCGCCGGGAAGGGCGCCGCAGCGCTCCACGCAGGCGAGCAGCGGCGCCGCCGCAGGCTTCTTCGCCAGACCGCTGTCGCCGCCGACGACGGCGCGGAACAGGCTTTCCGCATGCAGTCGCCGGAGGATGGCGCGCGCCGGCTCCGCGTCTTTGTTCGTGCACAGCCCGAGCGCGAGACCGCCGGCGGCGAGGCGCCGCAGCGCCGCCTCGGCGCCGGGCATGAAGCGGGTGCGGCGGTGGTTCTCGTCGGCGTAGTAGGCTTTGAAGCGCGCGACCTCGTTCTCCAGGTCCTGCGGGAGACCGCCGTTATGGAGGAAACAGCGCTCGACCAGGCGGATGATGCCGTCGCCGACGAAGCAGGTGATGGTCGCCAGGCTCAGCTCCGGCAAGCCCTTCTTGCGCATGAGCCGGTTGGCGGCCGCCTGCAGGTCGGCCGCGCTGTCCACCAGCGTGCCGTCGAGATCGAAGACGACGGCCTTCACGCGCAGACCTTGCCGGTACCGAGGCCGCCGCTGAACACCCGGCTGGCGCGGATGTCTTCGGCCTCGATGGCGGAGAGCGCGACCGCGTCGAGCGGGCCGGCCGCGTTCGCGAAGAGGCGGTTGGCCTGGCGCAGCCGTGCGCGGTCGAGCGCGTTGCGGATCGACCGTGCGTTGGCGAAGTGCGGTTGCTGGCGCCGCACCGCGATGTAGTCCTTGAGGGCGCGCTCCGCAGCCGGGCTCAACGCATAGTTCTGCTCCGCCAGCAGGTGGCCGGCGATGCGGAAGAGTTCGTCGTCCGTGTAGTCGGGAAAGTCGATGTGGTGGGCGATGCGCGAGCGGAAGCCGGGGTTGCTCTCGAAGAAGCGCTCCATGCGCTCGCCGTAGCCGGCCAGGATCACCACCAGGTCGTCGCGCTGGTTCTCCATGACCTGCAGGAGGATCTCGATGGCCTCCTGGCCGTAGTCGCGCTCGTTCTCCGGCCGGTAGAGGTAGTAGGCCTCGTCGATGAACAGCACGCCGCCCATCGCCTTCTTCAGGATCTCCTTGGTCTTCGGTGCCGTGTGGCCGATGTACTGGCCCACCAGATCGTCGCGGGTCACCGTCACGAGGTGGCCCTTGCGCACGTAGCCGAGCCGGTGCAGCAGGTCTGCCATCTTCAGCGCGACGGTGGTCTTGCCGGTACCGGGATTCCCGGTGAAGGACATGTGCAGGGTCGGCGTGCGGTGCGCCAGTCCGAGGCGCCGCCTGGCGCGCTCGACCAGCAGAAGGGCTGCCGTCTCGCGGATGCGCTGCTTCACCGGGGCGAGGCCGATGAGGTCGCGATCGAGCTCCTCGAGAACGCTCTTCACACCGGAGGACTCGTAGTCGGCCTTGAGGTCGACGCAAGTCTCGAGGCTCTCGGGCAGGGCTTCGGCTTGGCTCATAGGAAATTCCGTCTCCTGTGAAGGACGGGCGGCGGCAGCAGGGTTAAGCCGCCGCCCGTCCGCGCTGCAGGCCGTCAGGCGTAGCGCTCGCCTGCCGGCTTGCGGGTCGCATAGGGGTGTGTCGTGTAGCGGATGTGCCGGCCTTCGCCCTCGCTGCGCTGCAGCCAGAAGCCCGGCTCCTCGGCTTTCGGCCGGTTCACGATGAAGGAGAGCTTCACCGATTCCCAGCCATGACTGGAGTCGAAGGCCGAGAGCCGGACATAGTGGCTGTCACCGTAGACCTTGCGGCACTCCTTCAGCTCGTAGAGCACGCCGGCGGCGTCGCTGACGTCGAACATCGGGTGGCCCCACATCTCCCAATAGGTGTTGCGGGGATGCGGGTCGTCGGTGAACTCCAGGTTCACCGCCCAGCCGTTGTCGAGGCAGTACTGCACCTGCCGCGCGATCTGCTCGTCGGTGAGGTCGGGCAGGAAGGAAAAGGCGCCCTGGGTAACGCGCATGGTGGATCTCCTCTATTGAGCGGCCGTGGCGGTCGGCACGAAGTCGGGCGAATCGGTGGAGGCGTAGTCGAAGGTGACGTTCTTCCAGGTCTCCAGCGCCTGCTCCAGCGGGCGGCAGGACTTGGCGGCGACAGCCAGGATGTCGGGGCCTTCGTTCACGATGTCGCGGCCTTCGTTGCGCGCTAGGACCATGGCTTCCAGCGCCACGCGGTTCGCCGTCGCGCCGGCGGCGATGCCCATGGGATGGCCGATGGTGCCGCCGCCGAACTGCAGCACCACGTCTTCGCCCAGCAGGTCGAGCAGCTGGTGCATCTGGCCGGCGTGGATGCCGCCGGAGGCCACCGGCATCATCTTGTTGAGACTGGCCCAGTGCTGGTCGAAGAAGATGCCGTTCTCCAGCCGCATCGGGTTGAACTCCTCGCGGCAGATGTCGTAGTAGCCCCTGGTCGTCGCAGGATCGCCTTCCAGCTTGCCGACGACGGTGCCGGCATGAATGTGGTCGACGCCGGCGAGGCGCATCCACTTGGCGATGACGCGGAAGGAGACGCCGTGGGTCTTCTGCCGCGTGTAGGTGGAATGGCCGGCGCGGTGCAGATGCAGAATCATGTCGTTGCGGCGCGCCCACTTGGCCATGGACTGGATCGCCGTGTACCCGATCACGAGATCGATCATGACGATGACGGAGCCAAGCTCCTTGGCGAACTCGGCGCGCTCGTACATGTCCTCCATGGTCGCGGCGGTCACGTTCAGATAGGTCCCCTTCACCTCGCCGCTCGCCGCCTGTGCTTTGTTCACCGCCTCCATGCAGTAGAGGAAGCGCTCGCGCCAGTGCATGAAGGGCTGCGAGTTGATGTTCTCGTCGTCCTTGGTGAAGTCGAGGCCGCCCTTCAGCGCCTCGTAGACCACCCGGCCGTAGTTGCGCCCGGAGAGGCCGAGCTTCGGCTTCACCGTGGCGCCGAGCAGCGGACGGCCGAACTTATCGAGGCGCTCGCGCTCCACCACGATGCCGGTCGCCGGCCCCTGGAAGGTCTTCACGTAGGCGACCGGGAAGCGCATGTCCTCCAGGCGCAGGCCCTTCAGCGGCTTGAAGCCGAAGACGTTGCCGATGATCGAAGCCGTGAGATTGGCGATGGAGCCGGCTTCGAAAAGGTCGAGGTCGTAGGCGATGTAGGCGAAGTACTGCCTCTCCGCATTGGGCACCGGATCGACGCGGTAGGCCTTGGCGCGGTACTTCTCTGCCGCGGTCAGGCGGTCGGTCCACACCACTGTCCAGGTGGCCGTGGAGCTCTCTCCCGCCACGGCCGCCGCCGCCTCGATCGGGTCGACGCCGTCCTGCGGCGTGATGCGGAAGAGGGCGATGACGTCGGTGTCCTTGGGCTCGTAGTCGGGCTCCCAGTAGCCCATCTTCTTGTATTCCATCACGCCGGACTTGTAGCGATCCTTGCCGGTGACGGTCTGGGCGCGGGTATCCATGACGGTCATGGTCGTTCTCCTCTGGTGGTGCCGTCAGGCGGCCTTGGCGCTGGCGATCTGCGGGTCGAGAGTGCCGCTGCGGTAGCGCTCGGCCATGGCGGCGAGCGGCAGTGGCGTGATGCGCGAAGCCTCGCCGGCCGCGCCGAACTGCTCGAAGCGGTCGCGGCAGAGCTGCTCCATGGCATCCAAAGATGGCTTCAAGAACTTGCGCGGGTCGAACTCCGCCCTGTGCTGCTGGGCGATACGGCGGAACTGCCCGGTGATGGCGAGCCGGCAATCGGTGTCGATGTTCACCTTGCGCACGCCGTGCCTGATGCCGCGCTGGATTTCCTCCACCGGCACGCCCCAGGTCTGCGGCATCGCGCCGCCGAACTTGTTGAAGACCTCCTGCAGCTCCTGCGGCACCGAGGAGGAGCCGTGCATCACCAGGTGGATGTTCGGCAGCCGCTCATGGATCGCCTGCACCACATCCATGGCAAGGATGTCGCCGTCGGGCTGGCGTGAGAACTTGTAGGCGCCGTGCGAGGTGCCCATGGCGATGGCGAGCGCATCGACTTTCGTTCGTGCCACGAAGTCGACGGCCTGGTCGGGATCGGTCAAGAGCTGCTCGCGCGAGAGCTTGCCTTCGGCGCCGTGGCCGTCCTCCTTCTCGCCTTCGCCGGTCTCCAGGGAGCCAAGGCAGCCCAGCTCACCCTCCACCGACACGCCGATCGCGTGCGCCGTCTCGGTGACCTTCCGGGTAATGGCGACGTTGTAGTCGTAGCCGGCCGGCGTCTTGGCGTCGGCTTCCAGCGAGCCGTCCATCATGACGGAGGTGAAGCCCTGCTGCATGGCGGAGTAGCAGGTTGCCTCGTTGTTGCCGTGGTCCTGGTGCAGGCAGACCGGAATGGCGGGATACATCTCCTCCACCGCCTCGACCATCTTGCGGATCATCACGTCGCCGGCATAGCTGCGCGCGCCGCGGCTGGCCTGCAGGATCACCGGCGCGTCCACGGCCGCGGCGGCCCGCATGATCGCCAGGATCTGCTCCATGTTGTTCACGTTGAAGGCGGGCAGGCCGTAACCGCGCTCGGCCGCGTGGTCGAGCAGCTGGCGGAGGGTGATGCGGGCCATCGGGGATTTCCTTTCTCGTTTGGGGCTAGCGGATCGCCGCGTGGGCGGCCTCGGCCACGGCGGCCGCGGTGATGCCGAAGTGGCGGTAGAGATCCTCCGCCGGGGCGGAGGCGCCAAAGCCGCGCATGCCGACGAAGGGGCCTTCCGAGCCGATCCACTGGTCCCAGTCGTTGCGGGTGGCGGCCTCGACGCCGACGCGCGGCGCCGTGCCCAGCACCTCGCGGCGGTAGGCATCCGGCTGGCGCTTGAAGAGCTCCCAGCAGGGCAGTGACACCACCGCGGCGCGGATGCCCTCGGCGGCCAAGAGGTCGGCAGCCTCGACGGCGAGCGAGACCTCGGAGCCGGTCGCAAGCAGGGTGACGTCGCGGGCACCCGCCACCTCGCGCAGGACGTAACCGCCACGCTCCACCAGGTTCTGCGCAACGTGCGTGCGGCGCAGCGTCGGCACCGCCTGGCGTGTCAGGCAGAGCACCGAGGGGCCCCTTTCGTTGGCGAGCGCAGCGGCCCAGGCTTCGGCCGTCTCCACCGCGTCGCAGGGCCGGAAGACGAGGAGGTTGGGGATGGCGCGCAGCGAGGCGAGCTGCTCGACCGGCTGGTGCGTCGGCCCGTCCTCGCCGAGGCCGATGGAGTCGTGGGTCATCACGTGGATGACGCGCGCGCCCATGAGGGCGGCAAGGCGGATGGCCGGGCGGCAGTAGTCGGCGAAGGCGAGGAAGGTGCCACCGAAGGGAATGAAGCCGCCGTGCAGCGCCAGCCCGTTCATCGCCGCGGCCATGCCGTGCTCGCGGACGCCGTAGTGGATGTAGCTGCCGGAGAAGTCCTCGGCGGTGATCGGCTTGTAGGCCCGGGTCCTGGTGCCGACGGAGC
>Ga0207773_100321_pt1 | contig 23314 bp, 28 predicted proteins | sample TtaePargueraPR_2_FD_187281 | JGI IMG/M metagenome (GOLD analysis project Ga0207773, IMG submission 187281) | Aerobic enrichment media microbial communities from Bioluminiscent Bay, La Parguera, Puerto Rico - Tt and M1 (3) (SPAdes) | ecosystem: Environmental > Aquatic > Marine > Unclassified ...
GCACGAGCTTCCGGATGGAAAGAAGTACTGGTGCATGGAGATCACTCCGCTCGATGGCGACGTCAAGGATTCCGAGGCTCGGACCATTCCGCTGCACAGCCACGTCATTGAGCAAGGCTTTCTCGACTATGCCAAGCGGCGCCAGAAAGTTGGGAAGCCATTGTTCTATGAGCCCGAACTCGGTCGAGGAGCCGAGACACATCGACAGGCCAACAAGGTCGGAGATCGCTTGGGCCAGTGGGTGCGCGAGGATCTCAAGATCGTCGGTGTGCAGCCCAATCATGGTTGGCGTCATCGCTTCGAAACGATCAGCCGGAACAAGGACATCCGCGAGGACGTGATCGACCACATCACGGGACATGAAGGCGCAGACGTATCAGCCAAGTACGGAGATTTCCTCATTGAGGCACTGTCAAAGGCCATAGAGAAAATGCCGCGCTACGAGGTGACTACTTCGATCAGTGCGCGGAGCGGGGGGGTATCAGCGCAATGAGGTTCCGCATTCCGTTCACCTATCGCGCTGAGTTCATTCGTCGCGGTCGTCGGAAAAGCGAGTTGGACGCACTGGAATCGGTGGCCGACATTGAGATCGAAGAAGTCCATGCGCCTTGCGAACCGGCTATGGTCTTGGCGTGCGATCCGCCATTCGAGAGATATTTCGGCGGGTGGCATCCGTTCAGGCGACTCGACGGTGGGCCTCTCCGGCTCTGGCAAATTGAGGAGGCCTATTTCGTCGAGCATGCATCGGTGGATGACTTCCCTGCAAAGTCGAAGGACACGTGGGATGATCCATTTTATTCCAGCCTAGGCGGCGTGACAGCAATCCTTGCGCCCGATTCGATGACGACCACTTACGAGGAGTTGCAAGACCGGGCAATCATTCGATCCTGGAAAGACGAAAGATCGGAACGGCTGGCCGCGATTGAGCGCCGGGCGGCGGCGATGAGGATCATACAGGGGAGGGTCTGCGTCCAGGTCAACCAGCCAGTCATCGTGGTGGAGAGTGGACTGGGCTCGGTACGCATCCGCTTCGCGGAGGCAAGTCATGATTTGGGCGACGGAATGGAGCGCCGGCCCGACGACTGGTCCGGCCGCAGATTCTCGATCGATCGCATGAGCGATGCCTGCACCTACGCCGAAATGCTGGCATCTTCGACTAGCGCCAAACACACGAGCCAGCCCAGTTTGACTATCTTGAAGCCCGTGGCTCCTGCGCTGGCAGCGGAGGGAGAGCACCTGCATCAGTCCGCCCGGCTGCTATTGGACGCACTAGACTGGGAGGAAGCTCCGGAAAAACAAGGATTCCTCGAGGCGCGGACCGAGCTGGCCGAAGCCCTAGACCATTGTCCTTATCTCCATACGACGCCGAGGCTGGCGGCTGCACTGGAATTCGTCTTGTCCGAACTGTCACGACACCTCGAGTTCGATGCGTCCAGTTGGCGCTCCCGCAAGGATGAGCTGCAGTCCGACGACGGATTTAGGACGCTTAGTGACCTTGAGGAACATGAAGGGCTGCATCATCATGCGGGCAAGGCGTTGGATGATCTTGGACGCTGGAAGTCTCGCGGCGTCCTGCCGCACGACTGGAACAACAGGGCGCTGGAGATTGCCGCCGTCCGAGGTAACACGCCTTATCAACTCCTATCGAGTCAGGCTCTGTTGGAAGCCGCCGCGCGCTTAGGCTTGCCAGTGAACATCCTCAGGCGCGAGCATGACGCGGGCCACTTGCTCTTCATCGATCGTGGCAATTCGGGGTACCAGGTGCTAGCCGTCGGCCCGGAATACGAAGTCGTCAGGCTGATCGGACCGATGGGGACCAAGCAGAAGTTGGAGCCCTCAAAGGCCTTGGTCGGACTGTTGCTCTCGAACCGGCAGCGCCGAGACGACCTAGAATCCATCAGTCTAGGTTGGTAGCCCCTCTCAAAGCTCAGGCTGAGGCAAGACCGGTTCGGTCGCATGACCAAGATGTGTGATCCGCCTCTGAGGAAGCCCTCGGTAATTGGGGCGATGTCTCTGGTCCGCCGAGGCAGGTATCTTCGTGTCCACGAAACCGGCAGCAGCTCACCTCGTGTGACTAGGTGATTAGGGAGGCTGACAACATACCAGTCCATGCATCTAGGTTCGCGACTCAGGGATGTGCTGGCGTGCCATTGGCGTCGACTTATCAAAGCATAAAGCCTGACCATGCGACCAACTCGACACGATGCTTGGCCTCAATCGAACCTACCGCCCTGGACTGATCGCTCGCCTGTTCAACGCCGGCAGCTGGAAGCTTACATTGTCTCGAAAGACTTCCGGCGTCATCAGGCTGGAAGACAATGGTGACGTCGAGCTCCCGTGCCTCGGGGTCGTCGCTATCTCCTCGGCGAAAGGGCTACTCTGGCACACGCTGGAGATCCGCTCCCACTCGCGCGTGGATCGACTATCCGGTCTGTCGGGTGACGCATCCGCGAAGCTGGCCACCGATCTGAAGTGGTTCATCAACGACCATCTCTGCGAGCTGATCGTCTCGGACGGCGACAGACTGCGCGAGATCGATGACAGGCTACATGCCATCGTTGGTGCCAAGGCCCAGTACCTCGCCCATGCCGACCTGAGCCGGGCCATTGCCAGCGTGCCGGGCAGGGCGGCCGCTGCCCTGTCGCATCCGATGCTCGACCCCGATCTTACCGCCTCCACGCTCAAGGCTGCGCTGCCGGTGTCGTTTGACCTTCTAACGGACCCGAGCATCCGCGATCGCTATAATCGTGAGTTCCTGAGGTCGGAGCTCGTCGTATTCCGCGCGTTCTTCGACGATCTCGATGGCCGCTCGTTGTCTGACCAGCAGCGCGAGGCGTGCATTCGCCTCGAGGACAACAACCTGCTGGTGGCGTCGGCTGGGTCGGGCAAGTCGGCCACGATGGTCGGCAAGGTTGCCTACGTTCTCGAGAAGAAGCTCTATCGGCCCGAGGAGATCGTCGTCCTCGCCTTCAACAAGAGCGCAGCCGACGAACTCAACGTCCGCATCGCCAGGCAGATGAATGTTGACGAGGATGCCGTTGGCTGTCGTGTGACGACGTTTCACGCGCTCGGACGTGGCATCATTCAGGAGGTCGAGGGCAGACCGCCACAATTGGCCAATTGGGTCGAACACCCCGCCGGCGAGGCAAAGGCCATCGAAGAGATCATCCAGGATCTTGCCAAGGACGATTCCGAGTTTCAGCGACTATGGATCGAGCTTCTGATCCTGCATCCGAAGGCGGACATTCCCTGGGAGGTCTTCGATTCCGACACGGAGTACGAGCGCTACGTTAGCGAGCGACGGTCGAAGGGCAGGGCATCGATCCGCGCCCTTGGCGACATCTATGTGAAGTCGCTGCAGGAGCAGTCGATCGCCAACTGGTTGTGGCTGAACTCGGTGGAGTTCGAGTACGAGAAACAGGTTGCCGTCCACGATGTAGACGACGACGGCGATGAAGCCGGCACCGAGGACGAAGGAGACGATGGCGAGACTGAACAGATGCGCCACGTCCATCCCGACTTCTACTACCCCGCCACGAAGACGGTGCATGAGCATTTCGCCATAAACGCGGATGGCACCTCGCCCTTCGCCAATTACCTCATGCATGCCGAGAGCAAGCGTCGCGGCTATCGCGAGGCCGAAATGGACTTCTTCGAGACGACCTCGGCACAGGCCACTGACGGCACACTGCTGACAGTTCTGAAGTCGGAGCTGGAGCGCCGGGAGATCCCGCTGGTCCAGCGATCGCCTGACGAAATCCAGAAGGCGGTCAACCCCCGGGTGGTCAAGCACTACCACCAGCTCATCGGGACCTGCATCAAACATATCCGCTCCAGCCAGCTGACCCTCGACATGCTGTTCGAGCGCGCCAAGGCCCTGCATGACAAAGAGCGGGCCCGGATCTTCGCTCGGGTCATCTGGTTGATCACCGAGGCCTATTCCAAGAAGCTGGCCGATGCCGGCCGGATCGATTTTGACTCGATGATCGGAGACGCCACCCGGCTGGTGGAGACGCGGCGGTACGTCAGCCCGTACTCGCTCATCCTCGTCGACGAATTTCAAGACATTTCCGAGCCTCGTGCCAACCTGATAAAGGCGCTGCGTCAACAGAACCCTTTCGCCAAGGTATTCGCCGTGGGCGACGACTGGCAGTCGATCTATCGCTTCGCCGGTTCCGACATCTCGATCTTCAGCCGCTTCCAGGAGAACTTCGGCACCAGCTGGCAGGGAAGGCTTGAGCAGACCTATCGGTGCAACCAGCTGATCGCTGACGTCGCTGCCAAGTTCGTTCAGCGCAATCCCGCCCAGCTGAAGAAATCCGTGCGTTCCACCAGGCCGGCGATCTCGAAGTCCATCCGCGTCGTCCCCGTCAAGCCGGTGCGCGGCAAGGTCGACTACGGTCCGGCCTGCCGGCAGGTGCTCGAGCGCCTTGACGGCTTCCTCGGTGGCATTGCTGGTCAATGGCGAACCGACGCAAAGCCGAAGCTCAAGGCGTTGGTGCTTTGGCGCTACAACTACCTCGATCCGTTCGAGGGCCGAATACCCAAGTTCGAGCACCTCGAGGTCGAAGCGTTCTCATTCCACCGTGCTAAGGGACTTGAGGCCGACTACACCATACTGATTGATGTCAGCGAGGGCGATTACGGCGTGCCGAGCCGCATTGAAGACGACGAGCTGCTCCACCTGGTCATTCCGGAACCGGAGACCTTTCCCTATGCCGAGGAGCGGCGGCTGTTCTATGTGGCTCTGACGCGCGCCAGCCGCGGCGTCTTCCTGCTGACGAACGCGGACCAGCAGTCACGCTACATCGACGAGCTTGCCGACATAGCCGGCAATGAGATCCGGTTCGAGGGAATCGACGGACAGGCTTTGCCGCCGTGTCCGAAATGCTCTGCAGGCTACATGGTCGTGCGGCGCTCGAAGAAGCGGGCGTCATTCATGGGGTGCAGCCGGTATCCAGAATGCAAGCACACCTCGAGCCTACCGAGGACAGGATGAGGAAGACACTTCTTCAAGAAATGGGTGGGGTCGATGACAAAATGGTTGAAAGCCACACGCCAGTTGGGAGACCCGCGGCTCTTTGCACTCAGCTTCAGGCGCCATGGCACCTGATGCGGTTGATAGCGTCACGTAGAGACTGAGAGCCGGTCGATCTAGGCCGCATCGGGAGTCCACGTCGAATGTTGGAGGTTGATCGATTGACGGTATGTCCATTTGCGACGCAGTGTTGTCGTCCGAACCAGACTAAAAATGGGGGCCTATGGAGCGTCACTGCGAAAATGCCCTCAAGGTCGCCCAGTTCCTGCAGAGTCACCCCAACGTGACATGGGTGAATTACGCCGCTTTGCCGGACAGCAAGTACCATGCAGTGGCGAAGCGCGTTACGGGCGGGTGGGCCTCTGGAATCGTGAGCTTCGGCATTGCCGGTGGTATCGAAGCTGGAGGGAAGTTCATCGACGCCCTCAACATGATCCTGCGTCTAGTCAATATTGGTGACGCAGAGTCGCTCGCCTGCCATCCAGCGTCAACGACACACCGGCAGCTCGGTCCGGAAGAACTGCAAAGAGCTGGTGTCTCCGAAGACCTCGTGCGCTTGTCCATTGGGATCGAACATATCGACGACATCATTGCCGATATCGAGCAGGCATTGAACAAGGCCTGATACCTGCGCGGTGCCCCTCACGTGGCGGCTGTGACTGCATCGTACCACCGCAGAACAGACGCGCGGCGCTATGCCTGCATAGAGATTCGATTATCCGTTGCTGACGCAACGACGTTCTGCTGTCCTTCATGGACGGCCCGCCATTTCAGCGGCCGACCAAAAACGTGAGCTACGGACGCATCCACGGCGCAAGCAGTCCTAAATCTCATCGCATGGCCGCTTGCTGCTTCTTTCACGAGTTTCGCGACAGGCTGTCCTTTGAGGGCAGGCGCCATCTCGGACCAAGTTCGAAAGCGGTCCTCAACAGCACGCATCGCCGAGCGGTCCCGCTTCAAGAAGGTCGATAGTTCGTCACGGTCGTCGTCGATCGCGAAAACTGCGGGCTCAACATACGCTTGGTCCCAAGGGACCTTGACGCCTTCATTGTCGGCCAATTCGTTCACGACGATAATGCAGATGAGAACAGTTTCCATGGACACCGCGCGCCCATACGCCACGGCCTTGAGATCCGAGGTCTTTATGCGCTCGAAGTGGCGATGAAACAGATCAAATGCTTCTGCTGCGCTGCCATTGCGTGGGCGCTGCCGGACGAGCCGCATGCCGAATTCCTGGCGCCGAAGATTCAACTCCGCTAGCGCGGGTTCGAGACCGGATACGTAGTTCAGTGGAACGCCGATTAGCCCCGGTTTGTGGAGGGCCGTCGCGGGTTCGTCTCTAAGCCTTTCCGACAGCACCTTGAGCGGTGTGCGCGGCGCGGCGTCGAACAGCCCATCGAGAACGAGCTTGGGCGTGAACGAACCTCGTCGCACAGGTGGTTGCGTGTCTGGGAGTGTCGCAAAATCCGGGTCGAAGGCGTGAATGTGCCAATCGTCGACATGCACGAGCGGCGCATAGCGGCCTAGAACGTTCGATTCACGATGACTGATCGCCTGTGCTTTTCGGTCCAGAGCCAGTTGGCCGCCATAGAACGAGGCGAGCGAACGCGAGAATAGGCTCGCAGCGTGCTGGACGGCTTCCGAGCTTTGACCGGCGTCATCCTGGCGCCTCTGCGCTGCTTCGTGTTCTTCTAATGCGCCACTAGACGCAAGGGATAATTCGAAGCACGCGAGGATATCCCGCATCGGCACGGCGAATGCAATATCGCCCGCCTTGGCGATCAAAATGCCGAGGACAGCTCCATCTTCAGTAATGATAGTTGCTCCCGCATCGCCAGCTTGGGCGAACGAGGGATCGTCGATCTGGATTTCGAGTGCGCCGTGGAAGTGACGCTCCGCGGCCCCTTCACCAACGAGATGCATGGTGGACAGCACTGCATTCAACCGCCCCCTGGCGACGGGCCGGCCACTCGCGTCGATTTTTGTGACGGTCTTCCCGATATTGTCCTCGAGCGAGGCCAATCGTTCGAACACGGGGCTCGTCGAGCTGGACAGTCTGGCCTCAGGCGCTATTTTGACCAGCCCGACCAAGTCGGTCATCGCGGGGAGGCCCAGAAAAGTCGCGCTTTGCCTTCCACCCTCATAGCGTCCGAGGGTGGATCCATCGTCCATGATGATCGGTTGCCCCTCATTGAGGGTGCGGGCTGGAACCACGCAGAACAGTGACCCGTTCGGGCTTTCCAGCAACGGCCCAATCCTGAACTGTCTCTTGGTTTGTTGGCTCATTGGAATGGTTGTGGTTCTGGCTTTCCGTGCGCCATAGATTGCAACGAATTCATGAAATTACAAATGCCGGGCTGTCAGAATATTTCCGGCGCGTAAAGGAATTCCGAAAAGGCTGTTGGGCAGTTCCAGCTCGCACCGTTCGGTGGTGGTGAAGAATGGCGTTCCACTCTCATCCGATACCTTGATTCCGCTCTTGAACTCCCGGGCCATGAACGCTGCGGCCAATTCATGTCGGCTCAATGCGTGTTCGGCGGAGCCTCTTATTGGCGCTACTCGCGGCTTTGAAAAAAATGTCCGATCGATAGGCGCCGGGGTCAGGAAATCCGCCACCTCTTGCTGTTGATGCCGCAATGTTTCGACCGCCTCCGAAGGCAACAAGCCACCAAGCGGGTGCTTTGGCCCGATCCTCACCACCACGTTTGCGTCGGGATCGATGTCTCTCTCGCCTTCTGCTGTTACGATGACGCAGCTCGAACCGTCCGCGGCTGCTCGGATCTCGCCTTGTACATAGGTCAGAGCTCCGCACCTGAGCGCATGGGCAACCATCAGCTTGTGAACCGGGGCGACGTTCCGCTGGAATGGTTGTGGGAGCCGTCCCACCAAGGTAACCGACAAATCGTCGTGCCGCGACTTCATCACCCGATCAATTCTCACTGTCAGATTTTCAGCAAGATCGCCGTACTGCTCCGAGTAAGCGACCGCGGCCTGATCTGAATTGAGACTCTCCGACATGACCTTTTGCTCGATGTCCTTGACATCGTCGGTGAGACTAGCCTCTTCGAGCATGCCAATGAGCTTCAGTGTTAGTCTGCCGAATTCGAAGTCCTTTTGCAGGATGCGCAGCACTTCAATCAAACCGCCATCGCCAGTACCGCCAACGACGAACTTCTTGCTGCCGTTGACGAGACGATTTTCGAGACCATCGGGCTCCCAGTAGGCGCGATCGCTTTCGAACAGTTTCGCCTCGACTCCAAAGCCCGTAGTCACAAACACATGATCAAAGCGTGCGGCACCCGGCTTTTTGCGACCGTTGCCAACGACCTGCTCGAATATGACCTCAGCCTGTTCGCCGACCGATGCTATGGCTGTCACGGTCGTTTCCATCAGGCATTTCATCAGGTCGTCGGCGAAAGTCCGCCTCCATTCGTCGACGATCATGCCTGCTACCTTGTGGCAGTGGTCCGCGTGCCATTCCAGGAAAGGAAAATCGGTTGTGGAGTCGACGCTCTTCTCTGGCCAGAAATTCACGGTTGGATGAGCATAACGATGACTTGCGCGTAGTTGGGCGCCGGCGAATTGCACATCGCGCTCGAACAATGTGACGCGGCAACCCTTCACCAACAGAGCCGCGGCAGTGGTGAGTCCCGCGATGCCTCCGCCAACGACCGCCACTGACGGTGCCTTTTTTCCTGCAAGCTGTGGGTGCGTGGCCCAAACCGTGTTCAACGCCCGCCTTTGCTGAGAGGCAAAGCTGACCCTCTGCCCGAATGGGCCAACAAAGGAGAAATGGGGATATCCATTGATCGAGCTGGCCTTTTGATAAAGCTTGCGCAGCGTCGTGTCTTCGTCGTCGGCCATTGTTCTTATTGGTGCTTCCCGAAAGGGGCATTACTGCACCAACGAAAGACTTGGTTGCAACATCATTCCTGCCAAATTCTTGGCACTACACCCAATGTTCCTTTTTGGTGCGTCACTGGCCAGGGAAATCGCCCCGCCCGGTGTTCAAAGTCGGGTCCCACGTCAATTACCAATTTCTCGCTGCGCCGATGTGAGGTTCGTCGGGGGGCTAGTGACTTGCCGACGTTTGGCACTCCGTTGATTCTCCATGGACGTTGAGTGCGATTTGACAGCGTTAAGATAGGTTGCGAATTCCCCTCTAGGTCAATATCAGGAAAATGATGAAGGCTTACCTAGAAGAATTGAGCTCGGGTTTGGCCGAGCAATACAAACTCTACCTAGAGACTTTCATCGTAGACCTCACGTGCGACGAGGCTTTTATAGAGCTGCGCGTCGCATTTGCTCTGCGCTGCGATCACGTTCTGCGTAGTGAGACGTTTAAGGTTGAAGCCTCGGCGGCTTTGGACGATGTGGAACGTCGTGCTGTGGTTGCTGCGCTATTCCTCGAGATCGAGGATCACATTGATGGAGCAATCGCGGCGCGAGAAGTCACGAATTGATCGTGCGTGTTCCAAACACATTTTCGTTTCGGGCCTCCGAGTTTGAGCGCGTGGATGAAACCGTGCGAGTGCTTCCACTGCACACGATGTCGGATCGGGAGGCCGGCGACTTCATCCGCCGGTGCGCAGCTGCGCTTCATTCGTATGGCAGCGGCTATTATGAGCGTCACGACAAGGAAAACGCTTGGCCGCGTTCGAATCCACGATGGCCTTGCTTCTGGATGTCAGAGACATTTATCCCGATGACGTACGGATATCGACAGCATTCGGGTCAGAAAACGGCTATCTAGCTCCCGAAAAGCAGCGAAACCCCGGAGCATCACGGTGAACATCGGCGCCAAATCGAGGGGGCAACGAAGCTCCCGCAGATATCCCCACGTGCGGTGGTTAGGGCCTCTGAGAGGTTTGGTAACGGCAGTTGCCGAGGAATGGGGTAGGGGGGGTGAACTTGACCATCTTCGACATCGTCGATCGGCTAACCATCACCGTTCAGCCGGAAACGGAGACGGGCTCCCCGGAGGCCGCGTCCGAAGGGCATTCTGGATGAGATTGTTTCAAAGTGGCAAGTGCGCAATTCTGGGCTGTCGTGTCTATTGGCACAGCTGAGACAGCCACAACGTGGTTCGACTCTATGGTACGCCGCGAGAGATTGGGCGTGTCGATTTACTAACACCCCGGTCCAGACAACGAGGCGACCCAATTCGCACCTTCGTCGTCGACCATCTTCGCCGGTCGGTCAAAGAGATCCGTTGCAAGATCGCGTTCTTTTGCTCTCAACTCGTCAACTAGAGCCATTGCGGACGGGATGACGCCCATGTTCTCCAACGTGCGCAGAAATGCATAGGTGTGAAGCAGGTGCACGTGCTTGCCAAAATCCATATTCGGCACCCGCTGATCCTCGAACAGTACTAGAACCCGGCCTCCCGGCGGCAGTGTTTCGCGAACATGCTGAGAGAACTCGCGTATCGAATTCTCTCCTGCTCCCCGTCTCAGCCTGATCTTCCTCTGCATGTCAGGGGGCAAGACCTCGTACATCAACCCGTATGTAGTCTCCACCACTTGCACCTGATTGGTCTTTTTCTCGAACCAACGTTCCAAGGTGTGACGATCTGGGGTTTCTTCATCACCTCGCAAGGCCTCGTACTTGACCATGTCGGTGACCAACACTGCGCTGTTGAATCTCTCGATTAGGTCAAGCCGTTCCAGCAATCCCAAGCTGATCAACGGGCCTGTGTCGGGCAAGACGATCTCAAGCATCGCTGTCTTCCCTGAGGAACGGCTGAAGGAAGGCGACTGCCCCTTTTGCCTGGTTGGCCAACGTCAGTTCGTCGGTTCCGGGAAGATCCAACCCCGCATCGGCCAAAGCGACGACCAGCTGACGATAACTTTCGAATCCGAGTTTGGCAGCGGCGATTTCCCACTCCACTTTGCCCTGTGCATAGGCCAAGAGAATTTGGTGCGGACTGTACAAAGGAACGCTCCCGAACCTGGATACGTCATGTTGGTACGTGGATGACTTCATTAGATGGCGATAGTGTTCGGCAGAAATAAGCATCACAGAGGCTCTTCCGTACCGGGTAACCGTCACCGGTTCCACCAACGCGACATCATGCCATTCGCCAAAATTCTTAGCGACCTCGCTGGCGGGAGCGATCTTCATTGTGTTCGACATCTTACGGAACATACGGAACTAATCGCTTAATGTCAATCCAACAGTCCCATGCAAGGCAGAGCTGAGGGGACGAGACCTACCTACTTTCGCCAGTGGCAATGTCTTTGCGGACCTGGGCGCTCCGATCTCGGATAAGCATCTCGCGACATCGCGATTAGTCGAGAAGATCATGGAGTTTATACGCTATCGCCGTCTGGTGCAGGTCCAGGCCGAAGGCCTGACTGTCAGGCGCAAGTTTGCCGGACTAAAGCGCGGTCAGTTTCGCGACTTCGGTTCGATAGGTCATGCCGCACGTTGGACAAGCTTGGGACCGGGTTTGAGCCCATCGTTGTTGAGCAACCAGATTGGCAGATAGACTCCACAATCAATTTATGATCGTACAATCTGCCGAGCGGTTGTGCACGAATAACCCTATCCGATTGGACGACATAACTTGAAAAGTATGGGGCGCGTGCGCAAAGTATTTATGCTGCGAAGATGCGCATCTCGGATATCAGCATATTTGCTTTAGCACCCGGGCGGCATTCCCTGCGCGCTAGCGGCCACCCTGCGGGTAGGCAGCTGTGCTTATGTGCATCGTTTTACGCACAGACAATTAGTCACCGAGTTACCCGCACCTCTGCCCCTGCACTCCGCAGGAGCTTCTCGATCACTGCGTAGGTCGTCGGTGATCTCGCAAGACGATCGGCGCTTTCGACAAATACCACCATGCCGGGATTCTTCTCGCAGAAGGCCAAGAGCCCTGCAAGTCCCGGTCTGTCAGCTGTATTGCCAGAGACACCGTTGTCCATGAATTCTTCGAGCGTTTCACCGGGTGTGAGGCGAATATTGCGCCTAACGCTGCTAATCTGTTGATCCATATCGCTTTCAGGGCGGGCAGTGCGGTAGTAGGCTGCTTTCTTCGACAATTTCCTCTCCTTTGTCGACGCAGATAGGTACTAGATATGTATATCGAAGACACTTCTGAAGCGGTGCCGTAGCAGATCTCCAGCATAACGGATGTCTCGCTTGCCGCGCTCGCTTTCGAGGTCTCCGCTCCTGATTACCAAGTCCGCCGGAATTGTATGCTGGACATCGTATTCGTTGGGGTCCTCGTCAAGACCCGGATAGACTTACGCTAAGCCCCATAGAGCCAATCTGGTGAAAGTAGTTAACAATGTCGTACGCAGTTGGGGGGCGGTCGCCTATGAGGACAGGTCGACCGATCAAACCAAACTGGTGGCGGCATCAATAATCCGATCTTGAGATGTGCGAGATCCGACCTGTTTGGCGGACTAAGTCGTCGAAGTGATTGCGGGGCGAACTGAAGCCGCGAACTGATGGTGCGGGTTCCCAACACCATATCCCTCCGCTCGATCGGGCTTGAGCCAACGGATCAAGCCGTGCCGCTGCTCCCGCTACACACAAGGTCGGATCGGAAGGTCGGCGATCTCATCCGCCTGTGCACCCCATTTGCATGGCAGCGACTTCTGCGCGGTCTTGACAAGAAAAATCTGGCAGGATTCGTATCCACGATGGCCTTGCTTCTGGAGATCAGAGACATCTATCCCGACCGACGTCCGGATATCGACAGCATGCTGGTCAGAAATGGCTACTCGGTTCCGCAGAGCTGAGAGCGACGTCCCGAACAAGTATGGTCTAGTGACAAAGAGGTGGCAGCAATGCAGAACTTGTCTGTCGTGTCTATTGGCACAGACGGGACAGCCCCGACATGGTTCGACCCTACAGTTGCCCGCGAGAGATTGTGCGAGTCGATTGGCCAGTGCGCAAGTCCTGGGGGCGGGGCTGCGCAACCGTATTGCTGTGGCGTGGCGGGCTCGTCGGGTCGTCGACAAGCAATGCGGAGGAGTTTCCACCTGTCGAGACGATCGGACCTGTACTGTGCCCCCGGAAGAGAGAATCATAGATCAATGAGAATCGGGGTGGTTCATGCGCATTATTGGCAGGGCACTGGGATGGGCATGGCCGTCGTTCAGGCGCATTGCACTGCTGAGCGACGCATATGATGACGTTGATGAATCTGTTCGCTGGCAAATCGTATGGTGGTCTCTCCGTCCCATTTTCTTGCATTATGTTGTTTCACCGTCCAAGGACTGGGTGCAACGGAGGCTTCCAACGTGGCTGGCCTTGGCCAGGTTGGAAGCGAGGGGAAGCGGCTGGTATCGAGTTCCCGACATGGGGGCGGCCCTCCACGTATGGCGGCGACTCGACGTGACTGTGCTCGAAGGCGACTATATCAAGGTCAAGGCAGGTGTGGTGGTCGCTCATGGGTTCGAGGATGAGGAATGCGTGCTCTGCGAGTTCTGGCATTGTAACGAAGGTGAATGACTGTCGTATCGCGCGTACCGCAATTGGCGCTAAGCATTTTGCTGACGCCGCATGTGCGGGATTTGGCGTCGGCGAGCGCAGTAGGTGGTTGTCACTGCGCTCGCACATGGAACTGAAGTGATTCCTCCTTTGCATATCGGTTATGCGCGCGGAAGGCCTTGGAACCAACCGTCGTTACGTTTATTTCACTTATTGCGATTATTTCGAATAATCGGTATAAAATCCCTAGGGGAGAATCGACCATGACAGTGCCAGCCAATGCGATGCAGATTGGTCGTCGAATGCCATCGAACGACGAACGCGCTGCAGCAAACCAACTTCGCAAGATTCTAGCCGCCAATGCGACTGATGGCGCGACACTTCGAGTTTACGACGAAGAGACTACCAAGCCTGCCGACGTGGTGCTGACACCAGGTCTAACCAGCCTTCTGATGGATCTGCTTCGCCACGTCGGCAAGGGAGATGCCGTTACTCTTGTGCCCGTCAGCAAAATGCTGACCACTCAACAGGCTGCTGACATTCTCAACGTGTCACGTCCGTTCTTGGTCTCGTTGTTAGAGCGTGGCGAGATCAAATTCGAGACCGTAGGCCGGCACCGTAGGGTTCGGGCTGAAAACCTTTTTGAGTACAAGCGCAAGCGCGATCTCAAGAGGAGCGAGGCGCTGTCGGATCTCGCCGCAATGGACGGGGAGTACCTGTAGGCTTTGTTCGCCAATCGCTTCACCGCCTTTGTGGACGCTTGCTCCCTAGCTGGGGCGCTGAAGCGCAACTTGATCCTAACCCTGGCGGAGGCGGAGTTCTTCCGACTCCGCTGGTCAACACAGGTACTCGACGAAACCGAAAGGGCGATCGCCGAGATACTAGAGGCCAAGGGGGCCTCTGATGCGGTCGACCGCGCCAGTCGCGCTCGGTCTTCCATGGAAGCTGCGTTCGAAGAAGCGATGGTTGCCGGCTACGAAACTTTCCTGCCGGCATGTCAAGGTCTCCCAGACCCAGATGACGCACACGTATTGGCCGCCGCCCTCAAGACGCAGGCGGCGGTTATCGTCACCGATAACTTGAAGGACTTTCCCGACCACATCCTGGCACCGCTGAATCTTGAGGCACGTTCAACCGACGAGTTCCTGGCCAATACAGTGGCTCTCGATCCCGGGCGGTCAGTGGCTGCAGTCCGTATGATGCGCGATCGCCTTAAGAACCCGACAAAGACGCCAGATGTCTTGCTGATCGAGATGGAAGCTCAGGGCCTTGTGGAGACCGTGGATCTTCTCAGACCGCACGTACTGAGCCTTTAGGACGCTCTAGCATGGAAGGCTTTCCAACGGACGATGAGCTCATTGGCCAAAAGATCGAAGTGGATGATCCCTTGGCGCTCGACAGTCTCCTTCCGCGTGCGCGCCCACTGATAGAGATGCCCATTCTAGAGCATCTCTACAAGCGCGGTAGCTCTGGCAAAAAGGTACCGTGCGCGTACTGCCGTGATCCACAATGCCCCAACCACTTGAAAGGCTATGTCCTACGGTACGCTGATGGCGCGCGTGTGCTTATTGGCAATCGATGTGGCGAGCATCATTTTGGTCAACAGGCCTTCAAGAAAATGGTCGAAACGATCGTCGCAAAGAACGACCTACGAAGTCTTCTTGTCCGGCGCCGGGCAGTCCTTACCGCCATGCCAGCGTTCAAAAGGCAAATTTCTGTGGCGGCCGCCTCACCGCAAGTCCGCGTCTACGGTCAAGCAAGGCGTCAGTTCCACTCTGAGCAACCCAATATTGCTGCAGCCGCGACGTACGCTGTGTCTGCCATGGGCGGGACGCTCATGCAAACCGTCCAAGTTCGTGATTTGAAGGCAGAGAGCGACAGAGAAGAAAAAAGGGAACAAGAGGCGAAGAAGGCCGGGAGGCCCTATAAGCCATTGCGCCAGCCCATCTACAAAGACGAAGAACAGCCTTTCGGGACACTCAGGGCGGGTGAGTTCTTTCTTAGTTCCGATGCTCCGGACAGGCAACTGATGAGCGTCGCTGGAAGGCTCGAACAGATCGAAAAACAACTTCCGTCATTGTCGACTCAAAAAGGATTGGTCGGAGCGCTTCGGGAAGTCCGGATCTGCACTCAGGCTATCGAAAAGGCACTTGACCAGGTCGATCGACTGCAGGTGGCGCTCTCCCAAGACAACTTGGAACTCATGGCGGCTTGGGCCTCGACCAGAAATCTTCCCGGCACCTACTCTGCAAAACCAGGCAGCATTGAACGCGTGAATGCGGACGGCAGCATATCAACGTTCGTCGCTCCAAAACCGCTTGGCCCTGTTGACCGCCAGCCCATTCGGGACTTCGAGAACGCGTTGGCGGCTACGGGTTGACCTCGCCGGACCACCGCTATCGGCACCAAAACTCTTGGCCGTCCGGCCAGCGCCGCGCCAAACCCTCGGCGATCAAGAATTCGCCCACATCGCGCCCGTTGGTACGGATCGTCGCCAAGGTGCGCCGGCCGCTGGTACTGTCGTAGCCGAAGGGCTCGATCGTCCACTCATTGCCGTTGAGAATGTCGAGCAGTCTGGCGCTGGCCTGGTGGGCCAGAGCGACTTCCGCGGCGCCACCGCAAATCTGGGTTTGCGGCTCAGGCGTGTCGAAGTCCTTGAGCCGGATGTTCTCGCCATTGAGCCAAAGGGTATCGCCGTCGACCACGCAGGTCTTGTCGGCCGTGTTTGGTCGGTTGCGACACATCTCGAGGACAGACGCCGAGGCCGGACCTGCCACACTCAAGACCGGAAGGATTGAAATCAGTGCGGCAATTTTCATCGGCAGTGCTTGGCGTTGCTCAGAATTTGCTGCACGATAACGCCGGCCGGCGGTTCAGGTACCAATAGAACGTCTGCCAAAGGGGAATTCTGGGGGAAACATCTATGCGCGTCATTATCGCAGCCACTATCCTGGTCTTGGCCTCAACGACCGCTTTTGGCCAACGCGACATGGATTGCTCCGATTTCAATAGCTGGCGTGAGGCTCAAGACTTCTACGAACGCAGTGGACCTGGCGACCCGCACCGGCTCGATGCCGATAATGACGGGATTGCCTGCGAGAGCCTTAGGTAATTGGCCGACGAGCTATTCGATCTACTGCAATCGATCCTCGGCGCCACCGAGAGCACTGGCCCGGTCGAGCCACCACCATTGCACCAGATGTCAGATCAGGAGTGCAGCCGCTTCATCCGCCGGTGCGCTGCCGCCCTGCAATCACATGGCGAAGACTTCCACGCCGGACACGACAAGGAGAACGCCCTCGGCGCCTTCGAGTCCGTCATGGCGTTGCTGCTCGAGGCCAGAGACGTCTATCCTACCAAGCGTGCGGACATCGACCAGATCTTGGTGCGGTTCGGCTACCCCGTGCCGGAGAACTGATTATGTGCAATCTCTAAAGTCACACCTTCAACATCGAAGCGATCCGGCGCTTGGTCGGCGACTTTAAGCGGCTGCACGAGAATGTCGGGGACTGGCACCACAGCCTGGCATATTTCCTGACTACCTCGCACCCATTGGGGGAAATACATATGAGGGGCGCGAACTGGCGTTGGTGCGCTGGGGGCCGCCATCAAGCCAGAAAGCGCTCTTTGACGCTGCCGCCAGGCGCGCCGACAAGCAGAGGGCGAAGTGGGAGGACGTTGATTTTGACGCGCTACTGAAAATGGAGCCCGACAGCGGCACGACCAACGTGCGCAACATCTTTAACGGCACACGCTGGAACGCCTATTGGAATCGGTGGATGGGCTCATCTGTGAACGCCGTTGGCGCGCCGATTGCCTGCGCCAATGTGGACAGAAGAAGTTCATTGGCTTCATTCACAGAAGTAAGTGCCTTCGTTCCTATCCGCTCTCGGCCGCTGTGCTCTGCTTCGGGCTAGAACTGTTTCGCTTGCCTCGGGCATTGTCCGCCTCTTCCACCATCGACTGAAACCGCTCCAACGCCGCCCGCAATTGGTTTGCTACGGTGTTCTCTTCTTCCTCCTGCTCCTTCCGGAGCGCACTCACAGTTGCTTCGCTTTCCTTGAGGCGCTCGACAAGCGCATCATATGCAGAGCGCGCGACCTGCAACTCATCGGTGACACCGGCCAGATCACTTGCCAGCGATGTGTTCTCGTCGGCGAGTTCTTGAATCTGTTCTTCCTGTTCCTCCAACATGATCGATAGCCTCTCGTTGGCCGTGCGGGTACGGTCCGCCTCGGCCCGCTGTCCAGCTTCGTAGATCTCGATCAACGAGGCCCGAGCGATGTCGAAAACCGCTGGCGGTATCACCGTGTCGGCATTAACGTTGGTTCTCAATTCTCTCAGCCGTTGAAGCACGGTTGTCTTGCTGCCGCCGACGAGGCCTATGACCCGGTCGGCGGTTGCGTTGACTCCTCGTTGCCTAAGGATCTCCACGGCGTGCCGCACGCGGTCCAAGGATGCGATTTCTGAGCTCATTGGATTTCCCATGATCTGGGTACGGTACGATACCGTACTGGTTGGCACTCGTTTGGCTGACGCCGAATTCAGTGCGGGAAGTCGTCGGCAGTTGTCTTCCGCATCGATCGCGAGGCCCCAAAGATGGCCGCAACCTCGCTTGCTGTCATAACGCGCTTCTCCACCAAGGCTTGTGCGACGACCAAAATCTCGGATCGGAAACTGCTCAAGATGTCCATCGCAGCGGCGAGGTGCCTCTGGAGTTCTTGATCGACGATGGCAGCGAACCGTTCGTCCTGTTCGAGGCGGCTGCGTGCATCCCGCACATGGATCAGCGAACCCCTCATGCCGTAGTGGCAATGCATCTCGGCGACGATGTCGGTGGCGACCTCAAAGTCCATCGCCGATCCGTCACTTGGGTCATTTCCGAAAACAACTGTCTCGGCTGCGCGGCCGGCGAGCATGACCATGGCATGCGCCTCCATCGTCGAACGGGTCGATGGTCCCTCCGGATGTCTTAGAGAGACGTGCCCCTTTTTGCTTCCCGATCCCACAAGAGAGATTGACGTCATTGAAGGCGCCATTGGCAGGATGAGCGAGAGCAGTGCATGACCAGTTTCGTGAACCGCTATCCGGAACTTCGAATCTTCGTCTTCCTCGCTATCACCCAGGGTCACAGCGATGAGGTCCTGCAGCTCGAGGGAACGGTTTTCTCTGCGGGCGACCTGCCGCGCAGATCTCACCAGTTCCATCAGCTCGGCCGGAGTGCGCCCGACCGCGAAGCGTACGACCTGGGTGATCGACGCATCGCGTAGGTCTCCTTTGAGGTGAGTTCGAACGATGTGTTCCACCCCGCTGGCGTCTGGCAATGCCATGTCGATCCGACGATGAAGGCGGCCGGGCCTGAGCAACGCAGGGTCCAGCAGCCTCGGCAGGTTGGTTGCGCCGATGACGACCAAGCCAGGTGCCCTCGTAGAGATATCATCCAGCAGCACCAGTAATTCATTGATCACGGCGTTGGTGAAGCTGCTGTTGTGGTCCAGCAGGTCTCGACGACAGAACGAGTCGATCTCATCGAGTAGAAGCACGGCGGGTGCTTTTTCGATCGCATCCCGAAAAGCAGCGCGCAATCCATCGAGCACATGACTCAAGTGGCCATCGCCGGACTGGAGCTGGCCAACTGTGCACTGGATCAGCGGCGCGGAGAGCGATTGGGCGAGTACCTGTGCAAAACGGGTCTTGCCCATACCCGGGGGACCAACAAGAAGGATGCAATTGTCCATCTCTTCCGGGCTCATCTCACCTTCTTGCCAGGCGGCGATGTCGCTCTTGACTCGCAATCCCCATGCCTGGGCGGGGCCAAACTCGACGCAGTCCTCGAGTTCGGGAAGAAGTGCGGCAGCCACTTGCGTGCGTTGATGGGCGGTTCGACCTAACCGAACGAGCGCTTCGACGCATCGCACGGCGCCGAGCTCGGGCAGGATGCACATGGCAGTCTGCTTGGGGCTGGAATGCAGCGGAAAGGGGGACGGCAACTCCACTTTTGCTCCCGGGAAAAGCGACGACAGAGTCGCATCCACGATGGACGTGTCGTAAGGCGGCACCTTCACGATGGTCTCAAGGTGGGATTGGACAGCTGCGCTCACGTGGTCGAGACGGGACGCAATCACGATGACAGGCTCGGCGCCCTCCAGGCAATCCAGAATCCCGCCATTGGACAGCGACTGGTTCGCAGCGGTGGCCAGGTGAACGCTGGTGGTCTCGTGCATGATGGTTTGGAGGCCACGGTGGATGACGTTGGCGTGGTCGTCATCGCTGGCCATCACCAGCATGGACAGCGGCTCGCCCTTTTCGATCGTATTGATCGTCTCCGGGGAGAACGCCTGCCTGATCATCGCCAAACCTAAATGCTGGATCGGTGTGTGGTGGTCCATCGCTGGGAAGTTTGTTTTAGACGCAGATGCGCGCAAACCGGTCGGTCTGTTCATGATGAATTCCTGATTCTTTGGAACGTTGGCCCTACAGCCGTGTGAAAACGAAGCTGTCGGCCGCCAATTTTCGCGAGCGATCGATATCGATGAGGCCTTGGGCGGCCAAGGCGAGCAGTGCGCCGAAGGGATCTCTGTGGTCCGAGATGACGCTTGCGGCCTCGGTAATCGTTGTGATGCGCTCCTTGCGCAAGAATGCAAGGATGTCGCGAAGCTGCTTCTGCTGAACCCGGGTGTTCCGGGACTGGGCAATAAGCCGTGCCACCGAATTGCGGATATCGGCCCGTACCCACCGTTGTGGCACTAGGATCACGGCAGTCCTGATGGCGGCTGCCTGGCCCTTGATCTCGAACAGACGGGCCCGGGCTTCCTGATCTCGCCAGACGCGGGTCGGCACGACGATGGCGGTAACGATCCGGCCATCGAAGGCAACCCGGCAAACGACGGCGTCGATGGCGCTGAACCCATTGCTCGCCAATAGTTGGTTGATGAGCGGGTCGTCGCCCAGGCTTGCGAGATCTGGTCGCGACTGAACGTAACTCCGCGTGCATGCTGCGAGCTTCCTATGCTCGTGCAGCAGGCGCTCGGCGCGCGGGTCGGAGTCTAGACGTAAGGAGGGCGCTGACGCGCCAAAAGTGGGCGTGGCAAACATGCTATCTCTCATCGAATGAGTGCTGGGCGCCACGGTTGCATCGAGGCAAGCGTGCGAAAGGGTGTCTGCGACGACTTAAGCTCTACTTGATATCCGAGAACTACTCAATAAAATTGATCTATTCTGGATCAAAAGTAGCTCGTATGGTTAATTCTTTGTCTTGCGGGCAACGATTGCTTGTTGGCGCCTCCCTCAACGCCACCTTCAGGGCCACATGTGCAATGGCGAGGCGCGAGCGGTTGCAGGCATCGTCGAACGCGACCTCTCCCAGCTCGTCGCGAATGCGAACAAGGCGCGTCAACAAGTCGAAGAGTTGCTCGCGTTCACGCATGTCGCCCACCAATGTCTGCAGACGTTGCGTCAATGATTTCTCGAAACCTTTTGCTCGAGAGCATCCTCTCGTCGATGAGGGCGTTGGCGACAGCAACAATCTCTTCGGCGTGCTTTCGAACAAGCTCAATGGCTATGGCGTAGTGGCCCTTGAGCTCGCGGTCGATCATTGTCACCAGCGCAGGGTTGCGCAGTGCGATAGCGACCGCATCATCGGGCTTGGCAATGGAGACAAGGGAGTTGCCAAGGCCATAGGAGAGATGATTTGCCGCGATGAGCGTCGTCGAGCTCCCGAGATCGCTGTCTGGAGCTCCTCCTGCACCTGCGCTGACGTTTCCTAGAAGGACCTCTTCGCCTGCCCGACCTGCCAGTTTCCGCAGAACGAGCAGTCTGTTTGACTCGCGGGTCAACACTCCGACTTGGTCATCAAAAGTCACTCGCGCGCCATTCGCGCCGAGTACGATGCTGACGACATTGCCGGCACCCGCATGGGTCGCGACAACGGCGTGGGCTGCCTCGTGCACTGCAACTCGCCACAGATCGTCGGGCGATAGGAGCAAGGGCGGCGCGACCTGGCGGAGCAAGTCCTGCAGAGTGACCTTACGCCCTGCCGTACGTGCCAGCGCTCTGGCGGATTTGACGTGACCGAACACGTCTGCACCCGTGGCTCCGTTCGCCATCTCTGCGATGCCGGCGAGGTCTTCATCGATGAGGTCGTCACCCAAGTGCTGACGATAGATGCCCAACAAGGCTTTTTCGTCAGGCGGATCGATCCAAATGACCCTGTCCAATCTGCCAGGGCGCGTGAGTGCCGGGTCAAGTCTATCCGGGTGGTTTGTGGCACCGATGACGATCAGTTTCGACGCGGTGGATGACATTGCGCCGTCGAGTGTGGTCAGCATGTGGTTGACGACAGGCGTCCACCAGCTCGAGTGCCTGGCATCCATGGCTGCGCGGTTCGGAAAACCGTCGAGTTCGTCGATGAACACGATAGCAGGCGCCATTCGTCGAGCGGATGCGAAGAGCGAGTCGATGCCTTTGACAACCCCGTCCAATGTGCCCGATGTGGTCGAGAAAAGTGTGCCGGCCGACGAAGCCACCAAGGGCAACCCAGCTGTTTTCGCAATGGATCGAATGAAGCTGGACTTGCCGACGCCTGGGGGACCTGCAAGCACGCAATTCCGATCGATCACCGCGAGGTCGATTTCGCCTCTTCGCCATCGCCCAAGGTCCGCAACGAGATTGTGGGCCCATTCGGCTGCTTCCCCGTAGCCATGGAGCTCCGAGAGGAGCGGGGCAGATCTCACGAGTTGGTCCTGCGGTGGTTGGGTGGTTGCCCTGATCCGGAGACGCCGAGCGCAGGAAGCAGGCGTGGTATTGGGGCGGATGGCCGACATGGCAAATCCCAAATCCAGTCCCACCACGTCTTCTGCTTTCAGCTTGCGTGCAGATTTGCCGGTGACGATTCGGATGGATTCTTGCAGGTCGGATAGTAGGGCTTCATCGACTTCGATGATGATGTCTGCCGAAAGTGCTACTTTTTGTAGAGCAGCATGATCGCGATGAAGCACGGCCAGCACGCGCTCACCCCGTGACAGGTTTTCGTTGATCTCGCGCGAGAGCTTGGACGCATCTCGATGTCCGCTTCCGTAGTTCACGCTTTGCCAGGACGACAAGCACATCGCCGCGGCGGCGAAGGCGCTGGCCACATGCTGATCGGACACGATGATCAAAGCGCAAATAGCTGGTTGTGAAGAGAATGCCTTCCGCCTATCGCCGAGGAGGCGCTTGAGCATGACTAGTGGGACTACGCAACCCATGCGTGTCGCACGCCTTCCCGCGTCGGTCTCTTCAAGGGGGATCTCGATTTCGTCATTAAGGTCGTCGAGCATGTTCGCTCCATGGGATGGAAGCCTGAGGGAGCGTCGGCCGGGTCCTCGTAGGAGCGAGCCGCGAACGGTGTTGCGAATCCACGTGGGGTCGTGGACAATTGAAATGTGAGCCATCCCGAAGACACACCATTCGATCTCAGCCCAGGCCAGGTTCGGGCAGCCCGCGCGCTTTTGGGCTGGAGCCGCACTGACGTTGCCAGGCGCTTTGAGATCGGAGACGCCACGCTAGCCCGTCTAGAGCGAGGCGATCGGGTCCCTGGGCCCAGAATTTTGCCGAGGATCAAGCAAGGCTTTGAGGCCGCAGGTATCGTCTTCTTCAATGATGCCCGAGGCTGCGGCGTTGCCTTGGCAACTCCGGACCGCTCCAAGGTGACATGTCACGATGGGATTGGCACAGATTCCTAGACGTCTGTAGGTCGAGACCTCCGTCTGGCCGTCTCGCGGTCAAGACTGAGGATTATTTCGGGTCGGAATCTACGCCGTGCTCGATACCTTCGGGTTCTGCAATGAACCCGCG
>Ga0207773_100322_pt1 | contig 23240 bp, 14 predicted proteins | sample TtaePargueraPR_2_FD_187281 | JGI IMG/M metagenome (GOLD analysis project Ga0207773, IMG submission 187281) | Aerobic enrichment media microbial communities from Bioluminiscent Bay, La Parguera, Puerto Rico - Tt and M1 (3) (SPAdes) | ecosystem: Environmental > Aquatic > Marine > Unclassified ...
TAAGGGTGTTCAGTAACCGTGATGAGTTTCTGGGGATTGGCCATTACCAAAATGGATCCATAACGGTGAGGATCATTTCATTTGAAAACAGGGAAATCGATGAGGGATTTTGGCTTGAAAAGCTTGAAGCTGCTTACCAAATGAGAAAAAAAATAGGATTGACAGATAGTCCATCCACAAATGTGTACCGATTGGTTCATGGGGAAGGAGATCAATTGCCAGGTTTGATCATCGATTTTTATAATGGTACGGCCGTAATCCAAGCACACAGTATTGGGATGTACCAACATCGTGAACAGCTTTCCAAAGCCCTACAAACTATCTATGGTGAAGGGTTACAGGCAGTGTATGACAAAAGTGCTGAGACATTATCCAAAAGTCAGCTAAAAGCCGAAAACCAGTTTCTTTTTGGTACTCCTGAAACAAACATCGTTTCTGAACATGGCTGTAAATACGAAATAGATTGGGAGAAAGGCCAAAAGACGGGCTTTTTTATCGATCAAAGGGAGAACAGAAAACTATTGGGAAACTATAGCAAGGGGAAAAAAGTACTTAACACTTTTTGCTATTCAGGAGGCTTTTCCATTGCGGCCCTTGAAGCTGGTGCTAAAGAAGTACACTCAGTAGATATTTCTGCAAAAGCTATAGATTTAACAGAAAAGAATTTATTACTCAATCCTGAATTCAAAGGTAAGCATGCCTCCAAAGTAGCCGACGTCATTAAATATATTCGGGAAATCGATCAGGATTATGATGTGATCGTTTTAGACCCTCCTGCTTTCGCTAAGAATATGAAAGCCCGTCACAATGCAGTACAGGGCTATAAAAGACTAAATGCAGAGGCATTAAAGCATATCAAGCCTGGCGGCATTCTGTTTACCTTTAGCTGTTCACAGGTAGTGGACAAGCAGCTTTTTGCACATACTATCACTGCTGCCGCCATAGAAGTAGGCAGGAATGTGAAAATCCTTCAATACCTCTCCCAGCCCGCAGATCATCCCATCAACGTTTACCACACCGAAACGGAATATTTAAAGGGATTGGTACTGTATGTGGAATAAGTCAAAAGAGTCTGTCTTATTTTAGTATCCCGATTGATCCGGACAGACTCTTTCGACATTATAGAAATCTTGTGGGGTTTCCATGAATTAGAACTTAAACATTTGAGGATCCTGCTTTCGATCTTGGATCAGAACGATCATGAATGGGGATTATAAGAGACAGCCTACTCTATTTGATATTTATATTGTAGACAAATGCCCGGTATTTCAGTAATGCTACGAATACTGCTCCCCCAATGGCATTGCCCAATAAAGCAAAAAACTGGAAATTAAGGTATTTCACAAAACTTATCTCTTTAGAACTCACCAAGCCTGAAAATACTTCAACATTGCCAACAATACTGTGATGAAGCCCTGTGAAGGACATAGTCGCTGTAATGATAAAAATAATCACAATACGGCTCAAGGTATCTCTTGAGGAGGTCATCAACCAAGATAATAGGCCCATCAACCATCCTGCCAAAACCGCACTGCTGAATATCACTATTGATTTATGGTCAGTAACATGAACCGCAATTTTTTCCACAGTGGATAATTCAAAAATTCCCAACCTCGGGCCTATCCACATCAATATTAGGGCAATAAGGTATCCCCCGGTCATATTACCCGCTATAACCACTCCCCAAATTTTCATTAGGCTCATAATACTCCTCTTGTTCAATACCGGCAATGTCAGCAGGGAGGTTTGTTCGGTGAATAAAATTGATTGTCCCAAGATCACCATGATAAAGCCCATCGGATACACCAAGGAGATCAATTTATAGCTATTATCTTCGGAAATGATGCCTATAAAGTGGTCGAATACGGTGCAAATCAATAAATAACTGAAGCCAATCTCAAGTCCAGCTGTAATAGAGCTCAATAATAGGCTACTTGACCTGCGGTCATAAGTTTCCAAACCCTCGGAGATTTGCTGCTTAAGAATTTCTCCATGTGACTTGACCCCATCACTGGATGATGAAGAGGACTTCTTAAGCTCCGAGTCGATACTTCGCTGTCTTTTCTTTTCTTCTTTATCACTCATGGTCCAATAGGTTTACATTACCCTGTTTTGCAAGATCCATTCCTAAAGTCAGAATAACATACTTATCCAGAAAACAATTTCTTTTGTAGGAAGTACTTGCGAGCCCACCAAAAAGCCCATCGCTCCCCCTAAAACAGGGGCTCATTAAGATTTCTTTATTGCTTTTTAACCAATCTACAGACAACTTAGCCAATATGGCAAGTTGGAATGCCATTTTATTATGGCAACCTAATAGAAACCGGCGTAGCTTTAGGCTTAGCTTGACACTATGGGTTAGTACTTAATTATCCCTTGCCTCATAAATCCTCAAAAAAAGTATACTCGCCATATTTCTGGCGTGTTCTTTGGCATAATCGGCGACTTTGCCATCGAAAAGTATATCCAAGGTATTGAACCAAAGTTCCAACCAGTTGCCAAAATGGACCTGAGTAATACCCTGTCCTATTTTTTGATCGACTTCCTTATGTACTTTGAGTGGGTTGAATTTGTTCTTACCCGGTCCTGTCTGTAGCAAAATCATTTCCCAAAAATCGGATAAATGCTGCAAATGCTCTGGCCAGTTGGTGACAATTCCATTGAATATTGGCCCCAAACTGGGATGCTCCCTCACTTGCGCATAAAAAGTATGCACAAGTTTTTCCACATCTTCCCTATTTTGGATATCATGTCTTGTCATACCGTAAAGTTAGGGAATATTTTAGTATCGAGAAAAGAGTATTGAGTATTGAGACACCAGACGCTAGACATGAGATACTAGACTGGATTCCGGTTGATAGCTGGTTTTCTGTTTTTGGGATATTGCTTGCTTGCTAAATTCCGTAAATATTGTTGAAAAGAGGAATTCAGTCGATAAAAATGCATACATCCGACTTCCGATACCCGTCTTCGGTCATCCCACTTCCCTGCTTCCCCCTTCCCACTCCGTACCTCCCACTTCTTACTTCGTACTTCCCCCCTTCCTACTTTAATCCTTAAGTCAAGCTCCATGGCCTTTGTGATTATTTATCCAATAACTTAATTCCAAATAACCAAACCCTTGTTCGGCTCATTACTTAAGCGTAAATTATAGTTTTTCAACCTTAAAAATGACCATAATATGAAATTTACAAGAAGAGCATCAGCCAATTGGCAAGGAACAGGCGATGACGGTCTAGGAACTGTCAGCACTCAAAGCGGTGCATTGGATAAAGCAAAATATTCTACCAAAGCCCGATTTGCGGACGGAAAAGGCACTAACCCGGAAGAACTTGTGGGAGCGGCCCATGCAGGTTGTTTCAGCATGAAATTGGCTTTTGTGCTCAACGAAAAGGGGTATACTGCATCCAATATCGATACGGTGGCCATAGTGGCTTTTGAGGATGGGAAAATCAGCAATATCCATTTAAAACTTACAGCGACTGTAGAAGGCATGAGTGATGCAGATTTCCAAAAAGCGGCAATTGAGGCCAAAGAAACTTGCCCCATTTCAAAATCCCTGAACACGGAAATTACTTTGGAGCCAAAGCTGCTGCAATAAATAGCTCCTTTCAATAAACCATAGATGAATAGGATAAACATGGCTAGTTTACCTGCAGATGCTTTGCTTGTGTAGAATTGAATTGAATCTGTGTTTATCGGTGTCCATCTGTGGTTTATTATTGATTCAGTTCACCATCTTCCCTTCCTTCACCAGTTCTTTCTTGATTCCGGCCAATAGATCTTCCTGATCCAGGACGGTTTGCTTCTTGGTAAGTGCTTTCAGACTGGCAAACTGGATGACATTGACTATATTGGCACCCGTCAGTTCATATTTTTTGGCAAAAGTATTCAGGTCCAATCCTTTGGCCAGGCCAGCCTTTGGTGGTATGTTTTTCTCCCATAGGACCAGCCTTTCTGCAGCCACCGGCATAGGAAATTCAATGATACTCTGAAACCTTCTGGTAAAAGCAGTGTCTATATTACTTTTGAAGTTGGAGGCAAGGATTACTAATCCGGGATGGCTTTCGATTCGCTGGAGCAAATAGGATACTTCTTGGTTGGCGTATTTGTCGTGGGCGTCCCGTACATTGGTACGTTTTCCAAAGATGGCATCCGCCTCATCAAAGAAAAGTATCCAGTCTTTGTTCTGGGCTTTGTCAAAAAGTGATGACAGGTTCTTTTCTGTTTCTCCAATGTATTTGGAAGTCACCAAGGACAAATCGATGCGATAGACGTCTTTGTTGGTGTATTTTCCTAATAAGCTGGCCGTAAGGGTTTTTCCAGTACCGGGAGGGCCAAAAAACATCACCCTGTATCCTGGTTTTAGGCGGTTTTTCATGCCCCAATCATGCATCAGAGTGTGTTCATGTTTCAACCATTCCTCGATTTCCTGAATCTGGTTTAAGGTTTTTGAATTTAAGACTAGGTCTTGCCAATCTAATTCAGTAGTTATGAGTTGCGCAGGGAAATTGGTGCTCAATTTAGGTTTGCTGACATGTTCGGTAGTGAAAAGTTCAGCATACTCCCTATCAAGTTTGAGTATACCTGCCCACTCAGGTTCACTCCTATCAGTTTCTTCCAGATGAAGTACTCCCTTTTCAAAAAGTTTGGATTGGTGAAAAACCGGAAAATATTTTTTTCGGGTTTGGGGATCATTTCCTGACAGTATATAAAGGGCCGTTTCTCCCGTAGGGATAATACCCCGGTGGTTTTTAGTTTTAGCACCGCCAAACTCTGGAAACTCTCCCCCATTGGGGAAATAATCTTGTATAATTCGGTTGAAAAATCCAGGATCGATATGAGGTACCAAAGCCAACACCAATAACAATAAATCCTGGTTTTTGATATCATGTTCAAAAATAAACTTACCTAAAGCCTCTTCCTTGTTCAAATGAAGTTCCATTTGAGGCTTTGCTAGTGTTTTGCTTCTTCCAAGTTCAAAATCCAATCTGGACCGAATAGCAATATTTAAAAACTGTAATAATTCCTTCATGGTCTAGTTGCTTGTTCTATGAGATTTGGTTGCTGGGCATTTTCCAACATAAATTTATACCTTATATAGATAATAACCCTCCTTTATTCAGGGGCCAATCTTATGCCTTTCTTCTCGGTATATTATTCTTACGACTAAATACTAAATTTCTCATATGCCTGCTGCAACTTCACATCATAGCGGTTTTGGGCATATCCCGGTCCATTATAGCCATGTGCAAATTTGGCCCAATCTTTAGCTTTCAAGTGTGGGATAAGCTTATTTACTTTCAAAAACTTTCCAAATGCATTTAAATGCTCTCTTTCATGTTGTTGCATTCTATTCACAAAGTCGTCTATGGAGTCGTATCCTAAACTGTCAGCATGGTAGCCCATGATTTGAAATGACCCCCAGGAAGCTGAACGGTAAGCTGCTTCCTTAAAAGCCGGATTTTGGGAAATATTGGCGGCTTTTTGTAGCCGGTCATATTCGCCTGCTCCCCCCTTATAGTGTCTCCTGGTCCATTTAGGATACAGCACGTCCTTGGTTTGGTCATTTTGGAAGTCAGCAGGTTCGACTCCCCGTTTTTTGAGCTCACGCCAAAAAACATGGCCTTCAAACAGTATTTTGGCCCGGGCATCTGCAAGGAAGCCTTTGCCACTGCTTTCTACGGCATTGACGGCTTTCACTGCTGCCAGCTCAAGACTATATTCCTTGGCAAAATTGATGAGATCCTGCTCAGATAACAGTTTACTATGCACTTGAATGACCTGGGGATTTAAAGCCAACAGCTTTGTCCAAGTTTTAATGCCTACTATACCATCAATTACCAGATTGTTTTTTTTCTGAAAATCAAGAACAGCCTGACGGGTACTTTGTCCGAAGAAAAAGGAAACATCAACGTTGTAGCCCATGCTTGCCAATATTTCCTCCAGAAATTGTACCTCGGGGCCTCGGGAGCGGTATTGTAGAGTTTTCATATGTTAGGAGGTTTGATTCTCAACTAATTTCTTATAGTGTAAGGCTTTGGGGTATTCCGGATGAATCCTAAGGGCTTTTTCAAATAGCTGTAAAGCTTCTTCATATTGATGCATGCTGCAAAGTACAATGCCTTTTTCTGTTAGAATCTGAGGATTATCAGGGTTCATTTTTAACAGTAAGTTTAGCTGGGTCAGGCCTTCTTCCATATTTCCCATGCCTAAATAATTAATAGCATGGTAATACCTGAAATCAGCCTGGTCAGGTAGTTCAGCCAAGGCCTTTTTGAAAGCTTTTTCAGCCAACCCATGGTTACGTAGTTGGAATTCACATCGGCCAATATGAAACCATAATTCGGGATGGGAATTGGTCTCTACCTGTTTGTAAAGAAGATCTAAGGCACCTTCGAAATCCTTTTGTAGGATATGAATTTTTGTAAGCTCAATAAAATGCTCCAATTTAGGCTCCATATCCAACAGGATTTTCCAGTAAGTTTTGGCCGTATCAAGTTGGTTTTTATGGGTTGACAGTTTGGCCAAGCTTAACCAGGCATTTGCATGATTTGGGTATTTTTCGGTTACTTCCAAATAGCGTTTTTCAGCTTGGTCCAGCTTGCCCTGCATGGCCAGGGTATTTCCTGAGTTGATGATGTAGCTAGGTTTCTCTTCTCTGGCAATGGCTTTTTCGAAATACTTCAAAGCCTCGTCATAACGTTTTTGCTGATGGCAGAAAAGACCCAGGTTATTGAGCAAGGAGGAATTTTCAGGATCAAGTTTATAGGCTTCCTGATAACAGGATTCAGCCTGTTCAATTTCTCCATTTAAGAAATGTTTTACGCCTTGATTGTTGAGTTCGGTAGCTTTGTTAACTTCCATAGTATAATTTAATCAAATAAATCGTTTTTTACGTCCCTGGCCAGTCCTTTGGCCATATTGACCACATCCAAGTCAGGATAAATCACTTCTATATCATCAAAAGACATATCAAAGGGCTCCCCTTCCCTATAATGGACGGGAAAGACCACCCCAAACTGGATATCAGGCCCCCATTCAAAAGAAACCAAATTATGCCTCCAGGTCTCCGAAATGGAAAACCATCCTATACCCAAACTGGCCCTTGCAAAGGCATTTATATCAAAGGTAAATTTAGGATTGACCGTGATTCTGCCTTCGGCATCTAAGGCAAGTCCAGTTTGTGGACTCCAGTTGACATCTACCATTGCAGATGCCTCTCCTTCCAGTCCAAGGCTTCCGGCTAATTCAATGCCCCCAGTTAAACTGGCAATACCGGCGCTCACTCCAAGGCTTAGATCTCCGCGTAATGTTAGGCCTGCATCTGCTGGAATGGCGAACTCACCATGGCCAGTTACAGTCGTTTCATTCTCTCTTTCCGGATTATAAGTGATTTCTGCTGACATGTTCCTTAGTTCTCCGGGTCCAAAGCCGGCCGTAAAATCCAATCCACCACCGATTTGGGCCACCAGCCCTATACTTCTTGGGCCAAGCGGAATGGCAAAAAGCGGAATTTCAATGGTGGGTACAGTAAAGAGATTGCGGTTGATTTCCCTTCTTCGGAAAACTTCATAGCTGTCGGATGAAAGCCGGGCTGTTACTTCTATTTCTCCTTCAGGTGTGAAATTAACTCCTGCTGTGGCCGCCAGCCATGGAGTAAGTTGTAAAGTTAGGCTTCCACCACCATAGACCCGCATGGTATCATCAGGCTCTCCGGTGGGCTGTCCATCATCCCCAATGGCCCTGTTGGTGGCTCCTACATTTATTGTGCCGCTCAACATTCCTCTGCTGTAGGAAGCAGAACCTTCAATCGTCAAGGCACCATTTTCATAGGTAACTGACAAGGAAGATGAAATACCTGGAATATCCGGCTCAGCGGTTCCGGAGACAAACACGTCATATTCTTCGGCTCCGGCTTCCTTGGAAACCCGGGCTTCCACGTTCCCTCCGGTAATGCCGGGAATATCACTGCTTAAGTCAAAATTACCTCCAATGGAAAAGCCCTGTTCACCATATTCGATGGACATTGAACCCCGTTCGATTCCCGGGATATCCAGTTCCGCTTCGCCGGTGGCGAAAAAATTATTTTCACTATAGGAGGCAGTAATGGTAGCACTTTTCACTCCCCTAACCTTTCCTTCTGGAATGCCTATTTCGCCCCCAATGGTCCATACATTGTCCTTGTACTCAACATTGATCTCGGCAGGATCAAATAGTTCTGAATCAAAGTTAAATGCCCCTTCCAGTTCAAAACCTCCCTCGGTGGATGCTGCTGCCCCAATATGGCCTTCTCCTACTTGATCAATGCCAAAGTTGACTTGGCCGTTGATTCCAATGCCTTGAGTGCCCGCAAAAATTTCCAGACTAGTATTGGAGATGCTAAAAGGTGCAGGGAAATTGAAGTCATTGGAACTAAATATCTTACTGATTTTGACTCCATCGGCATCAATGATTAAGTTGACATTGGCATTTGAAATTAATGGGACAGTTGGAGCAATGGTTCCAATTGCTTTTAATCCAACTTCATCATCCAATTCAGCCGAGCTTAAAGTTATAGGACTCAGATGTCTCAATTCAAGGGCATGTAGTGCTGCCTGAAGAACACTTGGTCGGGATATTACGCCACCATAAGATACACCAGGTGCTGGATTAATGGTAAAAGCAAGATTGGTTTTTTCCCTGATCATGCCATCAGAACCGGGAAATGCTGTACAAATAACTGCTCCATTTCCACCTTGTCCTTCACCACCGGTATTAGAGCTGTAAACAACCGAATCAATTCTTAGATTAGCTCCACCTCTTTTACCTATCCAAAGGTTGAGTTCACTTAAGCCATCTTTTCTTCCTGCAGCCCTGGCTGCTTCATCCCAAGGTATCCTTATCACCCTTCCTCCAGTGGCATTGGAGTAAAGTACCAGTTCATCCGGACTGCCTCTAAGACTTGCGGCTTCCACTTCAGCTTCCGTAAGAAATTTCAATCCCCGAAGATGTCTACCTTCCTTTACATTATCCAAAGACCAGTTTTGATTGGGGTCAGCTCCACTTGCCAGCCGCATTCCATGTCCTGCAGCGACTCCATTGGTGACGGTAATAGTGTAATTGTCTTTGACTGTATCGAAGCTTGGTGCAGATTGTAAATGATCATTTGACTCCGTTAGGATCAGTCTAATTCTTCGATTGATTTCGCTATTTATCAAAGAGCCTGAAGATCGGTTTGCGGAGGATTCCAGCATCCACATATTTTGAAGGTCTGTTTCTCCTCCCCCAAGTTGAAGTTCCCGCTTATGGTCTACATCATGTGTTTTGTATTGACCACTCGATGTCCAATAAGGCCTGGAAATTTTACGTTTAATGGCTGATTCACTTCCAAAGATAACCCCTTCATCTCCGTCTGTTTGACCACGCCTTTGCCGGGCACTTCCCCCTTTTAGGGTGAGGTAGTAGATTGGAGTATTATTATCCACCAGGTTGGGGGCATTTTCCTGTTGGATTTTAGCATTAAACTCATCGGTAAATCCTGTTCCAGACATGGCATCATTTTCCCAGACAGTTAAATGGTTATTTTGCCTATCTGGGCCTCCTACTGGGAGTTGAAATTGAGCATTTGGTCCAAATGGAACTTTGAACCTAGGAACACCTATTTTAGGCAAAGTTAGGGTTCTACTACTAGTATCAATAGCATATTCCTCTCTTGTTCTAGGATCGGTAAAAGTATATGAATTGGAAGGAGATTCATCATCCTCTTCCCCCTCCTTCTGCACCATCTTTCCCTGCACTGCTGGGCTGCTTCCTTGTTGGATGGTATGGGTCAGTTCATGGGCAAGCAGGTGCTGACCAGAGGTGCTTCCCGGGTCATATTTTCCCTCGTTGAAATAGATGTCGCTGCCATGTGCAAAGGCTTGGGCTCCGAGATCTTGGCTCATCTGAACTGCTGAACTGTCCGTATGGATTTTTACATCACTGAAATCTGCCCCAAACCCACTTTCCATATTGTCTTTGGTACCTGTATCCAAACTATTTCCTCCTGCACCTTGAGATAATTGACTTTCCAACTCTGCTGACACATGATTTTTGCTCTCAGATTGGGTTTGGATACTATCCCCTTTCTTATCATCCTCATCGTCCGAAATTTCAGGGCTTTTTTGGAGATCTTCCTCTTCCTGCATTTGAAGTTCCTCTTCCTCCTCTTTTTCCTGGATTTGATCTTCCTCAGGTTTGTTTTGGACTATTGGTGTAACCGTTTCTGCAAGTGGTTTTTCTTGAATTTCATTGTCAAGTACCTCTTCTGTTTGGACTTCCTCTTCCTGTTTGCTTTGGACTGCTGTATCAGAGTTTGAAAAATTTACATCCCCACCTTGCAATCCATTTACCACCTGATCGGCCATTTGATCAGCTTCTATTTCATATTTATCCCCAGGTTGACCAACGTTCAATTTCTCCTGAAAGAAATTATCCGGTTTTTTTTGCGCTGGTTTGCTATTTGCTTTATGAATTTTGGAGTTGAATTGTTTCATATGATTTATAAAAATCAAGGCACCTCAAAAAGCCGGATCAATGTTTCAACGGAATAGGATTAGTATTGAAAGGATTACTGGATTTGGTTTTATCTTTCTGCTTATAATCCACAAGATTACCGGATATAAATAAATAAGAAGCTCTCTCTTTAAATGGAAGATCTTTCAATTCTCCTGACATAAAATCCAACTCCAATGTATAGCTATAACTTGAATTTGACTCAAAGTTTACTATTGGTTCATTCACCGAAACTGGAACCTCGATGCTTGTACCATTTTGTCGCACTTCTTTTACTTTGAAAATAAAATCCTCTTCAGGATCAACTGGTCTATTGAGATTAAGGAGCAAAACCGATGGTTTTTGCTTTACAGGTAAAGGTTTTTTATCCTTATCCAAAAATTCCACCTTCAGGTAATATAAAGGATTGTAAATGGAGACGCCTTTCTTCCCTTCAAATTTCAGAATGAAGATAATTTTCTCTTCCGAGGTAGATAAGTCAAGGCTTTCAGGAGAAACTGTGGTAATGCTTAAGGAGGATTGACTTCCAATATCATTACTTTTCTGAAAACGTATTTCTACTGTATCTTTAACTATGAACTGCATATTATTTTGATTAAAGCTTAACATTATCAAAGTTCCGAGCAAATATGTTTGAAGGCCTACTAGCATTTAAACTACTTTATTAGGGGCATAGAGGGGCACATGCTGGCCAACCGTTTGCCTGTGCATGATTACAGATTCTCCTGATCATCGGATCCAATATTTCCCTTTCTGCGGTATAAGTTGGGCCTGTTCCTACAGGAGCACCATGGTCTCCTGTTACCAAGACCAAAATTTGATTCAGCCAATTTGTTTGGGCTGTGTTCAGGGCAGCTTGAAAGGCAGGATCCATTCGGATGAAAAATTCCGCCATTCCAGCATTGGGGGTCATAAAGCCTCTTGGTACTGTGATGCCTTCTATGGCCGTTTCCAGAGGATTTATTACCGATGGATCAATTAATGCATCCCTGAATTTTTCGGCATGTACACGCTCATGAGCTAACACCGCCGCATCCATAAACCAATTATTTGCAGCAAGCGTCAAACTGTTAAGGTCATTAATCTGCGCGCAGTAATTGGCAGAAGTGGTATTGCCTCCCGGACCTGTAACTTCGGTGACACCAGGAAGTAAACGGGTCTGTAAAGAATAATTTCCAGTAACCCCGGTGAGTACAGGTTGCCAAACACCACCGTTATCAAATACCTCAATATTTACTTGGACATTTTCAGGAAATGTCAGTCCCCAAACTCCAGCAGTTAAGGCATTGGAAGGTGCAGCACCTGGTTGGGCAATGACATTATCCAAATTCAAAGGGGCATTTGCCACCACCGGCAAAGTCGGAGGTGCCACATCTTCTCCCCGATCCCTTTTATCCAAGAAATCTACGGTATTGGTTCCCACTATCCCATCCACAGTAATACCAACATCTTCCTGGAAAGCTTTTACTGCTCTTTGGGTTTCATCCCCAAAAGATCCATCAACGCCAAACCTTGGAAGCGGATAACCGAGGGATACCAAGGCATTTTGGATCAAGGTAACATGGGCGCCATTGCTTCCTGACTGGACTGTGGTAAAATTGTCAAATGCGGATTCCAATATGGCGTTTCTGGAAAATCTACTGGCCGGTGGAAAATCATGGCCGTCACCCAGCCTTGTCTGTACCTTTTTTTGGACCATTCCTTTTTGCTGAATGGTATGGGTAAGCTCATGGGCCAATAAATGCTTGCCCTTTCTGGACCGGGGACTGTATTTGCCCTCATTAAAATAGATATCATTTCCATGAGTAAAGGCTTGTGCCCCTATATCCTTACTCATTTGTGTGGCTCTGGAATCAGTATGGATCTTGACATGACTAAAGTCTGCCCCAAAACCTGATTCCATTTCATGTTTCGTTTCTGGATCTATTTGGCTGCCTGATCCCTTACTTTGATTCAAAGGGGACTCAATATGTTGGGGGCTAGCATCTGAGCCTGCCTGAAGTTGCTCTTCTTCATTGGCTTTTGGTTGAACAGGTTCTTCCTCTTCGGTTTTAGCTTGCAATTCCTTTTCTTCAGAAGCTGCTGATAGGGGTTCTTCCATTTCCTCTTTTGCAGCTGCCAAAGGTTCTTCCGTATCTTCCCTAGCAGCTTCCATGGATTCTTCTTTCTCGCATTCAGCGCACTTGGCCTGAACAGACTCTTCTTCTTCAGCCATATCCTGCTTTTGGATCGCGCTTATGGATTCTGCCAATGGTTTTTGCTGTATTTCTTCATCAGCACTTTGCTGTTGTACAGGATCTGGGGAATTATTTTTACTGACGACTTGGTCTGCCATGGCATCGGCCTCTCTTTCATATTTATCCCCCGGCTTGCCCATCTCCAGTTTGGCCTGAACACCAAAAAAATCCTTCGGCTGATCTTCAGCTTTTCTGAACAGCTGTTGATTATTGCCTTGGTTAGGCTTCTTTGAATGTTTTAGCTCTCTCATAGATTATATGGTTATCGGTTAATGAGGTAATGGGTTATATGGAATGTACCTATCTAAATCTCATGTATTCAGACTTTTATCTTGCTCCTAAAACCATTACCATTCCACGAACAGGAGCTCTTTTTTCCATGGAAACCTGGCCATACCAATACCCCATGGAAGTTTGTCTAGTAAAATATCCTGTGTTTTGCGTTCCATAACCAGCTTTGGATACCTCCCATGGAATATTAACAATCCGTTTCGACAGAGAAACTCTGCCCGTAATGTATCCGTACCAGTGCCTTTTAATGCTTTCCAATGCCCAATGACTTCGGCCAATAATTCTTCTGTCTGTGCTTTCTCTATATCAGTGAGTTTTATTTCCCTATCAATGGGTGTATCTACCGCTAATCCGCAACAAAATTTCTCAAATATTAACTCGTGGTCAAAAGCCAATTCCTCCTTGGTAGCCAAGTAATGCAATAACATCACTGCCCTATTGACATCGACGAATTCATTTTGGGCATTTAATAGCTGCGTTTGAAGGAAAAATTCTTTTAAAAAGGGATGGAGAAGAATTAAGCCTGCCTGCTCAACCTGCATTCCCCCTTCATCCAAATTATTTTGTCCATTATCATCTTTAAAGTATTGAATTGGATCATCCAGTTTTCTCGATGGTGGACTGGATTCCATTTTTCCAGAATCATCTTTTTCAATTGATCTACCATTTAAATTATCCGGGTTGAATTCAGGAGATTTAAGTAGCCGTTGAAATAGTTTTTCCGAAATGATTTCTCCTTTCTCTACACAATCATTTATACTTCCAACTTGTTGAACAGTGACTTTTTTGTTAATAGAGCCAAACAGCTTAAGTGCGTATTTTAAGAAGTCCTGTGCCTCCCCTTTACTATCAGTTGAGGAACTGATCATTTTAGTAAATACGGAATTGATCAATTTGAGAAAACCCTGCCTATAATCTGAGTCTTTATCAATGGTCCAAAGAAAACTCCAAACGGGAATTTTTAGGTTTTTAATCAAGCTTTTATTTAAGGTTTTAACCAATTTATTGTCCAAGTTGACATCAAATTCGGAATTGATATAATGATCAAAAATGATTTGATTTTGTTCAAAAGAAAACTGGTATACCAACCTTTTTCGGAGCAATGGATCCCGCACTGCTTGTTTTAGGAAATTCCTAAATTCAGCATGGCTCAGGATTTCATTTACAGCTTGCTTATGTTCCCAATCCGAAAAGAATAGAGGGGCTTTCTCTTCATTGCCTAACCACCATGGTTTGTATCCATTTGTTAATATATAGATGATCGTGTTGACTTTTCTGTCAAGGTTATTGTAGATGGCTGATGCCGAACTTTGATTGTTAACTATTATTCTGTTTTGGGAATCGGTCAAATTTTCTTCTGCTAACCCTTGTTCAAGACGCCGTAACTGCTTCTCCAATTGTCTTCGGGCTTGATGAAGTAGTTGATCACTGCTTTTAAGATTTAGCAAGGCTCGTTTTCCTTCAAATAGTGGGGTTGGACTTTGTAGGGTTAAGGCTAACTTTGGAATTTGGAAATGCAGCAGGCCAGCATTATCATCCATTTTATCCAGGTAATCTTCGATTAATGGCAGCAGCTCATTGTTCAACCAATCTCCTAAATTGTCCTTAAAAAGTTGGGCAGTTTGGGAATTACTGGTTTTTATTTCACAGCTTAGTTTATGGACGATATGTTTTGGCTTGACCTCCATGGCTTAATTCAGAAGACCTAATTGTTCTTTGATGGCTTCTTGGATATAAGGAGCTTTTTCAAAATCTTCCATGAGTTGCTCCAGATAACTAATCATTGTTTTTTCTTCATCCCATATCACTTTAAATTCCAATAGTTGCCTCATGCTTCCTGAGATTAATGACAATACCTGACTGAATTGCTCCTGATTTAATTCAAAGTTTTCAACTGGTTGACACTTAATAAGGGTATAGAATAACTGGATGTACATCTTGTAAAGCGCTTTTACCGGAGGCATTCCTGGGCCATTATCAGCGTTCATTTCTATCATGTATTCAACCAGATTATTGATCTGATTGGTGAATATTTTGGGAAGTTCCTCGTTTTGATTTCCTTCCAAAAATCCTTGAGCATCTTCCGAAATACTAATTAGGGTTTCCACAGCACCTGAGATGATCCCCTGCCCCCAATCATCTATTTTTTCAAATTCAGGGGAATTCAGGTAAGCACTGTAGCGCTTAGCTTCGGTTTGGATAAAGACGTTGCCCTCTTCCATGCATTCTGCAGGTTGTGGATTGTCCGTAGAAAGCTGTATAGCCCGTACTGGGGATGTAGCTTGTTCACAAACATTATTAAGATCAACAGCAACTGAAGCGGTAATTTGCTCCAAATCCCCAGGGAAACTTTGCTCAAAGCTACTGGATTGGATGGGATCCAAGGTTTTTCCTTGTATTGTCCAGTGATATACAGTTCCTGTTGGGAATGGCGTGGATACAGTAAATGTAACCAGGTGTGAAGCATTTGTAGGATCTGCTGTAACAGTGGTTGTAAAGTCAACTATTGGTCTTTCAAACACCCTGACTACTAAATCTGTGGGCTGGCCATTCACCGTAAAATCCAACGCTTTCCCCAGATTGATTGTACTTACTAAAAGCGGATTAAATACATATTGACCTGATAATAACTGCACCCCTTCACCACCAACTACACCATTTTCAGGACTTAGTTCAAAAGGAATCGGCTGAGTCTGCCTATTTCTACAGATTTCCTTGGGATTCAGATTCAGGCTTACTTCTTCAACTAGCTCTTCAAATACAATTTCACCTGTAACTGTAGAAGGACATGTACCATTTTTGGGTGTAATGGTAAGACTTACCACTACTCTATTTTCCTCATTGACAGGTAACAGATAGGTTTTCTGAGGATTTTTGTCCGTTGAGGTAGTACCATCTCCAAAATCCCATTCATAATCCGCTTCATCAAAGACAGGTGAAGCAGAAAGGGTTAAAGTAGGATCAACTACAGCTCCATCCGGTAAATTAAGTACAAATACAGGACTTTGGAATACCGTAAGTTCTGCATTTACCGGTTCATCATTCACTGTAAAGCCAATGGCCTGACCCAGCATCGATTCAGGGAATAAGGCAGGATCTATGGAAATGGCACTATCTCCAATAATAACACCAGGTACGTCCCCGGAAGTCTTAATTTCTCCTTCAGGAGGAATTATTTCAAAGCTTACAGGCGGTTGGTCCAATCCCAAGCAGTAGGTATCTTCATCAAGACTTAAGAAAACAACAGGACGAGGTACAATAAAATTAATTGGATTGCAATCCGAGCAGCATCTATAAGGTAGCATAAAATCTGCAACAATGGTCTTGTCTTTCAGGCTGCTTTTTAATTGACCAAAAGTCAATTCCGGAATAGCGGAAGGTTGAAGACCTTCCAAAAGCTGTTTCCTTAAAATTTCCAGGTCACTTTCCAGTTTTGTAGGGTCAGTGAACAGATTATATTCTTTGGCCAAGGTATCATAATCTTTGGTTTTTGATTCGAATGAACTGACTTTGGACACTTTCTCCTCAGTGATAAAGGCCGTACTGATTTTTTTTTGAATATCGGTCCTTGCGGCTTGGTTATAATATACCAAAACAAATGTCCCGCCTTTTGGAACTCCGGCCCGGTGTTCGAGTCCAGGGTGATGTTCGATAAATTTATTGAGTTGCAGCCCCTCTAGAATCATTTTCTTTCGGGCCTCAATTTCGGCCTGGAGGATTTTAAGTTTATTGGCTGCACAACAGATGGATGTGTAATAAAGAGCTTGGGATTGATAATAGGATTTTAAGCGGTCACCTATATCCAACTTTTCTATCCTATTACTGAATTCGTTCAATTTTAGACATAGACTCTCAATGGAAGTTTCATATTTACCTATATAGTTATCATCCAGCTCAAAAAGCCTTTCGGGAATATAGTTTGAAATATCATAAGAGGCAGCAATGATCTCAATTGGCTTATCTATAAATACTTCCTTATAATCAGTGGAAATATTAATGTCTTTGATATAGTTTACCGCTTCTTTCTCTGCGGCTACTTTGATATCATTATAGCTATAATAGCTGTCTGTACCACCTTTAATGGAGCTTTCAAAAACAATTCCCAGCGTTTCCGAATCTTCACTGATGTTTTTAGAAATACTATCCTGAATACTGCTTCGGGTTTCTGTTTTGTAATCTTTGGTAGCCTCAAACAAGTAAGGATATAGCCTCTGTGCTTCTGCCAGGGTTATTTTCCCAGATTTAATCAGCAATGCCAAATCCTCTAAGGTCATTTCCTGCCTAGCTGAGCTAACTTTTGCGGTGTAAACAGCTTCCTCCTTGACTGCCTCGACAGCACTTTCCGTGGTACTTGCAGCTAGCAGTTTTTTAATGTCTAAGGAGGAGAAAAATTTAGAAATCTTACCTGTAACACAGCTGATTTCGTCATTCCAGGCCTCCATTAACACCATCAAATCTTCAAAATGGCATTTATAGTCTTCCATCTTGATATTTTCCAATACTTGATTGATGGAAAGTGCTTTTACATCAAAATCCAGGTTATATTTTCTTATTTGATCCTTAATGGTAATTAAGGCCTGTTGGTAGTCTTGTCCATGATGGCCTTCTATTCTGTAGAAATCTTTGTCAGAAACATCAAATTCCAGCGGTTCGAATTCCACCTCATTGGTTACTGGATCTATTTTTCGTTCGTAACCATAAATCTCATCCTGAAATCCTCTGGCGGTTTTCCCATAGCTCCAGTTATTTACCAAGCTTGGATCAGGTCTGTAATAAACTGGAATGGCTTTTTCCCCTAAATCGCCAATTTGTATAGAAGGGGTAATACGGATGACTGAAGAAGGTTTTCTATACAGATTTAATATGCGGTATAGGCGTTCAACCAACAAATGAAGCTTGGAAGTGACAGCGCTATCACCGGTGATCGGGGATTTATAAAAAGCATGACGGTATTCGGGGAACCTTGAATTATCTCCCACAAGCCCGAGCATCAGGTGTTTAGGGAATGCTTTGATGTCGGGAAGACAAGTAGTGTTTAATTTAAATAGCTGGTCAACGATTTCATGATAGGTATCCACTACATCTTTCAGCCAATCATAATCATATTGGAACTGATTAACTATTTTAGGACTGGGCTTAAAAGCAAACTTGTCAAGGTAGCCTTCAAAATTTCTATTTACTCCCAAAAAATCACTCACAGTTGTGATACCATCTTTTAATTTCTTGAGGTTGTCCTTGTTGTTGATTACAGCATAGTAACTATCCTCCAGTGTTTGAAGCTTTTGAGTATTACCTGCATTTAGCAGAACCCGTTTTAGTTTTACTTTTTGTAAGGAAGCAAACACAGATTTAATGTCCACTTTACCATATACCGCATCTTTTGACAAAAGGTAAGCAGCACCCGCTTTATCTGTGAGCAGTACTCTTAGCCTGGCTACTTGTTCCACTCCTTGGTTGTCACAGTCTATGCCCCCACAAAGATCAGCTTCCTTCGCATAGGTCTCTAAATACAACACGACCACTTTTTTACTGGTATCGTCCAAGTTCCCAAGTGGAAGGTCCGTATCCGACTTTCTGCTTTCGGGAACGATTTCCCAAAGATTGATCTGATCTTCCCCGTCAATAAATCTCGGGTAAGTGGCATTGGCATCTTCAAACACATGGTAATGTGTGTATTCTACTGCGCCATTTACAATGGTTTTTGTATCCGCATTTGGCACATCTTCCAGAAGTTTTAATAAATCACCATCAGTAGTCACACCGACCCCTTGGGTAATGCTTATCCTATCGGGATTGCTGAGCAATTTAGTCTTGAAACCACAGACCAGGCCTACCCCATTTAAAAATACACGGGTTAATCTGTCTTGGTCCTCAAAAAATGCAATGGATTCATTTAACTGGGTATGGGTCAGTACCTGATCTACTTTGTAGGTGCGGTACTGCGTGGTTATAGCGGTAAGTTTATTAGACATGACGGTATCGATTAAAGTGTTCCCAAGTTCGTTTTTCCTAAAATTAATTTGCCTTCTAAATCCTCATCTTCATCCTCGCAATCGTAAAGTCGTCCTGTTGGATAGATGGTGTGAAGTCCGGTAAGAATAGCTATAAATTCATTCAGTGCTTTGTTATATTTATTCAAAGAGGCCGCTGAGTTTTCTCGCTGATGAATATCAGTAAGTTCCATCAAAAAAGCCTTATAGGCTTTTTCAAACCTTACTAATTGGTTTTCCTTAAAAATCGGTTCGGTTGGATTTTCAACATCCTCTTGGGGAATTTCAGGTTCCTCGCCTTCCCTATAACCTATCCAACAGATCTTGGCCACCACATGTGAAGGAAGTTCTTCCCTAATTAAATTTTCCAGAAAATCACGAAAATCCTTATTGGCAAACCGGTAAGTGTATCCAGGTAAAATAATGCTCACCCTGAAAGAATAAGGATCAATGTATTGGCATTGCTCATAATCATCAGAGCAGAAAGGCATAAAATTGGCCTTGGTATACTCTTTTCCTACTTCTTCCTGCGATTTTGCATGTTCAGCGTCTTTGAGGTTGGGACGTAATAAAATATGTTCGACTAGAAAAATTCCCTCTTCCGTAAATTTATATTTGATAAAATCGATCAGGTTTAGAATCGCATCAACTACCCCAGCTCGGCTTTGGTAATATTTGTACTGCTTGGCAATGATGTAGTCAGTATCCGATTCATTTTCTATTTTCGGATTGATGACATCAAAACTAAGTTTGTTTGATGTCGCAGCCTTATGAATATGAAAACTTCCAACGGTAATGCTTTCCCCAAAACTGATATTTTTGAGGCCTTCGACTTCCTTTTCCTGAGTGGCTAGAATTTTCAAGATCGCAAAGTACATCTCCTGTCCTGCCTCATTATAGCTGTCATAGGAAACCGTACCAGAAAGGATGATTTTATTTTCTTCGTCCCTGATCCGCCAGCGATAAACCCATTTGCCACCTACATTTTCATATTTGTAAATTTCAGCCGGAGTATCGGATAGTTGCCTGCGCCTGTAATCTCTTATTCCAACTAGTCTTGAAATGCGTTTTTGAACCCCGCTCACATTTTCTGTGTCCCATAGTGAACTCGCCTTTTGTTCAAAATAGTTGAATGCTTCTCCCCTTTCCCGGCTTAGCACATCATATTCCTTCAAGAAATCCAATTTATGTTGTAATATGAGTTCTTCTGAACTTTCACCATATAGGAGCTTCATTAAGAAGGCATAATTTCCAAACTGCTCTGCAAATCGGGCAAGCAAATGGTCCAATACTTGGTTTCTTCTTTCCACGTCATTATCAAGCATGTCCATCAGCGCACCTGTAAGCTTATCGTCATCATCAAAGAGCTGATGAAAATCCTCTTTGATGATGTCCTTAAAGTCCTTGATATCTTTGACCGCCTGGGTGAAGTAACTTTGTTTGGGCTTTTGATCTAGGGAAAGCACTTCTTTGACCATTTCTAAATGCTTGAAATAGGAAGTAAGGATTTGGTCAAAAAACAACAAATACGCTTTTAGCTGCTTGGCTTTTGCGTGCCTTTCCTCTCCCAGTTCTTTTGCTAAGCCTTTATCACTTAGACCATAAGTTTCTGGGAAATTATGTTGAATGGAATCGTATTTTCCCCAGGATCCAGGACTACCTTTTGGTAAATCAGGAGCCATATTTACCCCAGCTAAAGCATATTGCTCTGCCCTTTGTTGGAGGATTTCATCCTTATATTGGGCGGACTTTGTCTTATTAAGATTTACAGGCAGTATTCCTTTGAAAAAGTTGATGACGGTTTTATCACATAATTTTGGCTTTTTGTTTTCTGGAACACAAATGATCCAACTTTCTCCTTCTTTTTTATCACTGGGTTTACAATTATCCATGGTGATTTTCTTCACCAATTTTACTCCCCTTATTCCCATGATGATATTGATTATATCAGAAAGCCTTACCTCCTTGCGCAATTCCGAATTGGACAATTCCTCCGTGTCGATAAAACCATGGCTGAGCAATGGCCCTTCAAATATTTGTTCTGTTGGATATTTCTTGTCCATCATTTGTTTAAGGGAATAAAATCTTGGAGATGGAGCTAAATAATCCTCCAAAGCTATTATGATCTGGGCATGGACGAGCTCTTCATCAGCTTCGGGTAAAACCTCAACATTGGCGCAAATTGAAATGGGATGTGACTTTACCTTTTCCACCGTTATAAGGTCTTCACATAAATTCCGATGGGCATGAAACCTCTTGAATATGGTGTTTTTGAGCTCTTCTGAAAGTTCCTTTTCAGCATCTTCTGTTTCCACCAACAATCTATAAAGACCTTTTAACTCAAATGCAGTTTTTAGGGAGTCAATGGTATCCTTAAATTCATCCGCTTGGTAGGAAAGTTTTTGTTGTTTGAGATCGGCGTAAATTGGTATGCTTTCTTTTTGTACCCAACAGTTTTTTATGCCTGGAATATCAATCATGATTTTTCTGAGATCCAAGGTGGTTGTTGGAGCAGAGGGCAAAATCTCTGTTGCCTTGAAAAATTGTCCTTCATAATCTTCCTTCCCTATTTGGCTCATTAAATCGGCGATAGGTTGGTTGATCCTATGGCCAAGGTCGGTAATGGCATAGCATAATACCTCTAGCATGGTGATGCCGGAATCGTGGGTATTGTAATCTGTCCAAAGTTTGGAACCAAACTGTTCTATATATTTGATTCCTTCCCTTCTTAAAAAGTCAAAATCCAGGTCATTGTTCTGTGCCGAGATTTTAGGAATGCTCATATGTGGCGTTAATGTTGACATGCTTCTTCAGGTTCATTAGGTGAATTCGAACAATTCTTTTCAAGCAAATCTATCTTGTGATTTTTAGCCGATACCAAAATGGATTTAGGGTTGGCGGGACTGATCACTTCTTTGTTTTTAACTTCTTCGTATTCTGGATTACAGGGATCTGCGCTGTCTAGTGATTTCTTTTTAAACTGAACATCTTCCAAATAATCCACATAATTTAGTTGCTCCAAATAATGGATTAATTGGCTTTTGTGCAGTGAAATCCCAAAGGTTACCGAGGTGCTTTGATCATAGGCCCAAGGGGACAGGAATTTTTTGATATCCTCTTGCATCTGGATTTTATAAAAATTCTCATCATAGCCCTTTTTGAATTTTGCCTTTAAAACCACTTTTACCTCCTCGTAATTAGGATTGATCACAGCAGCTTGAACATGGAAAGAATTCAGCCTGTTGACAAAGGTGCTAACCTCATTTAGAGTGGCTTGGCTTACTCTGGGTTGGTAAATGTCAAAAACAGTTTGGTGAACGGTGTCCGGCACCAATATTATTGTCACATTTCCTGGGGATTGAAATGCATTTTCAGATGTGTGGTTTAGGCATTTTACTTTATATACTTTCGGAAAATGCTGCAATATCAAGTGCTCATAGTCCCAAAGTGTAATGGCTCTTTGTTTATGGCGTAGCCTTTCACTTACCCTGCGGTAATAGGCATTATCATCTTCTTTGTTTTTACCGCCAAATGAAGGGTAAGGCTGCTTAATGGATTTTACGCTGCTTACCCTTTGTTGTAACTTACTAATAGTTCCGGCTTCCAATCCTTTTTCCAAATGGTCCCCAGTATTGGCATTATTTTCAAAAACAGATTCAAGCGCTTGAGCATGTATGTCAATCAACTGGCAGACTACATCATAAGGCTTCTTCATTTTGGCTCTTAGCCAATGTAAACCTGAAGGAAGCCGGGTATTATTGGTAGAGGCTGCTTTTGGCAGAACAAATTTAAAGAGCCCTGTTTTGAGAAATGTTGGCGTTTGGTTCAGTATTATTTCATCAGCTTCGAGGTCTACCCAAGCATTGTTACTTAAAATGGCCCATGTGATTTTTTGTTTTCCCTTGAAAATATTGGTTTCATTGGGATTTTCACTGCCCTCTAAAAATTGAAACAATAGGGATATTTGTTGTAATGAAGTGGCTTTTTCAAGGCCTATATAAAGTTCTCCACCATGGCAAAATGAGGGCATAAGATGTAAAGGCCCGAGATGAGGAGATTTTGGAAATACCTCGTAGTGTCCAAATGGCTCTTCATGGTAAAATTTAAATGTTGTATTGCTTCCTGTTGAACTAAAGTCAATCGTTTCTTCGGCAGTATAACTGAGGCGAATGTTCTCCGCAAAAGG
>Ga0207773_100323_pt1 | contig 23151 bp, 20 predicted proteins | sample TtaePargueraPR_2_FD_187281 | JGI IMG/M metagenome (GOLD analysis project Ga0207773, IMG submission 187281) | Aerobic enrichment media microbial communities from Bioluminiscent Bay, La Parguera, Puerto Rico - Tt and M1 (3) (SPAdes) | ecosystem: Environmental > Aquatic > Marine > Unclassified ...
CCGCTCTGGGGAGGTAGTTACACCGCCCTTTGGCCGATATTCAATATTGCTGATGCATCTATTTTTATCGGTGTGGTAATGATCTTACTCTTTCAGAAAAAATTCTTTGGTGATAGTAACAAAAAGGGAGACAAGGAAGAGGAGGAAGATGAAATCCAGAAACAATTTATAGAAGAGAAATAAAGCAAATAACCCCGGAAAATTCGGGGTTATTTTTTATGCTAGACTAATCCGTGAGCTTATAATAGATCAACGATTTCTTTACCTTCGGAATCGTAAGTTTTGGTGATGGACTCTTCTTCTACTCCGAAGACAACTTCATAAGTAACTTCACCCTCTGCGTCGGTTACTTGGTACGCATTTGATATGGGCAAGGACTTGGTTTCTTCGCTGTCCAGAATGGTGTCTTTGACTGCTTGGGGAAGATCCTCCGGCTCGATCTCCACTTTGCCTTGCTGAGATTGTACAATTTCTGTGTTTGAGATTTGTGGAGCTGCTTGAACTCCTGCGAACACAAATGTTCCTAATGCGAATACTAATGCTAACTTTTTCATGATAATTAAATTTTAAGTTGGTTAAATTTATATTCTGAAGGATTGCTTTTGACAATCATTCGTCCAATATTAGTTCATCAACCATGCCATTGAGAAAAAGTGGCCATTCAAGTGATTTAACTAGGTAAGTGCCAAATATTATTGTAGGATTATTAATCAAATTGTGGAATTTATGTGTGGTAAAAAATACTAAATATGTCTTTTTGGTTAAAAAATGTTAAAAAACATGGATAGTCTTTTGACAGAAATAAAGTCATGTAAGGTATGTACAGATCATTTACCATTGGGGCCGAATCCTATTGTGACAGCAAGTCCAGAAAGTAAAATTATAGTAGTAGGGCAGGCTCCAGGTAAAATAGTTCATGAAACCAGCATTCCCTGGAATGATAAGAGCGGCGATAACCTTAGGAAATGGATGGGAGTGGACAAGAACATTTTTTATGACAGTGACAAAATAGCTTTGGTTCCCATGGGATTTTGCTATCCTGGCCGTGGTAAGTCAGGGGATTTACCTCCCCGGCCGGAATGTGCCCCGTTGTGGCATAAAAAACTATTTGATATGATGCGTCACGTTGAGTTGGTTATTTTGGTAGGAAACTATGCCCAAGCGTATTATCTGCAAAAAGGGGCAAAGAAAACCCTGACGGAGACGGTAAGGAATTTTGAGGAATATTTGCCTGAATTTTTTCCATTACCCCATCCATCCCCGAGGAACAATATATGGCAGGCTAAGAATCCTTGGTTTGGAGAACAGGTATTGCCAGAGCTAAAAAGAAGAGTACAGTTAATCTTGAAAGTCTAACCTGCTAATTTCAGGCTTTGCCTTAATACTAGAAAAGCCACTCTTAGCATTAAGCAAAGAGTGGCTTTTTGGTTTTTTTTGGAAATGGAATTATTACTTTGTAATAGTACCGACTTCGGCAAATGACGCGTTTTTTCCATCTAGGGTTTTGGTGGCTTTAAGCCGAATAAATTTGGCTGGAGCGGTTTCAAAGGTGATTTTCTGCTCAATAGGACTGTTGGCAATATTGCCAAATTCTCCACTGCTGACAGTCTTCCAATTCCGGCCATCCAAACTCACCGCAAATTCAAAATTTTGGATTACACCTGACATATAGCGGTTTTGCATGGGCATATAGGTGAAGCCCTTTAAGCTAACTTCCTCGCCAAGGTCTATTACCAATTCATTTTTGTCACTGGTGTAATTGCTGAATATATCTTCATCTATTGCCTGGCTGGCCTTCTCTCCCCCATCGACTACTTTCCATTTGGTTTTGGCCAGGTCTAAATCGGAACGTCCTACCTCACTGATTTTGCCAGTAGCCTGATCCACTGCAATAGCCATAATGGTTTGAGGAGTGGCTACTTCAAATGGCCCTTCATATTTGGTTGAATTTTGGTCGGGCATATTGCCATCAGTGGTGAAATAAATGTTCAGTCCCTTTTCCGGAACTTCCAGACTTACTATCCCCTCTACATTTCTAAGGATTTTAGGTGCAAGGACTACCTTAGGTGCATTATAAATCCCAACTTCTGTGATGGTAGGGCAAGCTTTGGAATCCGTGATGGTGAACCGTACCGCAGAGGCTGTGACATCAGAGAACCTAAGGATTCGTTTGTAGCCAATAGTCGTTTCGTTGGCAATTTCCTGCCAGCCATTTTCCGTTTGAGCTTCAAGGGTGAATGCTTTGACCCTTTGCCCTAAGGCAATGTACTCCTGCGCCAGGAAGCGGTTGAAAGTGGTCGGTTTATCAAAATTTATGGTGATGGATCCTTCCAATGTCCCGTCAGGTGTGGCCCAGTATGTCTTTGGGTCATTATCCAGGACATTTTCGACCTCGTAGCCCTTTCCTCTGTCGATAGAAGTTGCTGCACTGCTTCTTTCTTCAACGAGGTTATTGGCAAAGTCTTCTTTAACCTTATCAGCTAGTTTTAGTACTTGTTCCACGTCATTCTCATGAATAAGCCCTCGCTTGTCTACGGGGAAATTCAAAAGTAAAGAACCATTTCTACCAATGCTTTCATAATAGATATCCAATAATTTGGGTAAGGACTTTACCTTATGGTCTTCATATTCATGATAATACCAACCGGGCCTGATGGATACATCCACCTCGGCAGGTACCCAATGAGTGCCGTTTTCCTGTCCATCGGCATAGTCGGTATGGTAGTTTGGCATTCCGCCATATACCTCATCACGCATAAGGTTTGACCATGTGGTCTTATATGCATGACCTTCCTCATTGCCTACCCAACGGATGTCGGGTCCTGCATCACTAAAGATCACGGCATTGGGTTGGAGCTCACGAATGATTTTATAGGTGTTTTCCCAATCGTAATAGCTCTTTTTATCTACCCTTCGGTCTTCATTGGCACCGCCATAATATCCTGTTCCTCCGTTTGCTCCATCAAACCAAACTTCAAATACATCTCCATAGTTGGTAAGCAATTCGCGTAGCTGATTCCGGAAAATCTCAATATACTCAGGAGAACCATAGTGCTCATTGTTTCTATCCCAAGGGGATAGATAGACGCCAAACTTAAGCCCATATTCTTTACAAGCATCAGACAATTCACGAATAACATCCCCTTCACCATTTTTCCATGAAGAGTTTTTAACCGAATGTTCAGTGGTCTTAGTAGGCCATAAGCAAAAACCATCATGATGTTTTGCCGTAATAATGATGCCTTTCATTCCGGCATCTTTTGCCACTTTTGCCCATTGGCGACAATCCAAATCGCTGGGATTAAAAATATCAGGATCTTCGTCACCCATACCCCATTCAATATTGGTGAAGGTATTCATATTGAAATGAACAAAAGCATAAAATTCGAGATCCTGCCAGGCAAGTTGTCGTTCAGATGGGACAGGATTTACAGGTGAGGGAGGTGTGGCTTCCTTATTCTGACAGGCTACAGTCAACAGCAATAAAGTAAGGTACTTTTTCATAAAGGACATCAATGGGTTGAGACACCAATATAGTTAAATCATAAAAAAAATAAAGTAATAATGTCCCATTAAGAAAAAAAATCAAGTAAAAGTGCAAAGATTGTATGGGTCAAAAATGTAGATATTGATGGGGCTATAAGAATATCGGGGCAATCCAATAGATATATCACGGGTTCCCTCTACTGAGGACACTGTTTGGTTCATTTTTTTGACCTGTAGCAAAAAAGAGGTAAAGTAGGGATTGGCTATATATGCTGAAATTTTGCCAATACAAAAAATCAGCACCCACTATAAATCTTTTAGAGCCATATTGACTGACACGAGGCCAATAGTTAAGGTCAAAATTTTTGGTTCTAATCCACTAAATTTGATTTTTGATTGATTATTACCATTAATTGAACAAAATCTCCCCTATGTTACTAGCCTATGTTCATGATTTAACCCTTATTTTAGCCCAATGAATTTCTCAATTAAACTAGGGCTGGCATTATTACTTTTGATACCCACAAAACTTTGGGGCCAAACCGTATTGACTATTTTGGATGCTGAAAGCCAACAGCCTATTCCAGGTGTACTTGTAAAAGTGTCCAATCAGAATAAGTTGGTTACAGATGAAGAAGGTAAGGCCCAACTTATTATTTCCAAATCCCAAATAGTAACCCTTTCTCACTTGGCATATGCTACTCAATGGGTAGAGGTAGAACCGGAGCTTGTTCTGAATGTCTATCTGCAGAAAAAGGAAAATAGCCTCAAAGAAATAGTGGTGTCTTCTTTTGGGTCAGAAAGGCCATTATTGGAACAGGCAGCAGCAGTCAGTAGAATTGAAGAAAAGGAATTCTATCGTTTTAATGAAACCAGTTTGGTAAATGCCTTTAATACTAAATCCGGGGTAAGGTTGGAAGAAAGGGCTCCGGGCAGCTATAGGGTTTCCATTAGAGGAAGTTCCTTAAGGGCTCCTTTTGGCGTGCGGAATGTGAAAATATACTGGAATGGGATACCATTTACAGCACCAGATGGAACCACTCCTTTAAATATCCTTGATCTTAGTAACGTTCAAAATGTCGAAATCATAAAAGGCCCCGCAGGGAGTATTTATGGGGCGGGAAACGGAGGAGTAATCAGTTTTACGCCCAAGAAGATTGTGGATAATAAGGTGCAAGCAGAAGTCTCAGCAGGTGATTTCGGACTTTATAAATATCGGTTAGGATTAGAGCAAGTTATAGAGAACGGCAACATAAATGCCAGCTTTGTTCAACAGAAATCACATGGATATAGGGAGCACAGCGCTTTGGACCGGAAAGTTTTTCAATTAGGGGCCAGCTTTTTCCCTTCTGCCAATCAAAGCCTATCCACACAGATAATCTATTCCGATCTTATGTATGAGTTGCCCGGCGGTTTAAATGCAGCCCAACTCGCTGAAAACCCGCAGCAGGCACGACCGGGATCAGCATCCCAAAATGCCTCGATTGCCCAGAAATCTTTATACGGAACATTTGTCCATGAATACGATTTTAATGATAAATGGAGCAACACCACTTCAGGGTATATTCAAACGACGGATTTTGAAAACCCCTTTAACCTGGACTATAAAAAAGAAACGCAATATGGATATGGTGGAAGGACAAAGTTTGTCCTAAATGATCAATGGGGAGCTTTTCCTGTTAGACTAATTGCTGGGGGAGAGTATCAATTTGCCAATACAAGTGCCCAAAACTTTGGGAACAGGGCTGGAGTTGCGGACACGATTAGGTTCAGTGATGATTTGATTACCACACAAAGTTTCCTTTTTCAGCAATTGGAGGTCAAATGGACTCCTGTCATTTTGATGACCTTGGGAGTAAGTGAAAATTTTTCCCACTTTGATATCGATAGAACGGTGGATGCAGCTACGGGAATGCCCTATTCGACACAAAGAAGATTTGATCCCATTTTGGTACCAAGGTTAGCTCTCTCAGCCAAGTTAAATGCTTATTCATCCTTATATGGAGGCATCAGTTCAGGCTTTTCTCCTCCAACAATTGACGAAGTACGGACCAATGAGGGAACTATCAATTTGGCTTTGGAAGCTGAGAAGGGAATAAATTACGAGGTCGGTTACCGGGCAGATTATAAGGAAGGGATGTTGAATGTCGACATCAGCACTTTTTATTTTAAGTTAGATGAGACCATCACTACCTACACCAATGAGGATGGGGTGGTGCTTTTCCGAAATGCAGGGGCCACAGATCAAAAAGGAGTGGAGGCACAAGTTGACTATTCATTAGTAAGCAATAACTTGGGATGGGTCCAAGAGGTGAAACTGGGACATGCTTACACCTTTCATCATTTTAGATTTAAGGATTATGTGGACGATGATGAAGTATATTCGGGCAATAAACTCACAGGAGTTGCTCCCAATACTTTGGTGAACCGTCTTGATATAAATTCCGGATCGGGAATGTATCTAAACCTTACCCATCAGTTTGTGGACAAAATTCCTTTAAATGATGCCAATACCGTTTTTCAGGAGGCTTTTAATTTGCTCAATGCTCGGATGGGATGGAGAAAATCCCTGGATCGGTCTTGGGATCTGGAAATATATGGTGGAGCGGAAAATCTATTGGATGAACAATACAGCTTAGGAAATGACCTAAATGCCTTTGGTGGAAGGTATTACCAGCCTGCAGCTCCGATTAATTTTTATGGAGGGGCCAAGCTTACCTGCAGGTATTAATTGATTTTTAAAAAGGATTTTCACTTTGGAGGATCCATGGAGAAGAGTCGAACTTGAAAAGGAAAATTTAAGTTGGTTAGAAAACTATGAGGATAAAGGTGCATTGCGACCTTTTCTTACCTTTGCAGTGAAATTAAGTCAATTAGTATTTCTACTAAATATTATCCGATAAATGAATTATGGAAAAACCAATTTTTAATATTGAAGAGATAAACAAAATTATTCGGAACAGACGCTCCTTGTTTGTAGCCCAGTTTAAGGAAAATGATCCGGTGCAAGACAGTATCATAGAAGAAATGTTGGAAAATGCCAATTGGGCGCCTACGCATAAATTGACTGAACCATGGCAGTTTACTGTTTTTTCCGGGGACGGTTTGAAAGAATTGGCTCGTTTCCAATCAGAGCTGTACAAGGAAAGGGCAGAAAAAAACGGTGAGTTTAAAGAGGCTACCTATCAAAAGCTGCAAGTTAATCCTTTAAAATGTTCACATATAATTGCCATTGCAATGAAGAGGGATGAGAAAGTGGGCTTACCAGAAATGGAAGAGGTCGCGGCTGTTTCGATGGCAGTTCAAAATATGTACTTGACGGCAAGCGCACATGGGCTAGCAGCTTATTGGGGCACCGGTGGTGTCACTTTCTACCCTGAGGCAAAATCATATTTCGGGTTAGCTGAGGAGGATAAATTGATGGGCTTTTTCTATGTAGCAAAGCCAAACTTGGACACTTGGCCTAAAGGAAAAAGAAAGCCTATTTCAGAGAAGGTAAAATGGGTGAGGGAATAATTTTCTATTTTTTAACCACAGAGGACACAGAGGGGCACAAAGGACAAAAAACGCTGCGCCCTTAGTGCCCTCTGTGGTTTAAGAGACACTGGCCCCTTACCGTTTTGACCAAGACTTCCAATAGCTGTGACTTATCCTCCGGGCCGATCCGTGCCACGGCATAAAACTCGCTCATCCAATCATCTATCTTGGCAAAGGCGGCATCCTTGGCTTTGGTGGCATCCTGCGATTCTCCTTTCTCTTTCAGTTAGATTGCCCTTGCCGTTTCCAGGTCTGAAATCAGCTTGGTGGCTGCGGTTAAATCGTCCGCTGAGATTTTCAATCTGGAAAGTTTGCCTTGGATTTCCTTACCTGTGCTTGCCAGGTTGTAGAATTCCTTCACCGCTTTCATTCATTTGATATAGGTTCGCGGAACGGCTCCTGTTATGGCCAGCTGATCAGCTGTCAAGGGATCATTGCGGAAGACCACTTTGGCTTTTTTGCGGTGGAAGGAATAAGTCTCCTCCAATTGTTCTTTTTTCTTGGAAAAATCAGTGTAGGCGACTGAATATTTCATCTTTCTGCTCATAAAATTGCCTCCATTTAGTGCCTAAACTTTAGGGGCTATTCTAGCATAGGGTATTTTACTTATGACCTACTTTTTATTTAACCACGGAGGACGCGGAGTTACTGAGGTTCTACAAAAAAGCTTTGAGGCCTCTGTGACTTCTTGGAGCACTTTGCGGTTAATAAACAGCGAGTTTTTATTGAAAATTGATTTCAAAGAAAAAGCCCGGCAAACTGCCGGGCTTTTAAGTTTATTTATCAATCGAGCCCATGACCCGTTTCATAAATTCATTCATGGCTTCTTTTTTGTCCATGCCATCTTTGATCATTTTATTTACTTCCAAGCTGCCATACAAATTGGAAAGCAGCTCTCCCATCACTTCAATTTCCTCATCCTTAAGGGAGGAAATTTCGGTCATGGATTCAAGTAGTTCTATGGTTTCATTTACCCAGTCCTCATCGTTTTCCTCGATGAAACCCAGCACATGCTTAATTATTGGCAATCTCATCGATCAATTCTTTTAGATTCTCTTCCTTATTAGTCTGCGTTTGGTTGATCAGCTTCCCACCCTGAAAAGCTGCAAAAGTCGGTAGGTTATTTACTTGAGCCAACTTTCGGGATTCAGGAAGTTTTTCGGCATCCACATACAAAAATTTGATGTCCTCATAATTTCCTGATAGACGCTTCATCTTAGGCTTCATAATACGGCAATTTCCACACCAAGTAGCCCCGTATTGCACGATTACTTTGTCATTTTCGTTGATGATCTCCTGTAAGTTGTCTTTTTCTAATTCCTGTAGCATATTTTCGTTGTTTATCAGTTTCTAATAATGAAACAAAGATAGTGTCGATAGATTTTTAAAACCAATTGAAAAAATCTATCACTGATTGTTTTGATTAATAATGATCTTCATTCATAAAAGGTATCAAAGCCAACAAAACTGCTTGTTCGTAATATTCTTTTCTATTGACAATTCCATTGGTCAATATGCCTACAGCCCCATTTCCCTGCTTGGAATTTTCCCTTTTGAAAACTTGGTCATCAGCTGCTCCCAGCTCCATTCCCTCCTTGATCAGCTGGCCTATCGCATTGGGAAGGAAGAAAGTGGAAGTTTTGGATTTGCCTAATTTCCCCTCTTTGTCAACTACAACTATCCAGGCATAAGCAACCAGATCATCTCCCAGCTCTTCAACACCACCTTCAATACCTATCCAATAGTCAGCTTCAGGAAAAGTGTGTTTGCTGTTGACCGCTCGATTGTAGGCACCCTGATAAGTTTCCAGATCACCGAATGGCTGCTCTCTGACGTCTGAATTGACATTGATCCCTTGCACCAGAAAGGATGTTTTGGGAAAGGCTTTTTGGAATCCACTTTCAGCACAACTGATTTTTACTGGGTTTTTGCTCCCGACTATTACTAAAAGCTGCCTGGTTGGTTGCTGGATATTTTTTCTTTTTGGAAACGACATTTATAAATGTTTATAAATAAAAAAGCCTTTGGTGGTATACCAAAGGCACCGGGAAAATTCCCTTATGATATATTGTGGTAGACGTTATTGACATCGTCATCCTCTTCCATTTTTTCTATCATTTTGTTCACCTCTTCTTCCTGTTCCTCGGTAAGATCAACCGTGGTGGTTGGGAAACGCTGGAAATCGGCACTCGTCACTTCAATATTCCTATCTTCCAGTGCTTTTTGCATATTCCCAAAATCTTCAAATTCAGTATAGATGAAGATTTCACCATCATTTTCATCGATATCTTCCAAGCCAAAATCGATCAAGTCAAGTTCCAGCTCTTCCAAATCGTGTTCTCCTTTCGGAAATCTAAATACTGCTTTATGATCAAACATAAAGCTCACCGATCCTGAGGTACCTAAGGAGCCACCGCCTTTGGTGAAATAGTGCCGGACATTGGCAACTGTCCGGTTGATATTATCCGTGGAAGCTTCCACAAGTATTGCCACCCCATGAGGTGCAAATCCTTCATAAACTACCTCTTCATAGTTACTTTGGTCTTTATTGCTGGCTCTTTTGATGGCCGCTTCGATACGGTCTTTGGGCATAGCAGCACCCTTGGCATTTTGGATGACCGTTCTCAGCTTAGGGTTGTTGTCCGGGTCAGGTCCTCCCGATTTTACAGCAATAACGATCTCTTTGCCAAGGCGGGTAAACACTTTGGACATTTTACTCCAACGCTTGAATTTTCTCTCTTTTCTAAATTCGAATGCTCTTCCCATATGTTTTTACTTTTCAGGATTGTAAAAATAATAAATCTTTTGAATTGCCTCATCATTCATGCTCAAACAAGTGTTTTTACCAAGTAGGCTTTTTATATTTGTTGTACCACTCCGGAATAACCCTCCCTAAATAAAATATTGACTAAACCACTACGATTATGACGTCAAAAGTCAATCAACCAATCCCGAATTTACCAGTTTCTAACCGCCCTAAACTAGTAATTTTAGGAGGAGGCTTTGCGGGCTTGAAGCTGGCCAGAAAAATGATCAATTCTGAATATCAGGTGATCCTTTTGGATAAGAACAATTACCATCAGTTCCAGCCTTTGTTTTATCAAGTAGCTACAGCGGCCCTTGAACCTAGTGCGATTTCATTTCCTTTGCGGAAAATCTTCCATCACACGCCCAATGTGACGTTCAGGATGGCCGAAGCCTTGGAAGTAGACCAGGAAAACAAGCGCCTTTTTACCAATGCAGGCTATATCGACTATGATATTTTAGTGCTGGCCATGGGAGCCGATACCAATTATTTTGGAATGAAAAATATCATGGAAAATAGCATCCCCATGAAAACGGTCTCTGAAGCTTTGTATATCCGAAATAGAATCATTTCCAATTATGAGAAGGCGATAAACACCGAAAACTTGGAAGATAGGCGGGCAATGATGAATGTGGTGATTGTTGGAGGTGGTCCCACAGGAGTTGAATTGGCCGGGGCTATTGCCGAATTAAGGAACAATGTATTTCCTAAGGATTACCCAGAGCTTAACTTCAAAAATATGCGGGTGGTGTTGGCGGAGGCTGGACCTAAATTGCTAGCTGGAATGTCCAAGGAGGCCAGCGAAAAGGCTGTAGTTTATCTGGACAAGCTTGGCGTGGAGATTATGGTCAATGCTGCAGTGGAAGATTATGATGGGCTGACCATAAAAATAAAAGATCACGAAAGTCTCCATACTAAAACCCTATTATGGGCGGCGGGAGTAAAACCAAACCATATAAAAGGACTGAGGGAAGATCAAATGATCCGAAACGGAAGGCTAATTGTAAATCAGTATAACCAATTAAAAGATAATGAAGGAATTTATGTGGTAGGAGATCTTTGTGTACTTGAAGATGGTGATTATCCAAGAGGGCACCCCCAAGTGGCACAGGTGGCCATACAGCAAGCGGATAATTTAGCAGACAATCTTAAAGCGATGGCAGATAACCGTCCAATCAAAATATTTAAATATAAAGATTTGGGATCGATGGCCACGGTGGGAAGAAAGCTGGCGGTAGTGGATTTGCCATTCATCAAATTCCAAGGGTTTATTGCTTGGATCACCTGGCTTTTTGTTCACTTGATGGCCATCGTCGGTGTGAAAAACAGGATCTTTATTTTCTTGGATTGGGCTTGGAACTACCTTTCGTTTGACCCTGCCTTAAGGCTGCTAATTCGCCCAAGATATGTAAAACCTAAAGAGCAAGAAGACCTTGTTGAAGAAAAAAGTGAGTGAATTATGCAATTAACAGGACCAGTTTATTGATGGTTCATAAGGTTTTTTGCGCGATTGATGTTTGGTTATAGACAATTCAGTTGATTAACGTTATATGATTCAAGTTGAATGGGAGATGGAAAGGTTTTGGGCTGATTCATCTCCCATTTTTGTGTAACTATGCACTACCAGAAAAAATATATGACTTATATTTTCCTTGGGTTAGTACCATAATTTACAGTGGAATAAATCCACAAATGAAAAACATTTTTAGTTATGGTGTACCGTGAAAGAATGTTAAAAAAATTCGACCAATTAAACTTCAAGGAAGAAAAATGGTCAAAGGGGCATAAACAAAAATAAAATGAATATGAAAAAACTATTGTTTGTAATTGCCCTGATGGTAGTGACCGTATTTTCATCACAGGCACAGGATAAAAGAGGAGATCGGCCCAAAATGACTCCAGAAAAAATGGCTGAAAGAATGACACAGCGTATGGCTGAGGAACTGGGGCTTAATGAAGATCAAAAGAAAGCGGTTCATGAACTGCATCTGGAAAGTGCAAAGAAAAGGATGGAGGCTATGCAGCAGGCCAAAGAAGAAAGGGAGGCCATGAGAGAAGAGATGAAAAAAGATCGAGAAGCGCATCAAAAGAAATTGGAGGAAATTCTGACAGCGGAACAGGTGGAAAAATGGAAAGCAATCCAAAAGGAAAATAGGGACAAAATGCGGAATAAGAGGGGTGCTCGTCCAGAAAGAGGAGATGGAAGTTAATAGAATTAGCTAGTGTTTCTGGTTAAAAGTGTTTGGTATTGGTAAATAATATAAAGAAGGTCAATTTTGATCTTCTTTTTTAGTATTTGGCAGCTCATTTGATTGTTTAGTATGAAAAATTCTAGTTATAATTGAGTACCCGAATGTAACTGATACTATCATGAATGAACATGCAATTATTATTTTTCAGAAAAATCCGGTGCCTGGGAAAGTAAAGACTCAACTAGGTGAGGTAATCGGAACGGAAAAGGCCGTGGAGGTTTATGAATATTTATTAAACTACACCCACGATTTGGTGAAAAAGTATCCTGCAGATGTGTTTGTGTATTTTCAGGATGAAGTCGATGATAGGTTTTTACTAAATGACCATTATCACCTAAGCCTACAAGGAGAGGGGGATCTAAGTGTAAAGATCAAACAAGCCTTTGCTGAGGTATTAGGGAAGGGATATCAGAAGGTGGTTATCATCGGTTCGGAGTGCTTGGAACTAACAAATGATATTTTGGATGAAGCTTTTGAAGCCCTAAATTACCAGGACTTGGTGATTGGCCCTGCACAGGATGGGACTTTTTACCTTTTAGGTATGAAGGGACTTTATAATGAGCTTTTTGACAGGATCTCGTGGGGAACGGAATCAGTTGTGCAGGATATACTTTTAGATGCTAAAAATCTAAAGTTAAACGTACATAAACTCAAAATGCTTTTTGATGTGGAGAAGTATGAAGACCTGAAAAGCCTGAGAGGTTTGTTGAATATCCCTTAATTTTATTTACGGAATTAGAAAAATAGGCTATTCCAATCATCGGTATAGCCTATTTTTTTCCTCAGTAAATACAAATATTCAAAGAGTCCTTCCTTTTTGGGTGATGATAAAAAAAAGCCCCCGCTTATGCGGGGGCTTTTCATCGAATTAACAAACTTGTTAAATAAACTAAACTACTGCTATTCACAGAATTCAGCGTCTTCTACGTTCTCGAAAAAGGAGCGATCCTTTCTTGGCAAGTTGGACTTGCCCATCAAGAATTCATCCACTTTTACGGCGCATTCCCTACCTTCAGAAATTGCCCAAACTACCAAGGACTGCCCTCTTCGCATATCTCCAGCTAAGAACACTTTGTTATTGGTACTTTGGTATTCTTTGGATTTAGGAAGTGTATTTTCCATGGCTTCAACTCCAAAAGCTTCCAAAAGACCATTCTGTTTTGGTCCTGTGTAACCAATAGCCAATAGGGCAAGGTCACATGGAACGGTCCTTTCGGTACCTTCTATTTCAAAGAATTGCATTCTGCCATTTTCTTCTTTCCACTCTATATCCACAAGGACTAGGCCTTTTACATTGCCTTCTTCATCCTTGGTAAATTCTTTGGTTAGAACCGACCATGCCCTTTCAGCTCCTTCTTCATGGGAACTGGTTGTTTTCAGGGTCATTGGCCATTCTGGCCAAGGGTTTAATTGAGCACGTTGCTTTGGAGGTTTTGGTAATAACTCCAACTGAGTGATTGTAGCCGCACCATGTCTGTTAGAAGTACCGATACAGTCACTGCCTGTATCCCCCCCACCAATCACGATAACATGCTTACCTTTGGCAGAAATAGGATTGGGGTCTTTTCTTTCCCCACTGACTACCTTGTTTTGCTCACCAAGGAATTCCATCGCAAAATGAACCCCTTTAGCATCCCGGCCTTTGATTTTAAGGTCCCTTGGCTCTTGGGCTCCAGTGGAGAGCACTACAGCGTCAAAGTTCTGAAGGATTTCATCTGCTTTGACATTGGAACCAATTTCAGTCCCGGTAGCAAAGATTACCCCTTCATCTTCCATCAATTTTACTCGACGGTCGATCACCCATTTTTCCATTTTGAAATCTGGGATGCCATAGCGTAGCAAACCTCCTACTTTTTGATCTTTTTCAAATAGCGTCACTTCGTGACCTGCTTGGTTAAGCTGATCAGTAGCAGCTAGACCAGCAGGGCCAGCACCGATTACTGCTATCTTCTTACCCGTTCTTGTTTCAGGCACATTTGGCTTAGCAAGCTCCAATTCGTAAGCTTTTTCAGCTATGTTTTTCTCGATCAGCTCAATAGCAACAGGGTCTTTATTGATTCCCAATACACAGCTGGCTTCACAAGGAGCCGGGCAGATTCTACCCGTAAACTCTGGGAAGTTGTTGGTGCTTCTTAGGATATCAAATGCTTCTCCCCATTCCTTACGATAAACTGCATCGTTGAATTCGGGAATTACATTGCCTAGTGGGCATCCCTGATGACAAAAAGGGATGCCACAATCCATGCACCTTGCAGCCTGATTATTAAGGACCTCAGGCTTTATTGGGTGATGAATATCTTTATAGTCACCGATCCTTTCTTTTGGATCTCTGTCTGATTCTATTTCTCTTTTATGTTTTAAGAAACCGTCTATCGCTCCCATCTTACACTAAAGTTTTTGATTGTTCTTCTTCTTTTAAGGCTCGTTTTTTAAGTACCGCTTTGTAATCTCTTGGCATTACTTTGATGAATTTCTCCTTCTCGGTATCCCAGTTTTCCAGGAATTTGCCAGCAAGATTACTGTTCGTGAACTTAAGGTGCAGTTCGAGTTCTTTCTTGATGATCGCAAAGTCCTCTTCAGTAAGCGGATCCAGATCAACCATTTCTTGGTTGATGTGTTTCACGTTTTCTTTGAAGATATAAGCTACACCACCACTCATACCTGCGGCGAAGTTTCTTCCGATTTCACCTAGAATGATCACTTGGCCACCGGTCATATATTCACAACCGTGGTCGCCGATACCTTCTACTACTGTCTTCACTCCCGAGTTTCTTACGCAGAAACGCTCACCACCTTTACCGTTGATATAGGCATGTCCGGATGTGGCACCGTAGAATGCAACGTTACCGATGATAATGTTTTCCTCAGCTTTGAAATTGGCATTTCTGCTTGGATAAATTACCAACTGACCGCCTGAAAGGCCTTTTCCGAAGTAGTCATTGGCTTCACCTTCTAGTTCAAAGGTTACTCCCTTAGCTAGGAACAAGCCGAAACTTTGCCCCGCAGAACCTAGAAACTTATAGTGGATAGTGTCGTCTGGCAAACCAGGGCTTCCGTAAATCTTAGAGATTTCGTTGGAAAGCATGGCTCCAACCGAACGGTCCGTATTTTTGATCTGGAACCTTTCTTTTACAGGGTTTGCCTGTTCCAGTGCAGGAAGTGCTGCCTTGATCAATTTTCTGTCCAGAACTTTTTTCAATTTGAAATCCTGGTCGATTTGCTTGTAGATACCTACATGCTCAGGAACTTCTACCATATGGAAGATTGGGCTTAGATCCAGTTTATCCCATTTCCAGTGGTTCAGATGTCCCGTAGATTTTAGAACATTGGACTGGCCTACCATTTCATTGACTGTTCTGAAACCAAGGGAAGCCATGATTTCTCTCAGATCTTCCGCTAGGAATTTGAAGTAGTTCACCACATGTTCAGGATCCCCCGTGAAAAGCTTTCTCAATTCCGGATTCTGTGTGGCGATACCCACTGGGCAGGTGTTCAAGTGACATTTTCTCATCATGATACAGCCTTCTACCACTAGGGCCGCAGTGGAAATACCCCATTCTTCAGCACCCAACATGGCTGCAATTGCCAAGTCCTTACCAGTTCTCACCTGACCATCGGTTTGAAGGGTTACACGGCTTCTAAGGTTGTTTTTCACCAAAGTTTGGTGAGCTTCAGCCAAGCCTAGTTCCCAAGGCAAACCAGCGTGTCTGATAGAACTTAATGGAGAGGCTCCTGTACCACCATCTGCCCCGGAGATCAAGATTACATCGGATTGGGCTTTGGCAACACCGGCAGCCACTGTACCGACACCTGCTTGGGATACAAGCTTCACGTTGATACGGGCTTTTCTGTTGGCATTTTTCAAGTCGTAAATCAACTGTGCCAAATCCTCAATTGAGTAAATATCGTGGTGCGGAGGAGGGGATATAAGACCTACACCAGGAGTGGAGTGTCTTACCCGACCGATCCATTCATCTACTTTATGACCTGGAAGCTGACCACCTTCACCAGGTTTCGCTCCTTGCGCCATCTTAATTTGCAATTCCTCGGCATTGGTTAGGTAGTTGCTGGTTACACCAAATCTACCGGAAGCCACCTGCTTAATGGCAGATCTTTCCCAATCCCCGTTTTCCTTTCTTTCGAAACGAATTTCATCTTCACCTCCTTCACCACTGTTGGACTTGGCACCAATACGGTTCATGGCAATGGCCAAGGTAGAGTGGGCTTCGTGCGAAATGGAACCGAATGACATGGCACCTGTAGCGAAACGCTTCATGATGGTTTCTGCCGGCTCTACCTCCTCGATAGGAATAGCAATTCTTTTCTTAAACTCAAACAATCCCCTGATAGTAAGGGCATCTTTGGTTTGGTTATTTACTTTCTCAGCAAATTTCTTGTAAAGCTGATAGTCGTTGTTCTTGGTCGACTTTTGAAGCATGTGGATGGTGTCAGGAGAGAACAAGTGTTTTTCTCCTCTTCTCTTCCACACGTATACACCGCCAGTTTCCAGTCTTGGGCCTTCAAAGCCATAAGCAGCATTGTGACGGGTAAGTACTTCCTCTGCCAATTCATCAAACGATACACCGCTGATTCTGCTGATGGTACCTTTGAAACATCTCTCAATGACCTCTGGTCCTAAACCAACTGCTTCGAAGATCTGGGCACTTTGGTAGGACTGCAAGGTACTGATACCCATTTTGGAAAGGACTTTTAGGAGGCCTTTTCCAATGGCAGCTTGATAGTTTTCGAATAGTTGTTTCTCCTCAAATACCTTGGAAAGTTTCTCCGTTTCATTTAAGTGAACCAAAGTTTCCAGGGCCAAATAAGGGTTGACGGCACTAGCCCCATAACCAACAGCTGTAGCAAAGTGATGGGTTTCTCTAATGTCACCGGCTTCAGCAATCAAACCGGCTTTTGTTCTTAGCTTTTTGTTGACCAAGTGATGATGTACACCACCAATTGCCAATAAGGATGGAATCGGGGCAACACCCTCATAAGTGTTTCTATCTGAAATAATGAGGATGTTGAATCCTTCATTGATAGCATCTACAGCTTCTTGGCAAAGTTGATCCAAGGCCTCCAGCATTCTGCCAGGCTTATGATCAGCTTTAAAATGGGCATAAAGCGTTTTGGCTTTATAACCTTTATTTTCAAGGTTTTTGATTTTTTCCAAGTCCTCGTTCAGCAACACTGGCTGGGAAATGTGAATCTGCCTAGTGTGTGCCGGACTTTCTGCCAGGATGTTGTGGCTTACACCGATTCTGGTGAATAGGGACATTACCAATCTCTCTCTGATAGGATCGATAGGCGGGTTACTTACCTGGGCGAAAAGCTGCTTGAAGTAGTTGGAAATATGTTGACTTTGTTTGGAAAGTACCGCAGGAGGAGTATCCGCACCCATGGAACCAAGAGCCTCATAAGCAGTATCGCCCATTGGGGCAAGAATAGTGTTTACATCCTCAGTAGTATACCCGAAAACAGTTTGCCTTTGCTTGATATTTTGGGTGTTATAAGGCTGGGAAAGCACCTTAGGAGCAGGCATCAATCTCAATTTTAGCCTTTCTTTCCTTACCCAAGCATCATATGGTTTGTTTTCACAAACTTCCGCTTTAACTTCTTCATCAAACATGACCTTGCCTTTTTCAAGATCGGCAACGATCATTCTACCAGGACTGATTCGTCCTTTTTCCAGTACCGTAGCTTCACGGATAGGCAAAGCACCTGCTTCAGAAGAAAGTACCAAGCGGTCATCGCTTGTCACAAAATATCTCAGCGGTCTCAGACCATTTCTATCCAATGTAGCCCCAAGGGATTTGCCATCGGTGAACAACAAAGCAGCAGGTCCGTCCCAAGGTTCCATCAGTGAAGCGTGGAACTTATAGAAAGCTTTTTTAGCTTTGTCCATTGATTTATTGTCCTGCCATGCCTCGGGAACCAGCATCATCATTACGTGTGGCATTGATCTACCGCTAAGCGTTAGCAATTCCACCATGGCATCCAGGTTAGCGGAGTCAGAATAGGTGGCATTGGTAATAGGCATCAGTTTGTCCAGTTCCTCGTCAGTAAATAGATCTGACTCCATAAGGGACTCTTTGGACCTCATTTTATTCAGGTTACCTCTGATGGTGTTGATTTCCCCATTGTGAGATAGGTACCTGAATGGCTGGGCGAGTCTCCAGTTTGGGAATGTATTGGTGGAGAACCTTGAATGCACCAGTGCGAGTGCAGAAGTGATCTTATTGTTTTGTAGATCTTTATAGAATGTAAGTACCTGATCTGTTTTTAACTGCCCTTTATAGATCAGGGTGTTAGAACTGAAACTGGCAAAATAGAAAGATCTATTCACTCCCGGAATGGTAGAGTTAATAACCTTGGTGGAATAGTTTCTAAGCACATATAGTTTTCTTTCCAGTGCTTTACCTACCAGGCCATCTTTATGCTTTACAAAAAGCTGCTCTATATTGGGCATCACTTCTAAAGCACCTGAACCTGGTACAGTCTCGTCCACGGGTACTTCTCTATAACCAATAAGCTCAAAATCCATTTCTTCTAGGATTTTGTTGAGCAGAATTTTTGATTTTTTATGTAACTGCTTGTTTTTAGGGAAAAATGTCATGCCAACCCCATAACTGCCCTCCTCAGGGAGTTCAAAGCCGGCACGGTGAGTCACCTCCTTCAGAAAATCATGTGGTACCTGAATCAAAATACCCGCTCCATCACCGGTTTTAGGATCACTACCTCTCCCTCCCCTATGCTCCATATTACTCAGCATAAAGAGCGCATCACTTATCGTCTCATGGCTTTTGGTGCCCTTCACGTTGACCACCGCGCCTATCCCACAGGCGTCATGCTCAAACTGTGAATGGTATAATCCTTCATTCATAGTTAGTGTTATTTAATTAGGTTTGTAAATTCGATTGAATAAATTATAAAGAATTTTTCTTTTTTTAAAATCTCGGCAACAAAAGAACGAAAAAAATGCATTAATAACCAAATTGTCTCTTGATTTTTAAAATTATTAAAATGGAAATACTGAGTTGGTATAAACTAACTTTGTTTAATTTTGTGTAAAAAAATATGAAATAGGTTTATTTTTCGCCTTGTTTTATTACAAAATGTGTAAAATAAAGTAAAACAGGTTTAAAAAATGGAATTTCTATTTATTTTGATGGAATTTGAATTTTTTTTAAAAAATGAATGGACTTTCAGTTTTAAGAGAAATTTTTGCGGAAAACGTAATGAGAAATGGAATTCTGATTGTTTGTAACTAAGGATCAGCAGTTTTAAGAAAATGTTTTATCGTTCCGGAAGGAATTTTAGTCTTCATTATGTGAAAGATCTCCGGTTTTCACTGGGCTGACTTGCACTTTTACTTTTTTGATCCTTTTGGCATCTACAGCCATGATAGTAAAGGTGAATCTTTCAAACTTGATCTTGGCTCCGCTCTTCGGTAATTTGGCATTCAGTTCCAACAGCAGGCCACCAAGGGATTCGCTGTCACCTTTGACCTCATCGAATGATTGGGGATCCAATTCCAGTTTCTTACAGAAATCATTTAAGGATACCTTGCCCTCAAAAACAAAGGTGTTCTCATCGATTTGCTTGAACAAAAGATGCTCTTCCTCATCAAACTCGTCATTGATTTCACCAATGATTTCCTCAATTAGGTCCTCTAAAGTAACCAAGCCGGAAGTGCCCCCGTATTCATCAACTACAATTGCCATATGGACCCTTTTGTTCTGGAAGTCTTTCAACAAGGCATCCACTTTTTTGTTTTCCGGCACAAAGAACCCTTTGCGGATTAGGGTTTGCCATTGGAAGTCCTCGTCTTTTTCAATATGGGATAAAAGGTCTTTGATGTATAGAATGCCTTCTATATTATCTATGGTTTCTTTATACACAGGGATACGGGAGTATCCGCTCTTGTTGATTTTGTCCATTAATTCATGGAAATCCATTTCCACATCTATGGCGGTGATGTCCATTCTGGAACGCATCACCTGTTTTACGGACAAGGTGCCAAAATTCACGATACCTTTGAAGATGTCTTTTTCCCCTTCTGTCGTGTGTTCTGAAGTGATCTCCAGTGCTTGATGGAGTTCATTGACTGAAAGGGTGTATCCTTTTCTTTCAATTCTTCTTTCTATCACATTGCTGATGGTCATTAAAAAAGAGGAGAGTGGAGCCAGGACTATGGAAAAGAAGTTCAGTGCTTTTGCCATGAGCCTTGAAAAGCTTAAACGGGCATTGTTGGCATAGACTTTTGGCACAATTTCACCAAAGAAGACAATGGCAAATGTAACGCCGACAGTCTGCAACAGAACTACAACTATGCCTGTGGCATTGACTCCAAATAAGGTCAAAGTGAAAAAAGTGGTAAGCGTGACGATGCCAATATTGATCATATTATTGAGGATCAATATGGTGCTGAGTAATTTTTGGGGTGCCTCGATCAGCTTTATTACCAATTGGGACACTTCGTCAGCTTCTTCATTTAGTGTGCTTAAGTCGTCATGGGACAATGAAAAGTATGCTACCTCTGAACCAGAGATAAGCGCAGAAGCCATGAGCAAAACGAGAAAAATGAGGCTATTGATCAAGACATAGCCAGCTGAAACCTGATTGATTTCAGCTAGCAGCAAAATACTCGGGTATGGATCGTCCATTAAATGATTCAAATATTGTTCTGCAAAATTAATGATTTATCCATTATAAATCTCAAAATGATCTAATTAGAATGGTAGATCATCATCTCCCTCCTCCATGCTTCCACCTGAGCTAGGCATGGAAGCCGATTGGGGATTTCCGGTATTTGGCTGACTCATGGCATTGGGTGTGCCCCCGCCATTGCCCGCATCACCGGACCTGGAACCGAGCATTGTAAAGCTTAAAACCCTGATTTTTGTTCTCTTTCGGTTGTTTCCTTGCTCATCTTGCCAGGTATCAGATTTGATTTTGCCTTCTACGAAAATTTGGCTGCCCTTGCGAAGGTATTGTTCAGCTACTTTAGCCTGTCCATCCCAAAGTTCAAGGTCATGCCATTCTGTATTTTCTACGCGGTTACCGTTTCTGTCCTTGTATGCTTCTGTAGTTGCTAGTGTCAGGTTGGCTACCACACTTCCACTTTCCAAGTGTCTTACCTCTGGATCCTTTCCCAAATTGCCAACTAAGATTACTTTGTTTACACCGGCCATAATTTACTTTTATAGTTTTTAGAAATTTTGTTTCAATCTTGTTATGGTAAACCCCTGAAGGGTTTGCTAATGCCCTCAAGGAAGCATTAAGTCTAAATTAAGGATTATTTTTTATCGTTCAAATACTTTACGATGAGTTGGGGCTTGCCCAATGTTTCCAGTTTTTCAGAATCACAAAATAGGAAGCCCTTCGAATCTGCCCATTTTTCCAGGGCGGATTGGTAATCTTCTGGTATGTTGAACGAGACAAAGTTTGAAAAAATTTTTTGATGGGACAGTATATGTTTATAAGTCTTTTCCTTTTCGAAGTTAACCGTTGGGCTAAATGCTTGAAGTTCATGAAACAAATTTGAATCTTCAGGATTTATGTTCTCTGGGGAGGAAAATTCAACCAAGGGGAAATCAGTAAGACCTTGCCAAATGTCCTTTGGGCCCCTAGTCCTTACCACCTTTCCATCCCCACAAACTATGTCATGGTACAGGAAGGCTCTTGTGGAAACTTTGACTTTTTTGTTCTTTACCGGCAGTTTTTCGACCAGGTCATTGGCAAAAGCATAGCAGGAGCTCTGAAGTGGGCAAGTGTCGCAAGTTGCCTTTTTGGGGGTGCATTGGAGGGCACCAAATTCCATAATGGCCTGATTGTATTCGTCGGGATGCTTTTTGGGTATGGCTGCATCTGCGAGTTCCTGAAATTCTTTCTTCCCTTTAGAACCACTGATATCCGTATCGATCCCGAAATATCGGCTCAATACGCGGAATACGTTACCGTCCAGCACTGCGACTTGCTCTTTGTAGGCAAATGAAGCAATTGCTGCAGCGGTGTATTGCCCTACTCCTTTAAGTTTTAGCAGTTCTTTATAAGTAGTGGGAAACTGGCCATCAAAGTCTTCGACGATTTGCTTGGCGCATTGGTGCAGGTTTCTGGCACGGCTATAATAGCCAAGTCCTTGCCATAGCCTGAGGACATCCTCAACTGGAGCCATGGCCAGGTCGGAAACGGTAGGGTAAGATTCAATGAATTTTTCAAAATAGGGAAGGCCCTGAGCCACCCGGGTTTGCTGAAGAATGATTTCCGACAGCCAAATTATGTATGGATTTTGGGTGTTTCTCCATGGAAGATCCCTTTTATTTGAGGGGTACCAACGAAGGAGCTTTTCTGCGAAATAACTGAAATTCAAAACTTTTGAAATTTTATCCGTGGACTTTTCGTTAAACAAAAGACGCTAATTTTCTTCAATTTGTTTTTATATTGAAAAGCTTCATTTAAATTTGCAATCCCAAAATTAGTTGGTTAATAGATTGTTAAGCAATTTAATCAAATTAAAATTTAAATACAGTGACTAAAGCAGAGGTAATTACCAAGATTTCAGACAAGACAGGAATTCAGAAGGACGATGTTACTCAAACCATCGAGGCATTCTTTAAAGTGGTGAAAGATTCCATGTCTGAGGGAGAGAATATTTATGTGAGGGGGTTCGGTAGCTTCATCAATAAGAAGCGCGCTAAGAAAATCGCCAGAAACATTTCTAAAAACACTGCTATCGTGATCGATGAGCATTATGTTCCGGCCTTCAAGCCTTCCAAAGTGTTTATCGACAAAATCAAAAACAGCAAGAAAGTAAAAGATGTAGCTCTTCAGGATTAATCCGAAGAGGTTAGGCTCTATGAAAAAGTCGCAAATCATCCTGGTCGCAGTTGTCGTTATTGCTGTGGCAGTACTATTTTCATTGCCCAGAGTGGTGGTGGATAATGCTGAGGACAGTGAGAAAATCGAGCAGGAAGGTGCTGTGGCTTCTGATTCTGTGGTACAGGCACACGATGCCGGTATTCCAGAATCAGAGCGAGGAGTCCTTAGTGGCCTGGTGGCCAAAATGGA
>Ga0207773_100324_pt1 | contig 23056 bp, 20 predicted proteins | sample TtaePargueraPR_2_FD_187281 | JGI IMG/M metagenome (GOLD analysis project Ga0207773, IMG submission 187281) | Aerobic enrichment media microbial communities from Bioluminiscent Bay, La Parguera, Puerto Rico - Tt and M1 (3) (SPAdes) | ecosystem: Environmental > Aquatic > Marine > Unclassified ...
ATTTGCCAGTCCTATGAGATTTTCGAACAGGAAGTACAAACAGTTGATGCCCTTTTAAGTGCAAGGGTAGATGGTATTATCATGTCGATAGGCAAAAACACGGAAAACTTTGAACACTTGGAAAGAGTGGTGGAAAAAGGCATTCCATTAGTGCTCTTTGACCGAATCACCGATCAGGTTGGGGTCAACCAAGTAGTGATAGATGACTATATGGGAGCCTATAAATCCGTTGAGCACCTTATTAAAAACGGATATAGACGGATAGTCCATTTTACCAACCCCAAAAAAATCAATATTTATAGCGAAAGGCTTCGGGGCTATTTGGATGCCCTAAAAGACAATGGGATTGTCTTCGACAAGGACTTAGTTATAGAAAGTAATATGCAGCTAGAAGACGGACAGCAATGCACTTTAAAGATGTTAGAAGAAGGCCTTGAATTTGATGCCATCTTTTCATCAAGTGATTATGCTGCCATGGGTGCCCTTCAAGTTTTAAAAGAAAAAGGTATCAGTGTACCTGATCAAGTTGGTTTAGCGGGTTTTGGCAATGAACCCTTTACATCATTCACTACCCCCTCTCTTACCACTGTCGACCAAGTAAGTATTCCTATGGGTAATGTAGCTGCGGAATTGTTCTTTGAACTTCTCAAAGCTGATCCCAAAAAATACGTTCCACAAAAGACCGTTCTAAAACCAGAATTGATTATTAGAGATTCTTCCGTCAGAAAAGTGGCCCAAACTATCTAAAAAAGAAATAAATTACTCATAATAAAAATCGCTTAAGCACATGTTCGATGAAGTGAGCAATCGATTGCGCAAACAAAAAAACAAATTCCTTTCCGAAGACTTCTTATTACAAAGTGACTTTGCAAAGGTGCTCTATCATGATTATGCTAAGGACTTGCCGATCATTGACTACCATTGCCACCTGTCTCCCAAAGACATAGCCGAAAACCGGAAGTTCAACAACCTTACCGAAATTTGGCTGGCCGGTGACCATTATAAGTGGAGAGCAATGAGAACCCTTGGGGTTGATGAAAAGTACATTACCGGAAAAGGATCCAGTGATAGGGAGAAGTTCCAAAAATGGGCCGATACAGTTCCTTATACCTTAAGAAACCCTCTGTATCATTGGACCCATTTAGAGCTTAAAAGGTATTTTGATATCGATGTTTTATTAAGTCCGGATACGGCAAACGAAGTTTACGATAAGGCAACTGCCCTACTTCAGGAACCTTCCCATAACACCCAAGGCTTGCTGGGTATGATGAATGTAGAAACTGTCTGCTCAACAGATGACCCGATAGATAGTTTGGAATACCATATTCAGGCAAAGGCAGAAGAAACCCAAACGAACCTTTTCCCTGCTTTCCGCCCTGATAAAGCCTATGCAGTAGAAAATGCAGCAGATTACTTGGCTTATTTGGCAAAACTTAAAACAGCTAGCAATATCAATATTGACAGCTATGCGGATTTATTGAAAGCCCTGGAAAATAGAATAGAATTTTTCCATAACCATGGAGGAAGGCTTTCTGACCATGGCTTGGAGCAATTATATTTCTTCAAACTGGGACAATTTGATATTGAGCAGCTTTTCAAAAAATTAAAAGCAGGACAGACACTTTCCTTGGAAGAAATAAATTACTTCAAATTTGAAACACTTCTGCATCTTAGCAGAATGTACCACGCCAAGGGATGGACTCAGCAATTCCATTTAGGAGCACTCCGGAATACCAATGACCGAATGATGCGGATTCTAGGCCCTGATACAGGATTTGACTCCATCGGGGATTTCTCTCAAGCGCAGGCATTGGCCAGGTTCCTCAATGAGCTTGACAGCACGGACCAGCTGGCCAAAACCATCCTTTACAACCTCAACCCTGCTGACAATGAAGTAATGGCCACCATGATCGGTAACTTCAATGATGGCTCAATTAGAGGAAAAATTCAATTTGGTTCTGGCTGGTGGTTCCTCGATCAAAAAGACGGCATGGAAAAACAAATGAATGCCTTATCGAATATGGGACTTCTAAGTTGTTTTGTGGGTATGCTTACGGATTCAAGAAGTTTCCTATCTTTCCCAAGACATGAGTACTTTAGACGTACCTTATGTAACCTTATTGGTAAGGATGTAGAAAACGGCGAGCTTCCTGCAGATGAAAAGTGGCTGGGTAAAATTGTAAGTGACATTTGTTATTACAATGCCAAAAACTTTTTCCAATTTGAAAAATAGAAACAAACAATAAACCATGAAACCAAAGGGATTGGGCCAATCGCATTGTCATTCGAAAACGATTGGTAAAATCCTTCAAGGTTCCATGTGGACATTGAAAACATTAATAATGAACACATGAAAACACTCAACAGACAAAATGTTCCACAATTGACGGAAAGACCTGTCAAAGTGCTCCAGTTTGGAGAAGGGAATTTTTTAAGGGGCTTTGTAGATTGGATCATAGACACCTTAAATGAAAAGACTGATTTTAACGGTGATGTCCAGTTGGTTCAACCTATCCCTAATGGGATGGGCGAATTAATAAACAAACAAGACGGGCTTTACCATGTGCAATTAAGTGGTATCCAAAAGGGAGAGGCAAAAGAGGAAACAAAGTTAATCACTTGTGTCCGCGGAGTAGTGAACCCTTATGCCGATTATGAGGCTTACCTTAAACTTGCCAAAAACCCTGACTTGAGGTTTATTATTTCCAACACCACCGAAGCAGGTATTTCCTACAATCCGGAAGATGACCAGCTAAATAGAATCGCTTCCTCATTCCCTGGTAAATTGACGGCTTTGCTTTACAAGCGATTCGATACATTTAACGGAGACCTATCAAAAGGCTTCCATATTATCCCTTGTGAACTGATCGATAAAAACGGAGATAAATTAAAAGAGATTATTATCCAGTATGCCACGCTATGGCAGTTGCCTAAAGGCTTTATCAACTGGATCAATGAGGCCAACACCTTCTCAAACACATTAGTGGATAGGATTGTGCCAGGCTTTCCAAAGGAATCCATCAAGGAAATCCAAGAAGACATTGGCTATGAGGATAATTTGGTGGTTAAAGCCGAACCTTTCCATCTTTGGGTAATTGAAGGTCCTGATGCAGTAAGGGCTGAATTCCCCGCTGAAGAAGCAGGCTTGGATGTAAAATTTGTAAAAGACCAGTCTCCATACAGAACCAGAAAAGTAAGAATCCTAAATGGAGCACATACTTCTTTGGTCCCAGTCGCTTATCTCCATGGTCTTAGAACTGTTCGTGAATCCGTAGAAGATCCCGTTATCGGAAAATTCCTGAACGATACCATTCAGAAGGAAATCATTCCAACTTTGGATTTGCCAAAAGAAGAATTGGAGCAGTTTGCTAATGATGTGATGGACAGGTTCAAAAACCCATTTGTCAAACACTTGCTTAGCTCTATTGCACTGAATTCAATATCAAAGTTTAAGGTTAGAGTACTCCCTTCATTGCTGGAATATGTAAATAGAACCGGTGAATTACCTCAAAACCTTGTTCGTTCACTAGCTGCTTTGATCGTCTTTTACAAGGGGAGCTATAATGGTGAAGCCACTCCGGTAAATGATGATGAGGAAATCGTAAACTTCTTCAAGTCGGTTTGGGAGCATGAAGACCTAAACCAAATCGCAACTGAGGTTCTTAAAAACGTTCCACTTTGGGACATGGACCTTACTACCGTAAAGGGACTAGACCTTGCCGTCTCAGAAAATTTAGGAGCCCTTGTTGACAAGGAAAAAGTTTAATCATTATTATTTCTGAAATGTAACCTACATTTTAGTTTTTAAATCAGAAAGGGAAGCCACTAGGGTTTCCCTTTGTTCGTTTTATATACTTGATTATTCGCATTTCTACATTGGATCAATCTGAAAACCAGGGAAGTGAGTGGAAATTGAAGCTGACCTATAGGATTTAGGATAATGATTATCTACAAATAAAATAGATAAACACAGATTTATCCTGAAATAATCATCACATCTGTGTTAACCCGGCTGCCGGTGAGGTAAGTCTGTGTGCATCGGTGGATCAAACTAATGAGGGATGATAAAAGGCAAAACCAGTATATCATTATCCCACCAATCTTTTCACTTGATCCATAAAAATCCTCAACAAAACATCCGTATTTACCCGCCTGTCAGCGAGGCAGGTCCGTGTCCAGCTGTGGATCCCCAACTTTTACGCATGAACCCAATTTTCCCTTGATCCTCCAAACAGGTTCATACAGCCCCTAAAAAACACAAAAAGCTATGAAACAAGATCTCATAGCTTTAGTCAATTAACAATAAACCCAAAATAACCTGCTGTAGGAGAAGGACTCGAACCTCCACGGAGTAGTTAGGCAAAACACGAGCTCGATATTTGCTTTTTCCCAGATTCTCCACCCCCGAGACAGGAGGGCTTGTCTGCCAATTTCAACATCCTACAGTATCGAAAGACCTTTTGTCTTTTCCTTATGATACAAAGGTAATACAGCTACTTATATTTTCAAATTATTTCAATAAAAATATTTATTTTTTACATTATTTTCAACAAACAATTCAAAATAATAAATTATACACAAAACAGAATATTATTTTGAGCAATTTATTGGCAATAATTCAACAACGAACATGCCTTAAGAAGAAATCAATTTGAAGGGGCAGCGAAAATCCTGATTCCTTACTTGTTCAGAATACAAAATCCTGACAAAACCACTAATGAAATAATTAGGCTAACTGAAAAGGGATCAGTATGACTAATCATAATGGTCCTAAAGAGTACAATGGGCACATCAGGACTGACCCTTTTGGTTCGATCATTATAAACTATAACCCAGCCCCCTAATGGATGTCAAACCCTCCTTAACCTAACACTATCAAGCCCTGTCTATGCTCCTTTGAGAAAGCGTGTAATACAATCGACGATTGGAACAAAAAAGCAAAGTCATCCATAAAATCTCTGTGATCACCTATCCCCACCCGGGCTCAGGAAATGCTTATAAGAAGGAAACCTTGGATAAAAATCCTCAACAAAACATCCGTATTTACCCGCCTGTCGGCGAGGCAGGCCCGTGTCCAGCTGTGGATCCCCAACTTTTACGGATCAAACAATATTTCTGGGGCGTACGAAGTGCAATGTACCAAACAAGAGACTTGAAAGCCGAAGGTCGAATGCCCAAAGCCGGATTTAGAACTTTCGGCCTTAGGCATTCGGCTTTCATCTTTCCCGCTTCTTCGAATCCCGACTATCCGAATCACAAATATTCCTCTACTCCCCAACATTTCCGCTTGGTCCACTTTTACACATGAACCCAACTTTTCCCCTTGATCCTTAAACAGGTTTATACAGCCTCCTTAAAAACACAAAAAGCTATGAAACAAAATCTCATAGCTTTAGTCAATTAACAATAAACCCAAAATAACCTGCTGTAGGAGAAGGACTCGAACCTCCACGGAGTAGTTAGGCAAAACACGAGCTCGATATTTGCTTTTTCCCAGATTCTCCACCCCCGAGACAGGAGGGCTTGTCTGCCAATTTCAACATCCTACAGTATCGAAAGACCTTTTGTCTTTTCCTTATGATACAAAGGTAACACACTAGGTAATATATTCAAATATTTTTAACAATAATATTAAAAATTTACACATAATTAAATATTAACATTTAAATTTTAACAATAATGAAATTCAGAATAAAATTCTGTTAGCCTTTTTAGCAAAAAGCCAACAATTACTCATAACTCTGAATTCCCTATTCATCGGACTTTAAACTACTTTATCAATATTAGCATCACATTCCAATAAGCTTAGCCCCTATTAATCCAAAACCCCTTATGTGACTTTGATTACTTACCAGCTCTTATTTGCTGATTACATTTGTATATCAAATAAAAAATGAAAACTATGCTATTCAATATATTCAAAAAGCGAGAGAAACAATATATAGATTTAAATGCGGAAACATTTAATAAAGGAATCAAAAGCAAAGATACAGTAATTATCGATGTTAGGTCTGCCGGCGAATTCTCCAGTGGTAAAATAAAAAATGCCCGAAACATCAACATGATGTCTACCGAATTTGTAGAACAAATTAAAAGTCTACCGAAGGATAAAGTGTACTATCTTTATTGTAGAAGTGGAAGCAGAAGCGGCAGTGCTGCATCATTTATGGCTAAACAAGGGTTTGAAAATATCTATAACCTGAAAGGAGGTTTAATGAGTTGGCCGTATGAGACTTATTGATAAAGTGGCCGAAATACAAATAAGACCAATTTTTAAACCTGAATGAGGAATAATTTGTTAAACAAAGAAAATCGTTGACTATATGAGCGAAAAAAAATCTTTCAATGCCCTGATTTCTGGAGAACAGCCTGTACTAGTGGATTTTCATGCCACTTGGTGCGGGCCTTGCAAAACCCTACACCCAATATTGGAAGATACGGCCAAACAATTAGGGAGCGTGGTAAAAATCATCAAGGTCGACGTGGATAAAAATCCATCCGCTGCGGCCAAATTCCAGATCAAAGGAGTTCCTACACTTTTGCTTTTCAAAAAAGGGAAGCTTCTTTGGAGACAATCGGGTGTAGTACCGGGCCCTCAACTCAAGCAAATCATCCAACAACATATATAGTTAAAAGCAATAAGTATAACCCTAACTCACCCAAAATCCTTTATTGGATTCGATTTTCTTATTGAAAAATCCCTCTCGGGTTTTATTCTGACTATCCGGGATTTTGCACGTAGTATTAGAGAAGCGAAATAATTAATGGAAATCTCTAATTGGCCTTTGGAGCATTCGGTTTTGGGACAGTTGATGGAGGCGTTAAGAAAATGAGTAAGCTCGTGAAGTCGACGAGCGAGATCCACTCATTTTTAGCCTACAGCAACTGGCACAAAACCAAATTGAGTAAAAAAACCGTAGTCGAAAGCGAAATTTACTCTATTTGAAGAATGCTCCACGGGCCTAGTCCCGATATCGGGATGCCTACTTTTTCATCAATGGAAAAAGTAGGAAAGATCAATAAAGGAAAAGCAGCATTGAATTTGGTTACCAGCAACATTGCGGATACTCAGTTTTTTTTTATATACCTTCCCGATCCTGAAAAATTTAATTCCATTTTTCATCACCCAAAGGAGCTGCCAAAAGTCAACCCCCTTCAAAAAAAATCATTAAATTGAAGTATTAGTAATGGACGGTCTTTTCCTTATAAAGGAAGTTTTTATCCTTCGTAAATTATTTGGGTCTTTATGAACAGTCTTCTTATTCTTGGTTTATTGCTCATTACAGGATACACCATCGGAATATTTTTCGATAAAATCGGCATCCCCAAAATCATCGGATATATCGCCACTGGGATCATTTTTAGTCCCAACACCCTGGACTTTATGGATGCTGATGTACTGGACAGTACTCAACCATTAATGGACGCATGTCTAGCTATTATAACATTTGAAGTCGGGGGAGCATTAAAATGGTCTAAAATCAAAAAACATGAAAAAGAAATCATCAGCATTACCCTATTAGCCAGCCTTTTCCCTTTCCTATTAATAAGTATAGGCATAATATCCTTTGGCCTAATCTTCCCGGCATTAATGCCATTTGACTTCACCACCTTAATGGCTTTTGTCCTACTCTTGGGGGCCTTAGCGAGCCCTACCGAACCAGCTGCTACACTTGCCATCATGCATCAATATAAAGCAAAGGGAAAGGTTTCCGATACCATAATGGGAGTAGCGGCACTTGACGATGTTGTTGGAATCCTTTTATTCAGCCTTACTCTTGGGGTGGTCTCTATTCTTATTGGCGATGGAGCTGTTGTATTTGAAAATGCAATCTTCAATTCCTTATATGAAATAATTATTGCTGTTCTAATCGGTGTATGCTCGGCCATCCTGTTAAACACAATCGTCAAATTCTTTCTAAAACCAAGCGAAGGCCAGTGGATAGTTATGCTGTTTGCAATAATTATTCTTTGTATGGGTATTTCCAAATATTTAAAAGTGGATCAGTTACTGTCCTGTATGACCATGGGAGTGGTGGTAGTCAACAAAAGCCCTTACCAAAAATTTATTTTCCGCATATTGGAGAGGTATACTGAAGAACTAATTTTCCTTTTCTTTTTCCTTTTAAGTGGCTTGCACCTTGATATATCCACCCTCTCTCAAGCAGCTTTTTCAATCGCATTATTCGTCCTGCTAAGAATCATTGGTAAATACAGCGGATCGAACATAGGGGCACGAATAGTTGGGGCAGATCCGATGATCCAAAAACATACTGGCGGAGGACTTCTTCCTCAAGGAGGCATTGTAATTGGACTGGTTTTAAGTATTCACCAGAAAGAGGAATTCAAGGAAATAGCAGAAATATTACTGACCACCATTATGGGCGCCACTGTAATCAATGAATTGATCGGGCCCTTTTCGGCCAGGCATTCATTAAAGAAATCAGGTGAAATCATCATCCAAAAAACCAAAGAATAAATTAACTGATAGATTTCACGTAGCTAAACGTGATTTTTCAGTTATTTAGGCAAGCAGCTTTCTCCCCGCACAGCAGGGCAACTGCCTAAACAATTAAAGCCGCGCTACCCAATATCGCGAGGCAATGGTTCGAACAGCTCACTGCGCCTGTTTACGGTTAACTTAACAATTCAAAAGCCATTATTGCCTCCCTCCTCCTATCAGCTAAATTAAACTATCAGCTATATTTCTTAGTTTTTTATATGCCAAGGTTTCTATTTCATAAAACTTATGAACATAGGGCTTAGCACCAAAACTTTCCTTCCATTCCAGTAGCCCTTTATTAATAACGGCACCTTCCTTTTCATTGACGATCCCAAAATTAAAGTAATCCTTATGGGCAAACTCTTCGGTCATCAGTTTATTAACCAAAATATCCAGTGCATGGGTCGATCTGCCCAAGGGGGTTGATGCAATATATTGGGCATGGGCTACTCTATTGGTTTCAAAGATGGTAATGCCCGCAACTATTTGATCTTTAAAACAGGCATTGAACTGATGGATGCAGCCTGGATTAAGTTTGTTCAGCAGGGCAATTTCTTCCCTACTATGAACGGGACAAGTGTTATGGCGTTCTCTCAAATTCGGTGTCAATACCCCCTCCCAAAAAGTATCAAATTGATCCACTTTATGGACCTCAACTCCATACTGCAGGGCTTTTTTAAGACTTCTTTTTCGTCTTTGAGAAAGGCTTTTATAATTGAAGGACATTTCGACGGCATAAGTTAAATCCGTCCTGTATACTTTAGCCTGCAATAAACACATCGCATAATCCACAATCTCATGACCAGGCAAAAGATAAATGGAAGGCGGTGTTTTCAATAACAAAGTGGAAAAGCTTTTCTCTGAATAATACTTTAAAAATTCCGAAATGATTAATAAGATCATGGTGGAAGTTTGTTTTTTATCCACCAAAATCCCCCCATAAGTTAGTCCCTGATGGGAATAAACCTTATTTCCGTCAATATTAGCCGGCAATGCAGCTACAATTTGCCCTTTCATATAAGCCATCAATGAAGCATCTTCAAAACGGTCCTTATGGTACTCCATAAAGTTTCTGGAATGTAAGAAAGTGCTATTAACAGCTGTTTTCAATAGCCTTTCCCAATCCCTTTTATATTCAGGTTGATATGGTCTGATTTCAATCACTTCAGCAGATAGCGGTAAATTTTGAGCGTGTTCTCTTCTACCAATTTAAACCCGTTTTTTTCGAAGCATTTAATTGCACGGATATTTTCTGGCAATACCTTTAAATATAGACAACTTAGGCCCATTGCCTGGGCTGTTTCCTTCAAAAAATCAAGCATGTACCCTCCAAACCCAAGGTTCCAATATTTCATTTCTCCAATTAAAGTTATTCCAACAGCTTCTCCCCCTCCAATTTCTTTTAGGGCCAGAATTCCGATTTTCTGGTTCCTGTAGCTGAGCCCCCAGACTTTATAGTCCTCTCTATAGGGTAAATGGACAAAAAACTCCTTTTGTTCTTCTCCTGTAAAATCTTTAGTAAAGGCAAGCCGCTTGATTTCAGGGTTCATCAACCATTTTCTCGATAGGTCAATAAAACCCTTATCAAAAGGGATTATTTTTATTGCTCTAAATCGCAAATAACTATCAAAATCCCGGATATAATCCTCCTCCTTGTATGGATCTGAGGCAAAAACCAGGCACATGGCATCACCGGAAAAGTCATACAGCGTTCTCCATATCCCTTCCGGGATATATAATCCTTCCCTGTTGGATCCCAGTTGGAATATCTTTTCGCTGATCCCATCATTAACCTTAAGGGAAAAACTTCCGAATACTGGTACAATGACCTGCTTCAGCCTTTTATGGGCATGGTCACCCCTAACTGACCCAGCGGATAAATGATGCAAGAAATAAACCCGCTCTATTTCAAAGCCAAGCTCAGTTTGAGCCGGCAAAAATGTACTGTTGCCATTCTTTGTCTGTATGGTGGACATTCCAATTATTTCACAATCCTTTACAAACTTTTTATTACCCGCATTATTCATAAAAAATTCCCAATTCCTTCAACTCCTTATTAACTAACTTTGAAAGTTTTCTTGCCCCTTCTCCATTCAAGTGGTCTGCGTCATAAAAATCCCCATTGCTCAATGAAGTGTCATTATAAAAATTAAGATAGGTAAGATTGGAGTGGAGACTATCAAGCCCTTTGCCCAAGTTAACCATATCTTTTACACTTTTAATACCTATCAAATTTTGGTAATATGAGCTGACAGGTGTCGTCAATAAAATTACATGAACTTGATTTTTGAACGCCAAGGTTATAAGTTTTTCTATTTCTTTGATATGGGCTTTCTTTTCTTCCTTTACCAGATTCAACCGGCCAACTGCCTTTTTCGCAGTTTCTTCTAAATTTTTGGAAGCAAGTCCAGAATACAATTTCCCGAAACCATTCTCGTCGCTATAAACTTCATCCTTGCCAAGGAAATAAAATTTCGCCAATCTTTTCAAATTTACCTGAAACCTCCCAGAAAGTAGCTCACTATAATCTATAGCTTTGCTATTTCCGCTACTTAATCCATAATAAATCGCATAGTTTTTATACCTCCAGGTTTCATCATCCCTGCTTGATGGGGTATATAGGGAATTGATTGATAAGGGAATAATAACATACTTAAGCTGTGGTAAATGGCCTATATTCTTTTTTAACAATGCAAAATCCTGATCTAGTGTCTGAGCAATATGTGCATTATTGAAACTATTTAAACTTAAAAACATCGGGTTTATCCCAAAGTAAAGGTGTGAATCCCCCAATATCAGCAATTCCACCTCATCATGAATGCTTCTCAGTTTATCTAATTTATGGCTGTAATCATTAGGTATCCCCCTGAGCGCACACTCCAATATCCCAACTATAATTATAATTGGTATAAAAAACAACCCTATGCTCTTTAGAAACCTATTCACACCACTCCTATTTGTGGATTATATTATCGTTTATCCAACTCCCTAAATCTGCTGATAATAACCTTCCTGATGACTGATATAAATGAATCCCGTCCGTATATACAAATTCTCCTGCTTGATTAGAATAGTCTTTATACAAGATCCTATTATTTTCCGCCAGCTTTTTCATGCTCTTATTAAAATTCGGCATTATCATTTGATCATACTTCATAATTTGAGGATGAGCGGGCAAATAAACCAGAAATACCTGCCCATGATTTTTGAGGTACTTAATGGTTTTATCCAAATACTCCAGGCGGGAATTGGAAAACCGCACTCCATGCAAACCTTCCTCAAACTGCCTTACTTTTTCGCTAATGCGGTAATTCACCGTACTTGAATCCATTGGCAACACCAACTCCAACCATCCGCTATCCCGATGAAGCCGTTCATTAGCAGGCCTTAGGACACGGTGGATTATTTCGTAATAGGAAGGTTCAAACCAATTTAGCATATAAGATAAGTTCGGCTTATAACTTTGGTTATTCACATCTGCCAAAGGTGTGGGCTGTTCTGGCAAAATGATGGTATCTTCATGCGCTTCACTCTCCACCACTAATGACCATGGATCGACAGTAACTATAAATAAACCATTTTTAGTCCTGGCCTCCACTTTATCCTTTATGCTTTGGTAATAAACCGGACCGTACGAAGAATAACCGACAGCAAAAGCATAATTATAAAGTCCAAGCTCATCGCCTTTTGGAAGCTGCTTTACTATTTCCTCTGGTATTAGGCCCTGCGCAGCTCTGGAATTACCTATAATCAAAGATGTTTTCTTTCCTGTTGTAAAACGCATCCCAAAGGCATCAGCGTTGCCATCTTCCAAATAAAGCACCCCTAAAGCGCTCACCACTGGAAAGCATGCAAAAACTAAACATTTGGTCAAAAACTGTCTCAAACTTAAAACTGGAAATAAATAAATTCCTGTTCCTTGGTAGCAAACAAGAATATCATCATCACTAAACTATAATAAAAGCCATACCTAACGATGGCCGGACGAAACAGGGCCATTTTTTGTATGGCAAACTCGCTTTCCCTTCCCCGCCATTCGATAAGGACAAAGCACACTATAAGCCCCAAAAACAGGTATATACGGATGTCCAACTGCGGTTTAGAAAATAAATCCGGTGACCACAACCCTTGCAAATAAACCCATGCTTCCTGAATATCCGATGATCGGAAGAGCACCCAGGTTAAGGTCACCAGGCTAAAGGTAAACAGCATTTGTCCCAATTCTTTTAAACTGGGGCAGGTCTTGCCTTGAGCAACTATGTCCAAATGAACCCTGTGCTTTTTTCCCAACAGCAATGGCAGAAAATAAATGGCATTTAATCCACCCCAAAAAACAAAAGTCCAATTGGCTCCATGCCAAAGTCCGGATACTAGGAATATGATAAACACATTTGCAATAGTTTTCCTCCTACCATTTTTACTTCCCCCAAGAGGAATATATACATAATCCCTAAACCAAGTCGATAATGAAATATGCCACCTTCGCCAAAATTCAGCCACATCCCTGGAAAAATAGGGGTAGGCAAAATTCCTCATCAGCTTAAAACCAAACAAACGGGCTGTTCCAATAGCAATGTCAGAATATCCGGAAAAGTCACCATATATCTGGAAACTGAAAAACAAAGCCCCCACCAATAAATTGCTGCCGCTTTGGCCCGCAGGATCTGCAAAAACTTGATCCACATAAACAGCGCAGTTATCTGCTATTACCATTTTCTTAAACAAGCCCCACAGTATCTGCCGCATACCATCCATCCCTTCTGAGTATTTAAAAACTCTTTGCCGATGGAATTGGGGCAAAAGTTGTGTTGCCCTTTCTATTGGGCCGGCCACTAGCTGGGGAAAAAAACTGACATAGGCAAAAAAGGCTACCATGTCCTTGCTTGGCTTCAATTTGCCCCGAAAGACGTCGATGGTATAACTCATTGTCTGAAAGGTGTAAAAACTTATCCCTACAGGTAGGATCAACTTTAAGGAATATGGATTCGCTTGAAACCCAAAAGCATTGATCATTTCAGTAGTCGATTCAATAAAGAAATTAAAATATTTAAAAAAGCCAAGCAGCCCAAGATTCACCGCCAGGCTGAGGCCTAAATAAAACTGTTTTTTTCCCTTGGTTTGATATTGCTGTCCTATTTTAAGCCCGCAGGAATAATCAACTATGGAGCTCAAGGCAATAAGCCCAAGAAAACGATAATCCCACCATCCATAGAATACATAACTTGCCAAAAGTAGAAAGGCATTTTGAGCTTTTAGATGCTTCTGGAATACAAACCAATAGACCATAAAGACTATTGGGAGGAAGATCAGAAATTCGAACGAATTAAATAACATAGGTTGTGTTCATCGCAAAGTGATATTCTAATTTCTCCTATAGCTAATTTCCGGCAATAAATTCTGATCGACAGAACGAGCAATCGAAAGAGATAAAAATTGGATCAAGCAAATCAAATTTAAATATTAAACTACTAAAAACAAGTTAAAAAACCTGCATAAAATACTCCCAATGGCAATTCCATCATGGTTGATAGCTTTGACCAAATCGAAAAGCTAATTTTTGAAAATGGCGGGCAAGTGGCCATGCCCAAATTTGCTGTCGCGGGAAAGTGTTGGCAAGGTTATTTCCTTGAGGCTGACCACAATGTATTTGGCGTATTCCAGGTTGATGAAAAAGCCGGGTCATAACGCTTATAGTTTCATATTATTCCCCTGAAAAAAGGCTGCCTCATAAAAAAGCCCTAAACTGTTCAAAAACGGTCAATTAACTGTTCATTTTTTGTTCTTTTAAAAGGACCAATCCGCTAAAAATCGAGACTGGGCTATTTGGCACATTTTTAGAAATGCAATGGATATAAATCAATTTAAACTCCAGATGTCAAAATGAATTTATTTATCAGCCTAATTCTATGGACCATCCTTTTTGTGCTTTGTTGGCCACTGGCTTTACTCTTTTTGATTCTTTACCCTTTCGTTTGGCTTCTCCTATTACCCTTTAAGCTGCTGGGCTTTGCCATTGACCTGAGCCTTTCATTTATCGGCAATTTATTTATGCTTCCTTTTAAATTGCTCAGGTAATTCCTTATCAAAAAAATTAGGCTCTCCTAAATGATCTGTAGTTGGCTCGTAGCTATAATAAAAGTGCATGGGGTATCAGATATCCGTTAATTGACAACTTGATTAGACTCGTTTTGCAATCATTCAATTAACAGTCATTAGATAAGTGGCTTTATCCATTATTTTTCACATGGAGCCCTATTAATTCAATAATATAAAATCTATAGCGCGGAGAAATTACCCAAAGACCTATAACTAATAGGTTGGTTCCTAAAGAACTAAGACATCCCTTATTTTCTCCTCCTTGCTAAAAACAGACTTAGCAAAGGGGCAAAGGGGTATCACTTTGATATTGTTTTCCCGGACAAAATCCACCAAATTCATCAAGATCAGCTTTCCTATGCCTTGGCCTTTGTAATCGGGGTTTACCTCGGTATGGTCAATAATCATTTTAGAATCCCCTGCATAGGAATAGCTCATTCTACCTGCCTCTTCATCATCTTCCATTGCTGCGAAAAAACCTTTACTTCCCTGGACATTATTTTTTACGATCATTTTTTAATGGATAGAAGTTATACAAAAAGAAAATATCCCACATAGACCAACAATGCTCACTTGAGCTACAAAAAATAATAATAAAAAAGGAGGCTTTCACCTCCTTTTTTAATTTTCATAAAAACATAACACAATTATATGCTTTCTTACCACTACTAAAATTGAAAGTTAATTCCCTACTCCCTTTAAAGGAAACTCCAAAAACAATTCCCTGTCATTCGACGGGCCATGCTGTAACTGCTTGTCCGCCTTTGGCGAATTCGTGGAATTTCATTGTTATTTGTAAAGTACTGGCAGAAGTGTGGACATGCATAAATATAATATGCTGTTTATCAATTGGTAGCCTTCAACTTATTTGCTGCGGCTTCATCCACCAACCATAGCACCTCCCCATTTTCTGGTTTGATCATTTGAGAAGGATATTGGTTAGGGTTGCTTTCTCCCTCCAGCACTTCATATAAGGCATTGGCTTTGTTTTCTCCAAACACAAAGAATACAATCTTCTTTGCCTTGTTGATCAAAGGAGCCGTCAAGGTTATTCTATGGATATCCTTGGATTCCAGAAAATACCCCTCTACCCATTTTTCCCTTTCTTGAAGAACTTTAGTACCTGGAAATAAAGATGCGCAATGCCCATCATCTCCCATTCCCAAAAGGATAAGATCAAATATACCTTCAGCACCTAACTCTTTCTGGAGATATTGGGTATACTCAGCAGCCCTGGCTTCCGGTGTGATTCCTGCTGCCCACATAGGATAAATATTTTCTTTGGGAACAGGAACATGGTTTAGCAAAGTCTCATATGCCATCCCGGCATTACTTTGCTCATCATCCAATGGCACCCATCTCTCATCTCCCCAAAAGACAAATACCTTGTCCCAATCAATCTGACTTTTATAAGTATCTTCTGCTAATAGTCTGTATAATTTAACCGGCGAACTTCCCCCCGTAAGGGCTACGTTAAACTTTCCTTTTTCTGCAATTGCCGCTTTAGCTGATTCCACAAAAAGGTTCGCAGCAACCTTACCCAATTCTGCCGGGTCTTTTTGAATATTAATCATTTTTATATTAATCTTTTTGAAGGTTTAAGGCCCAAACATGACCATCTTTTGCGATAAGTGCCTCCGCATTTTCCGGTCCCCAGGCACCTGCCGCGTAATTAGGAAAATCCAAGGAAGGCCTGTTTTCCCAAACATCCAAGATAGAGTCAATCACATCCCAAGCTTCCTCAACTTGGTCGGAACGCATGAAAAGGGTTGGGTCTCCTCGCATTGCATCCAGCAACAGGGTCTCATATGCTTCAGGTGTCTGGGTACTGCAGGCATCATAATCATAAATCATATCAGCCTGGTTCAGGTTCATCTCCAAACCATGGCGTTTCACCGTAAACCTCAACCTAATATCCATTTGGGGCTGCAGGTTAATGGTCAGCCTGTTTGGCATCACACTGTCGGCTTGTTCATTGGCAAAGGTACTGTGAGGAACCGGCCTAAACTGAATGGTCACAGATGAAGTCTTCACGGGCATTCTTTTCCCGGTTCTTAGATAAAAGGGTACCCCCTGCCATCTCCAATTGTCCAAATAGAATTTAATGGCTGCATAGGTTTCCGTAGCGGAGTTTTTGTCCACGCCATTTTCTTCCCTGTAGCCGGCCACCTTTTTACCTTCTACCCAGCCTGGTCCATATTGCCCCCTTACGGCAAATTTATGTACATCTTCTGACTTGATTCTCCTTACTGCCCGCAGCACATCCGCTTTTCTGTTTCGGATCTCTTCTGCCTCAAAGGACACAGGGGCTTCCATGGCCACCATGCAAAGAATCTGTAGCAGGTGGTTCTGGATCATATCCCTAAGTGCGCCAGAACTTTCGTAATATCCCCCACGGTCCTCTACACCTACCTGCTCAGCCACGGTAATCTGCACATAATCAATATAATTTCGGTTCCAGAGAGGCTCGAACAATGCGTTTGCAAAGCGGAATGCCAAAATATTCTGAACGGTTTCCTTACCCAAATAATGGTCAATTCTATAGATCTGCTCTTCCTTAAAGGTCCTTCGGAGCATATCATTGAGCTCGATCGCCGTCTCCTTATTCGTACCAAAAGGCTTTTCAATGATAATCCTATCCAGATCATCATGGCTGGCCAACCCAGACTCCTTAAGGTTGAGCGTTACGCTCTCAATAAATCTAGGGGCTACGGACAGGTAAAATAGCCTATTCGCTCTCACTCCCCATTCCTTATCTATTTTGTCCATCTTTTCTGCCAATTCTTTATAGGAATTGGCATCGTTGATATTGGACTGTAAATAGCTGATGGAGGGATTAAATTCCTCCCATTTCTCTTTCTTTGGTTTTCCACTCCGGGAGAAGGAGGTCAGCCCGTTACAAAGGCGCTGGCGATAAGCCTCATCATCCAATTCCGTACGTCCCAATCCAATGATGGAAAATTTGCTGGGCATCCAACCATCCAAATACAAATTATAAAAAGCTGGAACCAGTTTACGCTTGGCCAAATCCCCGGTTCCCCCGAAAATTACAATGATGGTAGGCGCTGCCTTCTTGGTTGTTTTCATCATTCAGTCTATTGTTTATAGGGTATTTAAAGGCTATCCTTTCAAAATTAATCCCACTGCGCGTGGAACACCCCTTCTTTATCAATTCTTTCAAACTGGTGGGCACCAAAGTAATCCCTTTGTGCCTGAATTATATTAGTCGGTAAAACCTCACTTCTATAGGCATCAAAATAGCCCAGTGCAGCCATAAAACCTGGAGCTGGCACGCCTTTATCTACGGCTATTTTCACGATGCTTCGGATGTCTCCCTGCCTATCTACCAAATCTTTACCAATCTTCCCATCCAACAAAAGGTTGGGCAACTTGGGGTCATTTTTATAAGCCTGGCGAAAATCTTCCAAACAGGCCGCACGGATAATACAACCACCTCTCCATATCTTAGCTACTTCTTCCAAATTCAACCCATAATTGTATTCTTTGGACGCGATGGATAGCTGTGCCATGCCTTGTGCATACGTATTGATGACCGCAAAATACAAGGCATTTTTCATCATATCAACCGTAGCATCCGTCTTGCCATTTCCTCCTTCCCATATTAGGGATTTCGCAGCATCTAGACGTTCTTCCTTGTATTTGGATACATCCCGCATCAAAACCGCCACATCGATCACTGGAACCGGGGCCTGAAGGTCCATGGCATTTTGGGATGTCCACTTCCCTGTTCCTTTTGAACGGGCACGGTCAGAAATAAGGGTAACCAATTGCTTGCCGGTTTCCTCATCGGTTTTCTTCAATAATGTAGCGGTAATTTCCACCAAAAATGACTGTAACTCCGACTTGTTCCATACCTCAAAAGCTTCCTGGATGATTTCATCACTGTACCCCAATCCCCTTTTCATCAAATCATAGGTTTCGGCAATTAGTTGCATGATTCCATATTCGATTCCGTTGTGAACCATTTTCACATAATTACCGGCTGAACCGTTGCCAAGATACGTTACACAAGGTTCCCCATTAACTTTGGCGGATATTGCTTCAAATATTGGCCTTAATCTTTCATAAGCCTGGGCATCACCACCTGGCATCATGCTTGGCCCAAAGCGGGCCCCCTTTTCTCCACCAGAAATTCCCATTCCGAAGAAATGGATATGTTTTTCAGCCAATTCTTTAAACCTTCTGTCGGTATCCGGGAAATAGGAATTCCCTCCATCAACGACAATATCCCCGTTCTCCAAATAGGGCAATAATGAAGCTATGGCCGCATCTACTGGCTTTCCTGCCGGCACCAATAACATAATCGCTTTAGGGCCTTTCAATGACTTGGAAAAGTCCTCCGCTGAGGTAAAACCTTTTATATTTTGGCCCGAAGCAGCTTCTTTCACCAGTGAGTTGGCTTTTTCCTCATCCAGGTCAAGTCCCGCTACCGCAAAGCCATGGTCAGCCATGTTGAGTAGCAAGTTCCTTCCCATTACCCCAAGGCCTACTATGCCAAAGTCGTACTGTTCCATTGTACTATTGTTCAATTTATTATTGGTTGATGGTTTTGTGTCAAATCAAATAATCCTTTTCAAGTGCTATCACTTTGTCCAAACGACGTTTGAACCGCTCTTTTTGGGCAAATTCCGCAAGTAAAAACACTTCTACGAGTTCTTTGATCAATGCCGGGCCAATCACACGCCCCCCAAGGCACATCAGGTTCATATTATCATGTTCCACTCCTTGGTGGGCTGAATAAGGCTCTGTAATCAATGCCGCTCGCACGCCAGGAAATTTATTGGCGGCAACGGAAACCCCAACTCCACTGCCACAAATGGCAATGCCTTTTTGAATTTCTCCCTTAGATATGGCAAGAGCCAACGGTTTTACCACATCTGGGTAGTCATCCTCTGCATCAAATTCATGAGCACCAAAATCCGTCACATCGTGCCCGTTATTTTTCAAATATTGATACACCTCCTGCTTCTGGTCAAAGCCCCCATGGTCTGCTGCTATTCCTATTTTCATTTTTTGCCTTTCGTTTGGATGATTATCAAAACGTATTTTTATATCCTCAAAATTCCCTATTTCTTAAAGCAGCCCAAAAATAGGCTTTTTTAATGTAATCTTATCTTTTTGCCTATTCATTTACCAATTATCATTGGCAATTAGTTCTTTTCACCCCCACCACCCCTATAAAGATTTTGGCAAAACTAAATAATACAATTCTATTCTCTAAAGTTCCACACCTTAGAGAAATCAATTTATTGAACTAGTAATGAATCTAACTGCCAGTTCTTCAAAACTTACAAACTGGCGAAAATTAAAAAATTTAGGGCCTACAGGTGCTTTTTCCAATAATTATGGTTACACAAAAAAGTCCTCATCACAATAAAAGCTAAAAGCCCCGTAAAATACGAGGCTTTTGAAATCCCACAAAAAACAACTTTCAACTATATAACTATTTAAGTAGGTTTTTATTCTGATTCTTCTTTAGAAAGTTTGTAAGATACATTCGATTTCCTGATCAATTGGATCACGACAGGTATTCCTGCCAGAATCATCAAGGTCACGCCACCAAGGAAAATATGGTAAGGGTTAATGAAGTATTTTCCAGAAGAGAATACCCCTAAAATCACCAGGGTGCTAAAAGGTAGCGATACCGCCAGGATATTTAAACCTAGTCCTAAATCAAATGTTTTTTTCGATTCTGGCTTATTTTCCAACTTTTCCATTCCCTCCACTGCCGACATATGAGCAAATGGCCAAAAACTGCATGCGCTTTGAGGAAATACCACAGCAAGTAAAATGGCTGCCTCATTAGGCATTGGAATAAAAGTCACCAGCAATCCACTAAGAATAAAGGTGATTCCTGATCTGAATGCCAAAAGGGCCACAATCATTTTCAGTTGTTCCCACTTTAGCACTGCGGCCACCCCAATAAAGATCAAAATCAGTGGCGTCATTAGGTTTTTCATCTGAATAATTGCTTCACCCAAAAAAAGTGGCATACTCTCCAGGCTTACACCAAAACTTAACAGCATGATTGCCACTATCATCACCAAATTTATAGGTTCATTAAGCATCGATAGCAGCAATCCCTTGATTTTTTGATTATTACTGTGGGATACCGACTGGTTGGATTTATAATACCAGTGCATGGCCAGCAAATAGGTCAGTATCAATACAAAAACCTTATTCCCAATGTCTGCCAATGCCCCCCAGGCCAAGGTCTCATCCCCAAGATATTCTACCAAAAAAGGGAAACATGATAAGCCCGGGGCCAATGAGGGCAACAACATCATCAATGTCCTCATGGTTGGGGTATCATTATCGATCCCGTATAGTGGCAAAACATACTTACTTACTGCCAACATCAACAGATTAAAGACCAAAGCCAATACCGGAAGGAACAAAAGGTCAGGCTGAATATCAATTTTCAACAAAGCCACAAAAATAATTGCCGGCAATGCTATATTCAGAATAATAATCTTCAAACCCTTTTGATGTTCTGGTTTGTTTAGCTTGGATTTTAACAAAAATCCAATGCAAATCAGTAGTAATAAGGATAGGGTTTTCTGTATAGCAATACTCATGATAGACTAATTTATTAGACCGTAACTTTTTTGAATGCTTCCAGGAAAATCTCCATTTCTGGCATAGTCCCCATACTTACTCTACACCACGGTTTGTCAAGGAAGTTATATGCCCTAACCCCTACGCCTTCTGCAAACATACCCTTGAGGAATTTATCTCCCTCCATTTCTATAGGAAAAATCATGAAACTGGTGGATGAGGGGATTACATTATAGCCCATTGATATCAGCTCAGTATAGACATAGTCTCTACATTCTTTGTTTAGGCTTTTACATTCTGCAAGAAATTTTTCTTCTGATTTGCTTACAATAGCTCCTCTTAGGGATGTCACAGATAATCCCATAGTACTGCGGACCATGCTGGTTATGCTTTCTATCCTTTCAGGTTGGGCAACTATATATCCTATCCTTAATCCTGCCATTCCATGAATTTTACTAAACGTCCTGGCAATAATTACGTCATGACCCTCTGCAACTAATCCCACCATAGTGTTGTTTTCAGCATCATCCATAAATTCCAAATAGGCTTCGTCAACGAAAATCGGAGTTTTCTTAGAAACACTTTCACAAAAACTCTTCAACTTGGCTGCCTCAGTTATGGACCCAGTTGGATTGTTTGGATTGCAGATATATACCAATTTAGTCTCATCATCTACGGACTTAGCCATTCCCTCTAAATCGTGGGAAAAATCAGATTTAAGTGGAATTGGTTTCCAGGTTGCCCCTATCCCTCTCGAGGTATTGATCAAGGACATATATGAAGGATCCGCCGACACGATATTCCCCCCCTCCAGAAATCTGACTATAGCCGTCTTCTCCAATAGATCGGTCGATCCTGGCCCCAACATAATATGGTCCTTGGTAACACCTTCCTTCTCTGCAATCATATCAATCAAGTAAGCAGCATCACTGTGAGCATACCTGTTCCCTAAAGAAACCGCATCTGTAATCGCCGAAACTACTTTTTTTGATGGCCCGTAGGGATTTTCATTGGCCAAAAGTCTCGCTCTTAGTGCAGGGGCGCTTTCCTTGTACATTGGATCATGCTCCCAAAGCAGGCTTTGTGGATTTATCGGGGAAACATGGGAAGACACTCTTGTTGAATTTGCTGATGCAAATACTGGAGCAAAGCCAATACCTCCGGCGGCTAAAAGACTAGATTTAAGCCACGTTCTTCTGTTAAATTTAGTTGTCATGAGAGAGATGGTTTATTTTTTGAAAATTGATGTTTAAATGAGAATTAAATACTTTACTAGTAATGGGTTTATTTAATTCTGGATACCTATCGCTGCATCCCTGAAAAAGCTAATCATCAATTATTTTGGGCTTCTATAATTAAGTCAACCAACCCCTACCAAACCTCCACCCATCAATAGTGTTTTAAACCATTATTTTGAAAGTTTATGTGAAAAAATATAAAACAAGTATAAATATTCACCTCTATTTTAACCATGAGCAAAAAATCAATAAAATCTAAGCAAAAAAACCTGAACAGCTTTGCCGTCCAGGTTTCCTACCTTTAGAATTACCCATTAATAAATAATCAACTCTATAAGTTATTCAACCCTAACTGTATGGTACTTTCTAAATGAAACATTTTTGTAAGATCCAGTAAATTCCAACTTAACTTGGTTTCCGGGATCGGGAATGGTCAATCCTAGATCTTCCCAGGTGGTATTCAACGCAACTTCTCCTTCCCCATTGGTAACCAAAGAAGCAACTTCATCAGTTTGGTTGATATACACCTGAATCTCAAGGTCATTTACGGGAATTGAATCAATTCCAATATTTCCATCCAAAATTCCACTCTTGTCCAATTCCATAAATTTGGCAGACACAAGCACCTCACTATTCGGCG
>Ga0207773_100327_pt1 | contig 22655 bp, 22 predicted proteins | sample TtaePargueraPR_2_FD_187281 | JGI IMG/M metagenome (GOLD analysis project Ga0207773, IMG submission 187281) | Aerobic enrichment media microbial communities from Bioluminiscent Bay, La Parguera, Puerto Rico - Tt and M1 (3) (SPAdes) | ecosystem: Environmental > Aquatic > Marine > Unclassified ...
CCATCAACTACTATGGGGAAACCAAGTTGGAAGCAGAGAAAATCATTTTTGAGTCCAAACTCAAATGGGGAATTGCGCGAACAGTGCTAGTTTATGGGATTTCACATGACATGAGCCGTTCCAATATTGTACTTTGGGTAAAAAACGCATTGGAACAAGGGAAAGAATTACAGCTGGTAGACGACCAGCTCAGGAGCCCCACCTTAGCAGAGGACCTGGCTGAGGGATGCTTGATGATGGCAGAACAGGAAGCAGAAGGGATATTCAACATTTCAGGGGAAGAACTACTGACCCCCTATGACATGGCCATACAGACCGCAGATTTTTTTAAATTGGACAAAACCAAGATCAACAAATCAGATTCCACCTCCTTCAAACAGCCTGCTAAAAGACCCCTAAAAACCGGTTTCATCATACAAAAAGCTAAAGATCAGTTAAATTATCATCCAAAAAGTTTTGCCGAGGGAATTGCTATTCTAGCAAAACAACTTAATTTAGCCAACTGAAAAAAAATAATAGTTAGCTGTAAAAATCCAATTTCGTTCCTTTTGCCCATGAAGTTCATCCGAAAAATAAGCTTATACCTGTGTTACCCAGGTTGTGTCCCCCATCAGGACACATCACCGCATAGGGCCATATAGGCTTATGAAGGATAGAATCTAAATATGGGGTTAAGGGGAATTGAGGTTTTATGTAAGTAATAAACAAAATATAAGACTCAAATATACAAATCAAACTTAAACACATTATGTATAAGAAACTTCTATCCTTCTTAATTTTTCTTTTACCTTTATCGCTCTTTGCACAAGAGACGACCGCAACGGAAGAATTAAGTTTTGGACAACAAATAGATCAATCCTTTCAACCTGTAGCTGATGCCTGGGAGAGCTTAGTACTCTATCCCATCCCCATCGGAGACTATAATATTCCATTCATTCTGATATTATTGGTTACAGGGGCTACCTTTTTCACCATCTACTTTTCCCTGCCTGGGGTAACAAAACTGCCTTTGGCTATCAGAACCGTGCGAGGCAAATACGATGACATGGAAAAGACTTATAAGGATCCTGAACATCCTGATGTGATTGTGGATGAATCCAAAGAAGGAGAAGTGAGTCACTTCCAAGCATTGGCGACCGCAGTATCCGGTACAGTGGGACTTGGAAATATTGCAGGTGTGGCTGTTGCTATTGCCCTTGGTGGACCTGGGGCAACTTTCTGGATGATCGTCTGCGGTATATTAGGTATGAGCACCAAATTTGTAGAATGTACGCTAGGCGTAAAATACAGGGATGTAGAGGATGATGGAACCGTGCATGGGGGCCCGATGTATTACCTTTCAAGGGGCCTGGGCCATGACCTTAAAAAAGGACGTTTAGGACAGTTTCTCGGAGGTCTTTTTGCCATCCTTTGTGTCGGAGCTTCCTTTGGAGGCGGAAATGCCTTCCAGTCTAACCAGGCTGCTTCCCAACTATCCAACTTACTTGGCATTAACTTTCAAACCAATGGCTTTTGGATCGGTGTCGGCTTGGCCGTTTTGGTCGCTATTGTAATCATCGGAGGTATCAAAAGGATTGCCACCATTACTGAAAAAATCGTTCCTTTTATGGCCGGGGTTTACGTTTTGGCTTCCCTCATCATCTTGGGAGCACATTACGATTATGTGGATGATGCCTTTGGGCTGATTATTGAAGGCGCCTTTACCCCTATGGCCGGCTTAGGTGGTATGGTGGGAGTTTTGATAGTAGGATTCCAGCGTGCGGCCTTCTCAAATGAAGCGGGTGCAGGATCAGCGGCTATTGCCCACTCGGCAGTAAAAACCAAGTTCCCTGCCAGTGAGGGAGTCGTTGCACTCCTGGAGCCGATGATAGACACGGTAATCGTGTGTACCATGACGGCCCTTGTGATTATCTTCTTTAACATTGATGGAGGGCTAGGAAACGTAGAAAGCATCTTCACCTACGGTGGTGACGGTAGCGGCAATGTTATTCTTAAAGAGGGCGGTGCCTCCATTGGTGGGGTAGAATTGACCACCATGGCCTATGACGCAGTTATCCCTCATTTCTCCTACGTATTGACCATAGCCATTATCCTGTTTGCTTTTTCAACGATGATCTCCTGGTCGTATTATGGGCTTCAATCCTGGAAATTCCTTTTTGGAAGGAGCAAAACTTCTGACCTTACCTATAAAGTTCTGTTCATCGCCTTTATCATCATTGGTGCCTCCACTACTCTGAATGCAGTGGTAAAATTCTCTGATGCCATGATCTTGGCCTTGGTGTTCCCAAATATGATAGGCTGCTTCTTCTTGTTCCCTAAAGTGAAAAAGGAACTGGAAAAATACACCGCTGCCATAAAAAACATGAAAGCATCAACTCCCATTGAGGAGGAAACCGTGGTAGAGCAAAGTTCTGGCAAGGTATTTGGAAATGAAAAAGAATAACTTCAAGTATTACAACCCTAAAACCTATCACAGATGAAAAAATTATTGGTTATTCTAATGGTCTTCATGGCGGCAAGCAGCTCCTTGTACGCTCAGGACTTTTCCATAGGCCCCAAAGTAGGAGTTTCCCAAGGCAACATCGAAGTCAACAATGGGGAATATGAAAGCGGAGACAGCAAACTCGGCTACCATATTGGTGCTTTTGTAAGAATGGGAGGAAACTCGTTTTACCTTCAACCGGAAGTGCTTTACGTAAATACGGGCGGAGAGATCAATAAAACAAATGCTCCGGATGAGCAAAAGTTTGAGGCTACTTTTAACCGTCTGGATGTGCCTGTCATGCTTGGCTTCAAGTTGGGCAATATTTTCAGGGTTCAAGGCGGGCCAGTTGGAAGCTTTTTGCTCAATTCTAAGTTCAGTGAAGAATTGGAAACTGATCCTATTCCGGAATACAATGATGCCACTATCGGCTACCAGGCAGGCATTGGCCTGGACATTGCAAATATGATTATCGACCTGAAGTATGAAGGTTCGCTCAGCAAACAGTCTGAGCGTGTTGCAGGACTCGATACTGACCAACGACAAAATCAATTGATCCTATCATTGGGCTTAAGGCTTTTCTAAAATCAAACAGCACATAAAAAGAGCGATGGAAAATTCATCGCTCTTTTTATTTAATGTTGTCGAAGCTCTCCCGTGGTTTATCCTTCATCTTTTTATAAGCAGATGGAGTTATTCCTATCACTTTTTTGAACTGATTGGAAAGATGCTGTACGCTGCTGTACCCCAATTTCCAAGCTATCTCACTTAACTGCATTTCCTTGTTAAACAATAGCTCTTTGGTTTTTTCCAATCTCAAATGGATGAAATACTTCTCTATAGTAATTCCTTCCATGGAACTGAACAAATGGCTTAATCCGCTGTAATCTTCAGGGATAGCCGCTTGAATATATTCTGACAGGTTTAAGGATGTCGGAATTTCCTCCATTTGAAGCAAAAGTTGCAGCCTGTTTTTTATTCTTTCTACGGTCTGTGCGTCTTTTTCTTTCAACAACTCAAACCCTATCGTTTTGAGTGCATTTTCCAAAACCTTTTCTTGTGCTTTAGAAACTGCCGATGCTGTAGAAACTTTCCCCAATTCCACCTTTTCAAAGGGCACATTATTATCCTTGAAAATTTTTTCGACCGCCATAATACAGCGGGGACAAACCATATTTTTGATCAAAATCTCAGACATATCCATTAAACCTCACTTAAAGTCAGGAAGTTCTATAGCTCCCCTAAAACTCGTCAAAATTACTGAAAACACAATTTCAAAAAGGAACTTTGCTTTACCACAAACTTAAATTAATTTGCTTCCATCCAGCCATTCTTACAACATGACTCAAGTTTCTACAAAAATGACCTTTGACCGTAAAAACCTAAGCGACCAACAGCTTTTGGACTTTTATGAATCCCTCTTGGTGCCCCGTAAAATTGAGGAGAAAATGCTTGTGCTGTTGCGGCAGGGGAAAATTTCAAAATGGTTTAGTGGCTGGGGACAGGAAGCCATTTCCATTGCCGCGGTCAAAGCCATGGAAACCGATGAGTTTATACTGCCCATGCACCGAAACCTCGGAGTGTTTACCGGTAGAGGAATCCCCTTGGAAAGGCTCTTTGCCCAGTTTCAGGGGAAGAAATCCGGCTTCACCAAAGGCCGTGACAGGTCTTTTCACTTTGGAACATTGAATCACCATATTGTAGGCATGATTTCCCATCTTGGGCCCCAACTTGCAGTTGCAGACGGGATAGCTTTGGCCCATAACCTCAGGAATGAGAACAAAGCCACGTTGGTATTCACGGGTGACGGGGCTAGCTCCGAAGGGGATTTTCACGAAGGCCTAAATGTGGCTGCTGTTTGGAATTTGCCCGTTATTTTCGTGGTGGAAAACAATGGATATGGCCTTTCCACCCCTAGCGCAGAACAGTTTCGCTTCCAGCAATTTACAGACAAAGGACCTGGCTATGGTATCGAAGCGGTAAAGGTGGATGGCAACAATCTATTGGAAATGTACCATTGCCTTTCAGAAATTGCGCAAGAAATCCGAAAATCACCTCGTCCGTTTCTGGTGGAAGCAATAACCTACCGTATGCGTGGTCATGAAGAGGCCTCGGGAACTCACTATGTTCCTGAAGCGTATTTTGAAGAAGGCAGGGCCAAAGATCCCATCCTAAACTTTGAAACATTCTTAGAAGCTTCTGGAGTACTTTCCGAATCTGCTAAAACCGATATCAATGACCGGGTGAAAGCTGAAATTGAATCAGGCATTGAAAAGGCATTCCGTGAGGAACACTTAACTGCACAGAGCGAGGAAGAAACCAATGATGTTTATGCGGGCTCAGCTTTGGCACCAATCCATCCCCAATCAAGCGCCACCCAAAAAAAACGTTTGGTGGATGCCATCAGTGACGGCCTTCGGCAAAGCATGGAACGCCACCCAAATCTGATTTTAATGGGACAGGATATCGCCACCTATGGAGGAGTATTCAAGGTAACGGAGGGCTTCAAAGAACTATACGGAAAAGAAAGGGTAAGAAACACTCCCCTCTGCGAAAGTGCCATCATAGGCACAGCTTTAGGGCTAAGCATACAAGGCTTTAAGTCCATGGTGGAAATGCAGTTTGCGGATTTTGTCAGTTGTGGTTTCAACCAGATTGTAAATAACCTGGCCAAGATCCATTACCGCTGGGGACAAAATGCCGATGTGGTCATCCGAATGCCCACCGGAGCAGGAGTTGGGGCAGGCCCTTTTCATTCACAGTCCAATGAAGCTTGGTTTTTCCATACTCCAGGACTTAAGGTGCTTTACCCCAGTTCTCCAACCGCAGCAAAGGGCTTATTGGCTGCCTCATTTGAAGACCCAAATCCTTGCCTCTTCTTTGAACATAAAGCCCTGTACCGGTCAATTTCTGAAGAAGTACCCGTGGATTATTATGCCCTGGAAATCGGCAAGGCCAAACTACTTAGCCAAGGGAACCAACTCAGCATTATCACCTACGGCATGGGAGTTCACTGGGCTTTGGACGCCATCAATGAATTGGACATCGATGCTGATATTCTGGACCTTCAGACGCTGCTTCCTTGGGATAAAGAGGCCGTGAAGCAAACCGTGCATAAAACAAATAAGGTAATCATCCTGCATGAAGACACCCTTACCGGGGGAATAGGCGCAGAAATCGCTGCCTGGATAAGCGAACATTGTTTTGAACATCTTGACGCTCCCGTTTTGAGAGAAGGCAGTTTGGACACTCCTGTACCATTTACCGCTTCATTGGAAGAAAACTTCCTTCCGAAAAAAAGATTAAGGGAAAAACTAATGCTCTTATTGGACTATTGAGCGATATGCTTTTGGGGTATTGATCCTTAAATGCAAAAGAGGCTGCCTTGGAAAGACAGCCTCATGCCCAAACCTATGCAAAATTGGGATTTTAGAAGTAAATATACTTCTTCCTCCCTTGGGCATCCTTGATGCGCATATACAGCCCTTCCACCTCTCTATCGATAACTTTATAATTTTTTTCAAAGCCCTCAGCCACATTTACTTTATCCGAAGCAATCCTGTAATTGTTTTCATCGAAAATATCCACTTGGATTCCTGGTTTTTCAATTCCTAAAACCATAAGATTAATGGTATTTCTGTCTATTACTTTTCCATAAGCCACTATTGGCCTTTCAAATACCACTTTTTTTGCTTTGGTTTCCACATTATATGTCGCTTCTTCATCCTTGGTTTTCACAAAGACTGAATAATTCCCTTCGGGCAATTCGGCGAGATTATATGGGATTTTCATAGCTGTTTTGGCATTGTACTTATTACGCGCCAAAATCTTGTCATCTTCGTTAAAAATTATAATCAAGACTTTTCCTACTGGCTCCTTAAAGCTTACGCTGATGCGTTCATTATTGGCTTCCACACTCGTTACAGCCATCAGGCCTTCTTTCGCTGGTGTTTCTGGGTTTATGTTTGCTTTGGCAAGGAATATCATTCCAAATACAAAAACGGATGTTAATAATGCTTTCATGACGGTGTTTGTTTATGATGATTGATTTTTTTAGTTTCAATTGCGATTGCAAAAGCATTAAGACCAAATGCGTACCATTTGGGAACGCCCATCTTTTATTTGGCTTTTTTACCTTCAACAAAATATCAGAAAGGTGATTATTTCTAAAAATCCAGGAACTTGGCATAGCAAGCAAACCCGGTAAATTGTATCAAATTGATATATCTGTCCGGCTAAATGATCGGAAACAACACAGTTTTCAGGCTATCTGACGAAAAAACATCGATTCTTTTTTAATTGGGCATTTGCAGAAAGAAAAATATATATTTTTTTCTTTTTGTTTTAAAAAAAAACTCACTCCAAGCAGCACCTGTACGATTGTTCCATATCGAACAATTTACTGTACCATTCTGGCACAAAATCATTACGATTATTAGACTTGCATCCCCAATTGATTCGGGTAAACAGTCGTTCCCCAACTCAAAGTCGTCTCGCATCCCTTTTCAATTAATATCAGTCCAAAAAACCAAAATTACCCCAACAAGGGCCAGTTTAGGGGAAGTGGCATGGGAATTGGCAAGTGCAAGCCAACGAACCAACTATTATTCATTATGAAAAAGCAAGTAATATTCGCCGGACTATTTACGGCCAGTTCATTAGGTCTGTTCTCATGCAATAGCAATGAAAATGACACCCCTTCCCAAGCAAATGTAGCAGTAAAAGTAAGAACCATCGCACAGGACAGCCAAGAGGAGGAGACCGAGAATGCCCGCTTGATCTCTGGAGCAAACATCATCACAGCAAATGCTGCCATTTCCAACCTTACCATTCATGGATCGTCTGAATCAGCAGGAAATATCGAAGTGCCCATAGAACCGGGGACTGCCTTCAACCTTAGCCTTATCCAGAGCGCTCTTCCGCTGAGCGAAACGTTAGGGACATTAACCTTGAATCAGGGGAACTACTCCAAAATCTCATTACAGTTTCAGCAGGATGACAGCCTAACGGAAGGTGATGCTATGTATGGAAAAACACTTGAAATCAAGGGGAATGTCAATGAGCAATTGCTAACCATATTTACCAACACAGAAGAATTGCTCTCTGCTGCCTCCAAAGGAGGAAGTCTACATATTGAAGGTAACCAGGAAGTTTATCTAAACTTCGACATCAACCAACTTCTGGAAAACGTCGACCTAACACTGGCCGTGGACGGGAATCAAAATGGAACGATAGAAATCGAACCAAACAATATTGATGGCAACAGAAACCTATATTTGACCATCATCGGTAACCTGGAAAATGCATTGTACATTTCCAATGAATAAAAAGGTATGTGTCCGCAATATCCCACTTACCAATGATGACGTTTCTCCCATTGGCACGTGCAATATTGCGGATAATCATTATAAAAAAAGGCGCTTTGAAAACTCAAAGCGCCTTAATCGTATTTAACCTTTATATAAATATTAGAGAGCGGAAATGTATTCTCCATCCCCTTCCTCATTTCTAACTTCAAAGACCAATTCATCCAACGATTTCAATTTTTCAAACTTGAATACCTTTCCGAATTTGCCCCCTTCAAAGCTATCTTCAAAAATAACATTTCCCTGATCAAGAATCCTTACGTACTTTTTAGCATCATCCGATGACTTTACTAGGAACGCTACATTCTTATCATCAAGGACTTTTACTTTGGTAAAGAAAGCAGCATCAGCTTTTTTTGCCCCAACAAACAGGTTCTTATCTTGAATGGTGCCTTCTTCAGGAGTAAACACTTCAAATTTATATTCACCATCAGCTAAAGCTGAAAGATCATACTTTTTGGCAAATAATTTATCACTTGAAATAATGTCCTTAAAAATCACCGCACTATTTTCATCTTTGATCCTCAAAAGCACTTTGCTGCTTGGCACGGCCAAAAACTTCAATTCTACCTTTTTGTCTCCAACTTTTTCTAGTTTCACTGTTTTTTCATCCAGGCCAGTTCCTGTTTTAGCGAATGTACTTACTGAAATACAGAACGCTACTAGACTTGTAATAATTAATCTCATGATTAGAAATGTTAATAGGTTTTAGATTTTATTTAAACCTCCAGACTCTTTTAATATTCCGAGCCTGTATTTTCTAGAGGCTAATTATTTTGGGCGGGCATTTGATCATTGATCACATAACAAATGTAATACATAGATCATTTATTTGCAAAATACTTAAATAAAAATATCAATAATTAACGATTCAATAATATTATAGGTATTTCATTAAATATTCGACATACACGCAATTCGGATTACTATCTTGAAACCAAAAGCTTATCACTAAAATATTATTAACAAATATTCAATTTAAACAAAATTATATTTCTACAATAAAATTATTAAAACCTATATTACAATTATAATTCCGATCTAATTTCAACCGCTTATGCATCATCTTAAAAGAACAACTATAAACCAAAAATCTATGAAATCACAGCTACTTAAACATTTTCCGATTAAAAACGAACCTTTATCACCCTAACAATCTAAAAATATGGTATCATAAGGTTTTTTTTAAGGACGTAAACACCACATAAATCACCCTCAAACATCTACCCATTACACAAAAAAGGGTTGCCCTTACAGGACAACCCACCAAATTTTCTGTTGATTATAGTTCTACAGAGCTGAAAGATACTTTGCTTCGCCTTCAACGGATTTCACCTCAAAGACCAGATCTTCCATAGATTCCACTTTTTTGAACTTAAATAACTTCCCGTAAGAATTTCCCTCAAAGGAATCTTCAAAGATCACATTCCCCTTATCAAGGATACGAATATGCTTTTTAGCATCTCCGTCCGCCTTTACCAAAAAGGCCACGCTCTCATCGTCCAACATTTTTACTTTGGTAAAGTAGTTAGAGCCGGCTGCTTTTTCTTCACCTAAAGTAACCTTAAAGTTTTCTGTGCCCTGCTCTTTGGTAAACACTTCAAACTTATAATCTCCTTTGGCCAAAGCAGTAAGATCATAGTTCTTTTTAAATTCCTTTTCTGATTTGATGACCTCTTTGAAGATCACACTGCTGTTTTTATCTTTTATCCTTACCAGGATCTTTCCATCCGGCTCGGCCAAGTACTTTAGCTGCACTTTCTTGTCCCCGATTTTTTCAAGGACCACCATAGCTTTTTCTTTTTCTTCTTTCTCTAGGTCTGAATGACCTGCGATGTGGGCCGTTGCACTTAATGAAATGCATAGCGCCGTTAGTGTTGCAATAATTAATCTCATGGTTTTAAAATTTTAAGGGTTAAAAACTAACTCTTTTACAAACCTCCCGGATATCATGAAATGCACCGGTTATTTTTTGAGGCTAATTATTTTGGGCAGGTACTAATTGGTTAATTAATCACGTGATTGTAATTCAAACGTAAAAAATGAATTTGTTAATTGCAAATACTGCAACAAAAAATATTTTTTATTAAATATTCGGTAATAGTAAACAGATTTTAATAACAATTCGAAATTTACAATCCGAAACCGTTTGCACTCTTAAAAAAGCAATAGCTAAAGCAATATTCCTACTAAATTTTTACACTTTTCGAAATTTTATACTTTGAACAAAAACAATTGGAGCCTAAAAAAAATTTTAATTCTTAACCTTCACTTTATAGAACACATTATAATCCCGCTCAATTTCCGGATCCAAATTATCATTGATATATATAAAACCTTGTTCATCTGCAAAATCCAAAACCCCGTGAATTGGCATTTTATTAATCACCCCTACTTGCTTTCCATTCATGACCACCAAATAATAAGGCTTTGCATACTGCTTGGAGGCTTCCTTATATTCAGGCAAATTATAGTACTGCTCACTTTTTGCACGCCACTCTTTCAATATCTCCGAGGGAATTCTTGTAAAAAAGCCGACCAAATACCCATCACCAAACACCCTTAGATCCGTGAATAAAGGATAATCTTCCAGCCAACGGTCAGCAGTCAAATCAGCATCAGGAGCCTTTTCGGGCCTAAAGCGATGTGTAAGTCTTACCGTATCTTTCAAGACCGGTTCATCTCCTGAGTAATCGTATATAAACAGCTGGTTGCCCACTGTTGGCAACAGGGCCATTTCTCGGGTTCTTCTATTTATAGTGACAAGAGGAAAAGATTGTCCCACATATCTTCCGGATCTACGTGGCTCCCATTGTTCTGGATAAGTGGTAAGCAGCTTGCTTTCAACTGTCTTCACATCATAATTAAAGATTGTCCTTGCTTGGTCGTAAAATCCGGCCCCAAGTTTTTTTGCATTTATTTCCTTATGGTTAAAAGAATTCGGCTCCTCTCCCAAAATATAGGCTTTCCCGTTTTTACTATAAGGGTGAAAAGAAGTACGGTTTTGATAAATGGAAATGGAGAACAAACCTTCGGTCACAGCTGGCAGTTCCTTAAGGCGGTTCCCTTGATAATCGAAAATATAATAACCTGTCATGATATTTTGTACCACCCAACTCGTATCATTCAATAAACGATAACCTGTCCCATACCCCCCAATACCATTCGGCCCATCATTAAGAATATCATATTCCCGGATGACTGTTCCTTTTTCATCTACTAAAAGCGGTTGCCGGCTTTTGCTATTTCGAAGCATATAATACCCTAGCTCAGCCATATGGTCATCCATCAACAAAGGTTCCAGCTCCTCCACCACCAAAGAGTCTACTACCTCGAGCTCCAGTTCGGTTGTTGGGCCTTTTTCCTTTTTATTTCCCGATTTACTACAAGCAATAAGTCCAAAAGCTAAAGTAAGTATACCGATGTACTGGATGTATGGAGATTTCATAGTGCTGGATAATATGATTTTTCAGAGAGTCACAAAATAATTGCCATTTTCAACAACAAGATAAGAAAACGGATTAAAAATCTTTTAGTTTCAAAACTATTTTAATAGTTTTATTGCAACTTCAACTTTTTCCAAAGCCCATGAAACACGCTTTTATTTTCCTCTCCCTTCCGCTTCTAATTTCCTGTGGCTCATCAGCTTCGAAACAAAGCACTGAAGCCGCAATTACACTAGAGAACACCCAAATAATTCAGACGAAAAGCCTTGAAATCATCAATGTCATTTCCTTAGAAACAAATGCTGACAATTTGATGGGGAATAGATTAAGAATCAGAAAATACAGAAACCGTCTATACGTAATGGATGAAGAAGGCAAACGCAAATGCCTCCATATATTTGACCAATCCGGAAGCTATGTCGGAAAAGCCATTGGGGAAGGCGAAGGACCTGAAAATATTCCGTCTTTGGATGATTTCTATGTAGGCTCTGATGGAAAACTGGAGTTTCTTTCTACAGAGGGAGACAAAACTACCATTTATCAACTCACCTCCACAGGAAGTCCTGAGATCAAATTTAAAATAAATTATGTAGCCACTTCTTTCACCAAACTACCAAGTGATGAATACCTCCTCTACGGAGGATATAATCTTCCCATTATCAAAAACCGAGTGATCAAGGTATCAGCAAAAGGAGAAATCATCAATCGTTATTTGCCAAATGAATATGCTGGAAAGCTGCTTCCCATGACAGAACGAAACTTCTTTCGTTCTGGAAATAAAATTAATTTTATAGAATCCTTTAACCACCAAGCTTATCAATACAAAGAGGATTCCTTAGCCCCCATATATACAATAGACTTCGGCCAACATTCCATTCCATCATCATATTGGGAAATGGATTATATGGAAAGTTTTCCAATGCTAAATGAAAAGGGTTTCGGTAACCTCACTGGTATCTTCCAAGGAAATCAAAACACCTTGATTGAGTGTATGCTTCAAGGGCCTTATGGTGTCAACAAACAACTTCTATTCTTTAAAGAAGCTAACAAGCCCGTATTAAGTATTAAAATAGATGAAGAAGAATTACCTGTATTTTATTACCCCATAGGCGTAGACGATGGAGATGATCACTTTCTATTTCTCACCTATCACCATTCACTTAGAAACTATCTAACTAAGACAAAACAATCTCTGAACTTTCCAAGGACTGAAAGTGACTTTGACTTTCCAGTTATCATTTCTGTCAAACTAGTTCCTTAAAGCCATGAAATACCTTTGTTCATTCTCACTTATTACACTTTTATTTTCAATCAGCTCTTGTCATAAAGAACCCAAACCACTAAACCTCCCTCAAGGGCTTGAAGTCATTGCTTCAAAAGACAATGCCACAAATATTTGCTTTGATTGTGAAAACCAAGTGGTGATATATTTAAATACAGACAAGCTCAGCTTACATGCCCTTTCAGAAGTCTACGGATGGGCTGATACAAAGGAAAAATACCCAGCGGTATCTTTTATTTTCTACCTCAGTGGTAAGGACAAAGAAAAAATTAAGCAAGGGCTGTCAAATCTCCATTTTCCCTTTCCAGTCCTTTATGATCCCTTCTACTCCTTTTTCCAACTTAATAAATTGGACACTGTCTCCTTGGACAACAAAAATCTCTTACCATTTTTGATCAAAAACCATCAGGTTAAAGGGCTGGCCCAAATCGGTATAATCGATCTTTTCCACCAACAACTGGAGGAGTCAATAAACGAAAATTAACCCAATGATGAAACCAATACGTCTCACGACATTTCTATCTCTACTATCACTTTGTATTTCCTGTAAAAAGCCGTTCCAATCAGATGAAAATACAAGCACCATCTCCTTGTCTGAACCCAGGGAAATACCCATGAGTGAGATCATCACCAAGATCGAATATGTCGCTTTACCGGATAATTTCAACTTCTTCTTTGTAGATAAAATCCTGTCAGCAAAAGGGCTTTATTTCTTTTGCGATTTCGGCCATACCTATAAAATCGCTATTCTGGACAAAGAATTTAAGTTGGTAGGCACCATAGAAAACTACGGTTCAGGCCCTGGGGAATATCAAAACATTAAGGATGCCTGCATAAATACATCAAAATACACATTGGACATACTTTCAGGAAATAAGCTCCTTCGCTTTGATTTTAGCGGCAATTTTATCGAGGAATTTAAATTTCCATTTATCCTTTCCAAACTTGAACATCGTCATGGTGATGAATATATCGTTCATATCCATCCCGGCGTCAAAAGCGCATATGCAAACAATAAAGAAGCTTTAGATCGTAACTTGCTTTTTACTTGGGATTCCAAAACTGATGAATTATCTCCTATTTTACCAAACCCTTATAAGCATCCTCTTCCCTTTATTTCCGAGCCTAACATCCTTAAAAGGGTAAAGAATGATTATTTTTTCACTAAGTCATTTACAGATACCATCTATTGGGTCAAAGACAACAAAGTACACAAAAAATATCATCTAGAATTCAGGGACAAAATGCTCCCTCTAAAACTTCTTCAGGAAAAAGAGGCTATCGATGTCCTAAATAACCCGAATACAAAAGAACGGTACATTTACCATTTTGCACGTCTATTCGCCAATGAAGACTACCTCATCACCTCCTATTTGGAAAAAAGCAGTAGCGTCCTGATCTATAATAGAAAAAATCACAAATCCATTTCGGCCAGCAAATTCGAAAACGACATTGACCATGGCCCCAATAATTTCCATCCAAAATTTCTCCAGGACAACATCATTTTTGGCAGCTATGCCCCTGAGATCCTGATGGAACATTATCAAAAACACTTGGATCAATTAAGAGGAGTTGACAACTCTTTTACCAAGATGGCCAAACAACTTAACCGGGATTCTGGGAGCGTTTTAGTTTTGTATCATTTGAAATAAACTTACTTTAACCCTCTATTACTGCTAACTTGAGTTTTAAAAATTAGTAAAATAGTAACGCTAACGTCATTTCGAAAGATCAACACTTCCTCAAACATAAAGGAGCTGGATAATAGATGTTTTTATCAATTTCTCGCCAAGACGCAGAGGCGAGAGGGGAAAAATGAATCTTTACGATCCTTGTGACCCTGTCTGCTACAGATAGGTTTGCGAGAGATAAACAACCCCTCCTGACAATGGTAACCCTTTTTCGTTTGTGTAAGTGTGTGAGAAAGGATGTGTCAATCTTTATATTATGAAATTCCCACAGCTTCCTTCTCGAAGTTCTTCTCCAAGCCTCATAATGATGTTTTTGAAATTCTAGCTAAGGTTGCTCTTAATTTTTATTTTATAGTTTATTAACCTTTGACTATTTGTAGTTCCAATAAATCTATACCAAAACGGTCAATCAACCTATTAATCGATTCAACAGTTAGCCAAATCATCAAGCCAACAACAAGAGGCTCACCTCCTGCATTCCATATAAAGTCCCATTGTTTAGCTTCACACCCTCATAATAGCGTCAAAAAAATCGTTGATATCCTCTGGTTTTTTTAATAATAGCAAAGGTATTTGATAGTCGTAGGAGATTAATTTTTCAGCCACACTGCCTAGCAATAAAACAGAGGCTTCTGTTTGACCCTTGGATCCCATGACGATCAAGCTTGCATCCTGTTGCTGGGCAAAGTCAAAAATTATTTTAGCAATATTTTCATTGTGTTTTGGTTCGAAATGCATTTCAATATTTAAGTCATCCAAACTCCTGGTCTCCTTATACTTTACCCAATTTTCCTTGGCATTTTGAATCATTATTTCTGCAAACTCCTCAAAAGTCTTTCCTATTTTATAATATCCCGTAGGAACATTCACCACATTTAATCCAATAATTGTCAGCCCAGGAATATGTTCAGCAAACTCCCTTACCACCTTCAGAATGGCATCTGTCCTTCTGGAAAAGTCCATGGGAACTAATATTTTTTTACTTGGCAAAAGAGAGGATTGTCCTTCTGTAACGAATAAAATGGAGCATCTACTTTTCCTGGCCAATTTTTCCATGACTATACCCGTCCCTTGGTGACTTACTTTCTTTCCCGCTACAATCAATTCTATCAGCTTTACCTTGGACCAATGCAACAATTGTTTCAAGGGTAGCCCCTCTAACACCTCATATTGGATCTCCACATTTTTAAAACTATCTTGATATTTATTGACCTCTTGTTCCATTTCATACTTAATTGTTTCATCATTTGGGAGCAATCTGTCTCCATATTTTTTCCGGATATTATCAGGCAATTCTAAATTATTGGCCACATGCACAAAGTAAATCGTCTCCAAACTAGGGTGGATTTTAGCATAGTTGCTGATATAGGCTATTACATCATTATCCATCTCACTTAGATCCAGTCCAACCATTATTCTAGTAAAAAACTTCATAGTCCCAATTTGTTAGTTTTAATAAATAAGCCTCCTTAAATTCTTTAGGTAATTTTGCTCCTTTTCCACGGGTTTAAAACAACCTAATAACCAACCCCTATACTGATTTTCATTAACTGCGCACTTATCCAATAGAATATTTGGAAAATAGGTGAATTACATTTACTATTTTATTAATATAATAAATTTCCCCCTCATTTCATTGATTGACACCCATAATTCTGAGCCATTCAGCAGGCCTATGAATCCTTTTTTTCCTCTTTTCCTTCCTGTTCAAGGTTCTTAATGTCATCGAGATTGGTTTTTTTCCAAAATGGAACTTTAGTTTTGAATGCAGCTCTTGCAACAATGTGTGAGGTCAAGGGATTAATCAAAAAGATAAATAAGAATATGGCCAGTAATTCCGTAAAAATCAACACCCGATTATAATACAGGCCTGTGCCCAGCAAGATCATGCCCAGACCCAAAATCGCAGCTTTGGTACTGGCAGAATTTCTGATATAAAAATCAGGAAAACGGATTAAACCAATCGCAGCTAACAGCATAAATAGCACCCCTACCAAAATGAAAATGACGCTGATTATTTCCATTACCCCCATGGCCTTATTTTTTCTTTTTTTCCAATAGATAATTAGCAAATATCATGGTCCCTAAAAATGTCACCAGGGAAAGGACCAAGGCAACTTCCAAGGTGGAATCTACGCCGGAAACAATGGAATACAAGGCCAAAATCCCTATTAATATGGAAGACAGCAAATCCAATGAAATGATCCTATCTGGCAAGGATGGACCCAAGATAAACCGTATCATGGTCAGCAATAGCCCAACGAACAATATACCAATTGCCACAGATAATAAAATAAAATAGATGCTCATCGGGTTAATTCGATTATTCTTCTTTCAAAACCGTTTTTTAGCTTTTCCTTATATTTTGCAATATCCCCATGCCAAATATAGGTCTCATGTATATACAAGATGGTCTTATCCTTTGAAATATCTATGGACAATGAACCAGGAGTAAGGGTAATGAAATTAGCCAATATGGTGATCTCCAAATCCGTTTTGGCCTTCATTGGATAGGCTATCACCCCGGGCATCATGTGGTGGGCAGGTGTCAATACATCATAAGCCACTTTTATGGACGCCCACCAAAGTTCTTTGATATAATATAAAAATAAGCCTATCGCCATAGGGACTTTTCTATAATGCCTTCGATTGTAAAAGGCTGAAAGCAGCCAAAGAACCACATAGTAGCCAATAAATATCCCTATGGACAAAAATGCCTTCTGGGGCAATTCAGAAATCACCTCCATGGTGAAGTAGGCTAAAAATACTGCCGCAAATAAGTTAAGAATATACACCATGATCAATATTGTTTCAATACGGCTTCGATATAAGCTTCAGGATGAATTAATTGATCCGAAGCCTGTTTGGCTAGATCAAAGAGCACAGAAGGAAAGATCCCTATCAAAATGGTAATCAACGCAAGAAGCATAACTGGAATAATCATCAGATAGTGATCTCGAAAGAACTTTTTGCCAAACATTGCTTTTGAAGAAACCTGAAGCTCCAAGCTCTTCCTTCCTTTACCCAAAAACACCGCTGCCCATATTTTGGTCATAGAAAATAAGGTCAGCAGACCTACCAACAGACTTACCGCCACTATTATCTCCATATGGTTTTCCAAACCTGCCTTCACCAATATAAATTTGGCCCAAAATCCCGATAAAGGAGGGATGCCGGCCAAGGAAAATGCCGAAACCACAAACAGTAAGGCGATTAAAGGGAAATGGTCATAAACTCCCCCATTTCGATACAACCGGAAACTGCCACTTATTTTTTTTATAATTCCACTAATTAGAAACAAGTTCGCCTTAACGATGATATGATGGATAATATAGAAAATTGATCCAGCAAGTGCAAGCGGTGTAAAAATAGCCAAGCCCATAACCATATATCCGATTTGGCTGATGATATGAAATGAGAGAATCTTTCTGAAATCGTTGTGGGCAATCGCCCCAATCACTCCTACCACCATGGTAAAACCAGCGATCAACAATAACAGGGAATGGGTGAATTTTATATCATGGGTAAATATCAAGGAAAAAAAACGGATCATGGCATATACTCCCACTTTGGTGAGTAATCCGGCCATCAAGCCCGATATCGTAAGGGGCTGAGTATGGTAGGACGCAGGAAGCCAAAAAAACAAAGGGAACACAGCGGCTTTGATCCCAAAACTCATGATAAAAAACAACGCCGATAAGGTGACAATTTCTGAATTTTGCCCTTTAGGGATGGTTTGTGCCAGTGCTGCCATATTAAGGGTACCGAAAGTCTTATACAGCAAGCCCACTCCCGCCAAAAAGAAACAAGAAGCTATAAAATTTAGTATCATGTATTTGACAGCTCCTTCAAGTTGCTCCTTTGCACTTCCCAGGGCCATCAGAACAAACGAGGACACCAACATTACTTCAAACCAGACATAAAGGTTGAAAATGTCCCCTGTAAGGAAGGTCCCCGTAATTCCGAACATCATAAACAAAATGATAGGATAAAATCCTTTTGCTTTCCTGGCCCTGTCCACTTCCTCCAATCCATAGATGATACAGGCCAAGAAAATGATGGCCGTCACCAATACCATCAATGCACTGAACATATCCGCTACCAAGGTAATCCCAAAAGGAGAAGGCCAGTCTCCCGCTTGTGCGGTTTGAATCCCCGATTCATAAACCACATGGATCAACCTCAGGGAATTTGCCAAGAATAGCGAAGTCGCAAACAAAGCGAGTAGCTTTTGAATTTGCGGTTTTGCCCAAAACAGCATACAAAAAAGGGCAAAAACTATTGGGATCAATATAGGCGCAAACAGCATCAAGGCGCTAGTGTTCTTGGGTTTCAGGTTCTTCTAGCTCATCGGTAGTCACCAATTCATCGACATCTTCTTTTTTCACTACCTTGTAAACCTTCTTTAACAAAACTATAAAAAACATCTGCACACCTATACCTATAACAATGGCCGTCAATGCCAAGGCTTGCGGAAGAGGATCTGCCAATTGCGCCAAATCCCCTGCTGTCTCCCCCCTGACCAATGGAGGTTTGTTTTCAGTGACCCCACTGATAATAAACAGAAAATAAGTACTTGCATAACTAAAAATGATCACCCCTAAGATCAATTTGAAAAAATTCCTATTGAGCAGCAGGTAAACACTTGATGCAAATAAAATCCCGATCAATAATGCCACTACAAAGTTCATCGCACTTTCCTTTCAGTGAATAAAAACGTCGCTTTCAGCGCAAATCCCCCTACGACCAAAAACACACCTAAATCAAATAAAATAGGCGTACCAATTTTACTTAAAACCGTCAACTCGTAATCAGGCCATTGGGCCGCTAAAAAAGCCTTCCCCTCGATGAGGGAAAACATCCCGCTTACCACAGCCAAAAGCAAGCCCCCCGTAGCCAGAAAAAATGGTTTCACCTTATAAACCGAAACCGTTTTCTCCGGGGTAAAAGCGGCAGCGTGGATCATTAGGGGGATGACCGCTATCAATCCGGCTATAAAACCTCCCCCAGGATGGTTATGACCTCTAAAAAACATATAAAGTGCAAACACCACAAACAAGGGCACTAAGGGTTTCAGCAATGTTTCTAACACTATGGTTTTCATATCCTTTATGGTTTAAATGACTTTCCCCGCATTAATGATACAATTCCCACCATGGCTATAACCAAGACAGAAATCTCACCTAAGGTGTCCAGGGCACGAAAATCTACCAGAATCACATTAACCGCGTTTGCACCTTTCCCCTCTAAAACACTGTTTCCAAGAAAATATTCTTTTAGAGCAGTAGGCTTTTCGAGTCCCATCCCCATTAAGGTAATGTAAGTCATCACAATTCCGAACAAGATGGAAATGGCCAGATATACCCCTTTAATCCTAAACTTACTTCCCCCTAGCCCTGGCAGCCTGGGCGCTATCAAAACCAGCAATATCAAACTTAGGGATTCTGCCAGGAACTGGGTAATTGCCACATCCGGAGCACTATACATGGTATAGCTCAGGGCAATGGAGTACCCAATAATCCCGATGGCAGCCACAACCACCAATTGGGATTTTGACTTAAAAATAAAGGAAAGTGTACTTATTATTAAGATCAGAATAACCAGTTTATTATTGAAAAAGCTCCTGGTATCCAATAGTATCCTCTCCTCTCCCAACAGCCCGGAATAGAAAAGAAAATACCCCACCAACAGGATAAAGGTGGCTATAAACACGGATATATAGTTACGAAGGTATCCGTTTTGAATCCACTTCGTCTGAACGTAAGCCCATTTCTGTAATAAATAAATACCTTTCTTATATCCCTTTTCTGGAATTGATTCCAGCGCTCCATGGACAGTTGAATAAAGCTTCAATACCCCTAGCCCTTTTTTAAAAACCAGCAACCCAACCAATAGGGTAAACAGACTTAACCAAACAACTTGATTGAATCCATGCCAAAGGCTAAGATCCAACCGCACTGGCTCTGCTAACATTGCCTGAAGGGCTGATTTAGGAATATCATTAAGGAACCATTTCCCAAATCCTCCAAGCAACAAACCTATGCCGCCAAGGGCCAAAGGCGGGGCTACCATCCAAAAAGATGGTTCTTTCACAGGTTCAGAGTTACCAGAAGGAGAATTATGCATAAATAGCCCCGCATAAATTTTTATGGAGATGGCTACAAAAAAAACATTAGCGATAAATACAATTGTTGTAATAAAATAATTCCAAGAGGATACCCCCAATGATGCATCATAAATCATTTCTTTCCCTAAATATCCCAAAAAAGGAATGATGCCCATCATGGAAGCACATGCCAGTCCCGTAGCTAAAGCGGTGATGGGCATTTTCAATTTAACTGAAGTAAGCTTATCAAGGCTTCGGGTCCCCATTTGATGGTCTATAATCCCAGTGACCAAAAACAATCCACCTTTATAAAAGGCATGGGCTGCCAAATAAAACAAGGCCGCTTTCAGTGCTTTTTCAGATCCGATCCCCACCATCAAAACAAACAAGCCCAAGGCACTGATGGTGGTATAAGCCAATATCCGCTTAAGGTCAACAGACCTGAATGCCTCCAAGACTCCAAGTACCACCGTGATCCCTCCTATCACCAGCAGTAAAACCGACCATAGCTGGGAGTGGGAAAAGATGGGGTTAAGCCTAAAGATAAGGTAAATACCCGCCTTTACCATAGTGGCGGAATGGAGATAGGCACTTACTGGGGTGGGAGCTTCCATGGCATTGGGCAACCAAAAGTGGAAGGGAAACTGGGCCGACTTGGTAAATACCCCCAATAACAACAACACTACAATTCCTTGTAAGTAAGTGGAAGCCAACAATAGATCTTTTTGGGAAATTAACTCTTGGATTTCATAGCTTCCTCCCGCCATGCCCAATAAGACAAACCCTGCCAGCATCGCCAGACCACCAAGGCCTGTCACCAACAAGGCCTGTCGGGCCGCTACCCTTGAACGCTCCTGATTGTGGTAAAATCCGATCAAAAGGTACGAGCTAAAACTTGTCAGTTCCCAAAAGACAAAAAGACTGATCAGGTTATCTGATAAAACCAAGCCTAACATGGCGCCCATAAATAGGATCAGGTATGCATAAAACCTGCCGATGTATTTGACACCATTCAGGTAACTATAGGAATAAATCACAATTAGAATTCCAAAAGCCACTATCAATATCGCAAAGAACAAGCTCAACCCATCCACCAAAAAAGTTAACGAAACCCCCAAATGTGGGATCCAAGCATATTTATACACTAAGTGGCCTTTTTCCATAACTGGATTTACCAGCCCCAAAAAGTAAATCAAAACATATAGCAGGATTAAAGAGAGAATGAATGTTCCTACCCTGGGGAATTTTCCGATCAGGGGAGAAATAAAGGCTACAACAAAAATAAAAACGAGAACTTCAAGCATCTATCCGTCATTTTAATCACTGTACCCTATCTTACCGGATCTTTCTGGCCCCTTGCTATGATACCCCTAGGATCCCATCAAAAAAGGATAAATTCCAATAATAGAATTCACTTATCCAATCTGATATCAGATAATATACGAAAACAGCTGTTAAAAATAAAACCGCCCAAAAAAGCTTGAGGCGAGATGGTGTTTTGTATAACCGTTTCCTTTTTTCTCATTATTCAATACTTCATACTTTACTCTTGGTTCTTTATTCTTTGATCTATCTTGCTACTTCGTACTTTGTACTTAGTACTCTTTTTCTTTCTCCACAAAAACACCGGCAATGCCCAAAATACCCCCAGCATGCTGAATATCAATCCGCCTATAGTACCCACCGCCAGAGAAAACCAAAAAATTTCATTTTGTCCTTCCATGATAAAAGGGATCAAACCAAAACAAGTGGATAATACCGTCAGCAAAATGGGAATGGCCTTGCCAGCCACGGATTTTAACACATTGCGGTTATAGACACCACTTCCTTCCCTATTGTTCAGGTCATTGACAATAAAGATCGCCGCATTCACCGCCAGTCCTCCCAACATTACAAAGGCCGCATAGCCTCCTTGGTCGAAGTAAAAATCAAATACCGAAAAGACCAGAAAAAGTCCGATGAAGGCGATGGGGATGACGGCAATAATATAGAATGGCTGCTTGAGATTCTCAAACAGTACCCCACAAATAAAAAAGATCGCGACTATTAACACCAATAATAAGGTATATTGTCGCTTTGCCTTATCAAAATCCCAATAGTAGGATGATTTCTCGGCCGAATAGCCAATAGGCATGCTTGCTTTCATCTCTTCCAGCACCTCCCCAAGATATTCATCACCGAATTTCCTAGATCCCATATATTCAAAAGCCACCCGGCGGATATATTGCCGGTCTTCCTTATGCAGGGAATTAGTGGTGGTTTCCTTTTGAAGGCTTCCCAGG
>Ga0207773_100329_pt1 | contig 22588 bp, 24 predicted proteins | sample TtaePargueraPR_2_FD_187281 | JGI IMG/M metagenome (GOLD analysis project Ga0207773, IMG submission 187281) | Aerobic enrichment media microbial communities from Bioluminiscent Bay, La Parguera, Puerto Rico - Tt and M1 (3) (SPAdes) | ecosystem: Environmental > Aquatic > Marine > Unclassified ...
GGCGAAGCCGCCGACCAGCAGCCGGCGCAAGCCCGCCCCGTGCACGAACCGGTCGAAGCGGACGAGTGCCGAGCCCTCGCGTTGCCGCCTGTCACGCCGCCGGGCGCGCCAGCGGACAGCCGCCCGGTACCAGCTACTCCGCGGCATTGAAGGGTGGCCGCCGGGCCGGGAAGCTGGCCGGCGGATCAGAGGCCGGCGCCGCCTCGCTGGCGCTGTCTGCCGGCGGTCTGCCGTCATCGTCATGGCTCTCGCGCAGCCGGCGATAGGCTTCCATGGCAAGGCGCATGTCGCGCAGGGTCAGCGTGTCGTCGACGGGCAGGCCGCTCTCGGTTCGCCGGATCGCGCCCTCGACGACCATCAGCACGAAGACGATGACCACCGGCAGCAGGTCGATGGCAATGGCGCCGGCCCAGCTCGGTACGAAGGCGTCGGCGTACATGATCACCGCCTCCGCCGGCGACAGCGGCGTGAAGCGCAGCGATTCCACCGGCGGCCGGTCGAGGATGTCGTCGGCCGCCGCGATCAGGATCGCCGCCGTCTCGTCGATGGTGCGCCGGAGCTCGCGCAGGACCTGGTCCTGACGATCGGCGAGACCGCCCTGCCCGTCGGCGATCGCCGGCACGATGAAGGAGCGCGACAGGTCCTCGGCCTGGCGCCTGACCGCCGGCGCAACGGAGGTCTGGGTGATCTCGGTGATGACGCTGGTCAGCGCCACCGCCTCGTTGGCGAAGGCGATGGAGCGCTGCGCGATCGGGCTGGTGGCCGAGACGATCTCGCGCATGCGGGCGAGGTGGCGCGTACCCTCGGTGAACAGGCTGTCGATGCGCCGCTGCGAGGTCTCGATCTGGTCGCCGAGCGTGGCCAGCTGCTGGCTCATCTGGGCCAGGTACTGCTCGACCGTGCCGCGCCCGGCGGTGCCGGTGAGCGTGCCTTCCTGCTGCTCCTGGACCGACAAATCCTCGAAGCGCTGCTGGGCGATGCGGATGTCGGGCAGCAGGGACTGGGCGGCCTGGGCGTTCTCGTTGGCCTGCTCCAGGCGTTCCTGATAGGCCTCGATGGTGTAGGCGAGATGTTGCGAAACCGCGGCCGAGCCGGCCAGCGCGGCGGCGTTCAGCCAGCTCGACATGGCGACGATCATCAGCGAACCGGCGATCATCGACAGCACGATGCCCATGCGCTGGCCGCCGGTGCGCATGCGCGGCAGGAAGCGCAGGATGTACTCCCAGAAGACGAAGATGCCGACGGAGACGGCGCCCGAATAGGCCAGCGCCGCGCCGATGGCGAGCAGGCCGGTGCCTTCGAGCAGCCCGCGCACGCCGATATAGGTGTAGATGCCCGAGGCGATGGCCAGCACCGCCAGGGCCGTCGTGGTCAGTGGCTGCAGGCCGGCAATGCCCAGTCGGAGCTCGCGTGACATTTCTTCATCCCGCCCATCCATCGCGCCGGGGCGTCCTGAACAAGGTCCGCCCCGGCCCCAAGACTAACGGTGGTATGCCCGCATGGCGAGCCTGTGGCAAAGGTTGATGGATGGCCTCAGCCGCGCAGCGGCGCCAGCTTGGCGAGCAGGCCGAGCAGGATCTCGGCCTCACCGGGCGCGAGCCGGCCGGCCAGGCTGTCCTGATGCGCCTGGATGGCGGGTCGCATCTCCGCCACCAGCGCCCGGCCCGCCTCGCTGAGGCGCAGCGCGTAGGAGCGGCGGTCGCGCGGCGAGGGCGCGCGCACGACGATGCCCCTGGTCTCCAGCCGGTCGATCACCGCCACCATGGTCGAGCGGTCGATGCCCAGCGCCTCGCCCAGCTCGGTCTGGCTCAGCCCCTCGTTCTCGGCGATCAGGACCAGCACGCCGAACTGACCCGGCGTGATGGCGAAGCGTCCGGCATGGGCGGCGTAGTCCTGGAAGGCGGCGATCTGGGCACGCCGCAGCATGTAGCCGATCTGCGCCGGCAGGAACGCGTGATCGAGCTCGACCGGCGGGCGCTTGCGCCGCGCCCGTGCCGCACCGGCCTGCCGCTTGTCCCGGACGGTGGTCATCGGCGTGGCTGCGGGAGAATCAGGGAGTGGGCCGTCATCGTTGGATCCATACCATACCCCACCTTCCCGGAACGCCAACCTCTTCGGTTGGAGATATCGCGCGGCGCCGCACCGGCAAGCACGGCGTTGTCCGTCACCCCGTCTCCGCTTGCCCCTTGAAGCCGGCCGGCGGCGGCAATATTGTTTGACTTACGAACAATTGGCCGCCGGCCGCAAGTCCGCCATTCGCAGCGGGCGCGCCCGGCGGTCCCGGCCACGACCGCGGCGGGCGCAACCGCAGCCGGCGTGTCCGGGAGGAGGAGAGCCGACCCATGTCCGCCGACAGCGCAGCCAAGCCGGTCGCCAGCGACCGTCAGGCCTATTACGACAAGATCGCGCCGGGGAACCTGGCGCCGCTGTGGGAGAGCCTGCACAGCCTGGTCACGCCGGAGCCGGTGACGCCCTGCGTGCCGGTGATGTGGAAATATGCCGAGGTGCGCCGCCATCTGATGGAGGCGGGCGAGCTGATCACCGCCAAGGAGGCCGAGCGCCGGGTGCTGATCCTGGAAAATCCGGGACTGCGCGGCCAGGCCTCGGTCACCCACTCGCTCTATGCCGGCCTGCAGCTGATCCTGCCGGGCGAGGTGGCGCCGGCGCACCGGCACACCCAGTCGGCCCTGCGCTTCGTGGTCGAGGGCGACGGCGCCTACACCGCCGTCGACGGCGAGAAGACGATCATGCGGCCGGGCGATTTCGTGATCACCCCGGCCTGGACCTGGCATGACCACGGCAATGACAGCGACCAGCCGATGGTCTGGATGGACGGTCTCGACATCCCCATCGTCCGCCTGCTCGACGCCTCCTTCGCCGAGAAGTGGACGGAGGACCGTCAGCCGATCGGCCGGCCGGTCGGCGACGCGCCGATGCGCTTCAGCCACGGCCTGCTGCCGGTGGACTGGAAGCCCAGCCGCAAGTCGAGCCCGGTCTTCAACTATCCCTACGAGCGCAGCCGCGAGGTACTGGAGACGCTGCGCCACAACCAGGACCTCGACCCCTATCACGGGCTGAGGATGCGCTACATCAACCCGGCCACCGGCGACTGGGCGATGCCGACCATCGGCACCCAGCTACAGCTGGTGCCCAAAGACTTCAAGACGCAGGCCTATCAGTCGACCGACGCCACCGTCTACGCGGTGGTGGAGGGCAGCGGCCGGGCCGGCGTCGGCGACCAGGTCTTCGCCGTCGGGCCGAAGGATATCTTCGTGGTACCGAGCTGGTATCCGCTGACCATCGAGGCCGACGCCGACATGGTGCTCTTCAGCTATTCCGACCGGCCGGTCCAGGAGAAGCTGGACCTGTGGCGCGAGCGGCGCGGCAACGCCTGACGGGCCGCGTCACCGCCGCTCCGACGATGGGTCCGCGCCGATTGACCGGCTCTCCGGTCCCCTGGTCTACTGAGACCCCTCTCTTGGGCCCACGGGCGTGCCGCCCGCTTTGCGGCCACCATCTCCCCTGCCGGAGGAACGCCTCAGCCGTGCGCCTCGCCACCTGGAACATCAACTCGGTCCGCCTGCGCCTCGATCTGGTGCTGCGGCTGATCGCCGAGCGCCAGCCCGACGTGATCTGCCTGCAGGAGATCAAATGCCTGGACGACCAGTTCCCCGCCCGGGCGCTGGCCGAGGCCGGCTATCCGCACCAGGCGCTTTACGGCTTCAAGGGCTATCACGGCGTCGCCATCCTCGCGCGCCACCCCTTCCCGGCCTGGGAGAGGCGCGACTGGTGCGGCCGGTCCGACGGCCGGCACCTGATCGCCGAGCTGCCGGGCGGCGTGCTGCTGCACAATTTCTACATCCCCGCCGGCGGCGACGAGCCGGACCCGGCGATCAACGACAAGTTCGCCCACAAGCTGCAGTTCCTCGACGAACTGGCGGCATGGTGGCCCGAGGTGCGCGCCGAGCGGCCGCTGATCATGGTCGGCGACCTGAACATCGCGCCCCTGGAGACCGACGTCTGGTCGCACAAGCAGCTGCTCAAGGTGGTCAGCCACACACCGGTCGAGGTCGAGAAGCTGACCCGGGTGCAGCAATCCATTGGCTGGGTGGATGCGGTGCGCCATTTCGTGCCGCCGGAGGAGAAGATCTTCAGCTGGTGGAGCTATCGCGCCCGCGACTGGTCGGAAAGCGATCGCGGCCGGCGGCTCGACCACGTCTGGGTGACGCCGGAGCTTCGCCCGGCCCTGCGCGGGGCGGAGATCATCCGCGACGCCCGCGGCTGGGAGCCCAAGCCGTCCGACCACGTGCCGGTCCTGGTCGATCTCGAAATCGGCTGAGGCCGGTCACTGCACCAGCGTGGTGCGGCAGGTCGCGCCCAGGCCCATCAGGTCCATGCGGCCGATGGAGACGCCCGGCAGCACCGAGTAGATGGCGTCCAGATCCTGGTTGATCTGGGCCAGCGTGCCGTTGATCTGACCGCGGATGCCGTTGGGCACGTTGCCGGTCGCCCACAGCAGGTTGACGTCGACGTCGAGCGAGCGCTGGGCGTTCGACACCAGGTTGCCGCGCATGGTGTCGCCGACCACGGTGACGATCTCGTGGTCCGCGATCTCCTCGCCGGAGATGGCGAAGCTGACCTCGGTCGCGCCGGTGAGCTCCGCATCGACCGAGGCCGTGATGCCGCCGAGGCCGAGGAGGTCGAGGATCTGGGCCGGGGCAGTCGGCAGGTCGCTGGAGAAGTCGCCGAGCGTGGCGGCGTCGATGTCCTTGATCAGCAGGCGGGACATGCCGACCGAGGCATTCACGTCCAGCACGTCGTCGTCGGGATCGTTGCTGCAGCGGATGGTCTCGAGCTCGGCCTCGCTGGAGCCGAGTTCCAGGGTCACCGGCAGGGTGATCGGTTGCAGGCCGAGGAAGTTGCCGAGATTGGCCAGGAGACGCGTCTCGATCAGCACCCGCACGCCGGGGGAGCGCACGCTGGCCCCGGCCTCGCCGATCACCAGCATCGGCTCGCCCGCCGTCGCGCCCATGGCGAAATAGATGTTCTCCTCCAGCACGTTGTTGAGACCCAGCACCGGCCCCAGGCTGACCGAGGCGGTCGAGCTGCCGGCATTGCTCATCAGCATCATGTTGTAGAGCGGCACGTTGATCGCGGTCAGGCTGCCGCCGCTGCCCACCGGCCGGCGCCCGACGGAGCTGTCGAAGGCGATGACGTCGGAGAGCGTGACGCTGCCGTCCTCGTCCTCCACCTCGTCGCGGAAATCGTCGAGGGCGCTGCGGCTGCGGCTCTCCCAGCCGGTGAGCTGCTCGTCCGGGATGGCGTCGACCGCCTCCATCATCGCCGTGGCGAAGGTGGCGAGGTCGACCGGGTCGCCGATGATCGACTCGTAGGTGGCGTCGGCGAGGCCAAGCTGGTCGGCCACCGAGTCGAGCATGTCGTAGACGTTGATGCGAACCTGACGCAGCGCCTCGTAGTCGTTGAAATCGAGGTCGATGTCAGCGTCGGTCTGGCCGCTGAGCAGCGCGTTGGCGATGTCCACCTCGATGGTCAGCGGTGGGGCGGAGACCGCGAGCCCGCCGACGGACTCCGAATGCGCCACCGCGCTCGCCGCCAGCCGCCGCTCGCCCCCGGCGCCGAAGAAGCGGGCGAAGAAAGTCGGCTCCTCGACCGACACGGCGAGGCTGATCGCGTTCACCTCCGTGGCGTCCGGGTCGAAGCGCTCGCCGACCGGCAGGGAGGCGTCCGCTGTATAGCCGCCGCGCTCCAGCCTGGTGATGGTGTAGCCGTCGATGCCGTTGAGGTCGAGGAAGGTGTCGGCGCGCTCCCAGGCCTCGTCCTCGTCGGCCGCGGTCACCGCCGCCATCGCGGCGGCGTCGACCGAGGCCTGCAGGTCGCGCTCGCGCATGAACAGGAAGCCGCTGTCGACCGAGAGGGCCAGCAACCCGAAGATGATGAACATCATCGCCACCGCGATGATGGCGATAGCGCCATGCTCCGGATCGCCCGTCCCGGCGCGGCGTCGCGCCTCCATCATGCTCCGCCAGGCCATGGGCTCAGCTCTGGTTGCCGGGCCAGTTTTCGACCAGGTTGGCGACGGCCTCGCGCTCCGCGGTGTCCTCGATCGAGCGGATGAGCTGGTCGTACGCCGCCCGGTGCCCGGTCAGGTGCAGGGCGATGGCGTAATTGTTGCGGATGCCGTCGCGGCCCTGGTCGAGCTCGAAGGCCCGCGAGAGCGTCGACAGCGCCTCCTCGTGGCGGCCGGCGCGCAGCTGGGCATAGCCGAGATTGTTGAGGAAACGGGCGTTGCTGGGCCTCAGCGCCACCGCGTTGGCGTAGCCCGCCACGGCGCCCGGCCAGTCGCCGGCCAGGGCGCGCAACTGGCCGAGGCCGGCATGGGCGGCCGGGGCGAAGCGGGTCTCCAGCAGGCCGCGGTAGAGCGTTTCGGCCGCCGCCGTGTCGCCCGTGGCGGCCAGCGCGTCGGCGCGCAGGACCTGGCTCGACGGGTCGCCCGGATAGCGCAAATCGTAGTCGTCGAGATAGGCGAGCGAGGCGTTCCAGCGGCCCTCGTTCTGCAGGCCCAGCACGACCTGCAGGTAGAGGTCGCGGGCCTCCTGCCCCTCGGTGTCGATGCCGCGCACGGCGGCCCCGGGCCCGGCGTCCGCCGGCACCGGATCGGCCGTGCCGCAGGCGGCGAGCGCCAGGGCCACAAGGCCGCAAAGCATCACTCCGACGCGGGTTCCGGTCATTGGCCCACCCCGCTGCCGCCCAGGCTGCGCATCAGGCTGACCAGTGCTGGCGAGCCGAGGAGAAGCAGCAGCACCGGCAGGAAGAACACCACCATGATCACCGACAGCGAGGTCGTCTTGCGGCCGATCTGCTCGCGCGCCGTCTGGTAGCGGCTGTCCCGGAACTCCTCGGCGAAGGCCTTGAGCGGCCGGCGCACGTCGGTGCCGGTGGTGATCGACTGGGCCAGCACGATCGCCAGGTCGCTGGCCTCGCGGATCGCCAGGCGGGTGCCCATGCGGTCCAGCGCCTCGACCCAGTCCATGCCGCTGTCGATATCGCGCACGGTGAGGCGCAGCACGCGCTGGGTCTCCGGCGCGTTGAGGCCCTCGAGCTCGGCCAGCCAGCGCAGCGCCTGGTCGACGTTGAGGCCGCTCTCGATGACCAGCGCCAGCACGTCGAGCATGGTCGCCATTTCGCGCGAGATGGTCTTGCAGCGCGCCTTCACCCGGCCGTTCAGCCACATCTTCGGCACCAGGTAGCCGATTGACCCGCCGATCACCGCGCCGATCCAGTCCGGCACCCGCGCCGGAATGGCGTCGACGAAGAGGAACAGGGCGAAGCCGCCGGCGGCCGCCGCGGCGCTGACGAACAGGCGCGCGGTGTTGAAGGTGTAGACCGAGGCCGGATTGAACCAGCCGGCGCGGACCAGCAGCAGGCGGGTGTCGTCCTGGTTGCGACCGATCGAGGCGATGCGCCGGCCGATCTCCTCGATGGCGCCCGGGCTGTCGTCGAAATCGTCGAGCGGCGAGACGATCGGCCCATGCCCCACGGCCTGCTCCAGCCGGTTCTCCATGCCGCGCGCGCGCAGCATGCCGGCGACGCCGCGCCAGACGATCACCACGCCGACGAAGGTGATGGTGAGCACCGCCACGGCCAGCACGATGAAGCGGATGGAGGGATCGTCGAACATCAGTAGTCCACCCGCAGCGAACGGAACAGGGCCAGGGCCCCGGCGCACTGCATGGCGATGCCGACGTAGAAGCACTGCCGGCCCGTCGGATCCTCGATGAAGAAGCGCACATAGATCGGGTTGACGACGAAGACGAAGGTCGCCACCAGCGGCGGCAGCAGGCCCAGAACCCAGGCCGTGGCGCGCGCCTCCGACGTGGCGCTGCGCAGCTCGCGCTCCACCTGCTCCTTGGCGCGAAGCGTGTGCACCAGGCCGTCGAGCACCTTGGCGATGGGACCGCCGAAGCGCTGGTTGGTGGCGATCGCCGCGGCCAGCAGGTTGGTTTCCGGGATGTCCATGCGGTAGGCCAGCCAGCGAACCGCCTCGGAGATCGAGGACCCGTGACGCAGCCGCCAGAGCATGGGCTGCATGATGCGGCGCACGTCCGCGGGCGAGGTCTCCACGGCCATGACGGTGGCCTGCTGCAGGTTCTTGCCGATCACCACGAGCTGACGAAGCCGGTCGATGAAGCCGGGCAGGGCCGCGCCGAACGCCTTCATGCGCCGGTCGGCCATGCGCTGCAGCACCAGCCAGGCGACCGCCGGGATCATCAGGCCGACCAGCAGGCCGATCGGCAGGCCGGCGATCAGTCCGACCGGAATGCCGGGCAGCAGGATGACAAGCAGGGCGATGTAGACCTTGATCGGCTCCGGCGCGTAGCCGGCGCGGGCGAGGCGGGACTGCAGGAAGGCCGGCAGCTTCAGGCCGCCCTCCTCCTCCTCGATCTTGGCCAGCGTTTGCGGCATGCGGCCCTGGGTGACGGCGGCCAGGCGCTCCTCCACCCGCTTGGCCCGGCGACCGGACAGCGCGCCGACCAGGACGGTGAGGCCGAGGCCGAGCACGACGATGGCGACGACGATCAGGATCTCATGCGGGATGTCGGCGATCATGCGCCACCCCCTTCCAGCACGCGCAGCGCCTGCGCGTAGAGCGGCAGCGCCACCAGCGCCACGAAGGGCGCGAACGGCAGGGCCTCGCGCCGGCGCAGGACCAGCGCCGCCAGCAGCAGCAGCAGCGAGGCGCCGAGCATGACGAGGACCAGGCCGTCGACGCCCAGCCAGGGCGCCACGGCGAGGCCGAGCTTGACGTCGCCGAGCCCGACCCGGCGCGCGCCCAGCGTCAGGTAGACGAGCCCGAAGACCACGAGCGCCAGCCCGCTGGCCAGCGCCGCGGCGCGCCAGTCGCCCGGCGTCCAGCCGAGCAGGACGGCAGCCCAGCCCAGGGCGAACAGGCCGAGGGTCAGCGGGTTGGGAATGCGGCGAGCGCGCAGGTCGGTGACGGCGACCGCCAGCACCAGCAGCGCGAAGACGCCGGCGGCCGCGATCGTGCCGAGGGAGAGTGCGCCGAACATCGTCTCAGGTCCCGCCATTGGCGACGATGGCGCCGGCGCTGATCGTCAGGTCCGGCAGCGGTACGAAAGCGCTGAAGGCGCCGATGCCCAGCCCCCCGACATCATAGGTCAGGATCACGCGGAAGCGGTCGGAATCGCCCGGATCGGCGCCGACGTCGACGCTCACCAGGTCCGGATTGACCACGCCGCCATAGGCCGCCAGGCGGTCGGCCACCGCCGCCTCGGCCAGGGCCGACCGCTCGTCCTCGTCGAGGCCGGCGACCGAGGCGCGCGCCGCCTCCCCCGCCACCTGCTCGAGCGTCAGCCGGGCGGACATGTAGAGGCCGAAGCCCACCGTGCCGAAGGTGATGGCGAGCAGGATGGGCAGGGTGAGGGCGAACTCGATTGCCACCGAGCCCGTCTCGCTTGCCCCTCGTCGCAGGAGGTCGCGGAGCATGGCCTCATCCGTCCCTCGGCAGGCGCCGCTCGAGGGCGTCGGCGACTTCCGGGATCCGCTCGAACGTGCCCTCGCCGGACAGCGGCGGGTTCTCGCGGAAACGGTAGGCGTCCTCGATGACATAGCCGGCGGCGTCCGCGCCCCTGACCATGCCGATGCCGACGATGCGGCGCACGCCGCTGGCCAGCCGCTGCACCTCCACCACCATGTCGATGGAGGTGGAGATGAAGCGCCGCATGGTGGCCGGATCCGCCTTGAAGTCGGCGAAACCGAGCAGCATTTCGAGCCGCGCCAGGGCGTCGCGGGTGGAGTTGGCATGGATCGTCGCCATCGAGCCGGGATGGCCGGTCGACATCGCCTGCAGCATGTCGACGGCCTCCGAGCCGCGCACCTCGCCCAGGATGATGCGGTCGGGCCGCATGCGCAGGGCGTTGCGCAGGATCTCGCGGCTCGACACCTCGCGGGCGCCGTCGGCATTGCCCGGCCGGGTCTCGGCGCGCACCACATGGGCGTGGCGGATCTGCAGTTCCGCCGCGTCCTCGATGGTGATCACCCGCTCCTTGGCGCCCATGAAGCCGGACAGCACGTTGAGCAGCGTCGTCTTGCCGGCGCCGGTGCCGCCGATGATCAGGATGTTCATGCGGCCGCGCACCGAGCGGCGCAGCAGGCTCAGCATCTCCTGGTTCAGCGCCTTGCCGTCCAGCAGGTCCTGGGCGGTCAGCGGGTCGCGCTTGAACTTGCGGATCGACAGGGTCGGGCCGTCGATGGCGACCGGCGGGATCATCGCGTTGACGCGGCTGCCATCGGGCAGGCGGGCGTCGACGAAGGGGTTGTTCTCGTCCACCCGGCGGCCGATCGGGCCGATGATCCGGTAGATGATGTTCATCAGGTGGGCATTGTCGCGGAAGCGCACCGCGACCGGCTCGAGCTGGCCGCGCCGCTCGACATAGACCCGGTTGGGGCCGTTGACCACGATGTCGTCGATGGTCTCGTCGCCGAGCAGCGGGTCGATCGGCCCGAAGCCGACGATCTCCGCACGCACGTCGGCGATCAGCTTGCGCTTCTCGCCGGCGTTCAGCGGCGTCGCCTCGGCCGCCAGGGCGATCGGGATGGTCGCCTCGATCTCGCGCTCCAGCAGCGCCGGCTCGATCTCGTCGGCGGCGATGTTGCGCCGCTCCAGGCGCTCCAGGACGGCGCCGAAGACACGGAATTTCAGCGTCTGGTAGCGGTCGGTGACCTCGAAGGGGGTCAGCGCCTCGGTGATCGCCTGCGGCTTCATGCGGTCGCCCTACGGCCGAACAGGCTGAAACCGCGCCGGCCGTGGCGCCCGGCCGGCTTGCCGCCCTGGCGGGCGACCACGGGCAGGTGCCGCGCCAGGATGTCGAGACCCTGCAGGAAGCTCTGCCGCCGCCCACCGGCCAGCACCATCGGCTCGCCGGCGTTTCCGGCCTCAATCAGCGCCGCGTCGGCGTTCGGCAGGACCACCGCCTCCTCGATGCCGATGCTCTCCGCCACCCGCTTCGGGTTCAGCGAGATCTTGCCGTCCTGCTCGTAGATGACCGCGACGGTCTCCTCCGTCGCCGCGCCGATCTCGATCTTCTCCACCGCCGCCTTGGCGAGGCGGATGGTGCCGAGATCCTGGTCGCACAGCACGAAGCGGCGCGAGGCGGCGTTGATGCTGCTGCGCAGCCGCTCCTGGCAGGCGCCGCCGGGCATGAAGACGAGGACGAGGTCGTAGATGCCGGCCAGCACGTCGACCACCATGCCGGCGCGCATGTGCAACTCCGCCCGGCTCTCCTCGGCGTCGCCGCCCAGCGGCATGTAGTGCAGGCCCGTACGCTTGTCGATCGCCAGCACGCCCTTCAGCAGTGCCGAGTCGAGGCGGGCCATGTCGGCGACCGCGTCCTGCACCGAGTAGGACGGCCGGAGGTCGAGGCGCAGGTCGAGGTCGGAGCCCGCCCCCTCCAGGTCGAGCAGCACGACGCCGCGCTCCCAGGTGCCGCGCTTGGCCGCCAGGCTGGCGAGCTCGGCCACCACCGCCGACCAGGGCCGGCCGCCGCGCGGCGCCATCAGCACCGCCACGCCGCCCTCCGAGCTGGCCTCGCGGTCGCGCTGCAGGTCGTCCTCCAGCCGGGCCCGAATGGTCGCCACGTCGTCGGCGTCCGACAGGATGTCGATGACCCCGAGGCGCATGCAGGCGACCGCCTCCTCCGAGGTCACTGTCGGCGCGTAGACCGCCATGCGCAGGTCGCGCGCGGCGGCGCGGACCAGGCGCGGGATCTCCAGCGGGTCGTCGCCGACGCCGAAACCGACCACGGCCAGCGTGGCGTCGACCGAGGAAAGGGTCTCCGGATCGTCGATCCGGCGCACCGTCGCCAGCGCGCCCAGCGCCGATTCGATGCGCTGGGACACGGCGTCCGGCAGGGCGATGAGCGCCACGGTCGCCATCGCCGTCTCCTAGCGGATCAGCCCGTGCTCCGCGATGGAATCGCGGATCGGGTTGCGGCCGATGAGCCAGTCCTCGGCGCTGGGTTGGATGGCGCTGGGCACCGGCAGCTCGGGCGCCTGGCCGGGTTCGAGTGGCTGCACCAGCCGCGGCGTGGCGACGACGATCAGCTCCTGCGCCTCCTGCTGGGTCTCGGTGCGGCGGAACAGCGTGCCGATGATCGGAATGTCGCCGATGATCGGCATGCGCTCGTCGATATCCGTCGTCGCGGTGTACATCAGGCCGGCCAGCACGAAGCTCTGGCCGTCGCCCAGTTCGATGGTCGTCGAGGTGGACCGCCGGCGCAGGCCGGGCACCGAGGTGCCGCCGACGGTGACCGAGTTGGAGAAGTCGAGCTCGCTGATCTCCGGCGAGACCTGCATGATGATGCGGTCGCGCGACATGATGTCGGCCGCCAGGTCGAGGCGGATGCCGAACTCGCGATACTCGATGGTGATGCCGCCCTCACCGTCCGAGATCGGAATCGGCACCTCGCCGCCGGCCAGGAAACTGGCCGTACCGCCGTCGCGCACCAGCAGCGTCGGCTCCGCCAGGGCCTGGGCGAGATTGGCCGAGCTGAGCGCGGAGAGCACCGCGAGGATGGCGTTGTCCGCGCTCGACAGGAACAGGTTGAAGGCCTGGTCGAAGGGCAGCGAGGCCTCCAGCACCAGGCCGGTATCCTCGAAGGTGTAGCCGCCGGTGGTGCCGGGCGGGTTCAGCGCCGACTGGAAGGTGTCGCCGAAGACCGTCAGGTTCAGGCCCAGGCGGTCGACCGTGGAGGTGTTGAGGGCGTAAAAGCGCACCTCGACCGCGACCATGGTTCCGCTGCCGACTTCCGTCAGGTCGATGACGTTCTCGCCGAAGAAACCGGTGGCGATGCGCTGCAGCACCTCTCGGGACTGGCGGTTGGGCAGGACGCCGCTCAGCATCACGCGGTCGCCGCTGGTTTCCACGCTGACGCCGGCGAACTCCGGGTCGTTGGCGAGGAAGCGCTGGAAATCGAAGACCGAGGGCGTGACCGTGACTACGTAGTTGACGCGCGTGCGCTCCTGGTCGTCGAGCCAGATGGTGACGTCAGCCCGGCCGGGCGACAGGCCCAGCACGCGCACCTCGCCCGTCTCCGACAGATCGGCGAAGACGACCTGCGGGTTCGACACCGCCAGTTCGGCGATCGGCTCGCCCAGCACGATGAAGCGCTGGCGGCCTTCCTCCATCTGCACATACTGGGCGCGCGCCGCCTGCGGCAGCAGGATCACCATGATCAGGAACCCGATCGCCAACCGTCCCGTGGCCGCCATCGCCTGATGGATCACAAGTCACCTTCCGTAGCCGGCGCCTCGGCGCCGTTGCCGGGGAGCAGCCCGTCATCGGGCGTCCCCTCGACGACCGTCACCTCGGGTGCTCCGGCTGGCGACGCGGCATGCTCGATGGTCTGGGTCGACGCATTCGTGCCGGCCCGGATGGTCACCGTGCGGATCACCGGCTGCACCGGTTCCGGGCAGGCCAGCGCCGCCGGCTGCGGCGGCGGTGCGGCGACCGGCTCGGCGATCTCCGGCTCGGCGGTCTCGGGAGCGGGGGTCAGCAAGACGGTCAGCGCCTCCAGAAGCAGATTCTGCTGGTCCGCCGGCAGCGTGCGCACCGGCGCTTCCTCCACCTCCGGCGGCCGGCATTCCGCCACGACGGGCCGGACCGTGTCCGGCAGGCGCGGGCGCTCTTCCATCGCCTGGGCGACGGGCGCGGAGGGATCGACGACATAGTCTAGCGATTCCCGTTCTGCTTCGGAAGTCGCGTCATCGACAACCTCGGATTGTAGCTCCTCCTCGGTGGCGCCGGCCTGCGGCGCCGTCGCCGTGAGATCGAAGCCGGCGCCGAACAGGTTCTCCAGACCGGCCGGCTGGTCGGCCTCGACCAGCAGCGCCTGCGGGTCGAGCCCGAGCAGGCGGGCGCGCAGGTCGACCGCGGTCACCGCCGTGCGGGTGGCGACCGCGTCGTCCTCCGGATTGCGCAGCGCGATGGCGTAGTCGCCCAGTTCGCGGGCCAGCGCCAGCAGGTCCCCCTCCTCCGGCTCGACCGCGATCGAGACCGTGCGCACACGCGAGCGGCGATCATCGTCGTCATTGCTCTGCTGGTTCTCCAGCGTGCTGCCGACGGTGAGCACCGTGACGTTCTGCAGCAGGGTGAGCGCCTCGTCGCCGCGGCTGCGGGTGAATGGGTCGACCTCGCTGAGGGCGTCGCTCTCCAGCACGATCAGCACGTCGACGCGGTCGCCCGGCCTGAGGAAGTCGCCGGCGGCGATGCTCTCGTCCACGCGCAGGGAAAAGGCGCGCTGCCCGACAGGGATGAGCGGTGCCAGGCCGGCATCGGCCGGGTTCAGCGACAGGGTGTCGCCGAGCAGCAGCTGGCCCTCCGGAATGTCCGACGTGACGACCCGGCCGACGATCTGCTCCGGCCGTCGCGGCGCGACGTTGCCGACGCCGTCCAGCACCGTAATCTCGCGCAGGTCGTCCTCCTCCACGCGGGTGCCACGCGGCAGTTCCCGCGCCGCCACGTAGACCGGCACCAGCCGGGTCGAGGCGACCTCGACCATGCCCTCCTCGGGACCGGTGCTGACGTTGAGCGCGTCCCGGCCGACCCAGAACAGCGCGACGCCCCCGCCGATGAACAGGATGCCGAGGATGATCAGCCTAAGCGTTGACCCCATGTCTCTCACACCACCTCGTCTCTTTGCCGTCTCTTGTCGTTGTCTCTGGATTTGCAACTTTTCAGAGAAGTTTGGCAGATTGAAATTCTAGCACTCGCGTCAACCAAGTAAACCGCTGTCCTGCACCTGAATATTAGCAAATCAACCCGAGAGTATATACTTTTGGCTATCTACGGAGGAGTCATGCGAAACTTCACCGCTTGCCGCATACTTTGGGAAGTGTTTTCCTGAGAGCCGCCTCCGGCCCGCGGCCGGCGGCATTGTTCCACCTTCGGGCGAGTGCGCATGCGGCCCACGCCGTTCCCTCTGCTGCTCCTGATCGCTGCCTGCCTGGCCTCCTTCGGCGTGGCGGCCCAGCAGCCGGGCCTCTACCGGCCAGCGCCGGTCGAGACCACCGGCAGCCCCGACGGCCCCGCGCTCGACGGCCCCGAGCTCGACGGCACGCTGCGCCTGTGCCCGCTGGACGTCGCGACGATGGCCTACGACCTCCGCCTCGGCCCGGTTCCCGGGCCGGAAGCGCCCGAGGCGCGCGGCTGCGTCGCCTTCGGGCTGATGGAGGTGACCGCTGCCGGGCTGGTGGCGCGGGGTGACGGCTATCATCTCGTGGTCGAACCGGCCGGTGACGACGCCATCGTCATCGGCAGTGTCGGTTCGGGCGGAACGCTGTGCACCCATGCCGGCCTCGCCGACGGCACCTGGCGCCGGGCGGGCGATTGCGCGGTGTGGCGGCCGCTGGAGATCGAGCAGACCCAGGTGATGCTGCGCGACCTCGGGCTGATCGGCGCCGTGCCGATGCGGCGCGCCGCCGACGAGGGCGCCGCGGCCGATCTCGCCCGATTGCTGGACGGTCTGGCGCCCGGCTACGCGGGCGCGCCGGCGCAGGCGATCGCCACCCTGGTCCGCCTGGACTGGCGCCGGCAGTGCGGCGGTGACGGCACATGCTGAGCCGTGCACAAGCCAACTGCCGGTCAGTCGCCTTCCGGCGCCTCCGGCGTCAGCCGCTCGCCGCTGCCCAGGATCAGCGCCGGTGCCGTGCTCGGCCGGCGCGGCAGCGGGAGTGGCGGGTGTGAGGGCGGGGCTGGTTCCGGCACCGCGCTGCGGGCATCCTCGATCGCCGCGACCGGCAGCACCAGCGGCCGGCAGGCGATGGGATCGTTCCGGCAGAGCAGCTCCCGGTAGGACATCACCTGGCCTGTCGGCGGCACCGGGTCCGGCGACGCCGCGCAGGCCGCGCACAGCGACAGCAGCAGGCAGGACAGCAGCGCACGAGCTGGACCGGCAGGGGCGCGAACGGCACGGGCCATCGCCCGCGCGGCACCCGACCGGCGCGCGTCCCGACCGGGGGAGCGAAGCCATGCGCTGCTCGCGCCGATCACTGGCATGTCCTTTCGCCGTTGTCCGCCGGCTGGGCGGCCTGCTGGCGATCCTGCTCGTGCTCATCTCGCTGGGCAACCCTCCGGATGCCGTCGCCGGTTTCGCGTTCCCCGATCAGCAGGGCGGCGTGGCCTATCTGATCTTCGACGGGACCGAGGATCCCGCGATCCGCGCCCTCGGCCGGCGCGCCCTCGACGGCGATGCCGAGGCGATGGGCGACCTCGCCGACCGCTATGTCGCCGGGGATGGCGTGCCCCGGGATCTCGCCGCCGCCGTCACCTGGTACGCCGCCCTGGCCCGTCTTGGCGACGCCCGCGCCGCCTTCAACGTGGCCGCGCTGCTGGAGCGGCGGGACGATGCCGGCGCCCTCGCCGATGCCGCCACCGCCTACGCGATCGCACTGGCGGGCGGCATCGACGAAGCGGCGGACCGCATCTCGGTCCTGGCCGGCAGCGGCGCCGGCGCGCTGGGCGCCGACGACGTCCGATGGCTGCAGGAGCGGCTGGCCACGCTCGGCTTCGATCCCGGACCGGCGGACGGCCTGCCCGGTCCCCGCACGCGGGACGCGCTGGCGGCCTGGCTCGCGTCCGTCCAGCTGCCAAGCGATCTTCCGGTCGGACCGATAACGCTCGCCCTGCTCAGGGCCTGGCAGCCCGACGGACAGGAATGAACCGGCCGCCGCGGCCTCGCTTCATCTGGTCGTCGCTGTCTGTTTCGTGGCCCGTCGCGGGCCGTCAGGCGAGGTTTGAACGGAAGGAGAGGCGACCCTGTCGCCCCTCCCCCGCATCCGCTTCTTTCCCCCCGATCGCGATGTATCGGTAAAGCGGAATTCGTTTAACCTCGCCGTCGTTCCGCCGATCAGGTATCGGCGTCGGCGTCGTCGGCCGCGCCCTGGATGCCGTCGGCCACACCCTCGAAGGTGCCCGACAGCAACTCGCCCAGCGCGAACACCGCGCCGATGATCACGGCCGCGATGAGGGCGGCGATCAGGCCATACTCGATGGCCGACGCACCCTTCTCGCTCCTGGTGATGGCCCGCAGGTAGACCCGGAGAAACCCAACCATGGAAGTCATTTCAATCGACCCCTAACTCATGCTGTCTCAAATCACACATCGCAACGGAACGCCTCTCTTCCGCCTGAGGGAGAGATTCCAGTATTAGCCTGCTGGTTGTAAAGCGATTTGAGATTTCGCACAGAAATATTAACAATAGTTATGAGCCTTTTACACCATAAGGTTAACAACCGTGTAATATAGATGCGTGATTGGCGTTAACAACGTTATGAACATCCACCGGCCGGCGGGTCTAGAAAGCCGGATCGACTGCCGCGATTCTTAAAAGAATTAGCAAAATGAGAGTGCCGCCAAGCATGGGACCGAAGGGCAGAACCCGGTCGTTGTGTCCCGCCAGCCGGTAGACGCCGGCGGCGCAGAGGAAGAACAGGCAGGAGACCAGCAGGTAGACGCCGACCCAGCTCCAGCCCAGCCAGGTGCCCGCGGCGATGGCCAGCTTGATGTCGCCGCCGCCGATCGCCTCCTCCTTGGTGATGACGCTGGTAACGACGGCGGTCAGCAGCACGACGCCGCCGAAAACGCCGGCACCGATCAGCGCCTCGGTCGGCGTCCGGGTGATCAGCGGGGCGAACCAGGAGACCAGCAGGCCGAGCACGCCGACGGCGAGAACCAGGATGTTGGGAATGCGCTTCTCGCGCATGTCGATGGCGGCGATCGTGCCCAGCAGTCCCGCCAGCATGATCACCGCGGCGACATCGATGAAGATGATCGTCAGATCGGACAAGTCGGCCCGCCTGTTCTGTCTGTCTGTCCCCCGTGGGGTCGACCGCGCGTGTCGACCGTCCAAGCCGGAAAGGAATCACGACTCCCGACAAGTGGCTAGTTCTACAATAGGAGGTAGTAATTTCGGCGCCGCAAGCCTGTCATACGGGAACATGCCGGGCTTGCCGCGCGGAGCATACTCGCCATGGCGGATATGCTCCGCCCATGGCCGGAGCAGCGCCGTCCAAGTTCTTGATTTTTCTTTAGAATGGAGCGGGCGAAGGGATTCGAACCCTCGACCCCAACCTTGGCAAGGTTGTGCTCTACCCCTGAGCTACGCCCGCTCGGCCCGTTCCGCATCAGCCGGCACCGCGCCCGTGAGGCTGCGGTTGGGCTGTCTGCCGGGGTCTTGCCCCGGCGGAACGGCGGCGGACTATATCCCATGGACGCACCATTGCAAGGCCCTTTTTCGGCGCCGCCGGCGGCGGGCGGCGCAAGGCTGGACTGCGGTCCGTTCGAGGCTGACCGGGCGCTTTGAACTCCGCCGTCCGATTGCCTATAAGCAGGGTCTCCCCGCTCCCCGACGGGCCCGTGCCGGACCGCCGGCAGGTGCCCGCCAACGCCACCAGGCGACCGATGACAAAGCGCCGATGACGGATCGACCGATGACCGACTGCACTGGAGACACCGGCCCGGCACGCCACACGCCGGAGAGCCTGCGCGACCGCCTGGACGAGCTCGGCATCGCCAGCGAATGGCACGAGCATGAACCGGTCTTCACGGTGGAGGAGGCCAAGGACCTGCGCGGCCGCATCCCAGGCGGTCATTGCAAGAACCTGTTCCTGGCCAACAAGAAGAAGCGCATGTGGCTGGTGGTCTGCGACGAGGACGCGGCCATCGACCTGAAGTCGCTGGGCGAGGCCCTCGACGCCGGGCGCCTCTCCTTCGGTTCCACCGATCGGCTGCGCCGGGTCCTGGGCGTCGAGCCGGGGTCGGTGACGCCCTTCGCCCTGCTCAACGATGGCGCGTGCGCGGTCACTCCGGTGCTCGACGCCGCGATGCTGCGCCACGAGGTGCTGAACTACCATCCGCTCGACAACGCCCGCACCGTTTCCATCACCCGCGACGATCTGTTGCGCTTCATCAAGGCGTGCGGCCACGAGCCGATCATACTCGACCTGCCGAGCCAGCCGCTCGACTAGGCCCACCCACCTCTGGTATGCCGGCGGCCGCATGCCCAAATGCCGGGCGACCGAGGATCGGGCGAATGAGAACCGGGCGACACGGCGAATGGCCGGATCGCGGAGACCAAACGGGTGTTGAAAGCATGGAACAGCTGATCGGGCAGGCCACGCCGGCCGGCCAGGGCGCCGCCGGACTGATCAAGGACAGCGACACGCGCAATTTCGAGGCCGACGTCATCAAGGAGTCGATGACGCAGCCGGTCATCGTCGACTTCTGGGCGCCCTGGTGCGGGCCGTGCAAGACCCTCGGACCGCTGCTGGAGAAGGCGGTTCAGGCGGCCGGCGGCCGGGTGAAGATGGTCAAGATCAATATCGACGAGAACCAGCAGCTCGCCCAGCAGCTGCGCATCCAGTCGATCCCGACGGTCTACGCCTTCTTCCAGGGCCGGCCGGTGGACGGTTTCATGGGCGCGGTGCCGGAGAGCCAGATCGGCCAGTTCGTCGACAAGCTGTCGCAGCTGCGCGGCCAGGACGAGAAGGCGATGGTGGCCGAGGCGCTGGAGCAGGCCGAGGCGTCCCTGAAACAGGGCCAGGCCGAGCAGGCGCTCGGCATCTATTCCCAGCTCCTGCAGCACGACGACCGGCTGGCCGCCGCCTATGGCGGCATGATCCGGGCCCTGTTCCAGATGGGCCGGGAGGAGGATGCCCGCAACGTACTGGCCGAGGTGCCCGAAGACCTGGCGCAGGACCAGGCGATCACGGGCGCGGCCAAGCAGCTGGAACTGGCCGAGGCCAGCGCCGGCGCCGCCGGCCGCATCGCCGATCTGGAGGAGAGGATCCTGCACGATCCCGACGACCACCAGGCACGCGTCGACCTGGCGATGGCCTATTACGCCATGGGCCGCAACGAACTGGCCGCCGAGACGCTGCTGGAATCGATCAAGCGCGACCGCGAGTGGAACGAGTCGCTGGCCAGGCGCAAGCTGCTGGAATTCTTCGAGGCCTGGGGACCGATGGACCCGCTGACGGTGAAGGCGCGCCGCCGCCTGTCCAGCCTGCTCTACGCCTGACGGCGGCGCGACGGACTGCACGACACCGGCGGTCGCCACGGCTTCGGCGGTATCGCCTGCCGGGCTTGGAATTCTTCCCGATCGCCCGATGTTAGGTCCAGCCAGGACACCACCCGGGTGTCGGCGCCCGCCAGCCACAGGTCGATCGCCTCGACGATGAGCCCGCTGTTTCCCACCTTCGACGGACTGCCACGAACGGTACCGGTCTTCCCGCTCAGCGGCGCTCTGCTGCTGCCCTCGGGCCAGCTGCCGCTCAACATCTTCGAACCGCGCTACCTCGCCATGGTCGACGACGCGCTGGCCAGCGACCGGCTGATCGCCATGGTCGAGCCGCGCGACGCGGGCGCGGTGCCGGCGGTGCACCAGGTCGCCTGCGCCGGTCGCATCACCTCCTTCGAGGAGACCGATGACGGCCGCTACCTGATCACCCTGCACGGCATCTGCCGGCTGACGCTGCGCGACGAGCTGCCGACGACCCGCGGCTATCGACGCTTCCAGTGCGACTGGTCGCGCTTCGCCGGCGACATGGACGACCCGGGGCCCATCGAGATCGACCGCAAGCGCCTCTCCCGGGCCCTGGAGCGCTATTTCCGCCACCACGGCATCTCCGCCAACTGGGAGGCGATCGAGAACACGGCGAGCGGCCGGCTGGTCACCTCCCTGGCCATGATCTGCCCGTTCTCGGCGCTGGAGAAACAGGCGCTGCTGGAGGCGCCCTGCCAGCAGGACCGCGCCGACATGGTGCTGAGCCTGATCGAGATGGCGTCCTTCGACCGGCAGGACGATGGCGGCTCTGGATCGCGCCATTGACGCACCGGCCGGCGGCTGCCCATATGGCCCATGCCTGAAGGCCGCGCGTCCGGTGTCGGCCCAGCTGTCGCAAGGTGGAGCAATGCCATGGCCAAGGGCGCCAGTGTCGACCCGGCTCTCCTGGAAATCCTCGTCTGCCCGCTGACCAAGGCGACGCTCGTCTACGACCGCGAGCGCAACGAGCTGGTCAGCGAGGAGGCGCGCCTGGCCTACCCGATCCGCGACGGCATCCCGATCATGCTGGTGGAGGAGGCCCGCCCGCTCGACAAAGACGCCGAACGTCTCTGAGCCATGCCGGGCACCTCCTCGCCGACACCCTGGCCGCGCGAGATCCGGCTGCGCCGGGCCGACCAGGTGCTCGTGGTCGATTTCGACGACGGCACGCTGGCCGAGTTGCCGGCGGAACTGCTGCGCGTCGAGAGCCCTTCCGCCGAGGTGCAGGGACACGGCGCCGGCCAGAAGAAGCTGGTTGCCGGCAAGCGCGGCGTGGCGATCACGGCGGTCGAGCCGGTGGGCAACTACGCCGTTCGGCTGATCTTCTCCGACGGCCACGACACGGGCTTCTACTCCTGGAGCTACCTGCACGACCTCAACGCCCGGAAGGAGGCGGTCTGGGGCCGCTATCTGGAGGCGCTGAGCGCGGCCGGAGCTGGCCGCGATGGCTGACGATCCCCGGACTGCCGAAACGTCGCCGGTGAACACCGCGCCGATCACCGGCTGGCTGCTGAGCCAGGCGCTTGTCGCCACCTCCATCGAGCGGCTGATGCGCGGCATGCGCGACCGGCTTGAAGCGCAGGGCCTGCCGATCCTGAGGCTGCACGTCTCGACAACGACGCTGCACCCGCAATTCGATTCCTTCTCGCTCAACCTCTATCGCGAGGGCACAAGCGAGCAGGAGCACTATCTGCGCGGCACCCGCAACGAGGAGCCGTTCCGCAACAGCCCGCTGTTCGACTTCCTGGAGCGGATCGCCCAGGAGCATGGCGATCGGCACGAGGTGCCGAGCGGAACCGAGGCGGTGGCGCTGGAGCGCTACCGGCTGATGATCGGCGAGGGCCTCAACAAGTTCGAGATCCTGCGGTCCTTCGCCGGCATGGGCGCCACCGACTACGCCATCACCTCCTGCGCCTATGGCGACGACGGCTCGCTGCCGCGCGGCATGGAGACGGGCATGCTGATGTCCTGGCTGACCGATCGCCCCTCGGGCTTCCGGGATGACCACCTCGAGGCCCTGCGCGAGGTCACGCTGGCCTTCGCCGTCGCCTGCCGGCCGGCCCTGCTGCTGGAGATCGGCCACACCATCCTTGGCACCTATATGGGCCGCGATGTCGGCGGCAGGGTGATGAGCGGCTCGATCGTCCGCGGTGACGTGGAGACCATCAACGCCGCCATCGTGATCGCCGATCTGCGCGGCTTCACGGCACTGGCCGACCGCATGCCGCGCGACGACCTCGTCCACATGCTCGACGACTACCTGATGTGCATGGCCGACCCGGTCGAGGCGCGCGGCGGCCAGGTGTTGAAGTTCCTCGGCGACGGCCTGCTGGCGACCTTCTCCTGCGAGGGCATCGAGGACCCGAGCCCGATGTGCCGGCAGACCATCGAGGCGGCCTTGGACATGCAGCGGCGGGTGGCGGCGCTGAACCGGGCCCGCCAGGGCGAG
>Ga0207773_100332_pt1 | contig 22403 bp, 20 predicted proteins | sample TtaePargueraPR_2_FD_187281 | JGI IMG/M metagenome (GOLD analysis project Ga0207773, IMG submission 187281) | Aerobic enrichment media microbial communities from Bioluminiscent Bay, La Parguera, Puerto Rico - Tt and M1 (3) (SPAdes) | ecosystem: Environmental > Aquatic > Marine > Unclassified ...
CCGACGGGCCTGTTCGGTGCTGCAGGCCCAGCCGTCGACCTACCACTACAAGAGCCGTCGTTGTGATCAGGCGCCTCTGAAGAAACGCATCCGGGAGATCGCGGAGACACGCGCCCGCTATGGCTATCGGCGGATCCATGTTCTGTTGCGGCGTGAGGGCTGGCGGGTGAACCCGAAGCGGGTTTACCGGCTCTACCGGGATGCCGGCTTGCAGCAGCTTCGAAACAAGACGCCCAAGCGGCGGGTGAAGGCGAAACTGCGCGAGGGAACGCGTGCCGGCGACACGAACCAACGAGACCTGGGCGATGGATTTCGTCCATGACCAGCTGGCGACGGGCCGGAAGATCCGCGTGCTGACCATCGTCGACACCTACTCGCGGTTCTCACCGGCGATCGAGCCGAGGTTCAGCTTCCGTGGCGCGGATGTCGTTGAAGTCCTCGAGCGGGTCGGCGACGAGATCGGCTTCCCGGCGACGATCAGGGTCGACCAGGGCAGTGAGTTCATCTCCCGCGATCTCGACCTGTGGGCCTACCATCGCGGCGTCGTGCTCGATTTCTCCCGACCTGGCAAACCGACCGACAATGCGTTTATCGAGAGCCTGAACGGTAAGTTCCGGACGGAGTGCCTGAACGCCCACTGGTTCATGAGCCTTGAAGACGCGCGCCGAAAGATCGAGGATTGGCGAAGAGACTACAACGAGGAGCGACCTCATAGCGCGATCGGCAACAAGCCGCCGATCGTGCTCATGAATCGATCAGCGGACGTCCGTCCACCCTGATCGAAAACACCCCTGGAAGCGGCCGGCGCCGCGATCCAAACAAGGGTAGCAGCTCATGTAGCCCGGAAACTCCAGCTGCTCCAACGTCGGGGTTCGGACCAAAAGGAGAACAGAGTCCAGTTATGAACGAGGGCTCAACGGGGGCAACGTCAACTCCGGTGGCGTCCACGCGATAGTCCACGCGGCCAGACGGCTCATTTCCCAGTCCTGCTCGGATAAGCTTGGCTCCAAAGCCCTCGGCGAGGTCCCCGTCGGAGACGCCTTTTCAACCCTTCGAGGACCGCATCTCTGCCTTCGATACGCCATGTCAGAACCACTGGACCGCGTCCACCGGCAAGCGCTCCGTACTTCATGGCGTTTGTCGACAATTCGTAGAGCGCCATGCACAGGCCACTCACGCATCTGGCAGGGACGGTCGCTGGGGGACCGCGTTTCACAGTCAGACCCGGGTTGGGCAAAAAGGGCGCTAGCGATGAATCGACGACGGCGTCGATCGGTACATCTTCCCATTCGCGCTTTACGAGGACATCTTGCGCGATGTTCAAAGCGGCCAATCTGGCATTGAGAACATCGCGATACTGCTCAGTAGTTTCGACCTCTCTGAAAACCTTCGATACGATTGCTTGGACGACCGCTAGCCGGTTCTTGATACGATGAACGGATTCTCTCGCGGCATATTCGCGCTGAGATTTGATAGCTACCGCGTCGTCCAGGGTAAGTCGGGCCTGGCCAACGATCCATGCGAGGAAAGTCGAAGTCGCGCCGTAAATCTCCAAGCTTGACGTGGTGCCGGTCCCTGCAACCGCGAAACTTCCATAGACAGGCAAGAACAAGAACCAGGCGATGATAAGCGTCACAACTGCCGCAACCACCCCCACCAGCGGCCCCCCGCACAGCGCGATAATCACCACTGCGGGGTAGAAAGTTACATAGGGAGGCACGGGTGCACCGGCGAGTTTGTCGAGCAAGGGCTTCGCCAAGGTCGCAGCGACAATGATGGCGACAGCAACCGCTCCCGAACCCAAGGAATTCGTTGCGGGTAGTCGAAGGCGCTGGCTCAGCGATGGCAACAATGACCTTGGCTGAGGCGATGTCGACGACATCCGTGAAAGAAGTTTCCAGCTCATTCCGGGGACCCTTCAGAGGGCAGTGACGCATAGTATTTCACGTGCCGCCGCGATAAAACATTGAAGCGACGCCACGCTGATCGCCGAGTTCATTTTAGGAAACAACGCCACTCTGGTGCAGCAGCCCCTACACGCTGCACCTTTATGCTGCTCTCGCCGAGAAGGAGCGCCGGCTGATCTCCGAACGTACTCGCTCGGCATTGGCTCAGCGAAAGGCACAACGCTGGGCAACCGGAGCAACGCAGCCGAGGCGGCGGCGCTGGGACGGAAGGTCCAGATCGAGGAGGCTGCGACGTTCGCCGCAGGTGGTCGTGGTGACAAAACCTATCGAAAGGCCAGGGCTCGGCCATCACGGCGTCGGGTAGCTGGCCCGGTCCCGCTTACGAATTTGAATCCTTCGGCATCTTCTTGATGTGGACGAGGTTAAGGAGACTCCGATGAAAGGCTCGTCACCTTGGCACGCAGGCCCGGGGTTCATCGGTTCCACACACCTCCCCAACACCGCAGTCGAAGTCGCGTGTGCATGGCGGTGGCATTTGCGGAGACGCGAGGACCACATATGGCGTCCGCGGAGTATCACCGGGTGGCACTGAAGTTGGCGCCTGCTCACCGGGGTCGCCAAGCGATTTGATGTACAGGTAGAGCGAGCGGAGGTCATCCTCAGGAATGGCCCGTACATTGTACCAAGGCATCGGCGGAAGTGACTTCAGGGCCTTCATGTAGACGACGAAGCCGTCCTCTGTGAGCGGTGCTGCAGTCAGCCGTAAGTTCATCGCGTAAGTCGTTCCCCACGGGCCTTGGAAGCCGCGCGGGTTACCCTTGAGGGCGGTCGCGGCATCGATAGCGCCCTCCGCCTCATTGTAGCCGACGGTGTGGCAATCATGGCAGCCTCCGATAATCGACACGAGCTCGCCGCGCTCGACAGAAACGTCCTGTGCAGCGAGATGTACCGGTGAACTCACGGCTACGAACACCGCTAAGGACACGATCGGGCGCATGGCTCCCCTCCACCCTTTCGACGCTTGGAGCATGGAACAAGATCACTACGGCATTGCTGACCTGCCCGAACGGGGGCCACGCGGCCAGCGAAGTTGCAGACATGGCACTGAGCTAGGGCTGTTCGCCAAAAGCAAAGCGGAACGTGCCACCACCTGACGGTTTGAAATCATGACAGGCGAAACACGCGTTGTGGAACGCCTCGAACTCGACCTTGAAGTCGTCGATATTGCCGCTCGATGCCACGTCGACAAGCCTCAGTGTCGCTAACCGAAGTCCTTCGATCGCAGCGTTGAATCGAGAGGGCTCAGTCCAAATCTCTGGCTTGGCACGCGAGCCAGGAACCTCGCCCCCAGCCGTTCCCTCTGGCAACAACGCAAGAAACCTCGTGAACTTTTCATCGATAGTTTTGGCGGCGTCAGGCAAGGCCGAAAGGTCGGTGCTCTTGTCGTTCTTGATGTCGAACAAAGACCAGAATGCATTCTGCATCTCGAACATGTAGCGCTTGCGCTCTGAGACGAGCTGGACCAAGTCGTATTCCGACTGGTCAAAAGCGTTGCCCGCTGTGAACAGCCAAAAAATAGCCGCTACGAAAAGCCCCCGCTGCATCCGCACCGTACCGACCTCCCGGTTCCCCGTGGCTGGAAAAGGGTTCTTTGCCGGCTTACTTTCTGGTTAGGGCGAAAATCAACGTTGCCGCGTAGTCGAGCACTGCGTCGATCTCTGCATCTGCCCCGAGGCGCAGGAATCCACGCTGGAGGTACTTACTCGGCCTCGCCCCACCCGACAAGCGCCTCAATACCTATGGTTCGCCAGCTACCAGCCGTTCGGCCAAACTAGTCGTCCTATCCATGCCGCCCGCGCGCTACTTGGGCAGAGGGAAAGGATCTTCGCTCTGCAAACGCAGGAAAGCGATGATGTCGGCTCGATCCGCCGCGCGTTTAACTCCGAGCGTTCCTTCTACGCTAAGCGGCGCCATGCTCATTTTGTTGCCTGGCGCAAAACGCTTGGGATCGGCGAGCCAGGCATTTAAGTCCTGGTATGTCCAGGTGCCCCCTATGCGGCTCAGCGCTTCGGAGAAGCTGAACGTTCCGGCACGTGCTTTCTCCGCACCGACGATGGCCCAGAGATTTGGTGCGACGACACTGTCGCCACCTTGCAGCGCGTTATGACAGTGACTGCAGCCGGTTGATACGAAGAGCTGCTCTCCGTGGGCTGCGTCGGCTTCTGCCAATTCCATGGTGATGGGGTCGATGTCGATCGGGATGAGCGCCCCTTGCGCCTGCAGAAACTCAACCACCTCAAAATGCCCTGCGGCGCCGGCGAATTCGATCGGCTCCCGGCCATTATAGTTGCTGGCATCGATTGTCGCCCCATGATTGATCAGAACGCGGACGACATCGAGTTTTCCGGCGTCGGCTGCCAGATGAAGCGGTGTGTTTCCCTCAGTGTCGGTGACTACTACGTCGGCTCCGGCCGCCAGCAGCAGTTCCACCGCTTCGGCGCTCGAAGCCGCGGCCATCTGCAGTGGAGACAGCCCCAACATCCCTCCAGGCCGATTGACGTCCGCCCCTCCAGCAATGAGGACCTCTAACACTTCTACCTGGCCGGTCATTGCCGCCATGTGAAGCGGCGTTCCGATAAGAGGATCCGCCTGGTTGACCTTGGCGCCTTTAGCCAGCAGCGCCATCACTTCGACTACGTCACCATCACGAGCCGCGTCGTGCAAAGGGCCGGCTTGCGCCTGGTGACAAAGCAAGAGACCGATACCCACGAACACGGTCTTGAACATCTCGATGACTCCTATGTGGAGAATATCCCGAGTCGGCCTTTGGCCTCGATGTCGGCTCCACTTCGATAAGAGCTTCAGCGATCGCTACATGTTCGGTCTTGGTATGCGCCCCTCCTGAGGTTCAGGAGCGGCGATTTGGACAACGCTCGGCGCTTGTTGTTTTTAGCATTGATGTTGGCCGCCACCAAGCAACGCTGCGCTTGCCGAGAAGGAGCGTCCGCTGATCTCGGACCGGACACGATCAGCGCTCGCCGCGCGGAAGGCTCAGGGCGCGAGATTGGGCCATCGGATTAGTGCGGCGGAGGCAGCGGCTCGGGGACGTGAGGTTCAGACCGCCGAGGCAGCCGCCTTCGCGGCCAACGACCTCCCATCATCGAGTCGCTGCGAGCGTCAGGCGTTCGCGATCTGGCGTGGATTGGCGGCGGCGCTGAACAATCGCGGCGGCCGAACCGCCCGTGGCGGACGGTGATTTCTGGGCGACCGAGCTTTCTTCCTATTCGGCGGCACCGGATGCCCAACGGCCGGCCTCGCGCTACGCCGCCGTCCGGAATCCAGAACGATCGGAAGCGCTGCCGTTTCACTGGCGGCCGAGTTTTCAAAGACACCAGGGAACTATTGGTAGCTTCGCAGCCTTAGTTCGCCGGGGTGAATCCGATAGACGGAGAAGCCAAAATGCGTACTACCCTATTGGCGGCTGTGGCTGCCCTCACTATGGCTAGTGTTCCCGCCTTTGCGCAAAGCGAGTGCCCCGAGGGTACAAGCAAGGAAGGCCCCGACGGAAGCGTCGTGACCTGCGAAGCGGATACCACCTCTTCTGAGCCCGCTCCTTCAGACCCAGCAGGCAACCAGAGCGGCGGCGCTGCACTGGACAACACCGATGCCGGACAGGGCGTTAAAGACGCGGTTACGGAAGATGCCACGAGCGGTGGCAACAATTAGCCGCTGACCGAAACTGACGACTGATCCCTTCGGCTCTCGGAGAGGTTCGGTTGCCTTGGGTGTTTCCGCCCATGGCAGTCGAACCTACCGTAGCTGAGGGAGTGGTGGAGCTTTCCCCTTTCGGAACGCGCCAAAAAGCGCTGCTTCCTCGATCGACCAATGGGGACACTTTCCATGTGGGGAATCCGTTGGAGGGAGGACTCCAACCATCGCCGACCACACTCGGCCCTCGGCAACGTGCCGCCGGCCGAGTTCGCCCTCAACATACGCTGGAAAGACAGGCCGGCTGAGGCCAGAGACTAGACCCAGGATTCTCCCTCAAACCGGAGGAGAAAGGGTCTCAGGTCAACGGCTCCGCCGAAATCACCACGCCAATTCCGACGCGCCGCATTCCGTGGGAGCGGACCACACGCAAATCGACCTCCATTGAAGTCATAGGAACGGAACCGACTCCATCGCTGATCAATCCGGCTGGTAGTCCGGCGATGAGCTGGACCAAATGCCGCGTCGATGGGGAACCACTTGCGTCCCGACGCGTTGCCGTCGTGTTGTCGCAGACGCCGGATTTGCGCGCGTGCGGCCGCGTTCAACGACATTGGTTGACGCTCATGACCCGTTTCGATCCCGCCCGCGATTGGGGACTTGCTCTGATGTTCCTGGCCGCTCTCCTGGCCACGGCGATCGCCTTGCGGAACTACCTTGCGCCGATGACCGGTGTTACCGGAACCCTCGGTGCGTTACTTGTGGTCGTGTCGGGCCTGCTGCTGGTTCTGGATGCGATTGTGCTGTTCTTCCTGCCCCGGGGGACCCTGCGCACTATTCTGCTGACCTTGGCTGTCCTTGGCGCTGTCGGTACGTTCGCGGCCGCATGGTTCCTGCATGCCTGGGGGCTGATGGCGGCCGTGGTCGTCGTCGCCTTCGCGATCATCGTCGACGTCATCGTCAGACGCTCCCACGCGACCACGGTGTCTGCGTCATGATGGCTCCCATTGCGCCCTTCGTACGGGGCTGCTCGACGGCCCTGGTATTCGCGGCGGTCACCGTCGGCGCGTTCTCGGCTGGAGCCCAGGACGCTTCGCCACTCCCCGACACCACCGTCTCGGAGCCGCCGGCTGCCGCGCCTAGCAAAGCCCCCGATGTTGGTCCAACCGGCCGAAGCATCGTCAATCCCGACGCACCGCTTGTGCCTGCCGAACCGGTATGGAACACGTTCCACGGCCAACTCAATGCACAGAAGTTCTCGCCGTTGACGGAAATCAACGTCTCGAATGTCGGCGAGCTCGAGCAGGTGTGGGAATACCATACCGGTGACCTTTCCACGGGGTCTGGCGATCTGCCCGCCACGGTCTGGTCGGCGACGCCGATCTTCGCCAACGACACCCTCTACATCGGCACGCCCTTCTACCGCGTGGTCGCCCTCGATCCGGGGACCGGCGAGGAGAAGTGGACCTTCGACTCCAATTCGACGCTTGAGGCCCTCAGCCAGCCGGCCCTGAAGAATCGCGGTGTCGCCTATTGGGAGGCGGAGGAACCGGCCGCAGGCGAGATCTGCCAGAAGATCGTTTATCTCGGCACCATGGACGCCCAGCTTTTCGCCCTCGACGCGAACACCGGCAAGCTCTGTCCGGACTTCGCCGACGGCGGCGCTCTCGACGTCAATCAGTGGAACGACACCAACAATCGCTTTCCCTTCTCGCTGTTGCAGCCCCCCACCGTCGTCGGCAATCACGTCATCACCGGCTGGGCCGGCAAGGACTGGAAGAGCGCCCAGGCGCCGCCCGGCAACGTCTTCTCCTTCGACCCCCAGACCGGCGAACTGCAATGGTCCTTCGACACCATACCGCCCGAGATGCGCCAACGGACCGGGACCGCCAATGTCTGGACGGCCATGTCGGTGGATGAGGGTCTTGGGTTCGTCTATCTGCCTGTCGCCAGTCCCTCGCCCAATTACTGGGGCGGCAACCGCACCGACCCGATCCCTTACGCAACCTCGACGACGGCCCTCGACATCGAGACCGGCGAGGTGGTCTGGTCGCGACAGTGGGTGCACCACGACATCTGGGACTACGACATCAACTCCGCGCCGACCCTCGTCGATATCACCGTCGGGAGCGAGGAGATCCCCGCACTGATCCAGGCCACCAAGATGGGATTCCTGTTCGTGGTCGATCGCAGGACCGGCGAGGACGTCTGGCCGATCGAGGAGCGCCCGGTTCCTTCGGGCGACGGAACGGTGGAGGGCGAGCGCTACGCCGAGACCCAGCCGTTCCCGACCAAGCCACCGCCGCTGCTCGACCAGGCGGAGAAGACCGACATCTGGACGGTCGCTGACATCGTCGGGCTCGGGGAGTGTTCATCGCTCTGGAAGAACTTGTGGTACGAGGGCATGTACACCCCGCCGACAACCGATGGAGAAGGCGTCTACACGTTCCCCGACTCCGCCGGTGGCGTGCAGTGGGGCGGCGTCGCCTTCGATCCCGACAGCCAGACCGCCGTGGTCAACTTCTCCCACGTGGTACAGCATATCGAGCTCATCCCGCGCGACGAGTACAAGAAGCTCACGGCCACTGACAGTGCCGCCGAGGGCGGCCTGCACCCCCAGGAGGGCGCGCCCTACGGCATGGCATTGAACAATGCGCTGAACTGGGCTGGCATGCCGTGCTGGAAACCACCTTACGGCGAACTTGCCGCCATCGACATGACGACCGGCGAGATCAAGTGGCGGCGCCCCCTAGGTGCGTCCCAGAAGTACGGCTTCTACATGCCGGAATCCATGGGCTCTCCCACCATCGGTGGTCCCGCTGTCACCGCCGGCGGCCTTATCTTCATCGGCGCTTCGATGGATTCCAAGGTCCGCGCCTATTCGTTGGAGACCGGCGAGGAACTCTGGTCGGATCTGGTCGAAGCACCGGCCGTCGCCAATCCAGCGGTCTATGAATACGAGGGCCGTCAATACGTGGCGTTCGTGGCCGGCGGCAATCCAATCCTTAAGGACCAGGTGGGGGATCAGCTGGCAGTCTATGCCTTGCCGGAGGACTGAGCCCCGGCGGCGTGAGCCATCACCGGCCGCATGAGCGCCAGCCGGCTTCCAGGCGTTGCGGTCCCGACCGTGTCCAGCAGCTGGTAGTGCTCGACATCGTTCCCGGCGAGGATGAGGGGGATCGCACTAACGACAGGCCGACGCTGAGTTTCTGGCCATGGTCACTGCTCGCGCAGCCCGAACCCCGAACGGATTCTAGAGAGCTGTGCAGACGCCATCATTGAAGATGCCGCAACGCAATGGAACTCGCCGTTGTCCGGGCCACTCGAGCTTGGGTCACGTTATCGGACCACTTTCCGCTGTCGTTGCGATCACCCACTGCTGCGCTCACGCCTCGGCGCGACGTTTCCGTGTCGCCGCCGCCTTCTTTGCCGAAGCCGACCGCTCAGCTGCCGGCCGCGCGGCCGAGGCCTTGCCGCCGAGGCGACCGCCTTTCTTGGCCGAGACATGAGTGTCGGGCTTCCCACGACCGCTGCCCCCTTTATTGCCGCCGCCGCTTTCCTTGTTGACGGTTGCCCAGGCGCGCCTCTCCGCCTCCTTTTTACCGACGCCTCGGTCTTCGTATCCCTCGGCGATATGATCGGCCTTCCTCTCCTGCTTGTCCGTGTACTTGGACTTGTCTCCGCGTGACATCAGTCCGCTCCTTGTTCCGAAACGCCGCCGTGGCTTTGCTACGGCAAACGGAAGAACACCGCCTGATGGCTATTTGTTCCCACCTCCGAAAGCTTCCGCCGCTGGGTATCGGCCGTACTGTCGCGGTGCAAGCCGGCTCGGTTTCTTCGCCGAGATCAGGTTGCTTCGACCGGGGCGCCCGCAGTGTCCTGCCTCTCGACGAAATCGGTCGCCGCCGCGGTCGCGTGTTTCAGGCTGCCAGATCGGGCGATAGCGAAGTCGAACGCGCAGCTACCGCTTTGTGATGAGTCGTGCCCTTAAGCCTGAAGAGGCGGCGGCAGGTGGACGATGCATGAATCTCATGCGCCGGGCAGGGAACCTGGCACGGCATTCTGCTCGGGAACAAGTTTCCCTAATAGAATGATACAGGATCGCTGGCGAGAAATGCCCGCTGGTGGGAAACGCCAAACGGGCGTTTGGAGAGCGCTAGTCGCGTCTCCGACCTACCGCTCATCCGAGGAACGGAGGTGGCCATGACCACACTCAGCTCTCACGAATCAAACTATGGGCAAGACTGAACAACCTTCTCGGAAACGGCAGCTAGGCGACTCTCCTCGCCTGGGAACTCCCCTGGTCATACCCCCGTTCTAATGAGGCTGGGTGACAGAGAGAGGAAAAGTCGATGAATCAGAATCCGCAGCGCGATGACGATCGCAATCGTCCGGGCCAAGGTGGTCAGGGCGGCCAAGGTCAGCCCGGGCAGGGAGGTCAGCGTCAGCCCGGACAGGGCGGTCAAGGCCAGCCGGGACAGGGCGGCCAAGGTGGCCAGGGTCAGCCTGGACAAGGTGGCCACGGCGGCCAGGGAGGTCAGGAGCGTCAGGGCACTGAACGCTAGACATCTCTGTTTGAACTCGCTCCGCCCGAGTTTGGGCGGAGCACTTCAATAGGTCGGCGAGCCAGATAACTGGGTCTGTAGTAAGTCGGCGCGCTTCTAAAGTCTTTCTACATGTCGACTGCAAAAAGCCGTCGAGTGGGTAATTCAATTTCCAAGTGTTTCACCTCTCCTCCGGAGGAAGTATCGAAGCGAATTGCGACATTAACGGCCTCAATGGCCGTCGCTCCCATTGCCATGGCACCCAGTGCAAGCTCGGAGCCGGAGCCAATAGCATAGAACTCCGCTTCTTCCTCGAACGCCTCGTCGGGGTGGCGTCCAAAATGGAGTTCCACTCTTCCGTCAACGTGGACCACAATCGCGGTTGCATCCTTCTCCATGTCTGGATAGCGAGTGGAGTCACCCTCAAGATATGCAATGAGCGGTCTCATATGCCTCATCTGGCCGCAATGTCCCAGAAGCCGGCCGTCGGAGAGCCGGACTATCTTCACGGCATTCTGGCTAGTGATGATGCGATTCCCTGCCGTAATCTGTGAGTCCGCGGCGAGAATGCCTCTTTTGTACGCAATTGTAGTCATCGACCTAGCCTCGTTTGTGCCTGTCATCGGCAAAGCAATCCGCGAGCCAACTCCCATTCGGCTCGACGGGCCAGCAGGGTGATTAGGAAGTCCCTGAGCCTGGGGGCCAATGGGAATAGATCGTTCGAGTGCCGAGCGCAGGTCACGTGAGCGTGCCGGCTGACCGCCAGCAGTTAGTTTGGCGTCCGTTCGCCCGGCTCAATGCTCTTGGCACTGTTGCTCGGCGATTAAAGCATGGATACTTGCGATTTCAGCGTCTTTAATGGTGGGCGGGTCACCGCTGGGTGAGAAACGGGCGTCACGTCATTGCGTTTTCACTACCTTCTAAAGGGAGACCCGAGCGACTGTTAGGTTTTCAATCCAAGCAGCAAGCGGCTTAATAATGTTACTTTCAATCATTTCGATATGTCTCGGCGCTTTCGCGATTGTGGCGACACTACTGCCTATTGCGAGAAGTTCAAAGTGGTGGGTCAGGATATGGGATTTTCCAAGATTACAGGTAGGTATTGTCTCTCTTATTTCAGTTCTTTTATATCTTTCTACCCTTGAAAATTTAAGGTTTTTCGATGTGGCATTGGTTGGAATATTGGGTATTTGTGCCGCTTGGCAATTCTCTTTCGTGTGGCGCTTTTCGCCCCTTGGGCCTCGCGAAGTGGCTCAGAGCCGGCTCAAAGCCCAGTCGTCTCGCTGCCTGTCGCTAGTGACGACCAATGTCAAACAGAGTGCCCGGGATTCCGACGCGTTGCTAAGGATTATCGCGGATGCTCAGCCCGATGTCGTTTTGGCGGTGGAAGTGGACGAGTGGTGGAGCGGACGATTGATTGAGGGCCTCGGCGCGGGCTTCACTTACAAGCTGACCTACCCACTATCCAATGGTTACGGCTTGGCGCTGTTCTCTCGGCTGGAGCTCATAGATCCTTCTATCCGCTACGTTGTTGATGACGCCATCCCGTCGATAAGGACTGGGCTCAGACTACGCTGCGGCATTGGTATTGAAATATTTGGGGTACATCCGCGGCCGCCAGGGGCGTTCCAAGATTCAACCGAACGAGATCTCGAACTCGTCTTGGTAGGTCGGGAGATTGCGCAAAGCGGCCTGCCATCGATTCTTGCGGGGGACCTTAACGATGTGGCTTGGTCTCCGACCACCCGCGAATTCAAGCTTATCGGAAACGTCCTTGATCCGAGAAGAGGCCGGGGCATGTTCAATACGTTCCCGGCCAGCATGCCGGGGCTGCGTTATCCACTCGACCATGTATTTCACACGCAGCATTTCGATCTCTGCGATATGAAAGTGTTGCCGCGTTTCAAATCGGACCACTTGCCGCTTAAGGTCACGTTGTGTCTTCGCGATGATGCATAAAGCCAAAGCTTGCCGCCGCCCGACGAGTGGACGCGTACGGGCTCGCTATGCTCCTCGTCCATCGCGGGAGGTGTGTTAATCCATGGCGCGAGAGCTATGCGGACAGCCCCTGACCCGTCGCATGATGCATCACCGCCTCCTGCGTCAGGCCGGCAACCGGCATGTCCGCGACGATGCGGCCCTGGTGCATGACGGCCACGCGGTCGCTCATCGCCAGCACCTCCGGCAGATCGGATGAAATCATGATGATCGCCATGCCCTGCTTGGCAAGATCGCAGAGCAAGCTGTGGATTTCGGCTTTGGCACCGACGTCGACGCCACGCGTCGGCTCGTCGACGATCAGCAGCTTCGGACTAGTGGCAAGCCACTTGGCAATGACAACACGCTGCTGGTTGCCACCGCTGAGGTAGGTCGCCTTCTGGTCAATGCTCGGCGTCTTGATCGTGAGCCGCGCGACATAACGCTCAGCGAGCTTTCGCTCGCGAGAGAGGCTGAGGACACCAAGACGCGACAGTGACCGGAGGAGCGCCATCGAGATGTTGTGGCGGACCGGAAGTCCTGTCACTAGGCCCTGTTCCTTTCGGTCCTCCGGAACGAGGCCGATGCCGGCGGTGATGGCGCGGCTCGGCGAATGGCCGGGCGGCAGCCGCTCGTCGTCGATCCAAATCTCCCCCGTCGCGTACGGCATGTCGCCGAAGATGGCGCGGGCAAGCTCCGTCCGGCCGGCGCCGACCAGGCCGGCGATCCCGACAATCTCGCCCCGCCGGACGGTCAGCGAGACGTCGCGGAGAACACCCGGCTGCGATACTCCCCTGACCTCGAGCACCACATCGCCGATCTCCGCCGGCTCCTTTCGGAAGAGGTCGCTGATATCGCGGCCTACCATCATGGCGATCAGGTCGCGGAGGTTGGTCTCGGCCACCGGCCGAGTGCCGACGAGGCGGCCGTCGCGGAGCACGGTGACCCGGTCGCACAGCCTGAAGATCTCCTCCATTCGATGTGAAATGTAGATGATGCCGAGCCCGCGCGCCTTGAGCCGACCGATCAGCCCGAAGAGTAGGCTGGTCTCGCGGTCGGTCAGCGAAGAGGTCGGCTCGTCGAAGATCACGATTCGCGCCGTGGTCGACGCCGCCCGGGCGATGGCGATGATCTGGCGCTGCGCGACGGAGAGGGCTTGCACGGTCGTCGTCACGTCGAGCGATACGCCAAGGCCCTCGACGATCTCGCGCGCCTCGCGGAACATGCGCCGACGGTCGATCAGACCGAAGCGGCCCTTCGGCTGCCGCCCCAGGAAGATGTTCTCGGCGACGGTCAGATAGGGCTCGAGGTGGAGTTCCTGGTGGACGGGAAGGATGCCGAGGGTTTGGGCCTCCGTCGGCGCAGAGATCACTACCTCTTGTCCGTCAATCGACATCGTGCCGCGGTCGGGCCGGTAGACGCCGGACATGATCTTGACCAGCGTCGATTTGCCAGCGCCGTTCTCGCCGAGGAGTGCATGGACCTCGCCCGGGCGGAGATCGAAGCTCACGTCGTCAAGCGCCCGGACGCCCGGGAAGCTCTTGGCGATGTCGACGAGCTCGAAAAGCGGCGTCACGGCTCCCCCTATTCCGCAGGCTCGGGCATGCGGGCCCTGAGCGCGGTCTCCTGGAGCCGCGTGCATTGGTCGATGAACGGCCGGTACTCAAGGAGGCCGAACTCGGCGATGACGTCATCGACCGGCAGCGTCGGATCGACGCTTTCGAGGGTGAACAGGTGCTCCTCGTGGAACGTCTCGACGCGGACCGCCTCGCCGTAGCGGGTGAGGATCGGGACCAGCTTCATCATCTGCCCGTCGGTGTGGAACAGTCGCTTGTCGAGGTTGAGGTGATGAAGGGCAAGCCGGCTCCAGCGCGAGGTCTGCGCCACGATCCGTCCGGTCCGCTCGATCACCCGGGCGTGGTAGGGCCACACCGAGGAGACTACCGCGTACTGGTGCGTCCAAGCATTGGCCTGGAGGGGGAAACCGCCCTCATAGGCGGAGATCCAGCAGACGATCTCGGCACCGTCGCGAGCATACCCAGCCCACAATTCCGGCCAGTTAAGATCGAAGCAGATGGCGAGGCCAACGCGGCCGAAGTCCGTCTCGAACACCGGCGCGGCCGTCCCCGGCATCACGCCGTTGTCAATCTCCCCCGCGGTCGGACGCTGCTTGGTGTAGGTGCCGACCAGTTCGCCCTTGCGGTCGATCAGCGCCGCAAGATTGGCGATCGCCCCGTCGACCTTCGCGTAGAAGCCCGCTACGACGTACATACGGTGGCGCTTCGCCCGTTCGGCGACGGCCCTGAACGAGGGCCCGTCAAGGGGCTCCGCCACGTCCGGTATCTGCACCGCGGGCAGGCCGGCCGCCATGAACCCCTCAGGCAGGAGCGCCAGATCGGCGTTCTGGGCACCGGCTGCGTCAAGCAGCGACAGCCCGAGGTCAAGGGTGTCGCTAGGGTTCGGGTAACGCAGGTTGAAGGGTGGGGCGGTGTCCTCGAGCGTCGCAATCGACGTCGTGGCGATCTTCACGATGCGAGCCATGTCGAAGCCTCCTTAGCTTGGCGTTTCGGGGGATCGGCTACCGTCATGCGGCGGCCATGGCGAGGCGACGGCGCGCCATCGTGCGCGACAGCGCGTCGATCGCGACGACTGCAATCAGGATCGTCGCCTTGGTGGCGATCTGGAAGTACGTGTGTACGCCGAGCAGGTTCATGCCGTTGGTCAGCATCCCGAGCGCCAGAACGCCGAGGAACGCGCCGACAATGGTGCCGCGCCCACCGAGGAGGCTCGCGCCGCCAATGAGCGCGGCGGAGATCGACAGGAGGGCGGTGTCGTTGCCGAGTTGCACGGTGGCCGAGTTGAGCCGCGAGGCGAGCAACACTCCTGACACCGCGGCGAGCGTGCCGCTGAGCACGAAAGCTAGCATTTCGAAGCGCTTGACGGCGATACCGGCGAGGTACGCCGCCTCACGATTGCCGCCGATGGCGTAGATGTTACGCCCGGCCCGCGTGCGCCCGAGGAACAGGGACAGGCCGATCAGGATGACGAGCGAGAGTATCAGCGGTACGGGAAAGATGCCGATGCTATCGCCGCCCCAGAAGACGAAGGCGTCATCGGTGCCCGAGAGGGGCTGCTGGCCGGTATAGGTGAGGAGCAGCCCGCGGACGACGCTCATCGTGCCGAGCGTTGCGACGAAAGGGACAATGCCACCGCGCGTGACCAACAGGCCATTGAACGCGCCCACCAAGGCGCCGAACGTCAGCGCAGCAATCACGGCAGTTAGGGTGCCGTTTTCCTGGAGCCCGATGGCCAGGGCCGCTGCCATCGCCATGGTCGCGCCCACCGAGATGTCGATTCCGCCGGCGATGAGGACGATCGCCTGGCCGAAGACCAGCGGCGCGTCGAGCGAGACCTGGCGCGCGACATTTTCGAGGTTCCGGAGGGTGAGGAAGTACTCGCCCGCCGTGGTCGCGAAGGTGGCGAAGATCACGACGGCGATGACCGCCGCTGTCTGGTCGCCGCCGAAGTGGAAGGTTCGATTCATCGCCTTCCGCTCACCGATGCCGGAGGACGCTGTCGGCCCAAACGACCGCCAGGAACACCAGACCCTTGGCGATCTGCTGTCCCTCAATCGGGACGCTGAGCAGGATGAGGAGGTTGTTGAGGACGCCGAGAACCAGGACGCCGACAAGCGTGCGGAGGGCGCCGCCATGCCCGCCGAACAGGCTAGTGCCGCCGAGGACGGCGGCTATGATCGAGTCGAATTCCATGCCGGCGCCCGCACTCGCCACCGTGCTGCCGGTACGCGACGTCATGATGAGCCCGGCGAGCGCCGCGGTGCCGCCGCAGAGGGCGAAGGCGATGAGCTTGACCCGCCGGATGGCGAGGCCCGACATGCGGCCCGCGGTCTCGTTCAGCCCGATGACGTAGAGCGAGCGGCCGAAGGCGGTGCGCCGGAGAACGAATTCCAGCACGATCGCCAGGACAATGACGAGGATCACCGAGTAGTGGACGACGCCGAAGAGGCGGCCGCGGCCCAGCTCGTTGAACTCGGGGATCGTCGCATAGAGTGTCTGAGAGCGGGTCAGCATCAGCGAGATCGAATAGGCGAGCAGCGCCGTGCCAAGCGTGATGAGGAAGGGATTCGCCCCGGTGTAGACCACGAGCAGGCCATTGATCGTGCCAACGGCGAGGCCGGCGCCGAGGCCAAGGGCCATCGAGGTGACGAGGTCGAACCCGGCGATCTGCGCGAGCACGGTGACGATGCCGGCGAGCCCGACCACGAAGGCGACCGACATGTCGAAGTTGCAGGTGATGAGAAGCACGGTCTGGCCGAGCGCAATGATGCCGAGTATCGACACCGCCCACATGATGTTGAGTAGGTTCCGCGACGTGAGAAAGACGTCGGAGAGGAGCCCGCCGGCTATGATGAGGACAACAAGCAGTATCAGGGCAGTGTGGTTGCGCAGCAGCCGCAGCACCGTGCCGGACCTGCCCTTGCCGAGCGAAGCGAAGGGGGGCTTGAAACTGGCGAGACCTGCCTTTTGGCCATTGCCGCCGTTTGTCTCGGGCACGATGCTCATGGTGTTTGGACTATGCAGGGAAACCGCGTCCGGCGCGAATGCGCCGGACGCTTTTGATGTGACGGCGGTCTACCAGCACTGGTCGTATAGGACGTCGACGTTCTCAGGGGTCACAGGCGCGGTCGGTGCGAGCATCTGCTTCGGCACTTGGCGGCCCTGATAGAGGTCGTAGGCGACGCGGACCGTATAGACCCCGACCATATAGCTGAGCTGCATGGCGGTGCCGTACATGTCGCCGGCCTTGATCGCGTCGCAGGCGTCCTTGTTGCCGTTGACACCGAACACCTTGATGCCCTCGATGCCATTCGCCTTGATCGCTTGGAGTGCGCCGAGCGCCATCGGATCGTCCTGGCCGAACACGATATCGATCTGGGGATAGCGGGTGAGCAGGTCTTGCATCACAGTCAGCGCCTTGTCCTTGCTCCAGTCGGCCGGCTCCTCGGCGAGTACCTCGATGCTAGCGCCGGCATCGGCGAAGGCCTGCTTGGCGCCTTCTGCACGCTGGACCACGTCGAACTGTCCGGGCTTGCCCGTGACCATCACCAGATTGCCCTTCCCGTCGGTGGCCTTGACTATCATTTCGCCCACCGCGTAGCCCTGATCATAGGACTGGGAGCCGACGAAGGTGCTCGTGTACTGATGGCCTTCGTCATTGGTATCCGCGTTCTGCATTACCGTCGGGATGCCGGCGTCACTGGCCTTCTTGAGCACCTGGACGACGGCCGCCGGATCGACGGCGTTTACCACAATCACGCTCGGCGCCCGCGCGATGCAGTCCTCGACCATCGAGGCCTGCTTCTGGGGGTCGAAGGCCGGATCGAAGTAGGTGATGTCAGCGCCGTAGATTTTTCCCTCGTCGTTCATGCCATTGACGATGGCCGTGATCGAGGGGTGGTCGGCGTTGTTGTGGACGACGCAGATGCTGAATGACCCATCCTGTGCCGAAGCGCCCCCCATGCCGGACGCCATCCCAACGGCGGCGGCGGCCCCTAACAGTCCCAGTCGCGGATTCCAGTTCATTGTACATTCTCCCGCTGTGTTGGGCTCCGCGGCGCGGAGCCTGTCGACCTCATCGTCTTTGCCCGGATCTGAGAACGAGGCGGCCGGGTCCGCCCTTCCCGCGGCATCTCTCAGAACAGGGCGATGCCGCCATTCACCTCGATCGTTTCGCCGGCGAGAAACGAGGCCTGCGGCGAGGCGAGATAGAGGACCGCCCCGGCGACATCGGCGGGCGTGCCTTCGCGGCGAAGCGGCGTCTGGTCAACCATCGCCTTGCGCATGGCGTCGGTCGAATGGATGTCGTGGAAGCGAGTCGCAATCAGGCCGGGGGCGACGCCGTTGACGCGCACGCCCATCGGGCCGACCTCTCGGGCTAGGCCTTTGGTGAAGGTGTATAGCCCGCCCTTGGCAGTGGCGTAGTGGATCGAGTGGCCGCCGCCGCCGTTGTGGGCGGCCAGGGAGCTTATCGTGACGATGATGCCCGCCCGCGCCGCCAGCATGTCGGGCAGCACCGCCTTACACGACAGAAAGGCGCTCGTTAGGTTGAGCGACATGCACTCGTTCCAAAGATCGAGATCGCAGTCGACCAGGCTCACGCGCCGGATCAGGCCGCCGGTATTGACTACCATGATCTCCACCGGCCCAAGCTTCGCTTTGACCTCGCCGACCAGTTCGGCCGATGCCTCGGGACGCGTCAAGTCGCTGCGGATGGAAAGCGCCCCGACGTCGGCGGCGAGCTTGGCCGCATCATCCTCACTGGTCAGGTAGCTGAAGGCGACGCGGGCGCCCGCGACGGCGAAGGCTTCGACGATGCCCCTGCCGATGCCCGAGGCACCGCCGGTCACGAGCACAACCCTGCCTTCGAAGTCCCTATGCATGCGCTTTCTCCAATGGGCGGGCCGATGCGCGCTGTACGACGTGCGGCTCGAGGATGATGTGGCTGGGCGCGGCTTTCACGTCGTCGCGAAGGCGCTTTGCAAGCAGCTCCACGGCTCGCGCGCCGAGAGCTTCGGTCGGTTGGTGAACCGTCGTCAGCGCCGGCTGGAAGAGGCTGCCCAGGAGGATGTCGTCGATGCCTACCACCGATATGTCGTCGGGGACGGAGAGGCCGAGGTCGCGGATAGCGGCGCAGGCGCCGAGCGCGTGCATGTCGTTGAAGCCGACGATCGCCGAAGGTGGATCCGGGTGGCGGAGCAGTTCGATGGCCGCGCTCCTGCCATGCTCGGCGGCATTGGTGTCGTCGAAGCCAAAGGCGGCCGGCATAGCGGCAATCACGGTGGGGTCGGCATCGATGCCCGCCTCGGTGAGCGCGTCCAGATAGCCGGCCTGGCGTTCGCGACGCGAAACCGTGATCGTAGCGCCCGAGATGTAGCCGATGCGCCGGTGGCCCATCTCGATGAGATGATGCGTGGCGAGGTACCCGGCGAGGCTGTTGTCGACGCTGACGCTGTCGATCGGCACCTCGACGCCGTTCAGCGTCGCTCCGAGGTCGAGCGCGACGAGGCGGAGCCCCCGCTCGATGAGTTCGTCGAAATGGCTGAGGTCAAGCGGCGACGAGGCGATGATGATGCCGCGGATGCCGAGGTCGAGCAGATTGGACGCGTAGCGCAATTCTCGTTCCGGATCGCGCAGAGTGTTGCCGAGAGCGACCTGGAAGCCGTTGGCCTCGGCCGCTACTTCAACCGCCCGTGCCATCGCGCCATGCGAGGGATTGGCGACCGAAGGAACGAGGAGGCCGATGATCGGAACGATTCCCGTCTTGAGTTGTCGCGCCGCCCAATGCGGCCGGTAGCCTAGTTCCTCTATCGCAGCCTCGATCTTGCGGACGGTCTCCCGCGACATGCGGTCGGGACGTCCGTTCAAGAGGTTTGAGACCGTGCTGACCGATGTTCCGGCGAGCGTCGCCACGTCCGAGATTCGAGGTCGCGAAACCATCACTCGTGTGTCCTGGGTAGGGCAGTCGGGCGAACGGATGACGGCATCAATTCGGTCCGTGTATCGATCTAGTAAATCGTTCTATCACGAGAGAATGTGGATCGCCAAGCGCGTTGGAGATTCGCGGCACTAGAGGGAGCGTCTGGGGCAACGGCGGCGTTTCTCTCGTCCAAGCGTCACCACCAACTTAGTTTCAGCAGACGAAAACGGCGGATTTCCTTGGGGAAAACGGAGAAGGTTAGACGGGGATTTCTCTCCCTCCGCCAGTGACACTCGTTCGAACCTTCTCCGCCACGACAAGCGGCGACGTAGAGGTCGCAGTTCCGCGAACTTCCGAGCGACGACCTGTTGACCGGGCGGCCTGGACTCCGCGTCCGCTGGTTTCTATTTGACCCCTGGTTCTCTGAACCTCATGACTCGGGGCAACAGGTTTCCGGTTTCGCTTGGATGACCAAAATCGGCATAAGCCGGCTCGTCACCCGGCACAGCGGAGCGCGAGCTGCCGCGTTTCCCGTCTTGTCGATCCCGGCCGAAAGCGAGTGTTAAGTCTGGCTCGTGGCATCGATTGTCCCGTGTTCTGCTTAAGGCACAATCCTCCCCGACGGGCAGCTACGTAGAGGGAAGCAGGAGACGGATATTGGGCCAGGCTTCAACGGTGACACTCCCGACTTACGATCATCTCGCAATTACTACCTCGGAGGAAAAACGTCTGGCCGAGCTTGAGCGGACCGGCTTGCTTGACACCGCACCGGAGCCAGAGTTCGACCGGATCGTCCGCCTGGTCACGAGTGCCCTCAACGTGCCAATGGCTTCGGTGACTTTGGTGGATCGTGATCGACAGTGGTTCAAGGCCTCGATCGGGCTCCGCTCTCGGGAGACGCCGCGCTCGGAATCCTTCTGCTCACATGCCGTGGCTTTGGACACGGTGCTTATTGTGCCCGACGCGACCCTCGACGAACGTTTCCTCGACAACCCATCGGTGGTCGGCCTCCCCAACATCCGCTTCTATCTGGGCATTCCACTCCGCACCGCCGAGGGATTCACGCTCGGCACTCTATGCGCCATGGATCACGTGAGCCGCGCGCCAAGCGATCGCGAGGTGGCGATCCTCAGCGGCCTAGCCGAACTCGTTGTGGAGCAGATCGAGCTTCGCCTGGCTGCCAACGTCGATGGCCTCACGGGTGCCATGCAGCGGCGCGCATTTCTGGCGGAAGCCGCGCGCGATTTCGCCCGGGCACGGCGAGCCGGACGGCCACTTGGCTGCCTCCTTTTGGACGCCGATCACTTCAAGGATGTCAACGACTCCTTCGGTCATGCCATCGGCGATGCCGTTCTGCGCAACATCGCCACCGGATGCCAACTCGTGCTCCGGGAAAGCGATTATCTGGGGCGTCTCGGTGGCGAAGAATTCTGCGTGATGCTTCCCGATGCGGAACTGACCGACGCCTATGCCGTGGCCGAACGAATCCGGCAACATGTCGCGGGACTGAGACTGACTGTCGGTGACAACGGGCTCAGAGTCACAGTCAGCATCGGCGTGGCAGCGATCGCCGCCACAGACAGTAGCGTGACCGCGCTCATCGACCGGGCCGACCGAGCGATGTACGAGGCAAAACTGGGTGGACGGAACCGGTCGCGCGTGGCAGCTGGCTGAGGAAGCGACCAAGCCACCGGACCATACCCCTTCCTGTCAGGATCCCCATTAATGCAGATCGCGGGATGCTCGTCGCGGGCTTTTTCCCCCCTTTGACGCTGGGCATCCCGACAAGGCCTCCGACCCGATCGCCTTCGGCATCTGGGGTGGCGTTACCGCCATCTATAGTCTGCCGTACTTCTTCCGGCGACCGGTGATGTCTCCTATTGGCGGATTGTGTTGAAGAAGTCGGTGTTGTTGGCGTCGTGCAGCGCTGATTCAGTCGTCGTGGGCGGGGAGGACACGGCGATGATGGGCGAACGGACGGTGATACAGGAGTCGCTGTTCTACGAGTTCAGCCTGGAGCGGCATGTCCCGCCCGACCATCTGCTTCGCGCGATTGATCGCTTCGTCGGTTGTCGGGCATCCGGGAGCACTTACGTCCCTTCTACAGCCCGATCGGCCGGCCCTCGATCGATCCCGAGCTGATGATCCGGATGCTGATCGTCGGCTATTGCTTCGGCATCCGCTCGGAGCGGCGGCTCTGCGAGGAAGTCCATCTCAACCTCGCCTATCGCTGGTTCTGCCGGCTCGGCCTTTGGGGGCGACGTTCCGGATCACTCTACCTTCTCGAAGACCCGAATGTTCGGTTCCGTGACAGCGACCTTCTACGCGAGCTGTTCGAGACGACGGTCCGGCGTCGCATGGCGGAGGACCTGGTCGGCGGCGAGGGCTTTGCAGCCGACGCCAGCCTGATCCACGCAGACGCCAATCGCCAGCGCTCGGCAGCAGGGGCGGACGCGATCGACTGGATTCGCTCGCCACGAGCCGCCGGTCGGTGCGGGAGTATCTCGACACGCTGGACGATGCGGCCTGGGGCGCGGCGAGTCCGGCGAAGCCGAAGTTCGTGTCGAAGTCGGACCCGGCAGCGCAGTGGACCGGCGCGATGAAGGGCCACGCCTTCTTCGCCTATGCCGCCAACTACCTCGTCGATCTCAACCACGCCGTCATCGTCGACGTCGAGGCGAGCCGCGCCATCCGCCAGGCCGAGGTCGGCGCCGCCCGCACCATGATCGAGCGCACCGAGGATCGCTTCGGCCTCTGGTCCGAGCGGCTC